>Ga0302176_10000265_pt1 | contig 35095 bp, 28 predicted proteins | sample I_Palsa_E1_1_FD_198787 | JGI IMG/M metagenome (GOLD analysis project Ga0302176, IMG submission 198787) | Peat permafrost microbial communities from Stordalen Mire near Abisko, Sweden - I_Palsa_E1_1 | ecosystem: Environmental > Terrestrial > Soil > Palsa > Peat permafrost | place: Sweden...
AGTTGGGGAAAAAGCTGGATTTTCTTCTGCAGGAAATGCATCGGGAAGCCAACACCATGCTCTCCAAGACACCCGGCGTGGAAAGTGAAGCTTTGAAAATTACCGGGCTGTCGCTGGATATCCGCGCGGAGATCGAAAAACTTCGCGAACAGGTTCAGAATATCGAATGACGACCGCCAAACAGCTAGCGCCGCTGGTGTTGATCGTGTCGGGGCCTTCTGGATCGGGCAAATCGACATTGGTGCAAAGGATTTTAGAACTACCCGGGACCATGCCCTCGGAGTCATGTACCACCAGGCCTCCTCGCGCGACCGAGGCCCGGGGGAAGTGCTATGCTTACGTCAGTGAAGCGCAATTTGACGCGATGGTCGGCCGGGGAGAGTTCTTAGAGTACGCGCGGGTTTTTGGTAAGCACGCGTACGGCACTCCCAAAAAATGGCTTGAAGAATCGCGGAAAAAGGGTCTAGACCTGGTGCTGGAAATCGATGTGCAGGGCGCGGCCCAGGTTAAGCAGAAGATGCCCGAGTCGGTCGCGATTTTTATTTTGCCGCCGTCGCGTGAAGAGCTCGAACGGCGATTGCGAAGCCGGGGCCAGGATTCGGACGATGAGATCAATCGGCGACTCGCCAAAGCCCGCGATGAGATTGCAGCTTTCGGGAAATACTACGATTATTGTGTAGTGAATGAAGACGTGGAGCGCGCCGGGCGCGAGGCACAAGCCATTGTGATTGCGCTGCGCTGTTCGAGCGCTCGGCGCCGGGACCGAGTGAACCAACTTCTGGCATCGTTTGGAGGGGTAGACTGAGATGAACGTTTTGACGAAAGCTCCGGAGAGCCAGTTTGCGTATGTGGTTTTGGCAGCAAGACGCGCGCGGCAAATCATGGCTGGGGCGCCACCGCTGGTGGAAAGCCCGAGAACCTTGAAAGCCACCCGCATCGCCTGCGAGGAAATGGAAAACGGCCTGATCGAATACGATTTCGTTGAGCCTTCCTCGATCGATACCGATAAGGACGGCAACAAGCGCCGCAAGTAACGCGACTGGCACGGCATTCTTCCACTTCGCCCTCGGAACAGCTTCCAGCGTTCCCTGCGGGACGCTAACAAGGACTTCATGCGAATCACTCTTGGCGTGACCGGCGGAGTAGCGGCTTACAAAGCCGCCGAGCTGGTTCGCTGTCTGCAGGAGAACTTCTTTACCGTTCAGGTGGTAATGACTCGCGGAGCCCGCGAGTTCGTAACCCCGCTGACCTTCGCCGCGCTCAGCGGACAGAAAGTAATCACCGATCTGTTCGCCGAATCCGGCGAGGAAGCCAATCTGGAAAGCGCCATCGAACACATCGCGGTAGCCCAGCGAACCGACCTGCTGCTGGTCGCTCCGGCGACCGCAGACATCCTGGCAAAATTCGCTCGGGGAATTGCCGACGACTTTCTGACCACGCTGTATTTGGCGTCGACGGCTCCGGTGGTGGTGGCTCCGGCGATGAACGTCAATATGTGGAACCACGCCGCAACCCAGGAAAACATCAAACTGCTGCGAACCCGCGGCGTAACCATAGTAAATCCGGACGAAGGATATCTGGCTTGCGGCATGACAGGCGCGGGGCGGCTCGCCGGGCAGGAACAAATCATTGCTGCCGTGCGGGACGTGCTGCGGCTGAAACGGGATCTCCAAGGGGAAACGGTGTTGCTGACTGCCGGACCAACGCACGAGGACATTGATCCGGTGCGGTATCTCACCAACCGGTCCTCCGGGAAGATGGGATACGCGGTGGCCGAAGCGGCGGCGCGGCGCGGGGCCCGGGTGATGATGGTGAGTGGTCCGACATCGCTGCAAGTACCAGCCGGCGTCGAGCGAGTGGATGTGCGAACCGCTGAACAGATGGGCCAGGAGGTCACCGAACGATTTTCACAATGCACGATTGCGATCCTCGCGGCGGCGGTGGCGGATTATCGGGTCGCCAAGCCAGCCGACGAAAAGATAAAACGTGGTAAGGAACCAATGCAGTTGACGCTGGAGCCGACCACCGATATTTTGGCCACCGTGGCGAAAATCAAAGGCGGTCGATTGATCGTGGGTTTTGCGGCTGAAACGCAAGACGTAGCCGCCAATGCGCGGAAAAAATTAGCAATGAAGAATGCGGATCTAATCGTCGCAAATGACGTGACCGCCGAAGGCGCTGGTTTCGATCACGATACCAATATCGTGACGATGTTCGCGCGCGACGGGCGCGATTTGCCGTTACCTCGCATGAGCAAGAGTGAAGTCGCCGAACGCATCCTCGACGAAGTGCTACGGCTTCGCGCGGCGCTGCGCACTCCCCAGCGTTCCGCCACCTGAGCATGGCCGATCGCATATCGTCGGCCCTCGAAGAAAAACTGTCCCGGCGACTCGGCTATTACCGGGACATAGGAATTCGGCAGTTTTATCGCGACCGGGTTCCTTCCCTGAATTCCCAACCGCTGGAGCTGCCGCCGGAGGAACTTCCGGCTGAAGAGGACTCTTTGCCAAAATCAGTGCAAAAGCCGATCGTTCCGACGACTCCATCGGTGTTCCAAGCCGGGCCGACGATCCACATCGCGTCGCAGCCGGCTATCTCGCTGTTTGAATCGGTGTTGCGCCTCCCCGGCGATTCTCTGCTGAAGATTCGAGCCGATTTGGGAGCGTGCACCCGCTGCAAACTATCTCGGACCCGCAACACGATCGTGTTTGGCGACGGCAATGAAAAAGCCCAGCTGGTCTTTGTGGGAGAAGGGCCAGGCCACGACGAGGATATTCAGGGCCTGCCGTTCGTAGGCCGGGCGGGAAAACTTCTGACCCAGATGATTGAGGCCATGGGGCTGCAGCGCAAGGACGTATACATCTGCAATGTAGTGAAATGCCGGCCGCCGCAAAATCGTGCGCCGGAACGCGATGAAGTCGCCGCCTGCGGTCCGTTCCTGACTCGGCAGCTCGATGCCATCGCGCCGAAAGTGATCGTCTGCCTGGGGAACATCGCGGCACAGACCTTGCTGGAAACCAATCGCGGCATTTCGCATTTCCGTGGGCAATGGCAGGAATTTCGTGGCACCCGCCTAATGGCCACTTACCACCCTGCCTACTTGCTGCGGAATCCGGCGGCCAAGAGCGAGGTCTGGAAGGATTTACAGAAAGTCATGGCGGTTTTGGGTCTGGAAGCGAAGAAAAAGCCCCCCGCAGCGGACCGGCCCGTCTAGTCGGTCATGGGAGTTCTTCTCGGTGTACTGACCGCTCTCTCCTGGGGTAGCTCCGATTTCCTTGGGCAATACGCAGCGCGGCGCATCGGTACGATGCGCACCACGCTGTACATGCAGCTGACCGGATTGCTGCTGCTCTCGGCGGCGCTGCCATGGCTCGGCGGATGGGAACATCTAGCCGATGGCTCGGGTTGGCGCCCGTGGGGATGGGGTGCGCTCGCGGGTGCGGTCAATGTCGTATCGACGCTCGCGCTGTATCGTTCGTTTGAGATTGGGAAGATGTCGGTGGTCGCGCCAATTTCGGCGGGCTATCCGGCGGTGACGGTGTTGTTATCGTGGTTTAGCGGCGAGCACTTGACGGCGCTGCGGCTCGCAGGAATCGTCTTGATCTTGTGCGGTGCGGTGACGGTAGCGCGCGGTGAGGGTGCAAAAACAGCGAAAGAGGCCCGATCCGAAAGGCAGACCGCCCGGAAACCAGCGAAAAGTGCGGCGATTGGATCCGCGGTGATTTCCGGAATTGGATTTGGTGGATTGTTTTGGCTGCTGGGAAATCGTGTGGTGCCCGCGGTGGGTTACGCGGCGACGGTGTGGATGATCCGGCTAACATCCACGGTGCTGGCCACTGCGGCAATCTTGCTAGTACGCGAGGTGATTGCGATTCCAGTGCGAGGCCGCGTGCTGGTTTGGCTTTTCGGCATGGGCTTTCTGGATACGGCGGCCTTCGTTCTCAATAACCGCGGGATGCTGCTGGAGCAGGTCTCGGTAGTTAGTGTGCTGGCCTCGCTGTACGGTGCCGTGACGGTAATCCTGGCTGCGGTTTTTCTGGGTGAGCGGTTGACCCACTGGCAGTGGTTGGGCGTCGCCGGGATTTTCGCGGGGATCGGCGCGATCAGCGTGTGAGCGAAGCAAGCGGCACCGCGGGCGCGATTGCATCGCTGTCGTACGGAGCTCCCGATGGCCTCCGGCGATCGCCCCGAAAATGTTCCTGTTAAGCTACACCCTCAGATGACCCCTTCTTTTTGCAATGTGGCGCTGGCAGTTCCCCTGCGCACAACGTTTACCTATGCAGTGCCGGCAGCGCTGCGAGATTCGGTGCAGCCGGGCTGCCGGGTGATGGTGCCTTTCCGAAATAAATCCATGGTTGGTGTGGTGGTGGAGCTTGCATCGGCGGCGCCGGAGAACACGCGGGTTCGCGATATCTGGAAGGTACTGGATTTGATTCCGGCGCTCACCCCTAAATTGATCGAGCTGGGGCAGTGGATCGCGAACTACTATCTCGCGCCAGTGGGAGAAGTATTTCGGACGATGTTGCCACCGTTGACGGAACTTCGCGTGCAACGAGAATTGATTTTGACGGCGGCCGGGCGGGACGCCGCAACCGGTATCGGCGGCGCAGAGTTTACCCGCGGACTGTCGCGCGAAGCGGCCGGACTTCTGGGCGAGCTGGCTAGCATGAAAAGTCCGGCGCCATTGCGGATGGCTACGAAATTTGGAGTGAATACCGCCGCACTGAATCGTTTGCGGCGCATGGAACTCCTGGAAGTTCGCGAAACGATGCAAGGGCGTAGCGCGAAAACGCAGCGAGTCGTCGCCTGGAAGGGAGGTGATTCCGTCGAAGCGGATGCGACCAAGCGAGCGGTTCTAGAAACTTCCGCGCCGGAAAAAATGGCGTCGCACCACAGCGCCAATCGCGCGGCGACAAAGGAGCAGCAAGTAGCGCGCGTCAGAAAATTGTTGAAAGAGCACGGCGCGCTGGCGGGATCACAAATTGTAAAGTCGGCGAATGTGTCGCGTGCCGTGATCGAGCGAATGGTCAAGGATGGCCTGCTGGAAACCTGGGAGGAACGAATCGATCCGGCGGAGGACCCGTTCGACATCGGATATGAGGCGCCAGCTCACGAATTGAACCAAGCGCAGGAGAGCGCATTTGGCGCAGTACGTGCGCGATTCGAGCTAGGCGAGTTCGGCGTCCTGCTATTACACGGCGTAACCGGCAGCGGTAAGACCGAAGTGTATCTACGCGCGGTGCAGGAGACCCTGGCCCGCGGGAAAACGGCAATCATCCTGGTGCCGGAGATTGCCTTGACCCTGTGGGTGGGTCGGCAATGCCGCGCGTGGTTTGGCGCTCGATTCGAGGGGGTTGCGGTATTGCATTCGGCGCTGAGCGATATCGAGCGCGCGCGTGAATGGCGCCGGGTACGAAGCGGAACAGCGCGGGTGGTGGTGGGAACGCGATCCGCGGTGTTCGCGCCGCTGGAAAATCTCGGGCTGATCATCGTGGATGAGGAGCAGGAGAACAGCTATAAACAGGAAGAGACACCGAGATATCACGGTCGCGACGTGGCCATCGTGCGCGCGAAAATGGAGGGCGCGGTTGCGCTGCTGGGTTCCGCTACTCCGTCGCTGGAGACCTATCATCACGCGCGAAGCGGAAAGTACGAGTTGCTGACGTTGGCTTCGCGGGTAGCGAATCGCCGGCTGGCGAGCGTCGAAGTGGTGGACCTGCGTGAAGATTTTCAGAGTAGCCACAAGACCAGCCCGATCAGCGCCGCGCTTCACGCGGGAATTCAGGCGTGCCTGGCCAACCATACCCAGGCGCTGGTGCTGATCAACCGGCGCGGATATTCGTGGTCGGTGCTGTGCCGTAGCTGCGGAGCTTCGGTGCAATGCGTCAACTGCAGCATTTCCATGACCCATCACAAGCAGCGGAATCGGCTGGAGTGTCACTACTGCGGATCGATCCAGCCGATTCCCAAGGAATGTCCCAAGTGCCAATCGAAATATGTGTATTTCTTTGGCGAAGGCTCGGAGCACCTGGAAGAACGACTGCGGAAAGAATTTCCGGGTGCGCGGATTGCGCGGCTGGACCGGGACACCGCGCGGACCAAGCGGCAGTATCAGGAAACGCTGGGCGCCTTCGCCAGCGGAGCTCTGGATATTTTGGTGGGCACGCAGATGCTTGCCAAGGGCCACGATTTCCAGCGAGTGACGCTGGTGGGGGTGGTGAGCGCGGACGCGTCGCTGAGCATGCCGGACTTCCGCGCGGCGGAGCGAACTTTTCAACTGTTGACGCAAGTTGCGGGGCGCGCCGGTCGCGGCGAATTGCCCGGACGCGTGCTGATCCAGACGTTTTACCCTGAGCATTATGCGATTCAGGACGCGGTCCATCAGGATTACGCGGCGTTCTTCGACCGCGAGATGCATTTCCGCCGAATGCTGGCGTACCCTCCGTTTACCTCGCTGGCGAATGTGATCGTGCGTGACGTCAGCCTGGAAAAAGCGATTCGCTGGGCGCGGCAGCTGTCGGAATATTTTTCGCCGCACGACGGGAAAGGCGCACGAATTCTAGGGCCAGCCGCGGCGCCGCTGGCGCGCTTGAAGAACGAGCATCGATTCCAGTTTTTGCTGAAGTCCCCCAAGCGTTCCACCTTGACGCGGCTGCTAAGCGGGGCGCTAGAATTTTGCGACCAGAAAGAAGTTCCGGACACCGCGGTTCTGGTGGATATGGATCCCGTGAACCTGCTTTAAGGTTAAGGTCCCGAGTAAATAGCTTCCCAGCATGCCCTTTTCCGGCCACGAACAACGGCAAGTGCCATCTCCAGCGAAGTCACTGGCCGCCGCTGTCAGCTACCTGAAGATAGTGACCGGGGATTGCTACCGACATCGGCGACGCGTTACGAGAAGCTTGGTCGAAAATGTAAGGACAAATCTTGCAGCACTTTCGTCAGGTTTGGGCCTTGCAGTGCGCCGGACTCTAAATCAACGTGCCAATCTTCGGTAAACAGCAGGGTACGATGCAGGTCGACATACTCGACATGGAGTGCAGGTCCGTCGAGCGATAAATTCACGTGGCCATTAAAACCTACGTTCAACTTCTCGCCATTATGGTAGCGACGATTGTCCCACGCGAGCCAAGGGCAATCGATATCCGGCAACTTGCCACGCTCGACGGGCATTCCACCATGTCCAATGCAGCGGCCGTAAGCCTCAACTCCTTCTTCCACATGGTACCGGTCATAAATCGCGAGCTTGTGTTCGTGACCCCAAAACCAGATCACGGGCCGGTGAATGATGCCAGCCAATTGCCTGGCCGGAATCTGATACCACTCGCCGAAAGCTGAATAGCAGCCATGATGAGTCAACAGGATTAATCCGCGTTTGTCAGCATCCGGATTGATGGCTGCCTGGAGCCAAGAAATCAGCGGGTCGGGAAATGAGCAACTCGGTTTCAGGTGAACCGACTTGCGAAACCATGTACTTCTTTCGAATACGGGCAGCCGGCCCCAATCAAAGCCGGTGCCGTTGTAAGCGGTGTCGAGACCGATGATTCGCCAATACTTGTTTTCGAGGCAGAAGAAGCTTGCCCATTGGCCGGTCCCCCATTCAGAGGTCGATTGCCTAAGTCCCATCTTAGGAAGAATCGATTCGAAGTAACCGTAGCCGCGCGCATACATTTCATGGTTACCGCTCAGTGCAAAGCTGCCGAGTTTGCCTTCCGGCCACCTCACCGGGCGATAGGGACTGACTACCTCGCCCAGAAAATTTTCTTTCACCTCGTCTTGACCGCCTACGTAGTAGACATCACCCAGGTGAATGGTGAAGTCCGGTCCGAATTGCCGAACGCAATCCGCCACCATTTGCGACTCGTCGGTTCCGGTGGCCCAATCGCCGGCCAGACTGAGCGTGGTGCGATCCCCGATGGTAAAAATGCCGGTACCGTGGTCAGGAGTTGTGTAATCGCGGAACGGGTGCTTTTCGTGAAACCAATACCGGATCACGTGCGAAACCCAAGCAAGGAGGTGGCCGGGCAAGAAGGCGTTCAACGGACTGTAGGTGGTTTTCGAATAGCGGGTACTGCCGGCGCGAAAATGCGATCCGAGGCCGGTGTGCAACATTCCGTCGAAGTTGGCGAGATCCTTACGAACGGGCTTGGTCCTGGGTACGGTGTTTGTCGTTCATCGACGTGCGTTTGTGCAAGTGGCATTCTCGCATGCTAATGCGTTCGCAGGGACACCCTGATGATGACTATGTTGGCAGTCTTCATAAAGAATTAGGCTCTCGGCACCCGTCGCTGAGGGCAAGCCGGAGCTATTTGCGCAGGGCCCAGGCCATGCCGTCGGGCTGACCTAAGGGGGAGATTTCAGAGCTGATGGTGAGAGTCTTTAAATCGACGACAACGACTTTGTTGCCGCCGCTGACTGCGACAAACGCGCTTGAACCGTCGGGCTCCATCAGGATGCCGGCAGCGCCGCCTCCCAAATTGAATTGCTTGGTCTCTTTGCGGGTAGCGGCATCGAGCGCGACAAGATTGGGGCCGGATGGTGGCGCGCCAGGTCCGCCCATTCCCAAACCGGAAACCAGCACAAGCTTTCCATCGGGTGCGAACTTGAGGCGGTTGGCGCCCTTCACTGAGACCGGCACGGTTTGAGTTACTTTCTTGGCGGCGAAGTCGATGATGCTGACGGTGCCGTCCTGAGCGTTGGCGGCCCAAATCTCCTTACCGTCAGGGGAGACATCGAATCCCTCGGAGCCGTGGCCAACTGGGACGTTGGTGACTTCCCAGGATTTCCGATCGCCGCCCGGGGGTGGCGCGGAACCGGGGCCTTGCCCTGGATTGCCGCCCGGGGGCGGGCCAAACGAGCGGTTCGGCTGCAAAACCAATTGGATGATGCTGATGGTCGCGGAGTTGACGTTCGAAGTTACGATTTTTTCCAGATCTGGGGCAACCCAGACCATGTGAGTGCGGTCCTGGCCGGTGCCCATCACCCAATCGATCTGGTTGGTCGAAGGATTGTAGCGGCCGATGACCTTGTTGGCTTCCGCGGTAAAATAAAGTTCGCCGCCAGCGAAGTCCAATCCGTGCGGCGCGTGCAGCGCACCCAGATCTATCGAGGCGAGGGCTTTCTGCGCCACCAAATCGACCACCGAGATCATGTGCAGCGGGTCTTGCATCCCGGCGCCATAATTCGAAATGTAAGCCAGCTTTCCGTCCGAAGAAGCGATCACCTCGTGCGGATCTTGTCCGACCGGGGCCCTGGCGACGATCTTCAAGGTGGTGGGATCGATAATGTCGAGCTGATTTGCATCTTTTTCGAGGACCAATAGAGCTTTGGAGGGTGTCTGCGCGGTGGCACAGAGCGCGAAAAGCAAGAACGAACTCACCCAACCGATCATTGATTTAGAAACCGATTTGAATGGCTTGCCAAGTTCCATAGAGTTCTCCTCCCCTGCCGATTTTGCCCTTGCAGCAGCGTTGAAAAGCTGCCAGGTCAAGGCGTGTTGGCAGCCAGCTTCAGGTCACGTGAGGACGATCCGACTCTGACTTGTCTCGCAGCGGATCGGATCCAACGATGGTCCGCGATGGACCAATATTCGAGGGAACGCGGCGATACGTGCAGCATCACGTCTTTGGTTTCTCCGGGACCGAGGGTGATGCGATCAAAAGAAGCCAAAGTGCGCTCGGCAAACTGCACGCCTTGGGGGCGCTCGGCTGGAGCGTCGAGGTAGACCTGAGGCACTTCGTCGCCTTCGACGGCACCGGTGTTCTGAATGCGAACGGTGATATCCAAACCCTGGTGCAACGCTGGCAAGACTTTGAGATCGGAGTAGCTGAAGGTGCTGTAGGAGAGGCCATATCCAAAGGGAAAAAGCGGTTCAATGTGCTGCTTGTCGAACCAGCGATAGCCGACGTTGAGGCCTTCGGAAAAAGTGGTCTTGCCGCCGACTCCCTTGGCGGAGCGCTCCGGGTGAGCAGGATCGGTCGCCGGATAATCCTGAAGGCGTCGAGCCCAAGTGAACGGCAAGCGACCGGCTGGATTCACTTTTCCAAGCAGAACATTTGCGGTGGCCCATCCACCTTCGTCTCCAGGCCACCACATCTGCAAAACCGCTTTGACCCGATCAATCCAGGGCATAGCGATGGGTTGGCTTACGTTGAGCACCACGATGGTGTTGGCGTTGACCGCCGCGACCCCTTCAACAAGTTTGTCCTGCTCGCCGGGCAGCCCGAAGTCGGGCTTGCCGCGAGTCCACAGGAAGACCACGGCGGCATGCGCGCTCCTGGCGGCATCGATGGCAGCCTGATGATTCTGGCGGCGCTGCTCCGGAGTGATCCAGTTCAACCGAACCTGCTCCGGCTGATTCGAGGTATCGCCGGTGGCGGTAACTTTGATCTGGTGGGGACCAGCGGTGAGTTGAACGGAACGCCGAACGTTGTCCAATCCGTCGACGGTGGGGAAGGCATTATCCTGAGTGGCCTGCTGGATGTCACCGTGCACGGTGCCTTTGGTCGAGCCGGTTTTGCCGATCTCCTTGCCATCGACGGTCAAGACACCGCGCGCGCCGAGGACCTGCAGATAAAGCCAGTAATCTCCGGCTTTCGGTACGGTGAGCGTGCCCTTCCAAGCAAATTCACCATTGGCGGGCAGCGCCTTATCGTTGGTGTGGGTGAAATCGATTTGAGCGTCCACCGACGTTTTGCCTGCGCTATCGGTACGCAGCAAACCGGGCTTGCCGGTATGCGATAGCCGGGCGGAATCAATCGGAGCGCCGGTCATGTCGTCGTCTGCTGCAAAGGTGACGTGGGCGCCGGGAGCGAACTTTTTCAAGGCGTCGAGCGGGCCGATCTGACGATCGGTTAGGCCTCCGGAACGCTCACCAAAGGTGCCGATGGCGGCGACCTGGCCCGCGCCGGGTCCGATGAACGCGAGCGAATCCAGATCGGTGGCGTTCAGCGGAAGCGCGTGCTCGTTCTTCAGGAGAACGGCGGCATCTTCAGCGGTCTTGCGGATGACATCGGCGTTTTTTTCAATATCCTGAGGCGTGACATCGTGCTTTTGGTTGCCATCGAGGTAACCGAAGCGATCAAGTTCGTAGAGCACGCGGCGGGCGGCAGCGGTGATAGTGGCTTCGGTGACGGTACCGTCTTTCAGGGCATCGCGCATGGTCTTGGAGTCGGCGTCGTGCGGGAAAGCGGAGAGGTCCATTCTCGCTTTCGCGGGTTCCTCGGGAATGTTCCCGCCCAATAAACCCGCCAAGGTCGCCTCATTCATCTTTCGTGGTTTTTCTGGGCGCGTCGGGCCGGTCCTGAAGAAGGTGTGAATCATCGCCGCGAAAGGGCTGTCAGCGGGTACCACGCCGGGCATCTCCATATCGAGACCCTGATTGATGAAGGAAACGCTATGGACGGCGCCCCAGTCGGAGGTCACGAAACCTTTGAAGCCCAGTTCACCCTTCAGCACGGTTTTGAGGGTGTCAGCGTTCCCGCAGGCGAAGGGACCATTGATGCGATTGTAGGAACACATGACGGACGAAACGCCGGCGTTCACGGCCTGCACAAAGGGCGCGACGTAAACTTCATGCAAAGTTTGTTGGTCGACGAAGATGTTGTAGGAGTCGGACTCGTATGCGACGTAATGTTTGGCCTGGGCCATCACCCCTTGGGCCTGCGCACCGCGAATTTCCGCGGCGCCCATCGCGCCGGTCAGCATAGGATCTTCGCCGAAGGTGTTGTAGCCGCGGCCAAAAGTGATATCGCGGTCAATGTTGATAAAGGGTTGGAGCACCACGTCGATCCCCAGGGAGCGTGCCTCACGCCCAATGACAGCACCGTTGGCTTCGGCATCTTTGGCGCTAAAGGTGGCCGCGACGCCCATGGTGGCGGTTTCCGCCTGAGCGGGAACTCGGGTGAGCAAGCCCGGAGGGCCGTCGGCGAAGCGAAGAGAGGGAATGTGCAACCTCGGAACGCCAGGTAGATAGCCGGCTTGCCCCTGATATTCGGAGGGGTCTTCGGAATCGCCACGAATCAAGTTCATTTTTTCTTCGAGGGTGAGTTGCTGGAGTAAGCCGTCGATGCGGGCTTCATTGGCCTTTTCCACTGGGACTGCCTGCGCAAGGCAGGCGGGGCTTGTGGCAGCCAGCAGCAGAAAAATCGATAGGCTTTTCTTTCTAATCATGATGTGCACTCCCCACCCTTTAGGTTCCACGAGAGTGGCTGGGCGGCAACTCGCAGGATAGCTATGAACCCGGTGAACTTCGATTGCGCCGGCTCGTTGTTACGGCCATCGGGAGCGCGCGGATCTCATCATCGGAGTACTGCTCCCGATGCGGGCAGCAAAAATCCGGCGCGCCAACCTCTGACAGGAATGCTTATACCACAAAGTACGGCAGGAGCCGGATGAGCGGGATCATCGGGGCTCAGTGACCCAGGGCGAAGAACTTTGCCATGGGACGGTGGGTGCGCGGGAGCGCTGGACGTTAAAAGGGGAGACGGACGGTGAAGATGCGTTGTGATTGTTGGTGTGGAAGTGGGTGGCGGCAGACCGACGGCGACAAATGCTTAGGTGGTGGGCCGATAAAAGAGGTAGGCGGGGAGGCCGAGGAGGAAGAGGACGAGCGCGACGACCAGGTAGCGAAATTGCGACGGGTCGGTGGCGGCGAGGTAGACGGCGTTGCCGACGATGGCCGCGGCGACGAGGACGAACAGCAAAGGGGTCCACGGGTAGCCGGGGACGCGATAGGGAAGATCGCGGCCGGGAGATCGACGGCGAATCGGAAAGATGCTGGCGGCGCCGAGGCCGTAGAAAATCCAGCCGATGAATATGACCCCATCGGCGAGCTCCGCGAATTTTCCGTAGAGGGCGAGGACGCAGGACCAAACGCCCAATGCGATGATGGCGTGGGCGGGAGTGTGAAATCGCCGGTGGACTTCGGCAAGTTTTTGAAAGAAGAGCTGGTCTTTGGCCATGGCGTAAAACACCCGCGGGGCGGTGAGAATAACGCTGTTAGTGGCGCTGAATGTGGAGACGAGAATGGTGACAGCGACCAGGCGTCTGGCCCAGGGACCAAGAACGGCGTCTACCGCGCTAGCGGCGATGGCGTCGCTGTGCGTCGCAGCGACGGGTCCCAGGGCAACGAGGTAGGCACAGACGGCGATCAGATACAGAGCCATAAGCATGAGCACCGATACCGTGGAGGCGCCGAAAGGTGAGAGCGGAATGATTTCGGCAAGATAGCGGGTGAAAGCGCGGGCCAGCGCGGCGATGGTGCCGCTAGCAATAACTACGAACAAGCACCAGCCATAGAGGAAAGCGGGCATGCGGCCAAAACCGTCACGAATGTAGCAATACAATCCACCCGCTTCAGGATGACAGGCGGCGAGCTCAGCGTAAGTGAGGGCCCCGAGCAACGACAATACTCCGCCGGCCAGCCATACCAGCAGTGAAAGGCCAACGGAACCATTCAGCTGCCGAAGAATCAAGGCGGGCGTAAGAAAAATGCCCGAGCCAATGACCGAACCGACGAAGAGCAAGAAAAGATCACGCAGGCGAAGGGTGCGTAGGAGCTGAGTCATAGGCGGGAGGCCAAGGTGGAATGCGCGACGCGGTCGAATCATAGCCGCCGCGCGGTGAGGTTTCAAAGAAGCTTACAGCTGGAGGAAAGGCGCGGGTATGAAGCAGAGAGCAAAAATAATCAAAGTGAGGACCGCTCCGAATCTTCGTCTGGAATCGAGCGGTTCGGGGTTGTAAATGGGAACGAAGCGAAAAAAGCGAATCACCAGCAGCAACGCGCCCCACACATACCAACCTGGCCAGAAATGGAAGGCGCCCAGAAGAATGAGTGCGAAGGGAAGGCCGATGGACGAGTAGCGGTGCAACCGGGCGCTCAGAGAACGCAGAATGTGGCCGCCGTCGAGTTGCGCGGCGGGAAGAAGATTCAGTGAGGTGGCGAACAGACCTACCCAGGCCGCTCTGCCAACAGGATGAAGCAACAACGAACCGGCGGCGACGCCAGGATGAAATATGGCGGCGAGCAGGTGGAGGATGAGCGGAGCACCCAGGACTAAGCCGGCACTGGCAGGGTCTCCCAAGCCGGGAACGACCTTGGCGTGAAGGATGCCGAAGATGAGTGCGGGAACAGCTACCAGAAAGCCAACGATCGGACCGGATGCACCGACATCAAAGAGCGCGCGAGTAGTGCGGATAGGCGAGCGGATCAAAATGAAGGCGCCCATGGTGCCGATCAACGTTGGAAAAGGAATGAAGAAGGGGTAGCTGGAATGAATGTGGTGATGACGACAGGCAAAATAATGGCCCAGCTCGTGAGTCAGAAGAATCGCCAGAAGAGTCAGCGCAAACGGCAGGCCCGGAGCCAGTTGGAACGGATGGCTGTAGATCAAGGTTAGCGCGCGAACGAAGTCGTCCCAGGAGACCGCCTGATTTTCGGCGTAGGCATTGGCAAACTGGGTTCCTGCGATCAGGCAGGTGCAGAAAGTCAGTAAAAAAAGAAAACAAGCGAGGACCAAGGTTTTGCCTGGCGGATGCGGAGGAACGGTGGGTCGATAGACAGGCGGAGGGGTAGCGAGCCACTCCAACCCATGGTCCGGAGGGGGGGCAGTTGTGGGTGTGAAAGAGTTGGTCACAAGGGCGGGCCGAGAGCGGCGCGCAGAAGTTAGTACAGCATAAGGCTGGGCATTGTGCAAAATTGGCGCTGGGCATTGTGCAAAATTGGCGAGGATCTGGGTGCGAAAGGCGGAAGTCGCTGTGGACAAGAATGAAAACGACCTTGCGCCGGCTGCGATTGAGCGCAAGCAAGCCTCGTATCGCATGACTCGGAGTTTTCAAGAGCACAAGGGCGTGCGGCGGGCTCGGCTGGAGCGCGACACGGAAGTGGAGCAGTTACTGGCGGAGATCAAGAACCACAGGCAGCTTACCGCTGGGTCGTAGCTTCATTTCAGGAGTCCTTTGATCCGGCTGCCCAGGACCTCGCGCGCGGTGCTCTCGGAGACGAAGCGGTTCAGCATGCCGAGATCGGCGTCCACGGTTAGCTCCGTGTCGGTGACTTCCACCGTACCTTTAATTGGAGTGCTCAGCAGACCCAACTTTGCAGTTAGAGAAAAGTTGAGTGTCGATCCTTGCCAGCTCTTCTGCTGCACCTTCAATCGCACCGGAATTCCCTCGATGCCTTGAAACATATTGTCGAAGGAACGGTCGATCGACTTGATGACCTCCGCCTTAGAGCGGTTGTGCGAAATGGTGATGCGCATCTTTGTGCTTCGACCCTAGAGCTAGGACGCTGTCTATCGCGAGAGCTACGCCCCCCCGCGTCCCCAGCCCTACAGGAGTTTCTCGGCCTGACGGATGCATTCTTCTAGTGTCCGCACCGCGAAATCGGCCTGCTCTTCATCGATCATCAAGGGCGGTGACAACCGCAGCGAATTCGAGCCTGCGCCCAGGATCAGAAGTCCGTTGTGAAATGCGCTGTCCACAATCGCATTTCGCAGATCGGACGCTTTTTCTTTGGTCCGCTGATCCCGCACAATCTCGACGCCGATCATCAGGCCGCGTCCCCGGACATCGCCAACAATCTTGAACTTGTCGGTCCAATTGGCCATGCGCTTGAACAGATATTCGCCCATCCGGCGCGCGTTTTCTTTGTATTGCGTTTCGATCAAGTCCATGGTCGCCAGGGCCGCCGCCAGGCAGACCGGATTGCCACCGAAAGTGGTTCCGTGTGAACCGGGTTTCCAGGTCATCACGCTCGAGCGCGCCACCAATGCGCCCAGCGGCATGCCGCTCGCGATGCCCTTGGCGCTGCACAAAATATCCGGCTCGATGCCGGCGTGCTCGGAGGCCCACCACTTGCCGGTACGGCCCATTCCAGACTGCACCTCGTCCACGATCAACATGATTCCGTGCTGCCGGCAGATGCGCTGCAATTCCTGCAGGAAGAATTTCGGCGCGGGCACGTATCCGCCCTCTCCCTGAATCGGTTCGATGATAATTCCCGCCACATCCTCGGGGTCGAATAATCCCTTGAAGATCTGGCCTTCCAGCAACTCCAAAATTTCAGCGCCGCAGGTTTCCGCACCGTGCCCATGGGTGCAGCGATACGCGTAGGGATACGGAATGTGTTCGATGCCGCTCAGCAATGCGCCAAAACCCTTGCGCTGAGTGGACTTCGACGCCGTCATCGACAGTGAACCCATGGTGCGTCCGTGGAAGCAGCCGTAAAATGCGATAAATTTATCGCGCTTGGTCGCGTACCGGGCCAGCTTGATGGCGCCCTCCACCGCCTCCGAGCCGGAGTTGGTGAAAAATACTTTCTTGTCTTCCGCGCCCGGCACGGTCCTGGACAGTTTCTCGGCGAGCATCGGCAAGCTCTCGTAATAAAAATCTGTTCCGGACATGTGGATGAGTTCAGCCGCTTGCTTTTGAATCGCTTCCACAACCTTGGGATGGCAATGCCCGGTGGAGCACACCGCTATGCCTGCGGCAAAATCCAGAAAGGAGTTGCCGTCGACGTCTTCGACCACCGCTCCGCGACCGCGCTTGGCTACCAGCGGATAGTCGCGGGTGAACGAAGGCGACATAAACTTCGCATCGAGTTCGACGACCTGCTTGGCTTTGGGTCCCGGCAAGGACATCAGCAACCGGGGCAATTTCGTTTCTGTGGTAGCAATCATCTCTTCCTCCTGTGAAGAACGGTTCGGGGTTAAACGGAGCTATAGAGAGGGTGAGACAAGGCTGCCTTGCGCGAATACACGTATCCCGCGCAAGTTGCTTAGAGCAAAGAGCTTAGTCTACGCCGTAGAGGTTCGGGCGCAGCTCTGCAGGAGAGAAATGCGGAGGGAACCGGAGTGTTTTCGTAGCGGTCATTTGCGTTTCCAGCGGACGCTTCCGTCCCGGTTATCTTCGATAAGTATACCACGATCAGCAAGTTCCTGGCGGATCCGGTCGGAGGCGGCGAAGTCTCTATTCTTCCGGGCGGCTTGGCGTTCGGCCATCTTTGCTTCCACATCGACGTCACTTAGAGTGCCGCTTTCCAAAGCGTATCCCAGCTCTTGCAATTTCTGCGCGTCGTTATCCTCCAGGACCGCGAAAATCCGGTCGAAAGTAAGGAGGAATTCCTGGGCGGCGGTCGCGTCTGCTGTACCGAACTCCCCTTTATCGATTGCGATATTTGCGTCTCGCACCAGGTCGTATACCGCCGCCAAGGCTCGCGCGGTGTTCAAATCGTCGGAGAGCCCGGCATCGAATTCGTCCGCCGCCTGAGTAATGCGCCCGGCTATCCGGGGCCTCGAGCCCGCTGGAAACTTCCCTTGGGCCAGACGGGAGGCGAAATTCCGCAGCCGCTCCACCGCGCTGGTCGCCTGCTGCAAGCCATCAAAGGTAAAATTCAGTTGCCGCCGGTAAGGGACGCTCGCCAGTGCGAATCGCAAAGCCGACGGCTTGTAGCCTTTCGCGAGCAAATCGCGGAGGGTAAAGAAGTTTCCCAGCGATTTTGACATCTTTTCGCCTTCCACAAGTAGGTGCTCGGCGTGCATCCAGTAGCGCACGAACGTTTTTCCGGTAGCCGCTTCGCTTTGGGCAATCTCATTCTCGTGATGCGGAAATGCCAGATCGATTCCACCGGTATGAATGTCCAGAGTCTCGCCTAAATACTTCATGGCCATGGCGGAGCACTCGATGTGCCAGCCAGGGCGTCCCGCCCCGATGGGAGTCTCCCAAAAGTGCTCGCCAGACTTCGGAGCTTTCCACAACGCGAAATCACGAGCGCTTTCTTTTTCATAGCGATCCAGGTCCACGCGGGTGCCGGTCTGCATTCCGGCAACATCGATCTTCGACAACCGTCCGTAGTTCGGAAATTTCGCGATGCGGTAATACAGCGAGCCGTCACTCGGGTAGGTGAAAGACTTGTCCTGCAGTCGCTCAATCAACTTCACCATATCGTCGATATGATCGGTCGCGCGAGTCCAGTGTTCGGGCGACTCGATGCCCAGAGTTTTGCAATCGGCGAAGAACGCGTCGACGAACTTCTGGGTGTATTCGCGAATGCTTACACCCGCCTTTGCGGCGTTGGCAATGATGCGATCATCCACGTCCGTCAAATTCATGACGTGCATTAGGCGGAATCCGCGCAACTTCAAGAATCGGCGCAACACATCCTGAAACACAAAGGTGCGGAAGTTTCCGATGTGCGCGTAGTCGTACACCGTGGGCCCGCACGAGTACATCCCCACTTCCCCGGGCCGCTGCGGCACAAACGGTTCAGTTTCCCCGCTCATGGTGTTGTGAAGTCGAATCTCAGCCATCGTTCGTCTGCCCGCTCTCTAAACGCCAAACAAAACGATGATTCTACTGGAGGCTGAGGAGAACTGGAAGCAACCCGGCGCTCGAGGAATCGCAAGTGCTACGGCGACATCTCTAAAACGCCAGAGGCCTCGCAACATCGCGAAGCCTCGATGGCTACTTCTGGACGGCTCTGGCGTTCAACCGGTTATGAGCCGCCTTTGCCGCGGTTTCTGCTGGAGGCGGGTAGGCCGCTTCTGGTCAAGCTTCGTACCGAGTCTGCGCTGATGGTCGCCCATGTGGAGCCCTTCTGCTCGGTTCGCAGCGACGCCGATGCATCCGGCCCGTTGAGATAATTTTCCAGATAGGTGTAACCGTTGGGTGCTGTAGCGTTATACAAGTTGGGATCTGACGTGCTCAATCCCAAGGCCTGCTTCCACTGATCAGGAATCCCGTCGTGCTGCGATTCGGTACATGCACTGAATCCGTTGGTGATCGGGTTGTCGGTCCATGGGCTCAATATGGACGGAATCGAACTTATGCCGGCAATGGTGATCCCGTTCGGCCAGTACCCGCCCGAGGACTTGTTTTCGTACTGCGAAATAATCCGCTGGTCTGCGGCGTCCCGGTGGGCCACCCAATTGCCGCCGCAGTCCAAATGCTGAGAGTTGCCTACTGTCGGCGTCAGGATTCCATCCAGGTTGCCGACCGGATCGGCGGCGATGGGGAATTCGGTATCGTCCATGGGACCGCTGCGGATCCAACTTCCGGGCACGCTTCCTACCTCGTCTCCGTTTTCACCGGTAACCTGCGCCGCCATGGCATATTGGTTTCCGTTGGGATTGGATTGGTTCGGCCCGATATTTCCCGACAAGTAGGCCGAAGGGCTGCCGGGCAGCACCGGATTGTTCGAGGTGAAGTGAATCTCCTTGCTCTGGGCCTGGGAGTTCAGGTTTCCACCCACATATTTGTTCCCGATTTCATCCACGTGCATCGCGCCCAACCACTCGCTGGCGTAATATCCCCAATTGAAAACGATATTATTCACAAAGCGCGTTGAATAATTGGAGCTTTCCGGAATGCGGTGATGGATGTCCACGAAAAGATTGTGGTGAAAGTCGATGTCGTGCTCGCCGACGCTGAAGCAAGGATTGGAGCTCGAACCATCGCAGGAAGAGTTGGTCGCGGTACCCGGTCCGACCGGGTGTCCGGCATGAGGCTCGTAGAACATGGACCACTGCGTGGTGATCATCCGGTTTGGCCCCACGTAATTGCTTAGCGTGGCCCACAGCTTGTTACCCGCCCACCGGGATGTGACATGGTCGAGGATAATGTTGTAGTTGTTTCCATTGGCGATCTCGATGTTCATCGTGCCGGTGTCCGGACCGGACGGAACCGACGGATTGTCGGCGCTGAAGGTGCAATACCTCACGGTCACGTCATGGGTGGTAATGAAAAGGGTGTCCTGCACTGTAGCTGGTCCGCCGATGATCACTTCTCCCGGCGCGGTCTGACACGCAATGGTCAGGAATGGGCTCTCCACGCGCAGCTGACTTTGCGGTGTGAAGATTCCCGCGACTCGAAACACGCAGGTCCGCGCGCCGCTTGCGGTCACGCATTGCCGCAGGGATCCGTCACCATAGTCGTTAGTATTGGTCACTTCCATCACCACACCGCCACGGCCTCCTGCCGACGCAGCGCCGCCGCCTTGCGCACCTGGAAACGCGGGAAGCGAGCTTGCGTTTGGCGGTGAGGTTACCACGATGGTTGCCGTACCGTTCTTGGTGGTATCGGCATCGCTGGTCGCAGTCACGGTATCGGTGCCCGCGGTTCCTGGCGCGGTGTACAGGCCCGACGCAGTGATCTTTCCTTCGGCTGCGGTCCAGGTGACTCCGGTATTGGACGTCCCGCCCTGAATCGCTGCTGCAAACTGTAGCCTTCCATTGGTGGCCGCTGTTGCGGTGCTCGGCGAAACCCCTACCGAAGTTACACCGGAGCTCGGCGGGGCGGTTACCGCCACCGTGGCTGTACCGCTTTCGGTGGTATTGGCAACGCTGGTCGCCGTCACCGTGTCGGTGCCCGCGGCCCCCGGGGCGGTGTATACGCCACTGGATGTGATGGTCCCGAGTTTCGCCTGCCAAGTCACCGCGTTATTCGTCGTTCCTGACACCGTCGCCGCAAACGTCACCGTAGCTTTCGCAGCGACGGAAGTGGTCGCTGGCGCGACCTTCACAGCGGTGGTTGGACTCGGCGCCGGTGGAGCACTGGTGGTCACTACGATCTGTGCGGATGCCGACTCGGCCGGGTCGGCCATGCTGGTCGCGGTTACCGTATCCGTTCCCGCGGCACTCGGCGCGGTGTACACGCCCGCCGCGGTAATACTCCCTAGCTTCGCCTGCCAGGTCACATTTTTGTCCGATGTAGTTCCGGCCACCGTGGCCGCGAACGTCAGCCTGGCGTTGACGCTAGTTGACGCTGATGCCGGGGTCACGGCCACTGCGGTCACCGGAGCCGCCGAACTTGCAACACTGCTTGAACCCGCTCCTGCGCACCCATTGGTCACCAGGGCACCAGTCAAAATCATTCCTACAAACAGCACGGCGACGCTACGCCGACTTTCGCGTAAAAAAATCATTTTGATTTTGCTCTGCCTGATCTCTAGATTTAGTTTCTTCCGAGGATCGTTTCGCTAACCACGGCTGACTCGAGGGACATCACCAAGGAAAGCCGATGCTAGAGAGCCGCGTAGGAGACCAGCAACTTGTTCGGGGAACAGTTTTAGGACAGCGTTGGTACAGTTACAGTACTGTGCATTCGGGCATTTTATGACCTCGCCGGTCGATTCGCGCCCTTGTAGCGGTTCACAAACTACCCACAACTTCTGGCGTAATGCTTTACAGCTCTAAACCTTCGTGCTACGCTGCATTTCCGTACCGCCATCTACGCGCCAGGCGGCTGGGCCTCTGCTAGAGAACCTGCCAAACGTTTTAACGGGCGGCCTTTTACAGGCCGGGTGTCACTCAAAACTCCTTCCTCTTGGGAATACTTCGGCGTCTCTTGACGCGCCTTGTGGGCATTCGCCTGCCGAACCGCGGGGTCTGCTTGCGATTGATCTGGCGGGGTCCGAGACAAAAAGAGGACATCTTGCTTAAGTTGCGTAAAGTCGAAATTGTCGGTTTCAAATCCTTTTGCGAACGTACCGTGGTCACTTTCAGCGGCACCGGCAGTACCTGTATCGTCGGGCCCAACGGCTGCGGCAAGTCCAACGTTGTCGATGCCATTTCCTGGGTTCTTGGCGAGCAGAGCCACAAATCGCTGCGAGCAGAGCGCATGGCCGACTGCATTTTCAACGGCACGGTCAAGCGCCCGCCGCTGGGACTAGCCGAAGTCACCATCACTCTGGAAGATGCCGAACTGGCGGAAGCCGCTCGGTTCGTCCTGGAAGACTCGCAACCTCCGGTTGCCGATCTCGATCCGGTGGCTGCATCAACAGACCGCGAGGTGCTGACGCTTCCGACTGAATTCGTGCCTTTGGACGATGCTTGCTGCCAGGAATCGCCTGGCGCATCCGGCGACGAGGTCTCTCCAAGTCCATCGTCCGAGTCCGAATTTCTCAAAGGCAAGCGCCGCAAAAGAACGGCAGGCAAACCGGTCCTCGCCACCAAGCCTGGCGAAGTAGTGGTCAGCCGGCGCCTGTACCGTTCCGGCCAGAGCGAATACTTGATCAACGGCCGGGTCGGCCGTCTTCGCGATATTCAGGAAATGTTTATGGGTGTCGGACTCGGGCCCGATTCCTACGCCATCATTGAGCAGGGCCGCATCGGCTTGATTCTCTCCACCAAACCGATCGAGCGCCGAGCCATCATCGAGGAAGCTGCTGGGGTTACCAAGTTCAAGACCAAGAAACGCCTCTCCGAGGCCAAACTGGAATCCTCCAAAGTCAACCTCTCTCGCGTGAACGACATTGTCGTGGAGGTCGAAAAGCAGCTGGGCTCATTGAAACGCCAAGCCGCCAAAGCTCGACGCTATTCGGAAATCCGGGACCAGATGCGCGGCATCGTGCGCCAGATGCTGGCGGGCAAAGCTCGGGAACTCGACAGCGAAGCTGAGCGCGTCGCCAAACGACTGGAAGAGCTCACTTCAGCCGAAGCCGCCCTAGCTGGCGAGATTCGTCGGCAGGAAAGCGATCACGACCTTCTGAACCAGCGCGTTTACGAACTCGATGCGGGAATCCGGCAGAACCAGAATCATTTGAATCTCACGGCCCTGGAGGTCGACCGTAGCGAGAATCGTCTTAACTTCAATCGCCAGCGCGCCGAAGAACTTACCGCGCGCGGTGGCCAGCTCAGCATGGAGCTCACCGAAGCCGGTGCTCAGGCGAAGGACTGGAACTCCCGGCAATGCGGGCAGGCTCAAGCGGTCGAAACGCTACGCAGCGAATCCGTTGCCCTCGGCGCCCATGTTGCGGAGTTTGCCGCCCGTGCCGAAGCCCGCGCTGGCGAGATTCGCGACTCTGAGACCCGCATCGGAGCTTTGCGTCAGCAAGCGGTGCATGCCGGAGATAGCTTGCTGCGCCTTCACGGCGAACAGAAACAAGCCGAGGAAGCTCTGGTCCACCAATGTGCCGCGCTTCGCAAGCTTGAAGCGAACGAATCGGCAATGCTGGAATCTTCCATCAAGATTCGCGACGACGCGGAACGCAGCGCCCTGGAATGGGAAGTTGCCAACGGACAATTCACAACCCTGCAGCTTCAGAGCAGTGCGCTCCAGTCGCGCATCGCTGCCCTTCGTGAGGAACGCGACATCGTCGCCAAAGAAGCCGAGTCCCTGCGCGATTCGGTATCCACCATTCGCGCCCGCCACTCCACGCTTACCCAGCTTCTGAACGACCGTTCGTACACGACCGATGCGGTGCAGAAACTTTTCGCCGCCAACGAACGCGGCGGAGGCCACGGCTTCCATGCCGTGGGCGTTCTGGCCGACTACGCGGAGGTCGAGCAACATCACGAAGCGGCCGTTGAGCAATACCTCCGCGACGAGCTTGAATACGTTGTGGTGCAGACTTTCGATCACGCCCGTGCCGGCGTTTCTTTACTTCGCGAGGAAGTTGGAGGTCGCGCGACATTCTTCGTCGACTCGTTGCGGACCCTGCGTCTTGCGGAGTACGAGCCGATCATACATTTTCGCGCCGAAGACGGGGTTATCTCGCGTCTGGATAAGCTGGTGGAATTTCGCGATCCGCTTGGGCCTGCCGCCAAGCAGTTTCTCCCGCGGTTGCGCTCCGCGTATCTCACCGACAGTGCCCCCGCCGCTGAAAAACTTGCGGGAGACAATCCGCAGTTCGCCTTCGTCACTCCCGACGGCACTTGCTATCAGGGCCGCATGGTTACCGGGGGGCGCCCCGACGAAGTGGGTCCGCTGGGCATGAAGCGGGAGCTTCGTTCGCTGGATACCGAACTCACCGACCTTGAACAGCGCGATGCAAATTCCCGCGCGGCGCTTGAAGACTTGACTGCCGAACTTCGTGCCACCGAGGAATCGCTCGAAGCGGCCAACGCCAAGCGCCACGCCGCCGAGCACGAAGTGTACTCCGCTCGTCATCGTCATGAGCAGACGCAGTCCGAGCTGGCCCGGCTTGGTCTTGATTTGACCATGTGCCAGAACGATTTGAGCCACGTGCGTCAGGAAGCGGAAGCGGCCCGGGCTCGCGCCGAACAGGCCAAGCTTCAGCTAGCCGCCGCGACTACTTCGCGCGCCGATGCTGACTCCCAAAGCATTCGCCTCGGGGAAGATCTTGCGCGGCTCCGCTTATCGATTCAATCCGAGCAGGATGAGCTGGCCGTCGCCCGCGCTGGTCTTGCCGCTGTCAATGAAAGGTGCGCCGCCGCGGAAGAAGTCGCCGCTCGGTTGCAGCAAGAGCGCGCCGAGTTGCTGCGCCGTGAAGAGGCGTTGCGACTGCAGGAAGCCGCGATCACTGCGGAAACCGTATCCCTCGCGGCACAAAGTGATGACCTAGCGGGACAACTGGAAGCTTTGCGGACGGAAAAGCTGCGACTCGAAAACGCACAGCGCGCGCTTGAACAGGAATGGGAATCCGGTCGCACCCGGGTCACCCAGATGGACGATCATCTGCGCCTCGGCCGCCAGTCTCTGCTGGAGCTTCGCGATCAGCGGAGCCGCGCCGAAATCAACCGGGCCCGCAATGATTCCGACCGTCAGCATCTACGGGAGACCTGCATCTCGGAGGTCAACGCACAGCCCGAAGATTTGATCGCCACCGAAACCGCCTTCATGTCCGGAGAAGAGCTGGCGCTGGCGGAAACCAGTTACCGGGAAATGAAGTCGCGCATCGAGTCCATGGGCGCCGTCAACATGATGGCTCTCGAGGAATTCGATGATTGCGAGCAACGCTTCGCGTTCCTCACCCGCGAAAGGGACGACCTGCTGCAATCGATCGCCGATACGCAACAGGCCATCGCGGAGCTGGATCTGGTCACTCGGGAAAAATTCGAGCACGCTTTCAACGCTATCAATCACAATTTCTCTCAGGCATTTCATACCATCTTCGGCGGCGGCCATGCGGAGATGCGTCTCACCGAGCCGGATAGTTCCGGCGATGCCGGCATCGACGTGGTGGCTTCACCTCCAGGCAAGCGCCTGCAAAACATTCTTTTGCTCTCCGGCGGAGAGAAAGCCATGACCGCTTTGGCCCTGCTCATCGCCATCTTTAAATATCAGCCGAGTCCCTTTTGTATCCTGGACGAAGTTGACGCTCCTCTGGATGAAGCCAACGTCGGGCGCTTCACTCGTCTGGTGGCTGAAATGAGTAGCCAGACGCAGTTCATCATCGTCACCCACAATCGGAAGACCATGGAGACCGGCAGCCAAACTGGTTAGCGTTCGTTGGGATGGCGAAGACGCGCCTCCGAATCGGCAATCCCGAGCCGCTACGGCTTCCGCCGCCTAACGCCCAAGCTGCAATTGCTGAAGGCGCGGGCGCTCCACGCGGAGGTTGTCATTTGTTTGCAAGGACGTTGTAAAATATCCACTACTGCATCGTTTGACTTCACTACCCGCTGCGCTAGAATGCACAGCACTTTGTCGGGGGAAACTGCTCTTGCCTTCTGGTGCTGCAATGCGCGTCGTTCGAGAGACAAATTTTGCCGGCATAACGCCAGCCGCACGCGGCAAGGTCCGCGATATTTACGATCTCGGCGATCAACTGCTGATCGTAGCCTCCGATCGTCTCTCGGCGTTTGATGTGGTGTTGCCCACCGGCATTCCGGATAAGGGCCGGGTGCTTACCCAGCTTTCGCTTTTCTGGTTCGATCTTCTCCGCGACATCGTTCCCAATCACGTCATTAGCGGCACCGAGATTCCTTCCGCTTTCAAGCCGTACCGCGAAGATCTCGCCGGCCGCTCCATGGTGGTGCGCAAGACTCAGCCGCTGCCGATCGAATGCGTGGTCCGCGGCTTCGTCTCCGGCTCTGGGTGGAAGGACTATCGCGCCAGTGGGAAAATCTGCGGCATCTCGCTTCCCGCGGGACTCCGCGAATCGGACCGCTTGCCCGAGCCCATTTTCACCCCCGCGACCAAGGCGGTAAGCGGTCACGATCAAAATATTTCTTTCGGTCAGGCCGCAGCTCTGGTCGGCGACAAAATCGCTGAGCGCGCTCGCCAAGTCAGCATCGAGATTTACCGGCGTGCTGCGGCGTACGCCGAGCCTCGGGGAATTCTTTTAGCGGACACCAAATTCGAGTTCGGCCTTCTTCCCGGCGCGGCCGACGAACTGATCTGGATCGATGAGGCCCTTACCCCGGACTCCTCCCGCTTCTGGCCCGCTATCGAATATCGCCCCGGTAGGCCGCAGATATCTTTCGATAAGCAATTCGTCCGCGACTATCTGGAACGGATCCGATGGTCGAAGACCCCTCCCGGTCCAGAATTGCCTCCCGAGGTGGTTGCCGCAACCCGCGCGAAATATCGCGAAGCCTTTCACATTCTCACCGGACAACACCTGGATAGCACCGATCCCGGCAGCTAGAGTCCTGTTTTTCTGGAGCGTGCCACCGTGAAAGATCAATTGGAAGGTTTGGTCAGCCAGATGGTAGAGCGTGGCATTCTATTCGACGAAGCCGTCGGAGAATTCGAGAAGCGCTTTATCAAACGCGTTCTGGACCGGGCCCACGGGAATCAGTCTCAAGCAGCGCACGTTCTGGGCATCCACCGCAACACCTTGAGCCGCAAAATCACCGAGTACAAACTGGATCAACGTCCGCATCTGCGCCCTCGCTAACCTTTGGTTCGAACCGAAACGATGGCTGGCTTTGGGCGTTCCAGGAATCCTGAACGAAGCTCACGATTGTTCTGAGATGGGAAGGCTTCCGTACAGAAAGCAAAAAGCCCGCCGGCAATCCCGGCGGGCCCTTGCTTCAAGTTTCTATTATTGGTTCTTGGTAGCTGGACGCCGCTTCTTTCCCTTTTCTTTTTCCTTCGGGATGTCTTCCTCGTTTACCTTCGCTTTATCCCAATGAAGCATAAAGGCAGGGTCCGGATCGTAGGCCACTAGCGTGGCTGTAAAGCGCACCGGGTTGTCCTTTTCCAGCTTGGCCGCATCCGGTTGTGCTACCACCTTCACGTCCATGTCCGGCGTGGTCTTCGAATCGAACTCCGCATCGCTGGTTACGAAGGCCACCTTCAATTGGGTCAAATCCGTTCCGGGGGTCACTTCGATCAACTTACCCGGAACGTCCGGGAATTCCAGACCGCAGGCCGCCAGCCAAGTTACCTTGGCCTTGTCCCCGCCGGCTTTCAGGTCGGCGATCACCGACGCGATGGTCATATCCTTTCGCGCCGCATCCAGATCGGCTGCGCTTGGCAGCTTGTAGCTTGCCGGGCGATCCGCCGAACTGCCGGCCAACTGGAGCAGCTCATTGAGTTCCGCGTCAATAAGGTTGTCGCACGCCGCCTGCTGGTAGTTCAGGATCAATTTCCGCAGGTAGGTTTTCACTTGGGTCGATTGCTGCTGGTTCGCTCCCTTGGCTGATACCGCTCTGGCGAACGCCCAGAACGCATCCATCTGCGCGGGCGGGGTCATGGCCATATAGGCCTGGCCCAACCGGTAGTTGGTGATGGCGTCATCCGGGGTCAAGGCCAGCACTGCTTTGTACGCCTCGATCGCCGCGGGATAATCCTTCTGGGTCATCGAGCAGCTGGCCCTGGTGTAGTTGAAGAGGATGGCTGGCTGCTGTTTCTGCTTCGCGAAATCGTCCGCCGACATGGCATCGGGCTTCTTCAAATCATCCAAGGTCTTCAGCCCAGCTTTCGCCGCGTCGCACGCCTTGGCGGCCTGCACCGGATCGGTGATCGGCGGATTCATATTGCTGTAGGCGAACGCCCGCGCGTAATACGCCGAGTAGCGGCCGGGAGCGTCGATCTTGTCCCCCATCGCCAGCAATTTGTCGGCATACTCCGTGACCTTGGCATAATTCTTCTGTTGACTGTAAGCGTTGTAGTAGAGCGGATAAACGTAAATCAGCAACGCCGAGTTCGGGTATTTCGCTACGAAATCGTCCAGCATCTTGATTTGCTGGGCTGGATCCTTAGTGCTTTGCGCGGCGGTATACGCGTTGTATTCCGCCATGGTGTATTGCGGCTTCGCGGCCCCGCCAGCGTCCTGGGTCTGGGCTAACGCCTTGGGAACTATGGCACCCCCCATGGTGATGCACAGCGCCGCGGCGATCGCAAGGCCCGCTATTCTCCGTCTTACGTTCATTCCTGGTCTCCTCGCTTTAACTCCAAGCCTTTGCTATCGGTCGTGTCGTCTCGGTGCACCCGGGGCGTTTGCCCCCGGGGAACTGCCTGGTTTGGAAAACTTTGGGATTATAGGGAAAGCATAGTGGCATCTGCAAGGCTCTAGCATGCCGAGTAATATGTATTTTGAGTAGGCTCTCCACCTATTCGCGCAACACCTGATGCGCGCACGTCAGGGCTCCGAGCGGGGCTACCAACCGCTCTTTCCTTGAATGTTAAGATGAGTCTCGCACAGATCGAGTGGCTTCGAAAGTGCCCGCACTCCGGTTGAGCGGTTGCCAAAGACGGCCCCAACCCGGACGTTTTGCAACGGCCGGCTTTTACCTGAGGCAGAGCGTGAATTGCCCGCCTTTTTCATGTGGAGCCGGCGACCCTTCCTAGGATTCACGGTCTAGAATTTCATGAGAACTGCGATTTGACGAGGAAAACGAATGAACACCGGCCATTCACCAAATACCCGTACCAGTCAAGTTCCCTTGTCGGGCAACGTCGCCCTAGTCACCGGTGGGAGTCGCGGCATCGGTCGGGCCATCGCCCTGCGCCTGGCTTCCCTCGGTGCGTCCGTAGCTATCTGTGGCCGCGACCAGAAAGCACTGCAATCTACATCGGTTGAACTACAAAAGGTGGGTCCGCGAGTCCTAGCCGAAATCGCCGACGTAACCAGCGCTACCGATATCGACTCGCTGGTATCAAAGACCGAGGCTACCCTTGGGCCCATCTCAATCCTGGTCAACAACGCCGGCATCGGGGTGTTCGGCCCAGCCCAGGAAAAATCGGAGGCCGATTGGGATCGTGCCCTGGACACCAACTCCAAGAGCGTCTTCCTGGTTTCTCGCGCGGTTGTACCTTCCATGATTCGTCAAGGCCACGGGGATATTGTCAACATCAGTTCGCTTGCGGGACGCAATGCTTTCGCGGGCGGCGGGTTGTATTGCGCATCGAAATGGGCGGTGCAGGGGCTTGCTCTGTGCATGGCCGAAGACCTGCGTGAGCATGGCATTCGTGTCAGCGTGGTTTGCCCGGGCAGTGTGGCAACGGAATTTTCCGGGCGCGGCCCCAAAGATCCGTCCAAGGTGCTTACACCAGATGACGTGGCCCACGCCGTCGCTATGATCGTGACTCAGGGCCCGCAAAGCTTCCTCAGCGAAGTGCACCTCCGACCGCTTCGCAAGGGGTAATCGCGAACTTGCGCGCCGGTGCAGGCGCTATAACCAGAAGTTGGCTTTCCGTGCTTACCAGGGGCCCGGGTGGACTTTATTTCTCGGCGGCTACCGGCATTTCCAGGCCTTGTAATTCTTTGCCGGGCTTGAAGCGCACCGCTTTGCCCGGCGGTATGTTGACTTCTTCGCCAGTGCGAGGATTCCGGCCGATGCCGGTTTTGCGAGGTTTAACGCTAAAAACGCCAAAACGGCGAAGCTCGATACGCTGGCCGCGCCCCAGAGCGTTTTTCAGCGAATCAAAAACCGTTTCAACGGCCTGTTCGGCTTTGGTGCGGCTGATGTTGGCGGTGGTAACTACGGCGTTTACGATGTCCAACTTGATCACACGGGCCTCCAGACGGTCGTGGCCAGATGCTAGAGGGTAAGGTCGCAGGTTGTCAAGGCGTTAGGGGTCCTCTACACTGGCTTGATTTTTTATCTGCAGAGTGGGGGATTTCTGTTTCGCCCCGGAATTCGAAACTGAAGAAGGATGAGGAGGATTGATGTCTGTTAAGCCAGACCGGTGGATCCGGCGGATGTCGCTGGAGCACAAGATGATCGAACCTTTTACCGACCGCCAGGTGCGCGAAGGAGTGATCAGCTACGGAGTATCGTCGTATGGATACGACATTCGAGTAGCCGACGAGTTTCAGATCTTCACCAATGTGAATTCGACGATCGTGGACCCGAAGCACTTCGATCCGAGATCACTGGTGTCCTACCAAGGCGACGCGTGTTTAATCCCGCCGAACTCTTTTGCGTTGGCACGCTCGGTAGAGTATTTCCGCATACCGCGAAATGTGCTGACGATTTGTCTGGGGAAATCGACCTACGCGCGTTGTGGAATCATTGTGAACGTAACGCCATTCGAGCCGGAGTGGGAAGGATTCGTGACCTTGGAGATCAGCAATACCACCCCACTCCCAGCGAAAATTTACGCCAATGAAGGGCTCTGCCAAGTGCTGTTCTTTGAATCCGATGAGGAATGCGAAGTGAGTTACAAGGACAAGAAGGGAAAGTACCAAAGCCAGGGCGGAATCGTATTACCACGGTTGTAAGGCAAAGAAACGGAGTTACGGTTCGGTAAGCGACGTCTCTTTTGTGGCGACAGAAATTTGGGTGAGAGTGACGTTGGCGAGAGGATAGCCCTGTTCCCGCCAGGCCTCTAAGCCGCCTTGCAGCGGGCGGATGTGCTGAATCCCTTGCCTCCGGAGGAGCAGCGCCACACGGGCGCTGGTGGCTTCGTTTGGTCAAGTACAGTAGAGGATGACCTCCCGATCGCGAGGCAAGCGACCGGTAGACTCCTCCAGCTCCTTGGCGTCCACACGAAATGCTCCGGGGATGGTTTCCGGGTCGGCTTCAAAATCCAGAGAATGGCGAAGATCAACGATCACCAGATCTTCGCCGTCATCGAGCTTCTGTTTTAGTTCCTCGGCAGTAATTCGGCCAATGCGCAGCTCGCGCAAGAAGCGCTGCCGGGCGATGAATTTGTAGCCAATGTACCCGGCAAGCGCCGCGAACAGCACCACCAGAAGTCCGCTACCGAGTTGCAAAGCGTGTTCGGCGACGACCTCAATCTGATTGCTGAAGATAAAACCCAAAGCTAAATATGTGCCAGCCCAGATGAGCGAGCCCAAAGCATCGAAGAGCAGGAATCGGCGGACCTTCATGTGGAAGATGCCCGCAAGAGGGGGAGCTACAGCTCCCAGGCCGGGAAGAAATTTAGCTAGAAGTAACGAGCGAGCACCTCGTTTTGCGAAAACGCCTTCGGTGCGGCGAACGCAAGAGTCCGGTTCCAGGGAAATCTTGCAGAGAAATTGAAGAACCCTGATTCCTTTGAAACGGCCAAGCGTGTACCAGGAGGAATCGGCGGAAAGCGCGGCGAAAACGCAGACCGAGAGAGAAGCAAAGAAACTCATACGGCCAGAGCCAGCCAAGGCTCCCGCGGCGAGCATCAGCGGGAGCGACGGAATGGGTAAGCCAAGCTGCTCGGCGAAGACCCAGCCCAGCAAAACCAGATAGCCGTGGCGCAACAGGAAGTCCAGAGTGCTGTGCATGGCCGGGGGTAGGAAGTCCTCGCTGGATGCTACTCGGGAACGAAAGAAGCAGTATGCCCCCAAGTGTCCGACATGACAAATTCAGAGAGCGGCTTGCGCACGCGAGGACCGAGCTCGCGTTCGCGAAGCTTGTCGGGCAGCGATTGCGGATCGCCGGGATAACCGATGGCAATGGCCGCGACGGGATGCCAATCCTCGGGAATGTGGAAGGTTGTGCGAGCTTTATCGGTGTCGAAGCCGGCCATCTGGTGAACAAACAGGCCTCTAGCAATGGCTTCAGCGGTTAGCTGGGCGGTGGCACTGCCGACGTCGTGGAGAGCGAGACGATTGGGCTGGCCATCCTTTTCGTTTTTTACCCGGCCGAGGGAAATGGCCAGGACGGGAATATTCTCGGTCCAGGCCGCATTGAAATCTACGAGTACGCTGCGGAGTTTTTCAAACTCTGCGGGATTGTCTTTGGTGGCGACCATGTAGGACCAAGGCTGCAGATTGGAACTAGAAGGAGCCCAGCGAGCGGCCTCGAAAATGGCGCGAAGAACATTAGGAGGAACGATCTTGTCGGAGAATGCGTAGGGACTCCAGCGATGGTGAACGAAGAGGCTTTGAATATCTTCTGCGGGTGCCGGTTTCTGCATGTAACTCCTTTCGATTGAACACCAGATGATACAAAGGATATTGGGCTAGGCGGCACATCAACGTGCCGCCCGATTGGCGTTGGTGCGATTAGTCGCCGGACTTGGGGGCTTGCTTAATCATTTCTGCGTCGATGGTGATGGACACTTCGTCGCCTACGACTACGCCGCCGTTGTCCATGTTGGCATTCCACTTCACGCCGAAATCCTGGCGATTGATTTTCGTGGTGGCACTGACGGCGGCTCGCTGATTGCCCTGAAGATCCTTGACGGGCGCGGTCGGGCCGTCAACATCGAGAACCACGGATTTGGTGACGCCGCGGATGGTGAGATCGCCGGTGATTTTGAGCTTGCCGGTGCCGGCTTCTTCGACTTTGGTGGACTTGAAGGTCATAGTGGGAAAGTGCGCGACGTCGAAGAAATGGTCGCTCTTGAGGTCCTTGTCGCGATTGGGCTCGCGAGTATCGACGGTAGAAACGTCGATGTTGACGTTGACGCTGGACTGGGTGATGTCCTTATCGTCAAAGATCACGGTTCCTTTGACGTTGCTGAAGGCTCCTCGAACCGTGGAGATTGCCAGATGGCGCACTGAGAATTGCGCGGCGGAGTGCGCTGGATCGAGTTGCCAAGTGGAAGTGGCCGCGACCGCGGGTACAGCCGAAAAAACTGCAAGCGTTACGGGCAGTGCTATGCGATTCAGAAGATTCCCCATATTTCCCTCTTTCGTTGATCTAGTGGTTTACCAGACTTTAAAAATGGGCCGGATGAAAACCGATCGTCGTACCAATGCTCAGTCGTCCCCTGGAATTTGTCGCAGCAGGCTGGAGAGCAGCCTCAGGCGCGCTGCAGATAAGCTTCGGAATTGGCGTTTGTGCAAGTCGTGAACCGGGGCATCCAGGCGGCGCAACAGGTCGAGGCCCTTCTGGGTGATCCGAGTTTTGACCACTCGCCGATCGTCGGTCTGGCGTTGCCGAGTGATGAAACCGGACTTTTCCAGGCGGTCCAGCAGCCGGGTCATGTCCGGGTCGTGGGAGATCATGCGCTCGCCGATATCGCGGCAGGCCAGACCGCCAGGTTCAGCACCCCGAAGAATGCGAAGAACATTGTATTGGACGCCGGTAATACCGAACTGTTTGAGGACCTGCTCGGCTTGCAGAGCTAAGGCATTCGCAGAGCGTTGTACTGCGACGAACGCGTGGTCTTCGGCGGGCAGGGACGGCAGCGGAGACAATGAGCGAAAGGCCACCCACGCATGATAGTCGTTATAACGATAATTGGCAAGAGGAAAGATTACCTGGGCTCCACCGTGAGGATCGGGAAGGTCGCGACGGCAGAAAAGGTCATGGCGACCCTGAGTTTTTGTTTATACTCGCCAAACGCGGTGGTTCGCGGGTGGTCCGTGCCGATTGTTGGTGGCACGCGATCAATGCCAGCACGGTTTAAAAGGTGAATTCGATCGGGTGAGGTTGCGACCGAGACGCTGGCGTTTGTGAAAGTTGGTACGCGCGTAGTTGGGATGAATGGAGCGCTCTGCGGAAGTAAAGCGTAAGCACCGCTTAGGCAACGGGTCGTGATTGGGCAAAACGGTTTCTGGTGAAGCGCAAGGCCCGCGGGGACGCGGGCCACTTCGATGTTCTGGCGATCGACAACCACTCGAGGATGCCGCCGGTAGTGAGACTACCCAAAGACGCATTTCAACCCACAATGGTGGCGACCGCTGAGGATAACCGCGGGAAATACGGGGTACAATCATCCTCTAGGATTTATAAATGCTCGGTCCCGAGCATGATCGAGGAGGCTCGCAGTGCCGGAGTTGCGAAAAGATCCGATTACAGGACGCTGGGTTATCATCTCGACCGAACGAGGCAGGCGGCCGATGGATTTCCTGCGCGATAGCGTGGGCGATAGCGATCCGAAAAATTGTCCGTTCTGTCCGGGAAGCGAAGCAAAGACACCACCGGAAATCTTGGTGTATGGGCGCAACGGTGGGGGCGCGAATACCTCGAGTTGGCGAATCCGGGTGGTACCAAATCGTTTTCCGGCGCTGGGAATCGAGGGAGAGCTTGATCGCGAAGGTGAGGGCCTATTCGACAAGATGAACGGAGTGGGCGCGCACGAGGTGGTGATCGAAACGCCAGAGCATAGCGCAACGCTGGCAACCCTTCCGGAGCGTGCGGTGGAAGACGTGTTGTGGGCCTATCGGGATCGCATGTTGGATTTGAAGAATGATAAGCGTTTTCGCTACGTGCTGATCTTCAAGAATCACGGGGAAGCGGCCGGTGCATCGATCGCCCATCCACATTCCCAATTGATCGCGCTTCCGATTGTGCCACGGCGAGTGCGGGAAGAAGTGGATAACTGCTGGCACTATTACGACGAGAAAGAGCGCTGCATTTTCTGCGACATCATCCGACAAGAGCGCGACACCGGCGAGCGGGTGATAGGAGAGAACGAGCACTTCATCACCCTAGCGCCGTACGCGCCCAGATTTCCTTTCGAAATGTGGCTATTGCCAAAGGTTCATGGATCGTCATATGAGAACAACCAGAGCTCGATCTACTCCAGCCTGGCGAAGATGTTGAAAGATACGCTCATGCGTCTGGATGCAGTGCTGGACCGGCCGCCGTACAACTTCATGATCCATACTTCTCCTATCGGTGAAGAGATCAATGATCACTATCATTGGCACATCGAGATCATTCCGAAGCTGACCAAGGTGGCGGGGTTCGAATGGGGAACCGGTTTTTACATCAATCCGACCCCTCCAGAGGAGTCGGCACGATTCTTGCGTGAAGCGAGAATCGGGGAGCCCGCCAACAAGAAATAGGTCCGGGCGCGCGCAATTCGTTCAGCTCACGGTCTGCTTGGCGGGCCTTTGCAGCTGCGACGACAGGCGCTCAGTAAGGCCGTGTGCTAAAGTTCCTTGGCCGCAAATCAAGTTAGGGCGCGGTACCCAAGTGGCCCAAGGGAGAGGTCTGCAAAACCTCCATTCGTGGGTTCGAATCCCACCCGCGCCTCCACTCAATCGTGGGTCCAACCCGGACACATGGGTGACACAACGTACCTAAGACATAGGTAACGTGGCCTCAGTGGGTCGGCGAAACACTCGTTT
>Ga0302176_10000289_pt1 | contig 33390 bp, 30 predicted proteins | sample I_Palsa_E1_1_FD_198787 | JGI IMG/M metagenome (GOLD analysis project Ga0302176, IMG submission 198787) | Peat permafrost microbial communities from Stordalen Mire near Abisko, Sweden - I_Palsa_E1_1 | ecosystem: Environmental > Terrestrial > Soil > Palsa > Peat permafrost | place: Sweden...
ACATGTATGTTTGCCTTCGGTTACAGTTGTTTGGCTGCGACGGGCTTTCTGAGGCATCCGAGTTATGTCGACGAAGTAGAGAAGTCGCACTTTGGCAGTTTCCTGCCGAAGATAGGATTGTCACAGCTCGATCGCAGAATCCATGCTGGTGCTGTCTTAATCGACGCTCGTTTTGCCAAAGACTACAATGCGGGGCATATACCGGGTGCTGTGAGCGTACCAATTGATCTTGATCCCGGAGCGAGAGCAAAAACTCTTTCGGGGATTCAAAGGGATCGAGGAATCGTCATCTACTGCCAAAGCAAAGGTTGTCCTTTTTCTCAAAGGATGGCCATTACAATGGCGAGTGATGGGTATACGAATCTTGCCTTACTCGATGGTGGATATGAGGAATGGCTTGTTTCTAAGCGTGGAGTATTTCCGGATCCAAAATAGCGTCTGCACACGAGGCAACAACTAATGATCCGCGCATATCTAGTTCATTTGCTGCGATTGGCCTTGGGCGTGATGTTCTTGTTTAGCGGCCTAGTCAAAATTCGCTTGCCGTACCAATTTCTCGCGATTGTATGCGATTATCGAGTCTTCGGCCCCCGACAGTCCGCCATAGTAGCCGCGAGTATTCCTTGGATGGAGATTGGAATTGGGCTATGTCTGTTGAGCAGGTTATTGGTGCCTGGCGCTTTTTTGCTAGCCGGCGCTTTAGGCGCTGTTTTCGTTGCCCTCGTCGGCTCCGCGGTCTATCGGCAGATGAACATTAAGTGCGGCTGCTTCCTTAGCAACGATAACATTAGCGCGGCTACGGTTCTTCGCTCCTCTCTCGTTCTCGTCGCCGCAATGATTGGATTGGTGCTGTCTTTGCGTCAAAGTCGAACGAGCGCTGCCGGATAGAGATAGAACGCTGGAGGAATGCGAATGTTTCACTCAGCAAGTTTTAATCTTACGAGATTTCCTTTCGTTTGCATCCTTGCCGTATGTTTCGCTATCATAATTGTTTCGCTGCCGTTGGATGCGTCGCCCGCCACTGAAGGGGCCGACAGCAACCCTCCTTCATCAAGGGCAGCAACATCGCTTTTGATACCTCCTACCGATCAAATTCTGCGGGAGATCGACCAAAATTGCCATGTTGCCATCACTGAACTTCAGGCGTCATGGATGGAAGGTCTTATGGATTCCCACCGCTACGAGGACGTTTTGACGATCTCAGATTACGCGATCCTAGCCGAGCCTCTATATACCTGGTCAATGCCCTTCTTAATGTCCAGCCGCATTAAGGCGGAACTGCAACTCGGCCGTCCAATGGATGCTCTGCAGGACGCAAAGAGGCTATACAACGTTGCCCCGATGCCCGAGACAAACGGCGCGCTGCTGCTACTTAGTCAGTGCTTGGCCGCCGCCTATCCGAATGATCCGGCTATCGTGGAGAAGTTCATCAAAGAGCAGGTCGAAGGATCAAAGACCGCAGGTGTGCCTTGCACCATCCTTTCGGAAATCAAGCTGGACCCCTCGCGCTACGCGGGCAAATACAAGCTAACCCCAGCTGTTGACTCTTATCGGACTGGCGAGGGGAACTTGCTGCTATTGTCGGGCGCACCCGACAAGGCGCTGGAAGTGTTCCAAGCCGCTTCCGCGTCAGCGAAAAGTGCGGCGGGTCATCACATGAACGTGAACGATATCGCAAGAGCTATGAAGGCTCGCGATGGGACAATCGCTGGTGCCAACGGCTACCTGCGGGCGCAGTCGGCCGCGGAGGCCGAAAAATGATTAGACTTTCGAGTATGTTCGAGGCGGGCGGCCGATCGCGTTCCCGAGCCTTCTCCTTGGTGGAGTTGGTGGTAGTGATAGGAATCCTCGGGATGCTCGCCGCCTTGCTGCTGCCGGCACTGACCGGCGCGCGGCAAGCTGCAACGTCTGTGGCATGCGCATCGCAACTCAGGCAGTTAGGGCAGGCATTTTCAGTCTATGCGGTCGAAAACGACGGCTATCTCCCGCCGTGGTCAGGAACTCATGCTTATCCGGCTGGATCTTATGGACCGCCCCTGGAAGATCCGGGAATTGCATGGACCGAATATTTAATGTCGAGTTATGTGGCTCCCGATTCACGGGTTTATCGCTGTCCTGCGTTTGAGGGGAATGCCGTCACTTATTTTATCACGGCACGATGGGAATCACTCCAAGGCCTGTTCACCATGCGACTCAGCCGCATCCGCACTTCTTCTACCTTCATCCTCAGCGGTGACTGCACCGGCCCAGAATGGTACCAGCCGCCTTTTGGCCATTCACCCTTGCCCTTTGATGACGTGGATAAAGACGACGCCAACGGTCCGTGCATCCTATTCTCCAATAATCCTGATGGCTTGGGCATGCATCCGCACGGCAACAACATCTTGTTCGGCGACATGCACGTGGCCCAATATCCCAAGTGGGTTCCAAACCAAATGACCTACAGTCCCGATTCGCAGCAAAGTTATGGTAATGTAACAGTGGATTAATCTTTTGCCAACCGATTTATGTATTACAACCGCGGGGCTACTGATGAATGTGCGGCGATTAAAGAAACGGCACTGGCTTCCGATAAGCTTTGGGTTGGGTCTGCTCGTGGGATATCTTCATATCGCATTTGGTGGGTTTTCTCCGGCTCGAAGCGTGACACCATCGCAATTCGAATCCATGTTATTAAGTCCGCCGCTCAAGGTTGGAAATAACTTCGTTCGTGATGTGACCATTTTCCCGGCAAAAGACGGGTCAAATATGGTCCGATTTGAGGTGCTTACCGCGACAGCCAAACCGGGGGAATGGGAATATATTCCGCGACAGATGGAAGCGCCAATTCCCTATCCGCCGACAGCAAACGCTCCTTCGACCATGGTTCTCTCCGGCGCTGATTATACGGTCGTCGCTTATCTTAAGAGCCTGAAGCAGCGCATGCCGAAAATTTCCTATGCCTTCGCCTGGTGGGCTTCACCCGCAATGACTTTGGGGCTTTGGACAACAGGATCTGTCTTGGTGGTCGGGCTGCTGTTTCCGATGCTGGTTAGCCTGCTCATTGATTCTGGATTTGGCGCAAAAACGGCAGATCGGGCATATGATCTGGATCGTTTTGTCTCGGAGAAATGTACAGACGGAATTCAGCCTGCAGGCAATGATCAGTCGCAACTTGATCAGGTGATATCCGGTCTTGAAGAGCAGCTTGGCCGTTCCAGCAAAACGACGGCTGAATCGAAAACGCAAGCCACTTCAATGAGTAATTCAGCACCCGTTTCGCTTGCGACAGAGGACAATTCTGAACGAATCGCGCCAGCGGACCAGAATACTGAAGAGCACTTTCAGGGCGACTTCTATCCCACGGCTCTCTCGACATCAAAGCCCCGATCCGCGAGTCAGACCCAAACCTGATAATGTTTTAGGAACCTCAACGCAGCTAAATCAGTGACGCTGTCTGGGAACAGCAATCGGAGACACCTGTTGATCATTGCCAACCAGCCGACGTATGACGCCTGGAAGCGCAAGTACGGCTCGATGGCGGAGCCGGACGTGAAGCGGCTGCAGGAGTTGGAGAAGGAAAATACGCGGCTCAGGCGGCTGCTGGCCGAGCGTGACGTGAAGATCGACGTGATGAAGGAGTTCATCGAAAAAAGTCTCCGTCGTGAGCGAGCGGCGTGGCCTTGCGGAATTGGTGCCGATTGCCATCGGTGTCACGCAGGCCTCATACTTGTATGTGCTTGACACGTATGATATTAAAAGGGCTGATTTGGTGGCTACCGTAGGCGAGAAGAAACGCCTTAATCGATTGACATTTTGAGACTGTTAGAACGGCTCCTAATGGATGATGTATACGACGCAAATTTGATTGAGCAGAAATGGCAACACCATTGGAAAGAATGTGCCATTTATCAATGGCAAAGGAACACCACATTGCCAAGGTTTTCAATTGACACACCACCACCCACCGTGAGTGGTTCGCTCCATATGGGGCATGTTTTCAGTTACACGCACCAAGACTGTCTGGCCCGTTATCAAAGGATGCGTGGCAAAAACATCTTTTATCCAATTGGATGGGACGACAACGGATTGCCCACAGAGCGCCGAGTTCAGAACTTCTACAATGTCCATTGCGATCCGTCAATTCCATACGATGCCGATATATCATTGAAAGCAGGAGCGCAAACCGGAAGTTCCAAGCCCGTAAGTCGACAAAATTTTATTGAACTATGCTTAGCTCTCACCAAATCCGATGAAGAGGTCTTCAAGAGGCTTTGGACGCGCTTAGGATTGAGCGTTGATTGGTCGTTGGAATATAGCACGATCGATTCTCAGAGTCGTCGGATCAGCCAGCGAAGCTTCATTGAATTATGGAGGTCAGGAGAGGCCTATCAGGTGGATTCGCCGGTTTACTGGGACATTGGTTTTGGTACTGCCATAGCGCAGGCTGAAATGGAGGATCGTTTAATACACGGTGAGTTCTACGATATCATATTTCAATCGCCGGAGAACGAGTTGAAAGTTAATGTCGCGACGACTCGACCAGAGCTTCTGCCAGCATGCGTTGCCCTAGCGGTACATCCAGAGGACGAACGATACGCACATCTGCAAGGTATAGAGTTCGAGAGTCCCTTATTCCACACCCGAATCCCACTCATATTTGATTCCAAGGTGCAGCGCGACAAGGGTACAGGCATTGTAATGATTTGCACGTTTGGGGATGTTATGGATGTCTACTGGTGGAGACAGCACCGCCTGCCCTTGCGCCAAATCATAGGGCCCAATGGTCGTATGATGGTCATTAGATTCGGTGATCCAGGGTGGGAAAGCGCTCGAGCGGACGCCGCGAATGACTATTATTCCCATCTTCAAGAAAATACCGTAGAATTGGCACGCCGGAAGATAATTCCACTTCTAAGAAATTCGGGCAACTTAATTAAAGACGCAAAGCCTATCACGCATGCGGTGAAATTTTATGAGAAGGGAGAAAAGCCGCTAGAACTTCTTCCGCGTCGTCAATGGTATATAAGAATTCTGGATCATAAAGATGAGCTTTTGGAAGCCGGAAATCAAGTTCGTTGGCATCCGGAAGGTATGCGCAGTCGATATCTCGACTGGGTGGGTGGTTTGAATCAAGACTGGTGTATCAGCCGCCAACGGTATTTTGGCGTTCCCTTCCCGGTATGGTATCCGCTGGATAGCAATGGTGTCCCAAATTATGGCAAACCATTAGTTGCTGACGTAGCCTGTCTGCCGGTTGATCCGTCGTCAGATGTTCCCGCGGGTTACAACGAAGCAGATCGCGGACGTCCTAATGGATTTGTTGCGGAGCTCGATGTACAGGACACTTGGGCTACCAGTGCATTGACGCCGGAAATTGCATTAAGCAAATTGGGAGATCCATGTCTCGCGGAAGAGATGATCCCGATGGACGTGCGGCCACAATCCCATGAGATTATCAGGACTTGGGCATTCTACACTATTGCAAAGTCATTGCTTCACAGAAAGAAAATGCCCTGGCGTAGCGTGGTCATAAGTGGTTGGATTTTGGATCCTGACCGCAAGAAAATGAGCAAGAGTAAGGGTAATGTGGTGACGCCCAATCTTCTTTTTGACCAGTATTCTGCGGACGCTATCCGGTATTGGGCGGCGAAGGCGCGACCCGGCGTAGATACGGTCTATGATGAGAAGACCTTGAAGGTCGGCAAAAAGCTCGTTACAAAGCTTTTTAATGTTGCGAGGTTTCTTGGGAGGTGTTTAGGAGATGACAGTTTTGATAGCGATAATCAAAGTGTTATATGTCCATTGGACAACTCGTTTTTGCGCGGCGTGATTGACCTAATTTCCGCAGCAACAAGCGCATTTGAATCCAACGACTGGGGCACGGCACTTGCTCAAATAGAGTCCTTTTTTTGGAGCGAGTTCTGCGACGATTACATTGAGCTTATAAAGTCACGAGCTTACGGTGCGGCCGCCCCGCAACGCAATAGCGCAATATCGAGTTTGCATTTATCATTTTCTATCCTTTTGCGTCTGGTCGCTCCTATCGTTCCCTTCGTTGCAGAGGAAATCTGGTCACAGATATACCAACGTAACTTTAGGGGCATCTCGATTCATCGATCAACGTGGCCTACCAGTTCAGAATTGCCTGCTTCGGCAATGGGCGCGGAAAGGGATTGCTTCAAAAACGCACAATGGCTTATGTCTCATATCAGGCGGAATAAAGCGGCGTTACAGGTGGGAATGCGCTGGCCCGTCAAGACATTGTTAATCCGTCTCCCAAGCGAAGTTATACCAAAAATAAATGATATTATGGACGATGTTGCTGCAGCCGGAACAGTTGAGCACTTCGAAGTCGAGGCAAGTAATGATTGGTCGGTTGATGTAATTGTTGCACCGAGAACATAAGGAACAGATGCTTCGGTTGAGCTACAATGCGCTTTCGCATAACCCCGGTGATATTATTCGAGCCGGACTCGACGATTCGGACGGAATAGTGTTAATGGAGGGAGTTGCCGCGGCTACAAATGAATCACTTATCCGTATTTGCAATTGGCTCGGCACGACTCGATCAGAAGAAATAACAAAGGGAGGGGCGGTTGATGATTTATCAGTCTATCTGGTGGAGGAGAAGGGCGGTGGAGTAAAGGATGAGCTGGGCGAATTGATTCTTTCAACTACTTCGCAAGCATTTCCTTTGCACACTGATGGTTTTGCCCGCAGATGCCCCTATGATCTTGTTGTATTACTTTGCGTTAGAGCAGCGGCATCTGGTGGCGAAAGTGTTTTGAGTTCGCTCAGCCACGTCTTGCCTCGGCTGAGTGCTTCGGCTCGGGACGAATTGCAGCAGGAACAATTTCCTTGTTGTTATGGAAAGACAAGCATCATATATGGGTCCGGCAATCATATCAATATAAGATATAATTCTTTAGAATTAAGGAGCCAGCAACACCATCAGAACGCTTGCCTCACTGAGCGGGCAAGCCATGCGGTTTTGGAGCTCGATGAGGCGCTTGAGTGGAAAAATGCGCAATATATTTTTCAAATGAAGTTTGGCAACTGCCTTATTTTGGATAACCATCGTGTATTGCACGGTAGACTTCCGTTCTCGTCTGGATCGCAGCGTCTGCTAAAACGTGTCCGCCTTTACCGACATCAGCAATCTATTCCTGAGGAGAGAGGTTGATTTGAGCGTTGAAGTAAGACACGCCGGGCGCTGAGAATGGTTTACAAAGTTCAATATGAGCAATTATCTTTATTGCTCTGAAAGTAGGATATGAGATCCAATCTCCGCCTATACGTGCTGACACGCATATCGAGTTTGAAAAATAAGGAGGATATTTTGAAACAGGTTGGTGCTTTGCCAGCCCTTGTCTTAGATCCGTCGGATGAGGTCGACCGCCTTTCCAAAAGCCACTCAGAAATGTTCCGGGATCGTACGTGCTATGGCCGGACCATTGCTGCACACTTGCCGTTTCGTGGAATTGATCCGATTTGCCGAGACCCATTCATCAGATCATATTCACTTAGTGTTTTTCAGAAAAGCATACGCGTCATTTCAGAGTTACCGTGCTCCACTGTGCTGCTTCACTCTTTTCTTCCGCCCTCACTGCCACGTTTTGAAGCTGGTAACGTACTCGAAGAACTTATTACAACAATTAAACCATATATTGCGGAGGCGAAGCGGCTCGGCCTTAGCGTCTTGATCGAGAACACGTTCGAAAGATACTGTGATTCCTTTGCAAAACTGGTTGAACAATTGGACGTTCACGTTGTGTTGGATGTTCCTCGCATCATTGAGTTTTCAAAGGATAGTCCAGCCGATTGGATGAACCAATTAAGCCATAGGGTAGCCGGAATGCACATTTATGGAACCAGAGGAGACGATGAACATTGTGTTTTTAGTGAACAAGATGAAGGCTGGTTTCGACCAGCGCTTGGTGATTTGGGACGGAAGGATCTTCTATTCCTGATTGATGCAAGTACTGAAGAGATTGTTCCAAGCGCAAACACGCTGCATCAACTTTTAGGAAATGTTGAGGAATCATGAATTCTAAGGCAGCAAGAGCAAGATAAAGCGCTCCCTCTGCCATAAAAGCTTGGCAGAAGATGACCACCTCCCGGGAACAAGCAACTCTGTCTCAGAATCAGGCATATTTTGAACTGAATCGCCCGAGGAAGTGGGGCACTTATTCACAGCATCTTTCTTATCTGGAGCACCTAATTTCCGCTCTTTCCGGAACGTCGATCAAAGCGGGCATGGGCTCCGACGCGCCGGACTTTCATGACCTGCTGTACGAGGCGTGGTGTCGCCATGACGTCCGAGAGGTGCTGGTCGATGCCGGCTAGGACTCTGAAGCAAACCATCGCATCGCGCGGCTGAACATGAACGTTCGGTCGTGGACCAAGACCGGCATCGGAAGACGAACCCACAAGAAAGCGTCCGGACGATACCGGCGGCTGATGCAGCTTCGGCTGACAGGCTCTCAAGCCGGGCGACCGTATGCACGCCGGTCACAGGCAGAGATGGTGGTGGGCATGCTCAAGCAAAACCTGGCGACAGCCTGCGTGTGCGCAAGCCGCGGCGACGAAAAATGGAACTGATGCTCAAAGCGATTATTCACAATCTGATGATCATCAGATGCCGATCCAGGGTCGCAACAGAGCCGGACATTGGCATTTATTTGACATCCTTCTTTTCTGTTGTTAGTAAAACTAGTACTCCAAGAATGGACCGGCGGTAACACCATCTTGCAGTTTGTCTCACTGTTCCTATACCGTCGGAGTACGGCATTCATGAGGAACTTACCGCTCATCTTGTGCATTGACGATGCGCTGTTGCCAGCGGCTGAGCAGGTGCAACGGATTACTGGATGGAAACTGATTGGCGTTAATCTCGATACGCAGGTCGCGGCGAAGATCGAGAAAGAATGTGTTGAAGCCGTGTTAATTATTTTGGATATCAACAAATCAGCTTCGATCCTGTTTGAATTTCTCAACCAGATTTGTGACTCAGATGAAGTCGTGGGAGTTTCATTCTTATATGGCCAAGGGCTGGTGCAGCTCACACAAATGGCTCAGCGATTTACCAGGGTTGAATCCGATGCCATACCTCCTTTAAAAAAGCTAGTCTATTGTCACCCTGACTATGCGGCTTTTCCTGTCTTGAACGGATATACCAAGCTTAGTCTCGCTCCTAATGCTGCAGTTGACATTCTCAAAGATCTAACAGAGCCCATGGATCTTGCTGTTTTTGTCGGGCATTCGAACGGACATGATGCTGGCTTTGATGGCCTAGTGCTTTGTCGCCATTCTGAAACGACCGGAATGCCGAAAGATTACAATGCTTTTGCCTGTTATAAGGGAGCGAATTGTCGCTTCCCTTCGGCCGATATCAGACGATTCAACGTCAACAATCTATGCGCGAAACGGGTGGTCTCTTTGACTTGTTGGGGGGTGCAATTGAGCGATTTTCCATTTGCACGTTCGCTCTCGGTTGGAGAAGGGTTGTTGAGCGATTCAGCTGCGGAGGCAGTACTTACGACGGTTGAGGCGGTTCCTATCGAAGCGGCTGATATGCTCGCAATTTGTTATCTGCTCGATGCCGGGGTTGGAATGGGGCTTATATCGACATGGTGTAACCGCCTGAGAAAATTACGGGGGTTGGGAGCTGACTTTGTTTGTTTCGGGCGACCTGACAGCCGCCTCCCGATGTCGGTGAACACTTTAAGATGCACTGAAAATCGAAATTCTGTGAAGGTTGATTTATCGATATTGAAATCGTGTCCGTGTTCAGTTCGGTTTCCATATCAGGAGAAAGGCGTTAAAGGATATGTATTGGTGCAGAATGGTCACACTTTAGAGGATGTGATTCATCTTCCGGACGGGTTTATATACGCGACCCTTAAGGAGCCAGTACTAACAAAAGATGTCTTTTTCAAAAAAGTCCGTTTACAAAATTTCCAGAAAAAGCAATCAACCTACGCTGCGCTCCTGAAGAGGACGGCATACTGTGAGCTTTTAGTCAGCTCATTGATGGCACGATCCCGAACCGATGGGACGGCAGCAGTTCAAGCGACCAAGGTACTTTACACGTTGGTGCAGTTGAGACACCTGATACGTCATTTTCTTAAGCGGATGCCAGTGGCTGGGACTATCTTGGATAGCTCTGCGATAATGCGCCTCGAACAGTCCACCGAGCTCGAGCTGGCATTTCTTCAGATGACAGTCTTGTTGTTTGAGTTGTGCGCGACCCATTTTTCGGGAGGAAACGGTGTTGCAGGAATGGAGGCGACCGGCGAATACCTCACGCTCGCTGAAACACGCGTCGGAATCTGTCCCTGTAAACGAAAAAGTCGGTTAGTTGAACTTTGGAGGGAGAGCAGAATTGATGTATTCCGGCGACAAATAGCTTGCTGTTCGGCCTGCGGGCCGATATACGAGGGCGAAGGACCCTGGGGAGCAATCGAATTCTCTGGGATGCCGCGGCGGGGCAGTAACCTTAGGGCCCGTGTATTAGCAGCTAATTCACACGGGATAAAGGTCCATGCGAAGGGAAAGTTTTGGATTAGTCGGTTCAATGATAATGATATTTGTGAGCCCTCCGTCAGCCACTTGATGGTTATGGACGATGGCGGGTCGGCTATGCTAGAGGCCGAGCTTCAGGTGCCCACGGGCGATTCTTGGGTTGGAGTTCATTATCTTTGTGCTTGCGTAGTGTCAGGAATCGAGGTATCATTTTTTAGGCAGCCGATCATTTTGCTGAGCTAGCTGTTTGTAATGACATGTATCGCAGAGATCTTTTTTGAAGGTTGTAATCTGATTGATCTTTTTACGAGAATGCCATCGGTTGGCATTCACGAACGGGGAGCCGAACGGTTCGGCTTTCGCGAATCAGAACCTCGATGAAGGAGACTCGTCATGGGTCCGATGCAATCGATTGATGGAGAGACGGCTTTGAGAACCACTGCAAAGGGGCTTGGTGCTGTGGCATGCTATGACCCGTATTTTAGGCGAATGGTTCATGGTCTTCGCCGATGTTTGGCTGACGGGCAGGTAGTTTTCTTGCGGCTTCATGGTGCCGCTCAATATCCTACGCGCAACGACCTCATGTATCGAAATGATCTGGAGGGGCATGGCGTGCTGGTTATTGGCTACGACCATGAAGCGCGAACGTTTACGATCGCTGACCCTTGGAATCCGCAATGGGATGGCAAGCTTGCCGGAACCCGTTCGATTTCCTATGAAGACCTCGCTATGCAGTGCGTTGACAGTAGCAAGGACTTCTACATGGTGCTAGCGCCATTGACTGTGGATGCCCGAATTAATCGAGACTGCCGGCAAGGAACATCAACGCTTTTGATCAAGGTTGGCTTTTATTCGCCTGATGCCATCGTCATGGATCAGGGTGATCAGACCATTGATAGCGTAGAGCTCGAGCTGAGGTTCCAGCGTGACATGAGCAGCGTCAGAAAGTCCTCTATGGAGGGTCGATGGCATGTTGGGGAACACGCGGTTTTCCAAATTCCCTTGTTCGCGGAGGATGCGGTCGGCGGTATCTGTCACATCAAAGCTAAGGCGGTTGTGAGTGGAGCTAGGCCATATCAGTACCGCGATCATATCGAAGTAAGCGTCGTACGTCGGTTGCTGAGCGATTCCACGAACTATGCGAAGCCGCAGTTGCTTCATGTGGGTGGCCTGATGGTGTAAAATGTTTCACCATCAATTAATTTCGCCGCAACTGCTGAAATCGATTCAATTAAAATGGATTTCTCGCCTTGATGGTTTAGTGCGAATTCCATTGTTCGATCCAATTATCGCGGATCGAGCGTATGTCGTTGTATACTCGGAGCGTCGGCGAAAATATGAGTTGATTTCATTCCATCAGGATGATGGTACGATTCTGTGGCGGTTCGATGCCAAGAATGGTGGGTATGGGGCTCCCGCCATTTTGGTGGACCGCATAATTATGCCGACGGGTTTCACGGATGTCACGGCGGTCGACACCAGTTGCGGTAGACCCCTTTGGACTTTTTCAACGCAAAAGCGTGTTAGGAGTGCGATATCTTTATTGGGGAACTTAACGGTGTTGAGTTCGGGGGATGAGGTCATAGGCTTAGACCATGCAGGCCATGCTTCTTTCAAAATTAGAGTTCCCAGGTCTTTTCTTTTTGGCAGCTGCGCCTTCACGGCCGATGGGCGGATTCTGACACTTGGGTGTGTACCTTCGCCTAGCGAAGGATCGGTGATACATCTGCATGTCCTAACAAAGGACAGCGTATGCTGGTCATTACCACTAGAAAAGGGCACTGTTGCAAGTTCGGACACCTCGGGGGTGATGGTTCGTGGTGATTCCGTATTTTTAGGCTTGCCGCAGAGCGTCGTAAGGATTGATTTGAAGAAGCAGTGTATTCTGTGGCGATGCCCCGTCAGCGGACCTTCTCATCGTTCCATATGTCTCATAAAAGACGAATATTTGTACGCGACGACAATCGATGGGTGCATATATGCCATCGAAGCACAGACTGGAAAGCTCATTTGGTCGCGCAGATTAGCTGAAACTGGTATTTGGGCTCCTGCCAGCATTTCTGGCAATTGGGTATTTGCCGTTGCTGGCGGGGTTCTATTTTGCATGGACGGTGCCACGGGAGATGTTCTCGATGAATGGGCGGTCGGGCACGGTCCTTACAGCGCAATGACTATTCGAGAGAATAGGGGGTTGTTAGGCGGGGGAGACCCTCCATACTATGGGCTGCTCTTTGGATTTGAGCTGGGCAAGGAATGTTCAAAAGGGATACGCTGTGTTGTTGAACGAAATGTGAAGGAACCGTTTGTAAATGAGTTGCTTTCACTGCACGTACGCATAGATGGAATTGACGAAGCCGATATGGAAAATGTTGTGTTGGATAGTTCTTCGTTAGGCGGCGTCCAAGACTTAAAGCCGTACCGAATAAACGGGAAGATCATCACCTTTCTTGTCGCACCATCTGCAGGTAGGTTGTTTGGTGATTATGCTCTTCCAATCCAAGTGGCGACGAGAACACAAGGGGTTCGTTGGTCGACGGTGAAAATCGAATTTCCTGAAGGAGATAGCCTACCGTCTCAAGTACTTTTGGAGGATGTCCCAATTCCGGTGCAAGAGAGTCCTCATTTTAGTGGCGCTGCCTGTTTTCAGGCCGCTTTGTCCCGTTACTGCCATGAAGTTTCACAAGAGGATTTGCGTGACATGGCGGACGCTGTCTTAGCTCATTCAGATGATTATTCGCCTTTTCAGTTATGGCGCATCATTTCGCGGCGAATATTATCGACTGGTGCCTGTTCCAAGGCAGAACTTCCAGAATTTGACGTTCGTCATCCGCTGAAGGAATAGCAGGCGATTGCGAGACGAACGACAGCGAGCTTGCAAAGCATTAGCTCAACTTCTGGTACACGCAACACGAGATTCAAGTCAAGCTCAAGCCGTTCTCGTCATTGACTCCATCGAGATCTGGCCGGTAGAATCACACAATCCCGAGCATCAGAGAATCGCCATCCCTCTGCCGCCGAATACCTATTCTGACTGTCCACCGTCCCCGCACGGCTACAGCGTTCCCGTGCCGCATACTTTGCCGGGATTATTGAAGACAAGCACTGACCTCCTTCCAGGGATTTTTGTGAGCCCAACACTAGCGCTTCGGCCGACACGAAACCGATAGAGCGCGCATGCTCTCCTGGCAAGCAATGGACGAATCAGGCGAACACGAGAAGATGCTGTCTCTATGCAAATTCAATTCGAAGTATCTATCGTTTGCGTCGGGCGCTTATGGATAAGATCGCGGCATTTGCAACGAGATTATTAAGGGACTATTCCCCAGGGTCGCCGCAAGAGTCCCTCTCGCCGATCGGATCAACCCCAGTCAGGATGCCAAAGCGTAACTCGTGCAGGAAAGATGTGCGGTCGTGACAAACGGAATCGATCAGCGTCCCACGCGGGACAGAAAGGATACCCCTTCCGACGCCATTGTCGGGATTTATCCGCGTGTTCACCATTCGTGGGCAATGCAACCACCATATTTCCGTAAAGTATTAGGACCGAAACCCTTGCGTTGCATGTTCGGCATCTCATATCCTCCTACAAAGGGCAAATGCACTATAATATGGCCGAATCTTTGTTGGATTCATTGATTGATTTCGTCGACGAATTTGTCGTAGTTCAATCCGAGTTTGGCGGCTATTCGGCGTGCCCAGAACTGTGCTTCTTCACCATCAAAGACCTTATTCAATTGTGAGACACCGCGGAGGTGGCATAACACCTGTTTTCCTTTGAAGTAATATTCTTCATAGCGTTCACCTCCGGGCGCCGCAAAAATCTCTGCTTCGGAAAGTAAGCCTTCGTCCGGCCGCTCGAAGAGTTTGCGCGGCCAGGTGAGGTATCGTTCAGGAACAATTTGTGCCGCCAGCCATCTTAAATCGCTTCGATTTTGCATAGGCCTGAGCACCGGCGTATCAAAGCAGTGTGTTCGTAATCCTTGATGCTCGCATTTTACCTTGGTTCGCCAGCCCGTGTCCTTCCAAGTGCCGTGTTTTAGTCGGCGAAGAAGCGAGTTGCGGTAGAGGTATGAGTCGAATCGGGGGTACAGGCCTGGACAGAAGTCTATATTGAGGGCCTGAAATTGCCCAGATTGAAAGAGCATGAACGTCACAGTTGGGAATTTCTGTCCAAACTTTAGCCGGCGCGACGGATGATAGGGGGCACCCAACACCGTGATTTCGTGCATTTTCATAAATGAAAGCATGAGAAGATCCCAATTATGGCACAGGACAAAGCAGTCGGGGTCCATGATCAATCCAAAAGATGTTTTGACCAAAGGAAGTAATTCGTTTAGTGCGCGGCCGTGTTGAGTGCTTCGCGGTGAAACTAATGGGGATATTTTGTCGTGGCTGTAACGTATACGCACGTCCGATGGAACGATCAGCGCATTGGGGATTTGGCGCAGGATGGGCAATTCCGAATCGTCAGGCGAATTGTTGACTATCAGCCATTGCAATCGGGTATTTTCGGAGGTGATTTTTCGAAGACACCACTCCTGAAAGCGAATGAACTTTGCGCTCAAATAATTCACACTTAAGATTGTAATCGCTTCCACCTTAGCTTCCCTCGGAAATCTACAAATCGACCAGTCGTGTGGGATTCAAATAAACGACCGGCAGCTTTGCATAGGCCTCCAATTATTACACTGATTTGCTGGTCGGGGCTGGGCGGATAAATCGCTGCTTCCGATAACAAATTATTTCGGAGCTGTCGTATCCGTCCGCATCAAGTCAAGGAATTCAGGAACCGTTGGCGACAACGCTTGATTTGGGTCAATGATACTAACTTTAGACATCGAGTAACTCCCAGCTATAACTCCACCATAACTTTCAGCATGCTGCCGTCCGTATCGACTAGCCATTTTACATACACAACCAGCTTTAGGGAATTTCCGAACAGATTCGTAAATGACGGTTACTATATACGAAAACAAAAGCCAAATCACCTTTCGATCGACTCCACGACCACCGCATTCCTGTCCGCCTGAATCGCCTTGTTTTAAACCGATTCGCACATCCACGTAACCCAGTGATGGAGGAGCGCCGGGCCTGAATTCGTGCCCATCCCCTCGGTCGGCTGCGGCGATTTTAGCCGCTTTGCGGCATTGGCAGCCGAGTACCCTGGCGGCGTTGTACCGCAGTGGATTCATCAAAGCGGGGTATCAGGGGTGATCGATCCAGCGATGAGAAAGATCAGTGACGAGCGCATCCTGCTGGCAACGTCTGGTCCGCCGACTCCAGTTGAAGTCAACCGCGGCTGAAAAGGAATCATGGCCCCGCTGCGAGTCGAGGCGAGCCCCCGAACTGCCGAACGAAGGAACCGGCGCCGGGGCGCGGAGGAATTGTCTTGACAGTTCGCTTCTTATAGGTGGTGTCCCGCGGGCTCCAATGGAGCCACGGCGAATTGAAACCTCGATTGCGTCCACAGCCCAAGCTCTTTTATCTCCACAGCACTTCAAATGGCAATGTGCTCAATTTCATCGAGGGTAATTATATCATTCGTTCGGTCGTAAAGCTTCGTAGTGCGGGGCGATTCATGACTGGCGATCGCTTGGGCATGCTCAAGTGTGCCCCCATTTTCGAGATAAGCCGTGATGCCCGTTGCGCGAAATGTGTGGCAGCAGATGCGTTCCATGCCAATGCCCACGGTCATGGCGCGGCGCTTCACCATGCGGAGCACATCGGTGCGAGTCATTCTCTGGTCGCTCAGAAGGCCAGATCGACCGGCGGCGGAGCGGAAAAGAGGGGTCTTGTGCTCGTCGGCAATGCCGGCGGTGGCAATGTAAGCGTCGAGATACTCTTCAGCGCAATGGTGCGCCGGCACCTCGTGGAACTTCCCGCCCTTTTCATGCAGGCGGAATGAGGATCGCTTTCCCTGCTGATAATAATCCTCCACATTCATCGTCACGGTAGCAGAGACACGGGCGAAGCTGTAACACATCAATGCAATCAGCGCTCGATCACGTAGACCGGTCAGTGTGTCCGTTTCGATGGAGTCTAGCAGTTGGCGGGCTTCGGTGGCAGTAAGGACGGGTGTCTTCCCCTTCTTGACGACATGGCGCGGGCCTCGCACTGACCAGGCGGGATTTACATTGACAACGTGACCAGTCACCAGGAAATCGAAGAGCATGCGAATCGCTGCCAGGTGCTGTTTGACGGTTGGGGCTGAACGGTGGGTTGTGAGCTGTTCAATGTACGCTGCCACGACAATCGGTGTGATGCCCGTTAAGGTCAGTTCCCGCTTTTCGCACCACGCACAGAATTGTCTGACGCCTTGGGCATAGGCTGCGCGAGTATTGCGATTGCGGATCGTCGCCGCGAAGAATTCGACGAAGCGGCGACTGGCGCGCTCGCCGGCCTGGATGATGAGCTTCGGGAGTTGGGCCGACCCAACTGCGAAAATCTCCGAGTGATTGGAAGGGGAAAGGGGTTGACTACCATCTTCTTTGTCCCCCATTTCATGTATCATAGCGTCCTTTATGATACACGATTAGGCTTAGGCAGCGCAAGGTCGCGGGGTAACACGATCTGTGGATAACTCGATCAAAATTGTTTCATGCTCACAAATGCCGTGGCCACAGTTATGGCTCGAAACGTATGGAACATATTGCGAATGTGGGGCGATGATCCCGCAGGGAAGTGCTGGCTGCGACTCATTTTTTGTGTCCGCCTTTTTTGACCAGCGTGTACATACCGCGGCCGGCGTTGGCGAAGCGTCTCCGCTCCTTGATCAGGGTCATATTGACGATGCCCCGAAATTTCGGGGAGGTAGAGCGGTAGCCGGTGGCGAGCACACCTTCCACAATGTCGCTGACGCTCATCGGTTTGTTTGATTCGCCCAACACGTACGCGATGATCAAACCGAATTGTTTGGTGTAATTGTCACTCATCGAATTCACTTTCTATTTTCTTCTGACACGCATCTCGTGTCAAGCGAATTTCGCTGCAGCATACTGGTGTGCCAATCAAAGCGCAACACCAACGCGGCTACGGCGCCGTTCCTGCATTTCTGCGGCAGGTACGCGAGGAGGCTGGCCTCACCCAGCGACAAATTGGTCAAAAGCTCAAGCGTCCCCAGTCATGGGTTTATAACTGCGAGACCGCTAACCGCCGGGCCGATGTAGCGGAGTTTTGTACGTGGTGTCGGGTGTGCGGCGTGCTGCCCGTTCAGGCCATTCGCCGCCTTGGCTTCAACGGGGAATGAAGTTGGGCCGGCCCAACCTTTGAGTTATCCACATCCTGGAAGGCTGTCAACGCGTGTTACAATGACACCAGCGCGGTCTCTGCTAGCGGATCAAATGGCAATACGCTCAATTTCATCTAGGGTAATCTCATCATTCGTTCGGTCGTAAAGCTTCGTCGTGCGCGGCGATTCATGACTGGCAATCGATTGGGCATGCTCGAGGGTGCCGCCGTTTTCTAGGTAGGAGGTGATGCCAGTAGCGCGAAATGTGTGGCAGCAGATGCGGTCGATGCCAATACCGACAGCCAAGGCGCGGCGCTTCACCATGCGGAGAGCGTCGATGCGGGTCATTCGTTGCTCGGACAAAACGCCAGATCTTCCAGCCGCCGAGCGGAATAGTGGTGTTTTGCGCTCGTCGGCAATGCCGGCGGCGCCATGAATCCTTCGACGATGATTAGATCGTCGATCGGGCCATTGATCTGATGGCTATTGAACAGAAACTGGCTTTTTTGGAATTCGTACCGCACCCCGTTGCGCTCGCGCGAGCCGGGAAAGCGGTATTTCGGCTGCTCGTCGTTAACTTTTGAGTCATCGACGAGCCGGCCCGCATAGCCAATGAGTTCTCCCTGCAAGTTGTGCAACGGAATGACAATTCTTCCTTGCATCATGCCCCGCGAGCAGTATCCTAATCCGAAGTCAGAGATTGTTTTTGACGTGAGTCCTCTCTGCTTCAAGTACGGATGTTCGGCATCGAGCATCTTGAGCGTGAAGTCCAGCGGGGCGTTCACAACCACCGAGCGAGATAACGCCTCGCTCGGTTTTTGTTGCGCCTCGGAATCACTTTTTAACTCGTCACATTTTACTTCCGGTGGAGAAATAGACGATTTGGCAATGCAGGGTTTTTGATCTTTTTCACCCGTGGTACCCGGGAACCGCCGTTGCAGTTCCAAAGCCGCCTTATGCAACGTTGCCGAATCGCTTGGATTTCCGCCGGACATATAGCACACGAAGTCAATGATGTTTCCCTTGGCCTGACAGCCAAAGCAGTTGAACAGGCCGCGGGAAAGATTGGCGGAAAACGACGAGGATCGTCGCTTGCCGTCATGGCGGGGGTGGCCGGGCAGCGGACATAAGCCAGTTGCACGATCGGCCCTCACCTTCAACTCGACTTTATAGCTTCGCAGCACATCGGCGAACCGAAGCCTGCTACGAAGCTCCTTAAAATCTACCCAGTTGCTACTCATGGCTGGATCTCCTTTCGACAGTTGTGGTTTGTGCGACACACTAGGTTGAGGATATTTTCGCATGACACTTCCTTTCCCCGCGGCTTTGCCACGGAGAGTTCAAAGGGGTACTCGGTTAGATTCAGTATTCTTCCGGCAAGAGAATGGTGGTCACCGAGCGATCGTGCTCGGTGATGACATAGAGCTTGGTTCCCAGGCTCGTGACGTACGAGCTGAGCACACGGGCACGATGTTCCGGATCGTCCTCATGGGCAATCGCGGCCTCGTTGCGTCGGCGATCTTCGGTACATAGGTCGCCCCATGAGCCGGCGGCATGCAATTTCAGAAAATGCTCCGGAGACTGCTCGGCGTCCTGTAACGCTTCGATCGCTAAAGGTGTCATGAGGACACGACCGAGTTTGAACTTGGGCAGCATGGCAAGATCCTTTCAATAGGCGCGCAGCGTGACCCGCCCCATGCACACGCACAGGGAGGATTGATGCGCTGGTTGTGAGGAACAGGTCTGCCTTAAGCCAAGCACAGATTCGGTGGGGGCGCAAGCGTGCGATTTGTCGTGACGAGCAAATAAAAACCAGGCGTGGAGGCCTGGGGATGAGAAAGATCGAAACGTTGTTTTAACTCTCCGCGGTGGACTTATTCGCAGCCCGCTTCGCCCGCTCCTGAGCGATGGCATTGGCAATCGCGGAATGGGCGTCGTACAGGGCTTTGGCGAGATTCATCAGGTCGCCAAAGGCGAATGAGCCGGTATCGTGCCATGCGCCGGCGTCATCGCGGTAACTGCGGCAGACGGTGACGTTGTACATCACGCCCTTGGCGGTCTGGTTCTTCCAGATCGTCGCCCTGATATTCCGATGCCGAATCTCGTGAACGGGCCGGTGATCAGTTTCGGCTGGCCGTGCGGATTTCGTAGCGGTTGCTTTGGACATAGAGCCTCCAAATGAAAACGATGGATGTTCCCGCCTTTCGCGGCGGGTTCTGCTCTAAGCTAAGCATGGAATGTTCTTTTGCGCAAGCGGTGGCTGCTTGCGCCACTGTTGCAAGCTATGGTAACGTCAAAATCAGAGAGGAATGCGCGCACACTCATGGCGGGTGGAAGGGAGGCTCACTTGGCACGTGCCAAGCGACTTGCCCCCGTCCCACCAATAGAAATGGAGCGTGTGCCATGCCCCGCAAGAAGCTTATTCGTCATTTCGAGCCGCGTTACGGCGTCAGTCGGGAAATGGTGGATTTGGAAGCCACGTACGTCGCCCGCGAGTACGCTGATTACCTGATGTGTTCCATCCGCGACCTGGGCCGGAAGCTTCAGGACCTTCGCGGCCAGTGGCGCGAGGCGGATCAAACGGTCGAAGCGCTGGTGGCAAACTTGCCCGAGCGAGAATCGCTGGCCTTCCAATGCTTACTGGTCCGCGACCTGTTCCTTGTGTTGGAATTGTATGCCTCGTGCGTGAAGACCTCCCAGCAAGGCCTTCATCCTTCCCCCGTTCTTTCCGCCACGCCGCCGAGCGCACCGAGTGCCAAGGTGCTGCCGTTCAGCGAGTGGTTGTTCGAGCCGACCGGTTGAACTGCGCCCCGATCATTGTTGCGGGGTTTTTTAATGCCGTTGTGACCGGACCTACTGGTAAGGGACAGAACTATGGACCGTCATTGACGGTATTCACTATAAATGTAATACTACTTACGATGACCACAACCATTCACATTTCTCTTTCGGATCCGCTGGGGGACTTCGTGCAGAAGCAGGGGGCGCGAGGCCGCTACGCCGATGCCGGCGAGTATGTCCGCGATGTTCTTATCGAAGAGCAGGCGCGACAGGCTCGGGCCGACGTCGATGAAAAGCTGCTGGAAGGTCTCGACGGGCCGTTCGCCAATGTCAGCTCTGCGGACTTCTTTAACATCCGTGCAAAGTCGCGGCGTTAATCCAAGCAGATGACGCGCCGTGTCCGCCGTTCGCAGCAGGCCCTTTACGACCTGGCCGATCATTACCGCTACATCCGCAAGGGCGAACCCGACAGCGCCGAGCGGTTTTTGAATGCCGCGGAAGCATTGTTCTTAAAGCTGGGAGACATGCCGGGCATCGGCCGAGTCTGGAAAACACCCCATCCGAAGCTCTTACGCGTGCGGGTTCTTCACCTTCCCGCGCCGTTTGGACATTATCTCGTCTTCTATCGCGAAGACAAAAGCCGCGTGCGGATTCTTCGGGTCCTTCACGATGCACGGGACCTGCCGGCGCTCTTCGGATAAATCGGCGGTTATTGTTGAATCTTCAGACGAAGGAATTCCACGACGTCACCTGCCCGGGGGGCGGGTGTTTTTGTTGGTACCCAATAAAAAACCGGAGCGTGGGCTCCGGCGTAGCTATTGATCCGTTGTCTGCGGATAGCCTGCTTTGAGAATGCGATCGGCGGCTTTGAAGATACGGTGGGCGGATTTGTCGCTGATGGACTCACCCGCCAGCCAGTGCTGGACATAGCCGCGGCTGAATTCAATTCCCGGCAAATCCAGCGACTCGCCGCAAATGAGGGCCACGCACTCGGCCTCCACTTCGCGGAGATTCTTGGCAGTGTGCTCGGAGTCATCCAGGCGCATCAGTTCCTCGGTGTGACCGAGCATGACGTGGGCTATTTCGTGGAACAGGGTGCGATGCGGCAGGAAGGCAATCGGCGAGACCGCGACTTGTCGCTGAACGGCATATCCTTGTGTGTTGCCATCGGGATGGCAAAAAGGCACGCGGTCGATGGATAGTTGATACAGCGCCGTCCTTTCGTCCCAGGCTGGCGTGGAGACGGGAATGTACGTGGTTCCTTCCGTCTGGCTGAGAACAAACCAGTGCGGCTTGTACACGAAGAGCGTGACCCTCGCGGGCGGCCGCTCGGCGCCATCCCCGGCGAGGGGCCCCGATTCAATCATGTTAGTCGCAACATTGTGGTGCTTCGAGCTTTGAGGGTGTGGACCCTTTATGTTCACCGGCATGCACAGCGTGATCGCCTTCTCGCCTTTCTTCACGCATCGGCCCAGTCGCTTCCAACCTTGGTAGGTATGGATAGGACCAAGTTCCAGGCCCCGCCGGATGCACTGGATCCAGGCCAGGAGTTGATTGCCGACAGAAAAGTTCCAAAAGCGACTGTATGCGGACGAGATGACGCCAGGTTGTTGCACGGCGTCAATGAGCAGTGCCGACCAGTCGGCGGGCGGCTTGGGCGCGGCGGGCATGGGATTCTCCTGCCCCGGTGGGGCGGCTAGGTTGTGAAAGAGCGAAAGGAACGACTTCCTCTTTTCAGCAAACCATGCCCAGCGCGCCTCTGTCCAACGGCTCGTGTGGATAACCGCCCGGTCCCTCGCCGTTAATCTTTAATCTTTTGTTGTTCCCCGCATCCAGCGTTCGATCTTGTCTTCCACGACATGGCGGGGCGCGGTGTATCGCTCGCGAGAACGCTGGATGATGTTGGCGCCGCGACCGTAGCGGGTGGAAAGGGGCGGCAGCATCGTGGCAAGAAACGGTTCCCCATATCGCCCGTCGGAGAGGAGTTTTACGACGACGTGGTGGTTGTCCAGCGTGCTGTATAGGTCGAGATCGTAGTGCCCGCCGAACTCACGGGAGAGGATCGACGCGTCTTTCTCGCTCACCCGAAACGACATGAGCGTGCCGACGTTTCCGAAGACGCCCTCGGCCACGCCGGCGGGTAGCTGATCGATATACTGATGGGCGAGGGTCAGGCAGAGGTGATATTTGCGGCTCTCGCTCAATATTGAAATGACCGAGTCCGTGGAAAAGTTTTGGAACTCGTCGATGATCAGATGGAAGTCAGGCCGCCGGTCTTCAGGCGCGGCGGCCCGTCCCATCGACGCCTGCTGAAATTGGCTAACCAGCAGCGCTCCGAGCAGGTTCGCCTTGTCCGCTCCGATGGTGCCCTTCGACAGGTTGGCAATGAAAATTTTGTGATGATCCATGATGTACCGGATGTTCACGGTGCTTTTGACCTGGCCGAGGATATTTCTCAGACCGGGAGACATGAGCAGTTGGCCAATCTTGTTCTGCACGGGGCTGATCGCCTCGCGCATGAAGCGGGAGTCGTAGTGGGCGAATTCGTCTATCCAAAAACTGCGCACGACCGGATCTCTTACCTGCCGTAGTACCCAGTCGCGATAGTCGCCGTCGATGAGCAGCCGAGGCAAACCGAGGAGGCTGGTGTTTTGGCACTCCAACAGTGCGGCGACCGCGGCAAACAGGATGTACTCCAGACGCGGTCCCCAAGAGTCTCGCCAAATGCTTTTTAGTGCGGTGACGATGCTCGAAGCGACGAGGTGACGGCTTTCCGTGTCGGTCGTGGCGAACAGGTTGAAACTGATGGGATGATCGCGATCGGACGGGTTAAAGTAAATGACATCGCCCGTGCGGTTTGGCGGAATGTGTTCCAGGATGTCGGTTGCCAGATCCCCGTGCGGATCGAGGAGTGCTAGTCCCTGGTTGGCGTGCAGGTCTTGGATGAGGATGTTGCGAAGGGCTGTGGTCTTGCCACTGCCGCTCTTGCCGATGATATAGGTATGCTGTCGTCGATCATGGGCTTTCAGCCCGAAAAGCTGCTCGCCCTCGAAGGTTAGCCGCGTCCCGACGTAGACTATCTCCTCGTCGGCGGGAGTTTGCAGTTGTGATTGTGCTAGCTCGCGCATTTTCCCGGACGAGCTCCTACTCCGCGGGGAATGGTGTGTCAGATTCCCCGACGCTCAACACGGCGTGTGACGGCAAGCGGTACGGTTTGCCGAGTCGTCACGGTAATAGAAGCTCGGCCGGAAACACGAGCCGCGCAATGTGGCGGCTTGGGTCTAAGTCTGCATTATAAACCTCGTCGCGAATCGGCGCTACGAGCGCGCGTGGCGCCTGTGGATAAAATGGGCAAGTCATTAGCTGCCCATTAACACAGTGAAGAAAAAGAGCTGAGGAGAAAATCGAGTTTCAGCTCGGCGGTCAAGATTGACGCATGAGCGATTTAGAGGACCATGTCTGTCAATCGGCCAGGACGATTGGGCTGTCGCTTAATTGAGCCCGATTAGCAACCGGCTCGACTTCCCTTGGGGCGACGAATTCGAGCACTTCTGGTCTTCAACTGGCCTTTGGCTCCCATTGTACACTCCGCTGTGGATGCGCGACGGCGGTTAAGGTCCAGCGTATAACACCGGGTGGGTAATCCCGGCGCCCCGGAAAACTCTCGTTCAATGTAAACATGACACACGCGTGTTATTCTCATGAATGGAGCCGATGCCTTGGATATGCTGGGACAGCTTGGCCGGCTCCCGATTTGCCCACGGAACCCACAAGATAAAAGTCCTCAGTGCGCCGGGCCTTCGTGTCGTGCGTGCGACGTATACAGTCCAGCGGCAGCTGAAACGGCAACAAGATCCGACTTTTTCGATTAAGGTCGCGCGTATAGGTTTTGTAGGAAGCTCCCCGAGCAGGAACCGTCCTATGGCCCAGAAACGCCCGCGAACTCCCGACGAGGACAAGATCAGCCATCTGTTCTTAGTGGATCCCGCGAAGGCATTTGAACTTTGGATTGCCTCGGAGGCATGCGAGAAAACGCGACATGCGATCGAAAAGCTATGTGGCCCGGAGGTGGACGTCGATAATGTGTTCGCAGACGCAAATTACAAAGCGTTTCGTTCGATTAAGACGTTCGACCCCTCCCGTGCCAGCTTTACAACCTGGTTTCGAAAGATCGTACAGAATGTACTGAAAAGTGCGTTGCGAAAGAAACTTCAGAGCGTGGAGAGCGGTGCCACCCAGCTGTTTGAGTTGGAAATGGATCAGCGCAGGCCACGGCGACCCACTACTGAGGAACTACTCGAACCGACGATTGCAAACGGGCCGAGCCGATGGGAAGTGTACTGGCAGCGTCTCGAAGTTCTAATCGGCCAGCTTCCCGATCTGGAACGCCAAGTCATTGAGGCCGTTCTGCGCCAGGAGCCGCTGGCCGACTTCGCTCGCAGGCTGGGTAAACAACCTGGGAACATTTACACTTCAAAACATAAGGCCATCGCGAAACTCCGCCGATGGGCGAACGAGGCGAATGATGAGTAACGAAACAAACGAGCAATGGTGGGAACGAGTCTCGCAAGTACTTAGGCTCCGAAGCGCCATCCGGAAGTTATCGGCGCCCGGGGCGCTGGATCGTGCGGCGGAGTCGATCGATGTGGCGGCACTGAACGCGGCGGCACCGGAACAAATCGATCAGATCGTTCGGCGAACGTGGGAAGCGGCAGCCCAATCAGCGGAGCCGGAGGATGAAATCGGTGATTATACGCTTGCTGCTTCTGGTGCGCTTGCTCACGGCCGTAAGTCGGAGGCGCCACTTGACGTATTATGGAAGTTCGCCGATGCGCACGGATCGCTTCAGCTGGTATCGGACCCGAATGGGACTTTGAGCGTGGTCCCCGATCCGCCGGAGAGTTTATGTGGCCTTCAGATCGGGAAGGCTCACTTCCCGACGGAGCGAATCGGCCACTCCGCCGTTGTCAACGGCGCGGGAAGAGCCGACGTCGAAAGTTATCTCATCGCACAACAGCGGGCCGGCATTATCCCGCTGCTTGAATTGATTTTCGCGGAGGGTGACGAGTAAGGAGGTAATCCATGGAGCGATGGATTCTATCACAGCAGATTGCTCAGCTAGCCCATTGTCTTCGGGAATACGCGTGGCGAATCCACAACTGCCGTGACGAAGTGAATGAGAGCGATCCGGCGCAAGTCGAAAGACAACGGCTGAGGTTGACGCGGGTCCGGAACGACGTGCGCCTCAAACTCGAGGATCTGCTCGACGTATATGGATGGAACGAGCCGGCGTTGCGTACCATGCCACCAGCCAGTCTCTATTTGCTTCGGCAGCTCGGCCAGGGAAATTTGACGCGACGTTTTGCCCCTCTCACAAGCCGCATCGGTAATGTGCTCCGGACCACGATTGAGGGGAACGGCTCCGTGTTCAGCCGGGCGCAGGATTTCGCGCATCACTTGCTGCATGCCCCCGGTGCATCGGACCGACTTCTTCGGCTCGGAGATGAGCTTTTTCCAATTGCATTTGGCCCGCAATCGCGCTCCCGTTGGCGGCAACTCCAGGAAAGCTCGGAGAGCCGCGGCACTTTCGCCGACCTGGTGCAATCCCTCCGCGACCGGCGGCTGCGAACCGATGCGAGGTTAAGGGTGATCACGGAAATTGCGGAACTGCTAGACTGCGAACCTCACGATCCAGCCGAGGCCGCGCAGCTGGAGAATAACCTGTTGCAACAAGCCTTGGCATGGCCCCTGCTTGTTGTTCCTTTTGGCCTCGTCGAATCTGGATTCTCACTCCCCGTTGGAGTCGATGTGGATTTGGCCGAGCGTCAACCGACCCATTTACAGCGCGAATCCGACCGGTGCGCGGTCATCGGCGGCAGCCGTCTGCACATTGATGCGGTCGGGGGCGAGATGCATCCCCGCGACCAGAGAGCGCAGCAAGTGTGGACCTGGAGACGATATCTGGGCCTGGCTGCCCGGGTGGGCCGACGTCTTTGGCTCGGTTCGCACGGCCACCACGGCCCGATTCGAGCGCAGGTGCGTGCATCGACCGTCGTCTACGACTTGCGGGTGGCCGACCAAGTCGTCGCGCCCTTGGTCGATGCCCTAGGAGAAACGAAGTTGCGACTCGAGGACGGAAGCGCCGCGCCTTACCTCGCCCAGGTCGTTCTGTCACGCCTGCTCGGGAAACGATGGCAGCATCCAAGCGCAGTCACGAGCTTTGTCGGGCAGGCCGTTCGGACAAGCCGCGGACGATACCTTCGAGACTACAAGAACATTCCGGCGGGCGGCATTGTGCAGAAGTTGCAGCACGTTTGCGACACGCGCGTCACAGAACGTCTGGTCGTCGCCGATGACGAAGCGTCGACTTCGCGAGCCGAGGAGTTCCTTGCGCGCGAGGAGGAGGCGTCTACGGACTGGCGGGCGAAGCGTTTTATGCAGGCAGTCGAGGTGGTCCGAGCCGCACAGCAATCGAATGTAGCCGACGCTTTCCAGCCTGAGGGCTGGCGGAAGTGGGTGATGATCCGTCACCCGGAGGTAGCCGAGGCAGTTCATAGTCCCGGTCGGAAAGGTCTTCTGCCGATTGAGCACGAACACGTTCAGAGCGTGTTTCGGGCGCTGGCTGAAAGTGTGACGCCGGTACTCGAAATGCGGGGCGTATCGCCTACTGCCGTTGCCTCCGCATTGTGGCATGTGAACAACACGGTAATTCCCGCAATTGCCCCGTGGACGCCACCGGGCCTTTCTTGGAGCTTCGTCCGGTTAGTTCAAGAAGAGTTAGACAACCGATTTTGGCAACTGCTCTGGCGTTTGATTGGCGCACCCGAAATCGACTTCGAACGTTTCCGGCACGCTCCTACGACGCTAAAGGCAGCGGAGGAACTCGAACGCGTGTTGAATCATTTTGAGCCCGACGTTCACGACCGCCCGTCCCACCGAGCCCCGGATTTCATCGTCCTGACCGGGTCCGCGCTGTTGGACCTGGATTATGCCACTATCGCCGACACTAATCCCACACACCGGCCAGTCGCCGTCAAGCCCATTCTCGATCAACTTGCCGCACGGGGTAGATTACAACTCTCTCGAGCGCGCTACCAATATCTGAAATTGAGGAAACTATTGGGACCGGTTCGAATCATCTGCCTACCCGATGAGGAGCACCTGGACTCATTGTCCGACGCATTCTCTATCGAAGAGCTTGATCCTCAAACGATCGCGAAGTTAAGGCCGCTTTCAGTTTTTAGGTGGGGGTTTCGCCAGCAGATGGCCGCAGCACTCCTTCATCGCTGCGGCCCCGCGGGACTCATGGTTCGTCACACCCTTGATGAACTTCAACGCAGAGGCCTGCTCCGAAAGAGTGGCGCTGAATATTATCTTCCCCGACAGCTCAAACGAGAACTGGAGGCGTCGACCTCTGCCAGCGACGCCGCCGAATACCACCACGCTGCTGCGCTAGCGTCGGCACCGTATGCCAATGCCTCGGCTGTCTCCGGTCTATCGTACGATGTAGCCGCACTACACGAGTACGTCACCGAGGCAAAGTATCACGCGAAGGTCGCATTCAGATTACTCGACACCAATCAGAAGCGAGGAATTCACCAGATTCCGGCAGCGGGAAGGCCCGACAGACCTGACGGCTGGGTCTTGACCAAGAACGCTGTCCAACCCGTGCTTCAACGACTCGCACGGTTCTCGGCCGTGCCGAGTTGGGGGGCGGTGACCGACCTAATTCAAGGAAAGTCGCCCGGAAGGCACGCATACGTTATGGCAATTGAATTGATCAGGGCGGGCCGTCAATTCTGGGGGCCCGCTTACCATCGCCAGCTTCACCCCGTTCACATGCTGACCACCGCACGTGCGCTGTTAGCGTGGGGCACGGCTAAGGACCATAGAGTCGTGACTTGGTTTCAGCGGGCAGAGGCAGCCTGTTCCCGGGAGCCCAATGAACGCAGCTTCAACCTCCTGCAAGTGCTACCGTATTTTGCAAATTACCAGTTCTCGCGCGGCCGCTGGGAGGAAGCGCGCCGCCTTGACCGCCAAGTGGAATTGTTGCGCCCGCAGTGGAAGTATCTGCCTGGCGAATGGTTCGAACGCATCGGTGATCACGAGTCGGACGACCGAAGCGCCGAAGCGTCCTATACCAGCGGCATCATTTACTCGCCGAAATGGCAACAGCTCCCATTTAAGGCTCTGGGCGCTGCCGTTCTGGCCGGGTCCGAGTTGTCGGAGCCGGTCCGGCGGTGGCTGCAGCAGGACGATCAGGCAATCATCAATTGCGCGGTCAAAGCATTGAACAGCTTTCGACGGGACGCAAGAATATTCGCCAGAGCATCGCGCGGTGAAAGCCATGCCGCAGAGGTTACAGCACCAAAAAACCGCACAAGCGCGAAGGTGATGGAGCGATGGGAAGCAGCCATCGACGAGCTGTCAAAGAGAAACGCATCTTCGACCTTAATGCCGGTGCTTGCGATGTTCGTGCAGGACTCAGTCGACTCCGATCCCGCAATCCGAACCGACGGCTAAGTATATTGCACTTTGTTGGGTGGTGTCGCCGCGCCGCCCAGCAACCCCGTTGACCGATGTGATTGATCTGTGTTAAGGTCATATGCAGTAGAGCTTTCCGCCACATTCTTCCATCGACTAAACACCTGGCCAGTGGTTGACGGTATGGAGCCAATACCTACGACGTCCGTACGTTGGTTGCTCCCGTCAATCACAGTCTAGGAGTGCAGAAAATATGTCCATCGGGAAATCCAAGCGAATCAATCGCGCGATGCCCCCAATAACCGCCCTTCGCCCTTCATTTAGTTAGTTAAGCGCCGGCGTATGTTCTCTCGGTGAATGGCGCGCGGGCATCAGCGGAGCCACTCGCATGTGCGCCGTTCCTGACAACCTTGCCGCAAACCGATGCCGATTTGCGTTTTTTGGTCAAGGAGAGCCGATGGCCCACGACACACAAATGCCAGCAGGGGGATGCCCTCCCGATCCGCCGCCTCCGATGGACGAGGCGATTGCTAACGACCGTATGAGCGATGACGGCGCACCGCCGGTGCCGGATTAGTCGGCGTCGACATTCCGCTGTGTGTGCGGCTTTGGCAATCCCTCATCGCCGCGGATTCGCGGAGCCAAACTCAATTGCGAGCCCGCCAGCCGACGCGATGATTTCAAACTCTCGACACAATCCGCAGTTTAGCCGCGCTGATTCGAGCGACCACCCGCTAGGACCTAGGCAAGTGCTGCCGCAGGAGTTTGGCACCGATTCTCTTTTGGCGACGGCGATAGCCAACGCGACGCGAATCCTCCACGACGCAGCCCGCGACTTTATCATCGATCAAAAACAACAACCTCCGACGGCCCAGGCAGAGCCGGTTATCCTTGATTTTTCACTCAATCAACTCATTCGGCATAATCGTCGGCCACTTCCGCTCGCGCGTGCACTATACATAAAAATGCTAGAGCAATTGTGCCGACGACCCTCAATGTCGCTTGCTCGGTTCATGCTAATCACGCGTGACAAGCCGTCCACTACACCCGGTGATCCCCGGCCCCCGTCTAACGCCCTGCGTCATGAACTGGCCGAGCTACGTCGGCGGGTCGGAGAATTCGACCTGCCCATTGGCATCGAGCGCTATGGACGAGGAATCCGAGCGCGTTTCGATTCCAGTCGGCTGCAAGTCAATGTTACTGCGGGTCAGGTGCTGGCACGCGCGGCGGCGACCCGCTACGCGATGCAAGATTTTGGCGGCGCGATCGAATATTGCGAACAAGCCTTATCGATTGATTTTGATTGCGGCCCAGCGGTATGGTTGGTCGCTCGAGTGTCGCAAATGAGACAGGACCATTTGAATATGCGCGTCGTCTTGCGAGCCGAAACTTGCCTCGCCAGGGGCATGTTAAGGTATACGGGGGTAATTCAGCGCCTGTCCAGAAGCAAGGGTCGTTGCGACCTGGATATTGCCAAAGCCCAAAAAATGGCGAAGCAAATGCTCGTCCGACAACGGCGGCATTGGCAGACACTCCGGTCTTGGCCACTCGCCGATCGACCGTGCGACCGGGCTATCCACGATCATCGCTCTTCATTCCGGGAACTCGTGGATGTGCTGATTGAAGCGAGGAACCCAGGTGGCGCCCTCTCGTTTGATTGCTTCGCCAGGAATTCCATCGTCGTCGAAATCGTGCATCAATTGCTCAAGGAACGTCTCGCGCAATCCAGTGCGCGTGCACGCAAAGAAGCTATCGAGAACTTGACGATCGAAATCTTAACCAAGCTCGCGATGAATGGTTGGTTGCCGCCGCCGGCTATGTCGACCGAGGAGCTGCGGAAGCAGTTGCTCTCGTTCTTGCGGGCACGTCGCATTGACTGGGGTAAGATTTTGAATCAATCCCGAAGCCGCGTGGTCCGATTGCGCGATGATCTACACGTTGTAAATGGACAACGCCCGCAAGATGACTGCGCTGCAGACGAATGAAACGCGTGCGGCAGTCGCGGAACTTTCACCCTATTGATTCTTTCCTAGTCGAACCCCGTTTCGTCCAGGACAGAAGCCGTCGGACAATTGAAACTGCATGGTTTGGGTGCGTTGCATTCACTTTACATGCAGGATATCCCGCTGGTTTCAGCCCGCCAACGCATTGTCTCCAGTTCCGTCCAGATTGCGTCCACTCATCCGCCCGCTGCGGCGGTGCCGGTTCCGTCCGCAGGATCGGATGAAACATTAGGCGACTCGGTGACGAGTTGGATGACCCGTGGCCGTCCCCGCTCGGGCAGCTTTCGGGTTCGGATCAAACCGGCTCGCTCAAGTTCGCTGACGATTTCAAGTAATTTTCTCTTGCTGGTAATTCCGATCAGATCCGCCGCTCGCGACATATTCAACGGTTGACTTGTCTCCGAACCATGCTCTTTGATTACGGCAAGAAGCTTTCGGGCATCGGATGTCACGGGGCTTGCTGAGTCCTTTTCGCAGGCCACGAGCCGGCGGATTTCGGCCTCTCGAAGCTCGAAGACCTTGGAGCGCGGCGGGCGTACGCGTATGCGCAGAACACCCCAGTCCGCGTGGTGCATTATCGCCACCCCGGTCGGCAGTCGAACGAGCAGGCGTCCATCCCCGATGATATCCGAGGCGTATTCGATTTCACGATCCGAGTTCCGGAGGAAAATTTTGGCGGTCGTCATCTGCCGGATGCTCGCCAGTTCGTAGGCGAAGTCCTTCATCGTTTGACTGATGAGAACCAGCACTATCCCAAACTTACGCCCCTCGCGCGCTATTTTATCCAGCGCCCGTTCCGCTTGCGCGGCAGTATGCCGCGCCGATTCGTCCAGCCGCTTTCGAGTGAAAAGCTGCGCTTCGTCCACGACGATTAGAAGACGCGGACTCTCGGACTCCTCGGCATTGCACGCCTCGAAAACGGCGCTGAGTATTTGGCCCGCGAGGGCGCATCGCCGCTCATCGTCCAATCCCTTGAAGCTGACGATCGATCGACCTTGTGCGAGCGACGAAAGCTCTCGCGGCAGAGGTGAGGCGTAGGCCAGTCCCGGCGCAAAATAGCTAAACCCAAACCCGTGGGCACCCTCCGTTTTCATCCCGTATTCTTCGTACTGCTGCAGGATCTTCGGGCGATCCTCCGCCACGAGAATGCCGATCGACTGATTTCGCGGATCGAGCACCAGGATGCTCAATTGTTTATGCGCCGCCGCCTCTTCGATCAGGACACGCGCCAGGAACGACTTACCACTACCCGTCGTGCCGGAAACGTACGTGTGGACCATCTGCGTCAAAGGGAGCATGGCCGGTCCCGTTGCCTTACCCGCAGCGTCAAGGAAAACACCGAGGGTTAAAGGAAGGGTGTCGGGCGGAAGGTTCTCCGGAGAGAGCGCGGCCTTTTGTCCGCCGACAGGGGTTTTGTCCAACCGTTGCAGCATGTCGGACACAAAGCGCGCTGCGAGATGCTTCTGGGTGTGTCGAACGTGGCCGTCGGCGTCGATGTCATCGTCCGGCGTCACAACCAGGTGTTCCTCGGCGGCCCGGCGCACCAAGTCGAACTCCGGGCTGAGTTTCCGCATCTGCATCGGCGTCAGTGCGCCGCCCATCCAGTGCTCGATCCACACAATCGCCGGTTCTTTCGCCTCGGCGACCTGGATGTTCAGGCGTCCACCGCCCAGCTTCTGTGTCACCTGGTACCGGTGCATATCATTCAGTTCCTTGACGATCGCCCGTAGGGCATCCTGAAACTGCGGCGGATTCTCCACGCACTGGATGTTCGAATTAATGCTGAAGCTGTAGGCGGCGGCGGAACCCTTGCGCTCGTATTCCCGTTGCAGGTGCTGAAATAGGCTCAGCCTTTGTTGCTGGCGCTCGATCTGATCTTGCAGTTGCTCGATTTGCCGCTGTTTTGTTTGGGATTGCTGGTGCATGTAGCCACTCAGAAGGCTCGACCTGGTGGTCGAAAGTGCCATCAGGCGGTCTGTCGCGTGAATATCCTGCTGCCGCGCCTGTAATTGCCTTTGGAGTTCGGCGATTTGTTCGACGGTCGGGATCGTTCGCGTCGGCGCGTCGACCGCCATGCGTCGGCGGACTTCGGTTTGAGCCAGGGCGGGGGGGACGTCGCGGAAGTGCGAGAACGAAATCCGCAATTCGGGGAAATGGCCTTCCAAGTAATCGTGCAACAGTCCGATGTCGCGCGTCCACGTCTCGCCCTCGGTGCTGACGGATTTCAGATGGTACGATTTGTCACCGTTGATAAGGGTACAGTGGCCGACGTTTAAGAGGATCACCTGCATCAGCTTGTCGGGTGCTGGATTCCACCAGACTGTCAGGTGCAAGCGATAATCCAATCGTCCGATCAGCTGAAAACCTTCTCGTCGAAGCATGTCAGCG
>Ga0302176_10000315_pt1 | contig 31394 bp, 29 predicted proteins | sample I_Palsa_E1_1_FD_198787 | JGI IMG/M metagenome (GOLD analysis project Ga0302176, IMG submission 198787) | Peat permafrost microbial communities from Stordalen Mire near Abisko, Sweden - I_Palsa_E1_1 | ecosystem: Environmental > Terrestrial > Soil > Palsa > Peat permafrost | place: Sweden...
GCTGTGTTTAATGGAGCGCAGAGTGCCTTCGGCGCGGTCGGGTTCGTTAGTCAGGCATCCGACACAGCAAAGCATAAGAAAGCGGCCATGAAGAAGTTTGCAGACGACCTGAAGGAGGCCCTCAAGCAGAACCCTCGACCCGACGTCTTCGTGTTCTTCACCAACGTCAACCTGACTGTCGCACAAAAGGATCAGCTAATCCGGGAAGCCCGGGGCTACGGATTGGCACACGGCGAGATTATCGATCGCGAACGGCTCCGCATCGCGCTCGACAGCGTGGACGGACTAATTGCTCGACAGCAGTATCTTGATATTCCCTTATCAGAAGCCGAGCAGGCAGCATTCTTCGCACGTTGGGGCGACGACATCCAGGGCGTCGTCGCAGACGGTTTTAGCCGACTTCAAGGATCGCTGAATAGAATTCTCTTTTTGCAGGAAGCTAATCTCCCGCTACTAAACTTTACAGTGCTCTTTGATTTGGAGAGAGAGTACTCGGCGCAAGAGATCGGTCATTTTCGTGCTTTTGCGTTGGTACATCTGAAGCAACCCAGCCAAGGGACGATCAGTTGGATTTGCGGCGCAACCGACAACGTCGCGCGGATCGAAGCACATTCTCGCGAGGATCTAGCCCGCGGCAAGTCTGGAATCGCGCACGGCATATGCGGTGGCCAGTGGGAAATGGAAATGCCCACCGACGAGAAAGGCCGCGATGAAGTAGCAACTCTTGAGGAAGAAGGAAATAGTTACACATACAAGCGAACGGTAACCTTTCATTCGGTTGGCAGAAATTCGGTAAAGACGATCGGCATCAGCTACACGCGGGACCTTCTTTTCCGCCTCCTTCCCGTCCCACGCTTGCTCGATTTGGACGAATGCATGTTCATCTTCAGCCTCAATCGACGATTGGCAGAAAAGGTGAAGGCCATTCGAGTTTACGCCAACGAGTACAAACTGGCGGAACTTCGCAGTGAGATCTTTCGCCTGGAGGAGCGCGACTTCGCACGAGGAGACTCCTTTCTGTTCTTCTCTGAAGAAGAGTTGGCCGATGCATGGGTGAGACTCGGGCCGCAAAGTGCATCAACGTTTCGTATTCGGCTGTCCGAACAGACGCCAAAGCGCATTTATAGCGCTGCGGAAATAATAGAAGCGAAGGATTCACAAAAGAAAATCGATTAGGAATATCAGATCGAGGCAGACCGCCATCATAGATCGCGCGGGCCTTCTCGACGATCAAGGGTGGTTCACGGCTGAGTTCTCCGACTCGGCGAACGGATCGGACTGAAATTCAACCCACGCCATCCGATAGGAACTGAAACGCCTCCTCCAGAAATTGCAGCGAATCGCGAGCTCGCGATGACAGCTTCAGTACCCAGTCCATGCCTCGGCTCGCACACCATCGCGCCAGGCATCAAGCGGCCCGTCACGCCGGTTGCCACCCGCCTGCGTCACGAAATCCTAACAAGTTGCTTCTTGTCCTTTCGGTGACTCGCTCCGATTTGGTTCCCGCCTGCGGGTGAAGGAACCAAATCTCACTCACCAAAAGGACAAAAACATGAAATCAGACGAAATCAGGAAGCTCACAAGCCAGGCCACCGACCAGCTGATTGCTGCACTCCAGGAGGGCCACAGCGAAACACTCAGCCAGTATCTCGCGGCCATGGCCCGGTTCCACCGGTACAGCCTCGGGAATATCATGCTTATCGTCTCGCAACGGCGCGATGCAACACGGGTCGCGGGCTTTCGAACGTGGAACAAACTCGGTCGCTTCGTAAAGAAAGGCGAGAAAGGCATCTTCGTTCTCGCGCCGATCGTGCGGCGAAAGACCGAGAATTCTGAACAACTGGAAGTCCAGGAATCAACGACACCTGCAGGATTTCGTGCGGTCTACGTATTCGATATCAGCCAGACGGACGGGCAGGCTTTGCCTGTAATCTGCGGCGTGAGTGGCGATCCCCGGCATTACCGTGAACAGCTCGGGAGCTTTGTTCGCAAGCTGGGAATCGTCTTGGAATATTCCGAAGGCATCGCTCCCGCGCTGGGGACTTCGTCGGGAGGTAAGATCACTCTGCGGCCTGGCCAGGCTTCGGCTGAGGAATTCGTAACGCTGGCCCATGAACTGGCGCACGAACTCATGCACCGCGCCAAACGCCGAATCGCAATTTCAAAGCTTGTCCGGGAAACCGAAGCCGAGGCTGTCGCTTTTGTAGTCAGCCAGGCGATTGGTCTCGAGGCAGCTTCAGCGGCAAAGGATTACATCGAACTTTACCGAGGTGACGCCGCCCTTCTCACTGAGAGTCTCGAAATCATTCAGTCAACCGCGAACTCAATTCTTGAAGGCATAGGCGTGGAGATCGAGGTGGATGTAGCTAGTAAGAAAATCCAGGATAGATGAAGGCGCCACGAATAATTTCGGCGTCGTTCGCCGAGACCCCGCAGGCACGGACCGTGTCGTACCACTGACCCACTCGTGCTCGCGTGTCGGCAATGATGTTCTCCGCCTCTTCTTTTTGCAATAGAAAGCGGGCGTGTTGGGAGAGGATATTTTTCGCATTTGCGAACCGGCCTTGATCTCCGCATACCAAGGCCAAATCTCGGCGATCTAGACTAACGGCAGGCATAGGGATCAGGTCATAAGCCGGCGACAATGCCCAATCAACGTTTCTCGCGAGGAACGCGTGATTGCGCGGGTGGTCGTCCAGGTTCGAAATAAGGGCGTTGAAGCAAATACGTCGGAAAAGTTCCCGAGCGTCTCTCTCCGGTTCCGCGACAATGCGGCGCAACTCCTCGACAAGGATCACGTATGACCATCGCTCTCGTGCGTCATTGGTTTCGTCCGAGCGCAGCACGGTGAGCGCGCTTATCATGCGCGCGCGTGTGTAGCCCTCCGCATTCTTTTCGCGGTCAAATCGTTTGACGAGCAGAACATCCTGGCCCCCGACTGTCTCTATCCGACTTTCGGATACATTGATCCCGCATTGTCGGGCAAGGCGCAGCATTGCATATTCGACACGCGCATAGTTCCAGCGGTCATCGGGCCGATTGAATTTGGCGATCCAAAGCCCTTCCTTATCCTGAACCACAGCCTTGGGCCGGGCGCCGCCCATTGACGTGCCAAGCAGCATCAGTTCTTGCACTTGGGGAGCCGCGGGATCCGAGGGGATTTCGTCTTTGATTAAAGCGTCGGCCAGCCCTTGAAGTTTGGCGAGGTCGAGCGTTTGATTGAACTTTCTTTGGGGAGCGGGCGGCACATTGTTAAGCCCGAATCCAAGCGCTCCCGCGCGGTCATCAGGCGAATCCAGCAGATAGTCCATTTCCCCCAAGACGGTTTTACCTGCATGCTTTTCGATGATGCGGCGTCCCCAGTAATCAGGACCGGCATCACGTAGCGCCCCAAAAACGCCCTTCAAATGCACTGTGCTGTAAGTGGTGCTGGACAATTTCAATTCGATGGGATCGATTGCCACGGCTTCACGATTCTGGAGGTAACTTTGACCGTAGACAAAGCGGCCAAGCGGCGCGCCAGATCCCGTCTGGCCCAGCACAAACTTTCCGGCGGTGATCGCCGAAACTTTGCCTGGCAGCGTGATGTAGACGAAACATTCCCTGGGAGAGTTAGAACTCATTGTCAATATCTCCGCTCGTGCCGCGAGCGCGCTTGCCTTCTTTGATAGATGCCAAGGCAAGACCTTCCTTATCTGTTAGAGGGTCAGCCAGCTTTTCGGTTGAGTCGAGCAGATCGTATGCCCAGAGCAGTGCGGCATACACGGCGATGCCGGTCGATCCTTTGCCGCTTTCGGCGTCTCGAATCGGGCGCGTTCCGGTGCCAATTCGCTCGGCAACTTGTTGGATGGTCTGGTCGCGGCGCAGCCTTGCCAAGCGAAGGTTTCGACCGATGCCCTTTAGCGCTTGTTCAACGGGGTAAGGCAGTGCCTCTGACAGCTGGTTGCGTGCAGTCATGTTCCCTCAAGGGCAACTTGGGGTGCCCTTGAGAGGATCGCATTACTATGGGGCGCATTGCAACAAAAAGTGCTCTTAAGAGCACCTTATATAGAATAAAGTGCTCTTAAGAGCACAGGGTGCGTTAAAAGCGTCTATGACCCATTTTCCAACGCCGTCTAGGTATATATACCTAGACGGCGTTGCAAAAACGATCATTAGATACGAATTTCACCGCCAGTGCCTATTTCAACATTTGTTGAAAGTGGTCCGAATAATGAAAAAGAATACATCTGCATGACTCAAAGCGTCTTATGTCGCAGCGAAGGCGCAACGACGCATTCGGTTGGGGTACATTGGTATATATACCAATGCACCCCAACCTAACATTCAGCCCACGTGGAACTGCGCTCGTCGAGCAGCTCAAAGAGCGCCTGGCATCTTCCTCAAAGCACGTATTTTCACTGACCGACACCCTGTCCTTGATCGCCCAGCTGCGTACCGAAATTACCTTCCCAAAGTCACTCTCTGATCGCAAATTTCAACGGGCCGTAATTGAAGCTGGAATCTTTCAGGAGATCGTCCTGACGGCCACCTATCCCTTCGACAGCAAGCGTTATCATTGGGGTCCTTTTTCCGAGTACGAACTTGCTCTGTCACTGAAGCCGGGTGCCTATCTCTCGCACGGCACTGCAGCCGCTCTCCACAATCTCACCGAGCCCGCACCGACCACGATCTACGTCAACAAGGAACAATCTCCGAAAAACTCCAAAGGAAACCTGACCCAGTCAGGCATCGATCGTGCTTTCTCGAGCAAGCAAAGACAGTCCGGCTACATTGTCACGCACCAACAGACGGAAATGATCCTTTTGAGCGGCAAACATTCAAACCGCCTCGGAGTCGTCAAGCTCACCGGCTCCGAGGGCGAAGTTCTGGAGCTGACGGACCTGGAGCGGACCCTTATCGATATTGCCGTTCGGCCCAGCTACGCCGGCGGGGCGAGGGCCGTCGCACAAGCCTACCGAACCGCTCTACCCAAGGTTTCCGTTTCGCGCCTCACAAAAATGTTGGAGGACCTGTCGTACGTTTACCCCTATCACCAAGTCGTAGGATTTTATTTACAAAACGCCGGTCATCCCCTGCCGGCCTTACAGTCTTTGCGCGACTTGGGCCTCCATTTCGACTTCTACGTTGAGCACGGTATGCAACACACTCGGTTCGATTCCAATTGGCGCATCTTTTGTCCCGCAGACCTTAACGGCACGATTTGACGACGGCAGTCCCCACTGCTCTCCTTCTTCGAAATATTTTTATTACCCTCCGACACATTTTTCTTCCGCCACGCTGAATAGGTAGATAGAGGGAAGCTCACGCGACGAACTCCTTGGGCCCGCTCGGTAGCAAGACGCAACAGGCGAGGCGTTTCCGGGGGAAGCCTCGCGTGTCTTCGGACCAGTGCGTATCGACTGCACCGCGCGGGTCGTGACTCGCGCGTGAACTTCCCTCCCGTTCCCATCCGCGCTCAAAAATTCCTACCGAGGTGTTGCGATGAACGTTCGTAAAAACCGCCTTTGTCGCCGGCTTCAACCCTTCCGCACGGCCATCGTTTCTCTTGCTGCGCTACTTCTTGCTGCTCCGGCGTTCGCGCAAGGAGGCGGCAACTCACCTTGGGAAAATGCGGTCAACGTTCTCCAAACCGCCTTCACCAGCACCATCGCCCGCGGACTCTCGCTGGTCGCGATCGTCGTCGCCGGCCTTACGTTCGCTTTCGGTGAAGGCGGCTCGAAACGCGTACTCGCCGGCGTGCTGTTCGGCGTTGGCATGGCCATCGCCGCCGTGAATTTCCTGACTTGGCTCTTTCCTGGCAATTGATTCGCTCGCTTTCGAGAACGGAGAAATCATGCCGGATTCCAGACGAATCAACCGAGTGCAACGATCCCTTTCACGGCCGCTCACCATCCTCGGGGCCGAGCGGAAGCTGTTCTTCTTCGCCATGTGTCTGGGCGCCGCCACCTTCAACCTCCTCAACAGTTTGCTTGGGGGACTTTTGATCTTTTTCCTGCTTTACCTTTTGGCTCGCTGGGCCACCCTAACCGATCCGCAGATTCTGCGCTTCCTGCTCACCGCCGCGAAGGTCCGTGCGCAATACGACCCGGTGAAACTCACCACGATTTCCATTCGGCGGGACGGCCGTGCTCAGGCTTAGCCGCGTCTTCAAGAACTACCAGGAGACTGGCTCGCTCAGCGGGCAAATCAATCTCTACGGCTTCATCGGACCGTCGGTGTTTCTGACCAAGAGCGGCGAAGTCGGCGTCATCCTCGAAGTACGTGGGGTTGATTACGAATGCCTCGATAGCGCTGCGATCGATGGCCTCACTAAGCGTCTCGAATCCGCGTTGAAACTGTTCGACGAGAACTACCGCGTCTACCAATACCTGTTCAAACAGAACAACGAGCGTATTCCTTTCAAGCTCTATGGCGATCCGATCGTCGATACCGCCGTCAAAAACCGAATCGCCTATCTCGCCAGCAAAGCCGACACGCTGTTTTCCCTGTCGCTTTACTACGTCGTGCTCTACAAGGGATTCGACACCACCGAGAAGCTAAGCGGAGCATTGGCGGAGTTTCCGAAGAATCCGCGAAAGGCCATTGGCGATCTCCGTGCCCATTTCTCGAGCCAGAAACGCGTCGTCGCACTCGGACGGCAGGTGTCGAGTGCTGAAGCGGCTCTGCTGCAAAAGGTGCGCAGCTTCATTTTGCAGGTCAGTGACTTCGTCGCGGTTCGAATACTCGATAAGAACGAAGCGTTTCGCGTCCTCAAACGCACACTGAACTTTGATCCTGACAAACTGGATCTCGCCAGACTCAAGCACGACACCTTCCTCGACTACTACCTCCCCGAATCTGCCGTCGAGTGTCACCGCGGATATCTGCGCGTCGACGATTACTACGTAAAAGTCTTGACTCTCAAAGAGCCTTCCTCGCAGAGCTTTCCGCTCATCTTCAAACGCCTGCTCGAAGTCGAAGCGAACTATTACGTGGTTACCGAATGGAAGAAAGAAGACTCCGGCAAGATGCGCCGGATCATCCAGGCCAAGCGCCGGCATTTTCATAACACCAAGCGCTCGTTCACAAGCCAGGTCAGTCTCAACGACGCTCCCACCCAGGACGTCCTGCTTGACGATTCCAAGGAATCGCAGGTCCGCGAACTTGGCGAAGGCGTCAAGGAAATCGAGCTCTATGGAAATTACTTTGGTGAGTTTTCACTCACCGTGGTCATCTACGACCTGGATCTGGCAAAAGTCGATCGCGCCTGTGCCGATTTTTACAAAGTCTTCAGCGTTCACGATGCTCAGCTCTACGAAGAAAAATACAACCTGCTCAATGCATTCCTCGCCGCAGTTCCCGGAAACCACGTCTTTAATCTTCGCCGGCTGTACCTGCTCAACACCAACTATTCCGACTTCTCATTCCTCTTCACGCTCCACTCGGGTGCACCGCGAAACGAGCATCTGCGGGAGGAATATCTCGCGGTCCTCGAGACCAATCACCACACTCCTTATTTCCTGAACCTCCATTACCGGGACGTGGCGCACACCATGATTCTCGGCCGGACCGGTGCGGGCAAAAGTTTCCTCGTGAACTTTCTCGCAACCAACCTCCAGAAGTACGCGCCGCACACTTTCATCTTTGATTTAGGCGGCAGTTTCGAAAGCCTCACGCAGCTCTTTTCGGGTTCGTACGTGCGCGTGGGTCTTGAATCCTCCGATTTCACGATCAATCCGTTTTCGCTCCCACCGACCAAGGAAAATCTCGATTTCCTGGCGCTCTTTGTCAAAGTCCTGCTGCAAGGCCATCAGGGCGTAGAACTCGATCCCGTCACCGAGCGCGAACTCTTTCATCAGATTGAGAATCTGTACTCGGTCGACCCGTCGCTGCGCACCTTGAGTGTTCTCGCGAACACGCTCGGGCGCGACGTTGCCCTGCGCCTCGCGAAGTGGACCCGCGGCGGGCAGTTCGGATTTCTCTTCGACAACGCCGAAGACACGATTTCGTTTTCGCGCTTCCAGTGTTTCGACTTCCAGCGCATGAGCCAGTATCCGGATCTGCTCGAGCCGCTGCTGTTCTACATCCTGCATCGCGCCAACGCCGTGATTTCGGACCGCCAGATCTCGTCGGTGTTCAAGGCCTTCTTCATCGACGAAGCCTGGGTGTTCCTAAAGAACCCCAGCATTCAACGGTATGTCGTCGAAGCCCTTAAGACTTGGCGGAAACACAACGCCGCCATGATTCTCTCGACCCAGTCGCTCGATGAACTGAAACGCTCCGACATCCTCGACATCATCATCGAGAGCTGCGCAACCAAAATCTTCCTCGCCAATCCCGACATGGATCGCGATCTCTACCGCCGCCAGTTCCACCTCAACGAAAACGAAGTCGCGCTCGTAGCGAACCTGATTCCCAAACAGCAGTTCCTTATCAAGACGCCCGAACTGGCCAAGATCGCGAATCTGAATGTCGATCCGAAGAGCTACTGGCTCTATACCAACGATCCCTACGACAACAAGAAACGAAAGGAGGCTTTCGAAACTTTCGGTTTCGAGAAGGGCCTCGAAGTGCTTGCCGGAGGTCGACGATGATTCTCATCCGCTGGATATTTTCGTGGCATTTGCCACTCGTACCGCTCGACCCTCTGTGGCTGGGAATTACGGCGGCGATTGCCGGAGTTGTGCTTTTCGGTGTGTGGATCGCTTTGATCATCGACGGCCGGCGAAAGCCGGCTGCAAAGCTTTAAGACGTTCAAAAGGAGCACAGACAATGAAGGCTTACGCTTTTGGTCGCTGCAGGAAGATTCTTGGATTCCTTGCTGTTTTATTTCTCGGGACTTTGCTGATCACCGCCTGGCCCCTTCGAGCTGCTTCGGACGGGGCGCGTGTCGTGAAGTACTCGAAACAAGACATCGTCCCGGTTCGCGCCAAACTTCGTTTCTCGACGCTCATCGTGCTTCCCGACGATGAGGAGATCCTCGATTTCACGACCGGCGACAAGGAATTCTGGATCATCAATGGAGCGCACAACCTCTGCTACATCCATCCTGCCCAAGCTGGCATTCGCAGCAACCTGAACCTGATTACCGCGAGCGGTCACGTCTACTCCTTCCTGCTGACCGAAATCAGCAACGAACCAACGGCCGACCCCGACCTCAAAATCTTTATCGAGCCCGCCGAAAAATCCTCGATCTCCGCGGCAACCCGCCTCGGCGGTTACGTCAGTGCCGCCGAAGCCGAAGCTTATAAAAAGGAACTCGACTCACTACGCTCGCAAACAGCCGATCAAATTCACGCCGCCGAAGCTCACGTTGCCGACGAGGAAAATCATTTCCGCGCAGGATATGCGACGAAACTCCACTTCGATTACGTCCTCGATCCCAAGGCCGCGCGTGAGCCGTTCGGGGTAACCGCGATCTACCACGACGATTCATTTACTTACATCAAGTGTGCGGCCCGCGAGAAACCCGCTCTCTACGAACTGAAGGACGGAAAGCCCAACCTGATTACCTTTCAGGTCGAGAACGGCGTCTACATCGCTCCGAAAATCATCGACGCGGGCTATCTCGCGGTCGGCAAGAAAAAGCTGCCGTTTGTCCGCAGAACGGCCGCGAACTGAGGGGAGAACATGGACCAGCCCGCGCAAATTCAGGAAAAAGCACCCAAGCCGCAAGGCCTTCTGCCCAAGAACGTTCAGTCCTGGCTTTTGGTCGGACTGGCGTTTCTGATGGTCGCGATCATGTGGCTGACCGGAGCCAAAAAACCTTCCGCTCCCGCAAAGACCGCGACGCTCGCAACTCCAACGCAGGTGCCGCTCGAAGTCAACGAAACCAAAATCAACGAGCTGCAATCGAGGATCGAAGAATTACAACGCGAACAACTCGTAGCGCAGAGCGCGCTTGCGCAGCAAACGCGTTTAATTACGAATTCACCCGAAGACCCTCCGTCGCAACCGGGCGGCGCTCCCGGTGCCACCGGCGACCAAAAGCCGGTAGATCCGGAACAGGCGGAACGAAAACGGCGAGCCTACGTGTCGCTGTTTGCCTCCAACGTCGCGCTGACTTACCGAAAGACACCGCCGACAGCGACGCCGCCGGAACTCCCACCTACCCCCTCGACTCCGAACCTTGCACCCGTCGGCCCCGAACCTCCCGAGGTCGCTCAACTCGTGAAGGAGATGCAGCAGGGTGCGGCACTCGGAGCACTCGCTGTTTCTTCGCCGGTCACGGCTCCAAAGGATGTTGCGGAAACAAACCACGACAGAAAGGAGGAGGCCAAGAATCCTGCCGCCGTGGCGCCTGGCTCTTCGAATGCGGCGGCAGGAAAGCCTTATTTGCTTTTTGAAGGCACGATTCTTGAAACCGTTCTCATCAACCGGCTCGATGGAAGCTTTGCCGGACCCGTCGAGTGCCTGCTCTCAACCGACGTCTACTCGAATGACCGCCAGCACCTGCTCATTCCCGCGGGTTCGAAGCTGCTCGGCGAAACCAAGAAAGTCGATACATTCGGCCAGTCGCGTCTCGCCGTGGTGTTTCACCGGCTGATCATGCCGGACGGTTATTCCGTCAGCCTTGACCAGTTCAAAGGTCTCAATCAGATCGGCGATACCGGTCTTAGGGACCAGGTCAACAACCACTACGCTCGCATCTTCGGAGTCTCGCTCGCCATCGGCGCTCTGGGCGCCATCGGGGAAGCCGGAACGGCGGGCGGGCTCAACGCTTCGAACGCCGACCTGATGCGCCAGGGATTCGCGCAAAGTACCGCGCAATCCTCCGCTCAGATCCTCGACAAGTTTCTGAACGTCATGCCCACCGTAACCATCCTCGAAGGCCACCGGGTGAAAGTGTATCTTTCCGGCGACCTTGCGCTTCCTGACTACCACAACCACAAAATGCCTTCCGATCTTTGAAGGCCAAAGGAGAGTATCGCGATGAAAAGAAAGATCCTGGTTTGCATCCTTGCCCTCGGGCTCGGTGTCGGAACCGCAACCGCGCAGCTCGGAAGCGGAATCGTCTACGATCCCACGAATTACCACAACGCGCTCTTGCGCTACTACCAGCTCCAGCAGCATCTCCTTGAGCTACAGAAGAGCTACGCGAAAATCACCGGGCAACTCAACCTCGCCTTGCAGATGGCGCAGTTCGTCAAAAACATGCCGGCGCGCTACAAGGCGCTGTTTTCTCAGTGGCGCAAGGTGACCTCGCTCAACTCGTTCGGAAACACCGTCTCCTGGATCAACGGGATCAACACCGGCGTGCTTCCGAATATCAACACGGGCTATCTCAAATCCACATCGCAACTCTCGCCTTACAGCTCTTACGAGTTGTCGGGAATGGATCCGACCGAGCTCGGCCGCGTGCAGTCCCAGTACGCCTCGATTGAACTGGCTGACGGCGCCAATATCAATGCCATGGCCACCATCGGCGGAATTCGTGGCTCGGCCGACGGCATTCAAACCCAAATCGGAAACCTTGAAGACGACTCGTTCTCGGGCGATTCCAGCCTCAACAGCGAAGTTTCCGTCCTTAACAAAATCAATGCCTCAGGCGTGCTGACTCTCAGAACGGTGCAGGATTCGAACAAACTTCTCGCTTCGCTCCTTGAGCTCGAGACCATCCTCGCCAAACAGCAACGCGACCAGACCACGAACGCGATCAACGTTGATATCGGACGGGATGCCAGCGTTGCCGGAAACATCGCCCAAGTCACCGGCAGCCTGACCAGTTCCATTCAAAACTTCCGCATGCCGTAGTGTGCGGAAAAAAAGACGCCCTTGCGTCGAAGGAGCCGACGGCCGTGCAAACCGACTTTCTTCAGTTCATCTTCCAGGCCATCAACAACCTGCTCACCCAGAACCTCGGTTTCTTCGACACCATGGGCCAGAACCTCTATCGCTCGTTCGCTACGATTCTGATTGCCTGGTTTGGAATCAAGTCGGCGCTCGCGTCCGCGAGCGGAAGACCGGCCTTTCAGTTCGATCACTTCGCCAGTCTGCTTCTCACCATCAGCTTTGGTTTTGCCATGGTCAATTACTACAGCACCCCGATTCCCGGCGTCGGCGTGAGCTTCCACAATCTGGTCACCGATGAATCGCAGTTTCTCTCCAGTCAGATCGACCAGGCGCAGCTGCAGAACGTCGTGACTCAGGTAGGAAATTTCGAAGCCCGCATGGACTCGCCCAGTTGGGGCGATTTTCTCGGTACATCTATATATGTCATCGTGACCATCCTGCTGGCCGCTGCGCAGGCCATCGCGATCGTGGTCATCGCCTATGGCTTCATCGCCACCGCCGTGTGCGTCTTGGTCGGCCCGGTCTTCGTTCCCTTTTTCATTGTTCCCAAGATGGAGTGGTTGTTCTGGGGCTGGTTCCGCTGCTTCCTGCAGTACGCGTTCTACCAAGTCGTCGCCGCCGCCGTCGTCTACATCATCGGAAACCTGATGCTCGGCGCGCTCCAGCTGCCGCCCGCGGGAACCCTGTCGACCGTGCAGCTCATTGGCTGGTTCCCGGTCTTGTTCATCACGTTTCTCGCCTCGATCTACGTTCTGCTGAAAGTGCCTTCACTCACGAACCACATCTTCAGCGGCACCGCCGGCGGCTCTTCGGCTGGGCTTCTCGAAGCGCCCGCCGCGATTCTCAACCGGGTGATGTGATGAACCGTGACGACACGTTCCATGACGCGAAGCGCCTCTACCTTGAGCAGTACGGGGATCCCATGGTCACGAATACCTATTTGAAGATCGCGGTCGCTCTCCTTGCTCTCGTGGCCGTGGGTTTGGTGCTCGTCGATTTGCGAACCATTCGGACCTTCCAGAATTTCCGTCCTCTGGTCATCCGCATCGATGACTTGGGCCGCGCAGAAGCCATCAACTATCACAACCTCGAGTACAAACCTCAGGACGCCGAGGCGAAATACTTTTTGTCTCGGTTTTGCGCCCTCTATTACCGCCGCAACCGTTACACGATTCAGGACGATTTCTCGAAGTCGCTGTACTTCCTCGACGGCAAGCTCGCGAACGGCATCCTCGACGCCTACCGCAAGGACGACATCATTAAGAAGTTCATCACCAATTCGGCCGCGCCGGAGGTCGACGTCGATGTGAAGAAGGTCGCGCTCGAAGAAATGCAGACTCCGCCCTTTCGCGCGCGAGTCGACTTCTACATGGTCTATTACTCGCCAGCCGACCATAGCGAGCTCAAACGCGATCTTTACACTGCGAATTTTGTATTCGTCTTCAAATCGCAAGTACCTAATGAACTGATTCCAATTAATCCCCTCGGCGTCACGATCACTTACTTCCGCGAAGATCAGGCTTTCAAATGAGAACGCGGGGCCCGGTCCAAACCGGCAATGTCGCGGACGGACACTCCGCAACGTCGGCCCAACCTCGGCACGCCACCGCCGACCTGATCCCTGGGCGCTACTCCTCGCTGCTGCCACGTCCCGACTCACGGGCTTTTGCCGTTAGAACAAACGGCGCGCCTCAGGAGGGCCTCCTTATCGCTCCGCTTTCCTTCCGCTCCCAAAATCGCAACACGGTTGCTGGAAAAACGCTCCCGAGACTGGGGAATTCACGATGATCGCAAATGCTCTTCTGGCCACCATCGTCATGTTGCTGGGCTACGGCTTTTGGCTCCTCGATCAATTGAAGTTCATGGCCCGTTACCGAGCTGTCCTGTATCACGCGTACGGAACAACGATCGTGGTCTTTGTCGCACTCCTCTCCGTCAATCTCTTCGGCGTGGCGCTGGCCTTTGGTCGCCGATTCTTCTTCAAGAATACCGGTAGGAAACTGTCGCACCTCGACAAGCAATTCAACGTGAGCCATTCGGACATGCCCGTTCCCGGGAACGAGAAGGATTTCAACTAATGTCGCGCGACCCTTCTTCCCGCGATCCGCACGATGCCCGCGAGTTTCAAGCCGCGCTGGGCGACCGCACGGAACGAGTGCGCAAACCCATCGCATCCGACGACCGCGACAACAGGAGCCAGGCGACGGAGCCTGCGGGAGATCGCGAAAACATTGAGGCTCGCAAGCGGCATCCCCTTCGCGATGAACGAGAGGATCTTCCGCGTGCGTATTACTTCAGGGATCGCTCTTATCTTCTGCGCGATTCCCAGCTGCATTCACTCGAGGAGATCGGAAAGTTTCGAGTGATTGCGGTCGAGGATCTCGCCAAGCATGCCTACGGCGGAGATCGTCAACGGATGGAGAGAGAAATCGGGCAGCTTGCCCGGCGGTACCTGGTAACTGACAGGACCGTCGAGATTCCCCAGAAAAAGACTCTACGAGTCGTCACTCTTACGAAAGCCGGCCACCGCCTCCTCCGGAAGACAAACCAAGTTCCCGACGACCAGCCGATCTATCACGGTTTGGCGAAACCTCGCGAGATCAAACACGATGCCGATCTCTATCGGCTGTACCAAAAAGAGGCCAGCCGCATCGAGGCGGACGGAGGAAGGCTCGTCCGAGTGATCCTCGACTACGAACTCAAGCGGAATCTGAATCGCGACCTCGCACGGCTCGGGCCGCAAAGAGACTCGTTAGACGCGAAGGAAGAAATCGCCGAGAAGCACAGTCTCGGGGTCGTCAACGGAAAGATTCCCGTACCGGATCTGCGAGTTGAGTACGAGACACCAGAACTCGAATTGCGCCATGTGGACCTGGAACTCGCGACGCGCGAGTACCGGCCGCGCGCGCTCGCAGCAAAAGCTGCGGCAGGCTTCTCGATCTACGGTCGCTCGGACGACGCTTCGCGTTTGCGGCGCATTCTCGATGAACGTGAAATCACCGCGCAAATCCTTACGCTATGAACATCGCACCGGCCCACATCGAGGCGCTCGAAGCCCTCGGCTATACCGCCGAGGAAGCGCGGTTTCTCTATATCGTCGCTACGCATTCCGGCTACTTCACCGCTCGCCAGTTCCTCGCGTTCACCGGTGCTCATTGGGGCAAGCGGACGACGCTTTTTTGGAACAAGCTCAAGAACGCGAGACACGCCCGTACCGAGTGCTTTCCCCAGAGCGGCGTTATTTGCCACGTCTTCTCACGCCGGCTCTATCGCCGTATCGAGAAGGAAAACGTCCGCAACCGCCGTTCGCATGAGATCGACTTCATCAAACGACGCATCGTGATGCTCGATTTCGTGCTCCTCCATCAGGAGCACCAATATCTTGAAACCGAGCAGGACAAGATTCGCTTCTTCTGTGGGACCTTGAATATCGAGAAGCACTATCTACCGGTTCGACTTTACATCGGCAGCAAGACCCCTCGAACTTCGGTCCGGTATTTCGTCGATAAGTTTCCGATGTTTCTGATCTCGTCCTCTTCCGTTGTGACCTTTACCTATGTTCACGAAGGCGCCGCGATCTTCGCGGATTTCGTTCGTCATCTCGAAAACTATCTGCCACTGTTTCGACAGCTTTCGGAATTCCGGTTGATCTATGTTTCGCGCACCGATTCTCACTTCGGGAAAGCCGCAGAAATCTTTCAGTCGCTGGTGAAGATTCCGCTCGAATCCGACATCGCGGCCGACTTACTTCACTACTTCAACGTGCGTAAGTCCTGGGATGAAAAACAATACGCGGCGGTGTCGGATGCAGACCTTATTTTCCGCAACCAGGCACGCAGCCGTTTCATGGGTGAGAGATTCGAGGGTCTGTACCGTGGATGGAAAAACGGGCGGGTTAGCGAAGGCGGAATACGCCAGCTACTCGGAACAAATGACCGGCCGCGAATCGTCCACTTCGAAACCTGTGTGGTACGAGCGGCCTTGGCGCCCGGTAATAGTTCGGGGTGAAGACAGTAAGAATTACGGCCTGCACTTTTCAAATTGCCAACTTCTTCACCCTCAAAAGAGGCGAAGTCCTTGGAAAGCGGAGAAATACAAAATTGGACGAAACGAAAGTCACCCTGAAAAAAATGTCGAATCGGGCGGGAGCGACCCCACTTTTTCGGCTTTCAGCCGCCCAAAAAGTTCGTGGGGTCGCTCCCGCCCTGCGTCACGGTAAACCGTGCCTACTTTTTTCACGAGCGCAGAGATTTCGGACACAACACACGTCACCACTGGAGGAACAAAATGCCTATCGTCAAAAAAGCACCAGGAATCATCACTCGCGAAGTGCGACTGGAAGAACCCGTCAACGAGCTTCTGGAAGACTACGCTCGGTTCATTGAAAGCAATACAGACCATGTCGTGAATGCGGTCCTGAAAAAGGTTCTTTGGCGGGACCAAGACTATCGAAAGTGGCGCGAAGCACGCCGCGCCACGCCGTCCGGCTCGGACAAGGTACAACCGGCCACCGAAAGCCGGGGCAGAGTCTGATGCAGAGGGCGCTCGAGTCGCGGGCTTTCATCTCGGCCATCCTGGCAATGGTGACCGGAACTGCGCTTTTCTATGCGCGTCCTTTCCCCGGTGACCAGATCTTTTTGCATGTGATTGCCCTGCGCGCTCCTCAAGCATTCCTGAGCTTCAAATGCCTCTACTATGCGCTCTCGTTTACGACCCCTTACTTCATCAGTTCGACCGCACTCTCCGGGCTGTACATCTTCACGCTGCGAGCGCGTCGCAAGATCTCGCCGGGACGCCTTCCTGAGTATCCCGATCCCAGCGCGAGAGAAGATCTGTTTCTAGTCGTCGGTGAAGTGCATAACCCGCGTAAGCCAGTGCCGGCAGAAGCTCCGTCATGGCTTACGGTCCCCGAGCGCGGCTTGTTTACGGGCATCGCCATTCTAGGTGCAATCGGGAGCGGCAAGACAAGTTGCTGCATGCTTCCGTTCGCCGAACAGATTCTGGCTTACCAGGCGGCCGACAAACTCAAAAGAATTGGCGGACTCGTTTTGGAAGTGAAAGGAGACTTCTGCAGAAAAGTAAGAGACATTCTTGGACGACACGATCGAGCCGAAGATTACGTCGAAATCAGCCTCGATTCCGAATACTGCTATAACCCTCTTCACAACGACTTGGACGCGTATGCTCTCGCGTACAACATCGCTTCACTTCTCAACAACCTCTTTGGGCGTGGCAAGGAGCCGTTCTGGCAACAGGCTTACACCAACCTTGTTAAATTCATAATTTTGCTTCATAAGGTCGCCTACGACTACGTCACGCTATTCGACGTCTACCAATGCGCGATCTCTCCTCCGCTTCTTGAAGAACGGATCGCGGAGGCCGAAGAAATCGTTCTCGGTCGCCACTACGTGGCCGTCACCCCTGAAGTTTACGGCGAACGTACCGCCGATCTCGCGGGCTTTGGATTTGTTCACGACCCGAAGGAAGAGCGGTTTCTTGCAACGACCACTCCCGCGTTGCAACAGGTACTAAAAGCGCGGCGGATTCCCGCTGAAGCTCGGACGGTCCTCGACCCATCCCAAGCGAACGCAGAAAAGCTATCGCAACTGGAAGCTGTGCGTCGCTGGTTCAATGACGACTGGCGGCGCATTGAGCCGAAACTGCGGAGTTCCATCGTAGAGGGTGTCTCTGTCTTTTTGTCGCTCTTCGATGACAACCCGAAAGTCAAAAAGACTTTTTGCCCGAAGAAGGAGTGCTACGACCCTCAGAAAAACATAAACAATCAGTTCGGCAGACCGCTTCCTTCCTTCAGCTGGTTGATCGAACACGGTGCCGTCTGTGCGCTCAATTTCCCCATCGGTATGAACGCAGGCCTCGCCAAAGCTCTGGGCGTGATGATGAAGCTCGATTTCGAGCGCGCTGTATTGAATCGCGTACCTCAGATCGAGGCCCACCCTGAACGATATTTTCGACAGGTCCTGTTCCTTTGCGATGAATATCAGCACTTCGCTACTGTCGGCGAAAGCGATCCCATCGGCGATGAGAAATTCTTCAGCCTCTCGCGCCAGCCCAGGTGCATTCCCATCGTTGCTACCCAAAGCATCAGTTCACTGCGATCCGCCCTTCCCGGCGAAAGCTGGCGAACGCTTCTTCAAACTTTCCGCACAAAGATTTTCCTCTCGTTGTCCGACGACTTCTCCGCCAAGACTGCGAGCGATCTGTGCGGCCGCGAGGATCAGCTCAAAGTGAGTTACAGCCTCTCCGAGAGTGGACACGATACCAAGGTGAGCTGGCTCACCGGCAAAACCTTGTCCCACAAGGCCAACATCGTCGCTTCCAAGAGCTACAGCACTCACAGTGACTATCGCTTCGATCAAAAGACTTTTATGGAATTGCGAAACGCCCAAGCCGTCGTCATCGCCTACGACGGAGTCAACCCCGCGCCGCCCATGTTCTGTTACCTCAAGCCCCATTACAACGACCCCAACGAGTCCTACTTCGTGCAACTCGCGAAAGGAGCGCTCTGATGAACGGGTTCGAAATGATTCTGCCGTTCTTGAAACCCATCGAGCACCTGATTCTCGACGAGTCGATCAGTGAAGTCATGGTGAATGGTCCTGACCGCGTTTTCATCGAAAAACGAGGCTTCCTTCAACAGGTTCCGGACGTGTGTTTAGGGGAGCGGTCCCTCATGGTGGCAGTGAAGAACATTGCCAGGCGTCTTGGAGATGACATCTCCGAATCGAAACCGATTCTCGATTCACGACTACCCGATGGAAGTCGTGTTGCGGCCGTGATTCCGCCGTGCAGTCTGGGCGGCGTCACACTGACCATACGCAAGTTCAATACCCGCCACTTCGAGATGGAAGATTTGATTCGAACCGGGACGCTCGATCGCGCGCTTGCCAACCTCCTGGAAGACTACGTCCTCGCCCGCAAGAACATCCTCATTAGCGGCGGCACCGGAACCGGAAAAACCACGCTGCTCTCGATACTTGGAAAGTTCATTCCGGGAGACGAACGCGTGCTGGTGATTGAAGACACGGCCGAAATTCGCTTGGCGCAGGAAAACCTCGTCCGCTTCGAAGCCCGCCGCGAACAGAATGGTCTTCCTGCAGTAGCCATTCGCGATCTCCTGAAGGCCGCCCTCCGCCACCGGCCGGACCGTATTTTGCTCGGAGAAATCCGCGCGGGCGAGGCGTTTGATCTGCTGCAACTTCTAAACACCGGCCACTCCGGGACGATCTCCACCATCCATGCAAGCTCGGCACAACAGGGTCTCGCTCGATTCACCAGTTGCGTTCTCCAGAGCGGAGTAGACATCCCCTACAAAGCGATTCGCAGCAACATCGCCGATTCACTCAATATCGTAGTTCACGTCGAGCGTCGGCCAGGGCGACGCTTCATCTCCGAAGTATTGCTGGTCAACGGCTACGACCCGGACACCGATTTGTTCGACTACGGCGCGGTCTTCCTAGCCAAGGAGGATCATCCTTGAACAGTAATAACAACTTCGAGCCCCGATCTCTTAGCGCTTCCGAGTACGTGCTGGAGCTCTTCGAGCCTACCGACAGAACTGCGATCATCGTGCGCAATCGCTCGACCGGCCAAACGGTCCAGCGCATCGCGACGGCCCAAACAATCGCGGAGAACAATTTTCAAACGTGGCTTGCGACTCAGAATGCCCGCGGGTCGGATGTATTCATCGGAATGAATCCGCTCCGAGACGACGCGCAGAGCCGAACCAAGAGCGACATCAATGATATTCGCCACGTCTATCTTGATCTCGATCGAGACGGCGATGCGTCTCTCAAGGCGATTCGAATGTCGGCGGATGTTCCCACACCCAATTTCGTCCTCGACACTTCGCCGGGCAAATATCAGGTTGTGTGGAACGTGAGTGGAATCAATCAGGATGAAGCAGAATCTTTGCTGCGCAGCCTAGCGAATCAATTTGGCGGTGACATGGCCGCAACGGATTCGACACGCGTGCTCCGCCTGCCCGGATTCTCCAATCGCAAGCTCACAGACGAATTCATAGTCCAAGCGCGACATGAAACCGACGCCGTCTACACGCGTCGCGCGTTCATTGTCGACGAAGGCACTCCCGAATCGCCTCGACGTCTGAGCAACGACGACGGGCGAACGCGTGTGATGCCCAACGACCACAAGAGCCAATCCGAGCGCGATTGGGCTTACGCCAAGCGTGCCCTCGCTCGTGGTGACGATCCTGAAAAGGTCATTCGAACCATTGCCGACTACCGCTCCGAAGATAAAGCGGACCCCAATTACTACGCGCGACGAACCGTAACTCAGGCCCAAGCCCGACTCGCACTAGGACGCTCGGAACATGGCTCTCCCGCGGGTTCAAAAGCTCCCGGTTTCGACCCAGAACACTAGGTTATAAATGGCTGTAAACAAGATACATAACGCGCAGAAGCCAGAACCGAACGCGAGCGATAGTGTCCGCTCGAACCAGGGCGTGGTATCGTTCGCATCAGCGACACCAGATAGACGGCCAAGGAGAAAGTCAATGGCTCGTCGTTCTGGTCAAGTTGGTTACGAAGAAGTGAAGCGCGGTTGGTTCCATGTCAGGTTTCGGATGGACGTGCCGGGACGGGAGAAACGGGCATATCTAAGCAAACCGATTTGCCCAATTTCAGGTCCTGGTTTTCTGACGAAACCGGAACGGTTCAGGCTAAGGAAACAAATCATTGCCGCGAGCGGAGCTGACACCGAGGAACACTTCAACAAAGTTGAAGCGTTCAACCACGGTGTGACCTTCCGCAAGCAAGCAGAGTGGTGGTTGAATCACGCACAAACCCGTAAGCGCCGACCGATCACGCCGGCGAGTGCGCTCGGATTCAAAAGCTATTTAAATAATTGGCTGAATCCGAATCTCGGTGACGTGCCTCTCTCATCGGTAAACAACCTCGCCGCACGAGGTGTGGTTGAAAAGATGATGAAGGCAGGCATTTCGCCAAAGATGGCCAACAACGTGATCCAGGTCGTCAAGATGGTCGTGGCTTCCGCCGTCAACGAGAACGGAGAAGAAATCCATCCGAGAAAGTGGAACCACGAATTCATCGACCTGCCGGAAGTCAGAGATCAACGGCAGCCGGTCCACTCCAGCGAAGCAATGAAGGCAATCGCAGCAGGTTCCGAGGGACGAGAACTCATGCTCTTCGTATTACTCGGCGCCACCGGATTGCGGTTTGGGGAAGCGTTCGGACTCGAGATCGATAAGCACGTCTCGGACGACTTCTCGACGCTGCATATTCGGCAGAAAGTATGGAGCGGAAGCGTTCAACCATTCCTGAAGACCGCAAGCGGTGTTCGGGATATTGATCTGCATTCCTCCATCGCTGCGATGCTCAAGAAGTTCATAGGAGGGCGGACGTCGGGCTTTCTATTTCGCTCGAAGGCTGGACGCCCACTTTTGCAATCGAACGTCTTGAGGCTTTCCTTACACCCGCTTCTGACGAAGTTGCAGCAACCGAAATCCGGTGCTCACGCATTTCGGCGTTTCCGCGCGACGTGGCTGAGGAAGCAGCGCGCGCCAGAAGACTTGATTCGCTTCTGGCTCGGCCACGCCAATAAAAGCATCACGGACGTCTACAGCAGGTTGAAAGAAGACGTCGCGTTTCGCAAACAGGTCGCGGAACAAGTCGGGATCGGGTTTGAACTTCCGGCTGAGAAGCCCGAAGTTGCACCCTATTGCACCCACACAGGAGCGTTGTCACATGTTGCGTAAGTAAGTCTGTTTCAGGAAGAAAGGTGGCTCCCCGGGCTAGATTCGAACTAGCAACCCTTCGGTTAACAGCCGAATGCTCCACCATTGAGCTACCGGGGAATTGTCGTGGATAATCCGTCGACCATCTTACGATAGCGGTGAGTGTTGCGCAACCGAGCGCCTCGACGCGAGCCGAATGGATTTTGATCTTTTTTTCTGGCGCCTTCATTATTTACTCTCGAAGGAATCCCGGACGAAATCCACGCTTTAATTTGACTCCAGGTAAGCGACAATAGTGACTCTGATCGTGGTCCCGGACGCCGGCGCTTAATTTGGCGACGCGGCTCTCGGGTATCGGTCGGTCCGAGTTTTCATTGGCTGTCTAAATTTTTTGCACTGCGAGGAACAGGACAGAGATGGCTGAACTTTCCGAAGTACCGGTGCGATTGTCAAATCTGCCCGAAAGGATCCGGGGACTGGAGCGGCTTTCCTATAATTTGTGGTGGAGCTGGCACCGGCAGGCGCGCGAGCTTTTCCCCACGCTGGATCTGCAGGCCTGGCGCGAGAGCGACCATAACCCTTTGCGAATGTTGACGTTACTACCGCAGGAAACTCTGGAGAACGCGGCGCGCGATAAGGAATTCCTGGAAAATTACGACCTGGTGATGGCCGAATTCGATGCGGACATTGCCTCGCATACCGGCTGGTTTACAACCGAATACAGCAAGCCTTCGGCACCGCTCGCGTACTTTTCCGCCGAGTACGGATTTCATCATTCGCTTCCTTTATATGCGGGCGGCCTGGGGGTCCTGGCCGGAGACTACATCAAGGAGTGCAGCGACCTGGCGATACCGGTCGTAGCGGTCGGCCTGATTTATTCGCGGGGCTATCTTTCGCAAAGAATTCGCGACGATGGCTGGCAAGAAGACAATGAAACGATGCTGGACCGGTCGGACGATCCGGTCACGCTGGTGCGCGACAAGAATAACGAGCCGCTGAAAGTCCGCGTGCCGTTTTTCAATCCACCCGTAGACGTGCTGGTTTGGCGAGCAGACATCGGTCGTGTTCCGGTTTATTTGCTCGATACCGAGCTCGATAGCAATCAACCCTGGGATCGCGCGATTGCCCATCGTCTGTACACGACCGACCCCGAACAGCGCTTGCGCCAGGAAATCGTGCTGGGCATCGGCGGAATGCACGTGTTGCGGGCGCTGGGAATCGAGCCTGCAGCGGTGCACATCAACGAGGGCCATCCGGGACTCGCGTTTCTGGAGCGCGCGCGAGTGTTGGTCGCACAGGGAACATCGTTCGAAGACGCGATCGCGAAAATACGCAGTACTTCGGTTTTCACTACGCACACGCCACTTTCCGCCGGTACCGACGTCTTCCCCTTCCCGCTGATCGAAAAATATTTCAGCAGCCACTATTCGGAATTCGGAACCGACCGCGATGGATTGCTGCGGCTAGGCACCAACCCCATGAATCCCGATGCGGGATTCAACATGACGGTTTTTGCGCTGCGCATGTCGAAATTCTGCAACGCGGTGAGTAAGAAGCACGGCGAAGTGGCGCGAGCGATGTGGCAGCCGGTCTGGCCGGAGCTGAAAGAAAAAGACGTGCCGATCGCCGGCATCACCAACGGGGTGCACCTGCTGACGTGGATGGACCCGCTGTGGCTGCAGCCGCTATTCGACGAATATGTGGGACCGGGATGGGTGCGCGATCAAGACCGGGCCAAGATGTGGGAGCGCGTGGAAAAAATCCCGGATGAGAAACTGTGGCACACGCGTCTGCGTTTGAAAATATTATTGATCGACGAAATCAACGAGCGGGCGCGCGTGTTGTGGCAGAACAAAGAAGCGCGGGCTGAGAGCGTGATCGCGTTTGGAGCGCTGCTCGATCCGGAAATTCTGACGATTGGTTTTGCGCGCCGGTTTACCAGTTACAAGCGGCCTGATTTAATCCTCCACGATCTGGAGCGGCTGAAGCGGTTGCTGATCAACCCGCTGCAACCGGTGCAGATTATTTTTGCCGGAAAGGCGCATCCCTCGGACGTGGGCGGCGCGCAGCTCATCCAGAAAGTTTTTAATTTGGCGAAAAACCCGGAGTTCGCCGCGCGCGTGGCGTTCGTGGAAGGTTATGACCAGCACATGGCGCAGCAGATGGTGCGCGGCGTCGACGTCTGGCTGAACAATCCCTTGCCGCCGCTCGAAGCCAGCGGGACTTCCGGGATGAAAGCGGGCGCGAACGGCGTGCCGAGCCTTTCGATTCTCGATGGCTGGTGGCTGGAGGGATATAACGGCGCCAATGGCTGGGCTTTCGGCGATAGCCCGGTGGAAGGCGATCGCACCGCAGCGGATGCCGATGCACTGTACCGGCTGCTCGAAGAAAAAGTCGTGCCCATGTATTACCGCAGGTCCGATGATGAAGTGCCGCACGAATTCGTGAAAGTGATGAAGGCGGCGATCAAGAGCGTCGCACCGGAATTCAGCGCGATGCGCATGGCCAAGGAATACGTGAGAGAGTTCTACGTGGAAGCGCTCGGCGTCAAGAAGCTGTAGAAGTGCCGGGGAAATTTAAGATTTAGTCCAGCGCCCGGGCAGCGGCAACTCCCAACCACACGCAAATCAGTCCGATCGCGACGCTTAAGATCACGTTGAGCGAGGCGATCAGCATTTTCCCGCCCTGCATGCTCTGAAACGTTTCATATTCGAAAGCGGAAAATGTCGTATAGCCGCCGATAAAACCTACGCCGATCAGGTATCGCCAACTCGGATTCACGTTTACGCGTTCGGAAACCAAGGTGAGAACCAAGCCGATGAGGAACGAGCCGGTGATGTTCACCGCAAACGTGCCGTAGGGAAAGCGCGTGCCCAGGCGATCGGCTACGTTGCCGCCTACCCAAAATCGAAGCACGGAACCCACTGCTCCGCCCAATGCAACCATCCAGTATTTGGTCATTCCGTTTCTGTCCTTTTTGCCGAAGTAGACACGACGCTCGCCTTCCTTCGGAACGCGCTCTTGAATTTTTCCGGATGATTTGCCGGGGACATGGCTCCGCGACAATTCATCATTGTCAGGAGTCATCATCTGTCCCGGCGCAAGAAGGACAGCGGTTGAGGGCGAACCCCTTCGCCACTAAATTGATGATACTTCGCGAGGAATGATTGTCAACGACGACTGGGTAAGCGAGGCGAGAAAGCTAACAGAGCTATTGCAGTTTTTGCGAGGCGGCGTCGTGGCAAATCAGATTTTCGAAGATAGCCAGGACGTGTTGTCTGTACTGCACGACTTTTTCGAGCACGGGGCGAAGTTCCGGGGCGCGCACGGTTTCCTTATCCCATTTCGCGAGTACCGCAGCGGGGACTTGGATGTCCCGGCGCAATTCTTCGGCGGAATGGCCGCGCAGAAACAGGCCGTAAAAAAACGCCGCCTCGCGTTGCGGGAACTGAAAATCCAACAACGTCTCTTCGACCGGGTTGGCAATCGTGGCCATGTCAGAAATCGCAGTTTACCGATTTCAAGGTCTACGTCAAGGGTACACGAACGAAAAAGCACACATATGATGCTCGAAACGGCTACAGGGAAACAGAAATGTGGCACGGGACTTGCTCGGGGATGAGGGATCGCGGCACACTGTTCCTGAAAGGCGTGCGAGCAACTTTGAGTTCGAAAACGTGTTCCATATTTAGGAGGGGCCGCTCGTTCACCCCACGACATAATGACCAATAAATCCAGCATATTCTTCGTTTTTGCCGTCGCGAGTGCAGTGGCGATCTGCTCGTTTGTGCTGCCGCTTCGCGCAACCCGGTCGCAAGATGCTCAGCAGCAAAAACAAGGCGCGATGCCAGGCATGGACATGGGCAAGCCGGGCGGCGGGCAGGACTCGGATGCCGCGAAGGGCGCGAACATGGCGATGTCCGGCCGCGACATGGACATGGGCGCGCATATGTTAATGACCGATTTACGCCCCGCGAATACTGGCGACGAAAAACGTGCGGCAGAGATTGTGGCGGAATTGCGGCCGGCCATCGAGAAATATAAGGATTACAAGGTCGCGCTGGCCGAAGGTTTCGTGATTTTTCTCCCCAACGTGCCGCAGGAGCACTATCACTTCACGAATTACGATTACGGCCGCGAAGCGCAAACAACGTTCAATCCTGCGCATCCGACTTCGCTGCTTTACACCAAATCGGGCGATGGCTATGCGCTGGAAGGCGCGATGTTCACAGCTCCGCGCCGCGACAGCGAAGACGAGCTGAATGCGCGAGTGCCGCTGAGCGTCGCGCGCTGGCACAAACATGTGAATCTGTGCTTTGCGCCGCCGGAGGCGCACATCCAGCCGGGAACTTCAAAGGAATTTGGTTTTCGCGGTTCGATCGCGACGGAAGAGGCTTGCCAGCAAGCCGGCGGACGATGGGTGCCGCAGATTTTCAACTGGATGGTCCACGTTTATCCGTACGAGAGTGATCCCGAAAAGGTTTGGGCGCACTAGTTTTTTACGCGCGGCGTGGGAAAAAATAAAGGAGGGCAGGTTTGTAACCCGCCCTCCTTTGGCAAATGCGGCTTCCAACTGCAAACAAAATTACTTCTTGGCGTTGGCGAAATTTTCGGCGACTTGCTGCCAGTTAATCGTATTCCACCACGCTTCCAGATATTCCGGCCGGCGATTCTGATACTTCAAGTAATAGGCGTGTTCCCAGACGTCCAGTCCGAAGAACGCCTTGCCGCCATCCATGATCGGATTGTCCTGGTTCGCCGTGGACTCGATCACCAGCTTGCCGTCGCGGAACAATAGCCAGGCCCAGCCGGAACCAAATCGCTTGGTGGCGGCGTCGTTGAGCTTGGTTTTGAAATCCGCAAAACTGCCGAAGGCGGAGCTGATCGCGCTGGCTAGCTCGCCGGTGGGTTCCTTGCCGCCATCCTTCTTCATAATCTTCCAGAACATGGAGTGGTTCATGTGGCCGCCACCATTGTTGCGGACAGCGGTGCGGATCGCTTCTGGCACGGTATTAATTTTTGCCAGCAATTCCTCCACCGGCAGTTTGGCCAGATCCGGTTGCGCTTCGAGCGCCTTGTTGAGATTGGTGACGTAAGCGGCGTGGTGTTTGTCGTGATGGATTTCCATGGTCTTCGCGTCGATGTAGGGTTCGAGCGCGTCGAAAGCGTAAGGCAGCGGTGGTAGGGTGTAGCTCATCGGATGGCTGCTCCTTTTCTCGTAAGATATCCAGAAGTCGAAGTCACTATCTATCTCCGAATTTCCAGTTCCTGCCCCATAATTATACTCGCCTGTCGGCGCTGACAGTCATTGTTCCGGTAAATCGCCTGCAGAGCGGTCCGCGAAATTGCGAAGGAGCACCGAATGCCGTCGGTCGAACACGTCGAGAGACATTTCACCGCTACCGCCGCCGTGCGCGACATCGTGATCGGCATGGCGGATGGGTTGACGGTTCCGTTCGCGCTCGCGGCCGGACTGACGGGTGCGGTCGCGTCTACGGGGATCGTGGTGACGGCTGGATTGGCGGAAATTGCGGCTGGGTCGATCGCCATGGGTCTCGGCGGATATCTTGCGGCCAAAACCGATACGGAGCATTACGCTTCCGAACTTGATCGTGAGTATCGTGAGACGGTCGAACTCCCTGACGTGGAGATTGAGGAAGTGGCCAAAGTTTTTCGCGAGTACGGATTGACGGAAGCGCAGATGGCGCCAGTGGTGAGCGCGATTACCGGCGATCAGAAGAAGTGGGTCGATTTCATGATGCGTTTCGAACTGGGGCTCGAAAGGCCGGACCCCTCGCGAGCGGCGCGCAGCGCGGCCACGATTGCGGCGGCGTACATCGCCGGCGGCCTGATTCCACTGGCGCCGTACATCGCGATCCATCATGACTTACAGCGCGCGCTGATTTATTCGGTGGTTTTGACTTTGCTGGCACTTTTTATTTTTGGCTGGATCAAAGGGCGCTTCACCGGTGTGAAACCGCTGCGCGGCGGAATTCAAACCGTGCTGGTCGGAGGCCTGGCCGCCGCTGCCGCTTTCTTTATTGCCCGGCTGATCAGCGGATCAACGCTCTGGTAGTGGACGCTGCCCTGCGAGACTGCCCGTTTTCTATTTTTGCTCCGGCTCGCTTCCCAGATTTCCGAAGGGCCACAAACCGAAGGCCTTAAGAATCCCGTCCTGATGCTGATCCACCAGCATCTTCGCGGTCTTTTCCTGCGGCCACGGGCTCGCCAAACGTTCGGGACGATCCGCGACCCAGAATGCAACCAAGGCCATGATTGTCGCATTCCGATCCAGGATTTCCGGTTGCACTTTGTCCAGCGTGTCCACGGGCGAATGATGCGTGTATTTATAGTCGGGAGAATCCTGGTTCAGATTGATTCCGGGCAATCCCGCCAATGTGAATGGCCCAGTGTCAGTCCCGAACTCAACCTCGTTGTCGACATCTAGCTTGCCAAAGGCCTGAAGAGTTGACGCAAAATTCTTGAATGTCGGAATCAATTCCTCGTGTCCGCCCATTTGAAATCCGACCACCGGACCCTGGCCGGAATCCAGAATCAAAGCGCCCAGGTAATTTCCCATGTCAGCTTGATGAGCTTTGACATAAGCGAGAGAACCGAGCAGACCTTCCTCTTCGCCGGTGAAAAGAACGAAGCGAATGGTGCGCTTCGGTTTGTATCCCGACTTCAAGATGGCCGCTGCGGCGCCCAAGGTGACCGTGGAACCGACACCGTTGTCGGTTGAGCCGGAGGCCAGATCCCAGGAATCGAGATGCCCGCCGACGACCACGATTTGCTCCGGATTTTGGGTGCCGCGAATTTCTCCGACGACGTTTGCAGAATCCACTGGGCCGTCGGTGACGCGATTCTGCACGTTGATTTTCAGCCGTGGAGTTTTGCCTCGGTCGAGATAGCGCTCGAGTTGTTCCTGATCCTCGGCCGCCATGCTGACGACCGGAATGTCGTAGTACGCGTCGAAGCCGAGCGCGCCGGTGTGCGTCAAATGCATTCCAGTGGCTTTCCGGCCGCCCTGACCGCCGATCACCGCGACGGCGCCCGAGGTGTGCGCCGCCTTCAGGAAATCGCCGAACTTGGCGAAAGTTTCCATGCGATCTTTGGGCGCGTCGCCTTTTTGAATCATGAGCAGAATTTTTCCGCGCCAACTTCCGGAATTATTTTTTAGCTCGTCGGGCAACTGATACGCATTAACCGCTACTACATCGGCTTCGACTCCTCCAGGCGCGGTGGAACCAACCCAGCCCAGCGCATCGACCATAAGCCGGCGACGAATGGGAGCGATCAGTTCGGCATCGGCCGAAATGCGAGTCCAGCCGTGCGAAAGTTTCCAAGGTTCGGTATGCACATTCTCCAGCCCGATTTCTTTCATCTTGGCCACGCCCCAGTCGACGGCTTGTGCGGCGGCTGGTGAACCGGTAACGCGAGCGCCGATGTCGTCGCTCAGCTCGGTGAGGAACTCAAATGCGCGTGGTTGCATCTGTCCCGCGCCGGCAATGGCCGTGAGCGATTGGAGAGTGCCATCGTCAGCAGTGGCCACCGCAGCCTGCTGCGCCTTCGCGGATTGCAATAAAATCGTGAGGAAGAAAGTGAGGACCACTGCAACGACGCGAGCGGATAGCAGATTGCGATTCATACTAGTACTCCTTTCAATTTTCCGTGGCGGATGGTGCGGCCAGCGCGTCAAACGCGCTCGCAAGTGATTGATTCGACGAATGAATCGCGGATAGGTTACTCAAAACCGCTGGATTTTAATACCTTGGCGAGGGGCTGGATATCTAAAAACCCGCTCAGCGCCTTTTGCATCTAAGATAGGGCTTGGGCCGGGTTACTCGGCCGGGACGATGATCCAACGATTATTTGTAGCGCGAGCTTCTAACAAAACACATATTGGTCTCTGATACGTCAAATACCATATTCGCGGTAGCGCCAACGTAGCGCACGCAGCGATATAAATAAAATCCAGCTAGAGAAGATGAAGGAGAGACAGCCATGGAAAGCAGTAGTTTAAAGATTCGCCGCTGGGTCGCCACGGTAGTGGTGGTTGCGGCATTCGCGGGGGGCGCGCTACTTTCGCAGGGATTCCGGGACTGGGCCGGCCACGCGGTATTCGGCGCATCGCGCGAACCCATCACCATCGCGCAAAATGCATTGCCGGTAAGCCTGGGCAATTTCGCTAACGGATTTTCGGCAGTGATCAAGCCGGCGTTGCCCGCGGTCGTCAACATTCGAACCTCGAAGATCGTAAAACCACAAGCCAACCAGATGTCGCCAATGTTCAATGACCCGATGTTCCGCCAGTTTTTCGGCGATCAATTCGGGCAGGGCGGCAAGCCGCACGCCGAGCGCGAGCAGGCGCTGGGTTCGGGCGTGATCATCACTCCGGACGGGACCATTCTGACCAACAATCACGTGATCGACGGAGCGACGGACATCAAGGTGCAGCTCAGCGACAAACGTGAATTCGCGGCAAAGCTGGTCGGTGCCGATCCGAAGTCGGACGTAGCGGTGCTGAAGATCGAAGGAAAGGACTTGCCGACGCTTCCGCTCGGGGATTCCACCCAGCTCAATGTAGGCGATTTGATTTTCGCCATCGGTGATCCGTTCGGCGTGGGCGAAACCGCAACCATGGGGATCGTCAGCGCCACCGGCCGTTCGCGGCTGGGCATTGAAGACTACGAGAATTTTATCCAGACCGACGCGGCGATCAATCCCGGAAATTCGGGTGGCGCGATGATCGATATCCACGGCAACCTGGTGGGCATCAACACCGCAATCCTTTCGCACGGCGGCTCGGGCGGCAATGAAGGCGTGGGCTTCGCGATTCCGATGAGCATGGCCAAGCCGGTGATGGATCAAATTCTGGCGCACGGGAAAGTGATTCGCGGATATCTCGGCGTACACATTCAGGATTTTTCTCCGGAACTGGCCAAGTCATTTAACTTCAACCAGAGCGGCGGCGTCTTGATTGGAGACGTATCCGCAAATACGCCGGCGGCGAATGCGGGCCTGAAGAAAGGCGACGTCATCGTCAAGCTGAACGGCCAAGCCGAGAGCGATTCAAACGATCTGCGCAACACGATCTCCCAGATGTCTCCCGGCACGCAGGTCAAGCTGGATATCTGGCGGGATGGCAAAGTCCAACCCTTCACCGTGACGCTGGGCGAGCTACCGAAGGACAAAGAAACGACCGAAAGCTCCGACGATGGCAGCAGCGGCGAGATTCAAGGAATCGACGTGCAGGATCTGACTCCCGAAATTTCGCAGCAGCTGAATCTGCCCTCCGGCACTCACGGAGTGGTGGTTACGTCGGTGGATCCGGCCAGCGCAGCTGCGGCGGCAGGTATCAATCGCGGCGACTTGATTCAGGAGATTAACCACAAACCAGTTACCAGTGCGTCTCAGTACAAGCAGTTGATGTCCGGTGCGAGCGGTCAGCCGATCCTTCTGCTGATTAACCGCGGCGGCATCACCAGCTTCGTAGTGGTCGAGGCTCATTAACCCCTAACGCCAAGCGCGAAAAACGGGGCACGGCTGGTCCGTAAGCCGTGCCCCCTCTTCTTACGACACCAGCTCCGGTTTTTCCGCAACACCACGGTCCCAGCCGGGTTAAATTAGTAGGGAACTTATCCGTGTCTCTAGCGCCGAGCCGTTTAGGCCACGAAGGGCTGACAAGTTTACAAACCCCAAGCACTTGGGTTGTCACTTTCAGCACGACTGGGGGTAGAATGGTACTTCAGTTCTATTCTTCCCAGCCCCTCGTTCTAGTACTAATTTGAGTTAGCCGAACGTCTGTTTTTACGCATCTCAACTTCTCGGCAAGGATTCCGGTGAAAGCGATGGCACCAGCTACAAATCGAGCTGTCTTTAACGC
>Ga0302176_10000318_pt1 | contig 31085 bp, 29 predicted proteins | sample I_Palsa_E1_1_FD_198787 | JGI IMG/M metagenome (GOLD analysis project Ga0302176, IMG submission 198787) | Peat permafrost microbial communities from Stordalen Mire near Abisko, Sweden - I_Palsa_E1_1 | ecosystem: Environmental > Terrestrial > Soil > Palsa > Peat permafrost | place: Sweden...
AAGTCGGAGAACAAATCGAGATCGTAGTAAAAACCATAGAGCGTAATTTTCGTTTCAGAATTCGCGTCCTGGCGATGCCATTCGCCCTGCACACTATAACGCTGCGAATGGCCGCCGTCCGTCGGATTCAGCGCGCCGAAATAACCCACCAGCGGAATCGCCGTCACCGGGATTTGATCGCTCGAGTGCCACTGTCCGTGGTAGCCGCGCGCCGTGATGCTGAAGCCTTTTGCTTCAGTGCCCTGGCTGTACGTCAGAATCCCGTTGAACTTGTAATAATTATCCGGATGCTTCCAGGGGCCGTCCTCGTGGTACGCCTCTCCGCCGTACAGCAACGTGCCCTTACCGAGCTTGTGCGATACGCCAAAAACGAAACGCCCGAAGCCGTACATCCCCCCTTCCACCTGGATAAAATCCTGGAGCAGCTCCTTGAAATATTCCAGATGGGCCGATCCGGCGGAACCATAGTTGCCGACGTCCGCGTAGTAAGGACCTTTCTCGTAATTCACCCGCTGCACCAGCTCCGGGATGACGATGTTCATGTCCGCATACCCTTCGCCGTGCGCGTGCGACGGCAGGTTCAGCGGCATATCATCGATGAAAATGGCGAAGTCCGTGCCATGGTCGAGGTTGAAGCCGCGCAGAAAATATTGATTCGCTTTGCCGCCGCCGGCATGCTGCGTGATGATCAGGCCGGGGACCGCCTCCAGAATTTCTCCGGAACGAAGAATCGGACGATCCTGAATTTCCTCGGCGCCCACCGTTCCCTGAGTCGCGGAGTCCGCAATTCCCACCAGATCATCATTGCGGCCGTTCACCGTTACGGCGGTGTTTACATGGCTCACTGCTAGAGAAATGCGCAACGGGGCCGACGCTTCGCCGGTCTCGATGGTGACGGGAATTTCTTTGGTTTCAAAACCGGCGCTCGCGACGACGAGTCGATAATTACCTGCCGCCAGTCCGGAAATACTGAACGCGCCGTTCGCGTCCGTGCGGGTTTTCACCTTTTCCGCGCCGTCGACGCTTCGAATCTGCACGGTCGCTCCGGCCATCACCGCACCAGACGAGTCCACCACCGTTCCGGATACCTGCGCGGGATTAGCTTTATCGGTCGCGGCGGCCGGCGTCTTCTGCTGCGCGGCGCTCGCCGGCGCACTGAGCGTTATTGCCCACCAAAGAATGATCGACGAAAGGGCCGTGCCAAACCTGCGCATCGCACGTTCTCCCGGGGTCCCTCACGCTGGAGAATACTTGGGCCGCACGCCCTACGAGCATACGGCATTAGAAATCGTGCTACTGCGTGCTCGCCTCTTGTAGCACATTCATAAAAAACGTGCTATCGATAAGTTCGGCGCGAGGGGTGTCCCGCTTCGGAATTGCGCGCGGGCTCGCCACGACTGGCGCGCTGCGTTATAAAGGAAGGGAATCGCGTTCGGATTCGGATTTCGCTTTACCGAAAAGAAGCAGCACCGGCGCAAAGGAGCCCTATGGCGGGTTTAGCTCGGACCGGTTTTTCGATTGACCCTGATTTGCTGAAGCGATTCGATCGCGCGATTTCCGGAAAAGGTTACCAGAATCGTTCGGAGGCGGTGCGCGACCTGATGCGCGATTACCTGGTTTCCGAAGAGGCCGACAAAAATAAAGTCGTGGCCGGCACGCTCACCTTTGTCTACGACCACCACCGCCCGAATCTCACCGAGAAATTGGTGGAGGCCCAGCACCAGGCCGGCAGCCAGGTGCTCGCCGCGACCCACGTGCATCTGGACCATCATAATTGCCTGGAAGTGGTGATGATGAAGGGCCGCAGTGGCGCGATTCGCGATCTCTCCAATCGCATTCTCAGCCTGCAAGGTGTGAAACACGGCCAGCTGGTCATCACCAGCACCGGAAAAGATTTGAAGTAGGTCGCGCGCGGGGTGTCGGGAGGCCGGATCGATGGCCTGGTCGGTTGCCGCGTCAAGCCCGAGTCAAAATCCGCGGCGGCCGGAGCGGCTTGCGGAAGTTCTTGACTTTCCCAGCACGGGTGCTACCTTTCGCCTTACCGGCCCCCTCGAGAGGTGCTCCATGGGCACTTTTGTACGCGAGTTGCTCACTTCCGCTTTTTATTTCGCGATTCCGTGTCTTTTTCTGGCGTTGATCCTCGGCGCGATTTGCGACGCACTGTGGCAGCACACCCTCCGCGAAAAGCTGGCGCATTATTACAAGTACGCGCATTCGCACCTGCATTTCCATTTTCCGCGCTGACCTTCAAAGGCTAGCCTGCCCCGCCCTCAGCGCGATCCAGCCACTGTGCGTTTCCGCTTTTCACGCTTCGGTTTTCGTCGTCATCCGACAGAGCGTTTTTCGCGACGAGGGACCTCTCCCGCCTTTGTGTTGCCTTAAGTATCCGGAGGGCGGGCTCTAAACCCGCCCCGCGTTTGGTCGTTGCCTCTGGCCTTTTCGGGTGGCCCATCCTTCCATTGCCGAGATGCGGGCTTACTTCTTCTTCGCCTTCTTTTTCGCGGCGCGTTCGATGAGCGCAGCGGTATTAGCAACCACCGCGGCGCGGATGAGTTGCTTAAACGCGGCCTCGTTGATATTTCCTCCCTCGCGAAAATCGATTGCCCGCCGCACGTTTCCTTCCAGGCTGGAATTGAAAAGCTTCTTCGGGTCGGGCAGGGAAGCGCCGCGCGCAAAGGTCAACTTCACCACCTGCTTGTACGATTCTCCGGTACAGACAATGCCGTCATGCGAGAACACCGGCGTCCCTCCCCATTTCACTTCTTCGACGACGGCGGGGTCGGCGTCGTGAATCAGTCCACGCAGCCGCGCGAGCGTCTTCCCGCGCCAGTCCCCAAGGTCTTTGATCCTCTCGTCGATCAATGCCGAGGCCGATTCCACCGCCATAGATTTCTTCATGTCCTCTCCGATCTTTTTCTTTTCGAGGCTCGGCTTCGCCGGCTGAGGCTCCCAATCGGTTTTGCAGATACAGCCGGGTCATATCGCGAAACTCGTCCAGAACCCGGGGCGGGGAATCGGGCATTTTCAACTGAGTGGCGACGGCCTTGGTGTTTACTAGAATGACCACCGCCATGTCCCCTGCGCACTTTTTCGCCAGCTTTGGGTTATAAATCATAAACGTCCCGGCGATGCGCCGCAGCAGTGCGCTGCGAAACTCCTCCCGCTTCACCGACCAGTCCCGGCCGGCCTCAAGCAGCGGCATGGAGGCGAGCCTGCCAAAAAAATCCAGGAGCAGCACCAGTAAGCCGTCCGCCAAAGCGGGAATCGAAAGGGCCGGCACTCCGGCGTCAAATTGATCGAAGACGGTGTCAACATTCTCGCGGGCGCTAACCACGATGGTGTCCGCCAGGCTTTCCTTGTTGGGGAAGAAGCGGTACAGCGAGCCGATCTGGGTCCCGGAACGGGACGCGATTTCAGCCATAGTCGCGGCTTCGTAGCCTTGCTCCGCGATGACGGCGGCCGCCGCCTCTAAAATAGCGGCCACGCGCAATCGGCCATTGGCGCGCTGCGGGGCCTGCACCGCGCGAAATGTTTTGGGTCTTGACTTATGCGAGTGAATGCTCAAATAATGATCCTATGCGAGTTCATCCTCAACTATTAAACGGGTTGGACTCTCCTGTCAATCCCCAAGGAGCAACACCATGCCATTGAACTCATACATTACCCTCGGCCGCTCCGGACTGCGCGTCAGTCCTTTTTGCCTCGGTACCATGACCTTCGGCGAAGACCTCGGCGGCGGCTTCGGAGCCAGCGTGCCCGACTCCGAAAAAATTCTGGCCTATTACCTCGAGCAGGGCGGGAACTTCCTCGATACCGCCAACGCCTACACCTCCGGCCACTCCGAAAAAATCATCGGCGATTTTTTCCAGCAGCATAAAGGCCGGCGCGCTCGCGTGGTGATCGCAACCAAATTCTTCATGAATCTTTTTGCCGGCGATCCCAACGGCGGAGGAGGTGGACGGAAGGCCATCGTCGCGCAGTGTGAAGAATCGCTGCGGCGCCTGCAGACCGACTACATCGACCTGTACTACCTACATCTCTGGGATCGCTTCACGCCCATCGAGGAGACCATGCGCGCGCTGGACGATCTGGTCCAGTCCGGCAAAGTGCGTTACATCGGTTTTTCCGATACTCCGGCGTGGAAAGTGGCCCAGGCCCAGACCATCGCGCATTTTCGCGGCTGGGCGCCGCTGATCGCGCTGCAGATTGAATATTCGCTGATGCAACGAACGGTCGAAGGCGAGCTGGTGCCCATGGCGGGAGAATTAGGCCTCGGCGTGTTGCCGTGGTCGCCGCTGAAAAGCGGCGCGCTATCCGGCAAGTACACCCGCGGCAACGGCGTGAAGATGCAGGGCCGGCGCGGTTCGTTCCTCGGAGACTTTACCGAGAAGCAGTACGACATCATCGACGCCGTGGCCAAGGTTGCGGAGTGGGGCGTCGACCCTGGAAGGGTAATGCCGTGCGTCGCGTGAATGTGTAAGAGCAGATTGCTAAGCAGAACGGCCGATTTTTCGTTTGACGGGGTTCTTTTCGGTTTCTTTTTATTGCAGCGCGCCGGCTGGCGATCTTTTTGGAATCAGCCGCCGCAGCAGATGGCCTTTCCACATCATCAATCCTGAAAGAACCATGAGCGGGAAGAACACATAGCGAGTCGGCGCGGCGTACTGCGGAATTTTGTCGAACGGGCTGTAAATATATCCGTAGATCGGAATGCTGACGATGATGTGAATCCACCTGAAAATCAAACGGGCGGTGCCTTGATTCATGATATTTCAAACCTCCTCTCCGGTTTTCGGACGTTGGGCCGCGGCTACCATGCCGGCTGAAAAAGCTGAATTAGATTTCCGCAAGTATCGTCCAGCACCGCAATGATCGATCCGGTCACTTTGGTCACCGGCATGGTGAACTTCACGCCCTGCGTGGCCAGGCGATCGTGTTCGGCTTGCACATTGTTCACCAGGAATTGCGCCGCGCGCATCTGCGCACCGTACATGGCTGCCTGATACGCCTTCGCCGCAGGATTTGCGTTGGACTCCAGGATCAACTCCACGCCATCCGGATCTTCCGCCGAAGCGACGGTCAACCAACGATACGGGCCCTGCGAAAAATCGGATTTCTTCTGGAATCCCAGGACACCCGTGTAAAACTTCAGCGCCTTTTCCTGATCGTTTACATATAACGTCGTCCATTTAATCTTCATTGCCTTCCTCCATCACGTCGTAAAAAAGTGTTACTGCAGGCCGCCGACCACTCGTTCCATGTTCCCGATGAATTTCGTCCAACCGTACTTCGCGCCTTTGTAGTTCGCGTCCTGCTCCGGACCGAAGCCGGACTGCTCCATGCGCAGCAACGTTCCGGTTTTGGTCGCGGCCAGGGTCCAGGTGACGGCGGTATCGACCCCGAGCGTGCCCCAGCTGTACGAAAGTTTTTGGTTCGGCTCGACCACCAAAACTTGCGACTCGATCACGCCGCTCCAGGTCCCGACCGGCGTGGCGCGGAAACTAAACTTGTGGCCCACCACCGGCTGGAAGTCGTTGTCCATCAGCCACTCTTTAATCAACGCGCCCTGGGTCAACGCACGCCACACTTTTTCCGGCGGGTGAGTGAACTCTTTTTCGATCACCAGTGTGCGAATTTCGCCCGTACCCATCGTCAATCCATCCTTTCGAGCAGGTTCTCGAGGCGGGCCAAACGGTCGCGCCAGAACGCGCCGTACTGCGTCATCCAATCCATCAGCGGCGCCAGCGCTTCGGGGTGAACGCTATAATGCGTCTCGCGCCCCTCCCGGCGATGGCGCACTAATCGCGCGCGCTTCAGGGCCGACAGATGTTTCGACACCATGGGCTGCGAGACGCCCGCGCGCGCGGTCAACGCATGCACGGTCAGCTGCCCGTCACGAGTCAGCCGCTCGAAAATCGCGCGCCGGGTAGGGTCGGCCAGCGCTTTGAATACGGTGTCGGTCGCGACGTTGGGCACGCCTAAACCATAACCATGTGGTTATGAGTTGTCAAGAACAAAATTCGTGGGGCCTCCGATTTGCGGATGATGAACTTGGTGGCCGAATACGAGTTTTACTGCGCGTAATGCGTAAAAACGAAGTCGCGATCTTTGGCCGGCTCGTGGCACGGGAAGCAGGTTTTGTGCAGCGCTTCGTCGCCCGGTTTGCCGTCCTTGAAATCGCCGAATCCCCAGCCGCCGGTCGCGGCATATTTTTTGGAATCCTTGACCATGATCTGCATGTTCACGCGCGACCCGACCACGAAGGATTGAGCGCCGGGGAACGCGCCAGCCAGAACTTGGTTGTTGTATTCCGACGGGACGCGCGTCCAATGCAGCGCGACAATGACGGCGCCGTCGGGGAAGGGCAGCGTCCCATCCTTGAAAGCCTTGAACGCAATATCGTTTCCCAGTTGGGCGCGCAACTGGTCGGTTTTACCCGGCACCAACAGTTGATTCACCGCGATCGTTCTCCACTCGCGGTAGCCGGCGGGGATCTTTACTCCGTAGATCGGCGAGCCCTCGTCGTCGGCTCGCCCGGCAGTGGAAGTCATCAAGGTGACGACGCCCGCCGCGGTCACGACTGCCAACGCTAACCAAACTGTCCGTTGCATGAAGCGCGCATTCATATCTCCCTCCAAAGACTGCACTAGGTATCGAAGGGCCCCGACTCTCCGAATTTGAGATGCAGCTCTAGACCCCGATGATTTCGCCGGAATCGTCTACATCAATGGATGCGGCGCGCGACACTTTGGGTAGACCCGGCATCAGCATCATGTTGCCGGCGATGGCCACCACAAAACACGCGCCGGCGGAGAGCCACGCGTCGGTGATGTTCAGCGTCCAGCCCGTGGGTGCGCCGAGGCGCTTGGGATCGTCGGTCAGGGAATATTGCGTTTTCGCGATGCACACCGCCAATTTTCCGTAGCCCCACGCGGTAAATTGTTCAAGTTTTGCCTGGGCCTCGGCGCTAAAGCGCACGCCGCCGGCGCCATAAATTTGCTGCGCAACTTTCGTGATTTTTTCCGACAACGATTCTTCGAAGGTATAGACGGCCCGGACTGCAGGTGCGGGATTTTTTTCAATCGTCCGCACCACCGCTTCGGCCAGTTCTTTCGCGCCGGGGCCGCCCTTCGCGAATCCTTCCGACCAAGCGCTGGCCACTCCGCGCTCAGCGCAATAGGCGGCGAGCCGTTGCAGCTCCGCGACGGCGTCATTCGGGAATCGATTGATCGCCGCAATTACCGGCACTCCGAATCTCTGCAGAATTTCAATATGCCTGCCGAGGTTCGGCAACCCGCGTTCCATATCGCCTTCACCCTGGTTGCGCATGCTCTGCACCGTGGTCACCAGCACCGCGGCCGCGGGCGTAATCCCCGATTGCTGCATGACGATATCGAAATATTTTTCCGCGCCCAGGTCGGCGGCGAAGCCGGCCTCATTCACCACGTAATCGGCCAGCCGTAAACCCATCTGCTGCGAAATCACGCTGCTGGTTCCGTGCGCGATGTTGCCGAAGGGTCCGGCATGCACTAGCGCGGGCGTGCCGTCGGTGGTCTGTGCCAGATTGGGCAGGATGGCGTCGGTCAGCAGCGCCATCATTCCTCCGGTGGCGCCCAAATCTTTGGCCGTCACCGGTTTTCCGGCGCGGGTTACGCCAATCACGATCGCGTCCAAGCGCCGCCGCAAATCTTTGCGGTCGTGAGCCAAAGCTACGATGGCCATGATTTCCGAAGCGGCGGTGATGACAAATCCGGTGCGCCGGCCGCCGCCATCTTTCTTGCTGTCCAGCGACACGGCAATCCGCCGCAGCGCCCGGTCATTCATGTCCATGGTGCGCGGCCAGGCGACGCGCGCCGGATCCAGATCCAAATCGTTGCCATGGAACAGATGCGCGTCGATCAACGCCGCCAGCAGATTGTGCGCCGAGGAGATGGCATGAAAATCTCCGTTGAAATGGAGATTTATTTTCTCGCTGGGCTCGATTCGCGAAAGGCCGCCGCCGGCCGCCCCGCCTTTCATGCCAAACACCGGGCCAAGCGAAGGCTCGCGCGAAGTGATCACCACTTTTTTCCCGAGCAGCGCCAGGCCCTGGGTCAGGCTGATGGCCGTGACCGTTTTGCCTTCGCCGGAAGTGGTGGGCGAAGTCGCCGTGACTAATATCAATTTTCCGCGCGGCTGGAATCCGGGATCGGCGAGCAGCTCTAACTTGAGCTTGGCCGCGAACGGACCCATCTGTTCAAAATATTGCGCGGGAATTTCGAGCTTACGGGCAACTTCCTGAATGGGCAGAAGAGTCTGGCGCATGATGAGGATGGCATCGCTTTCTGAAATGTGCTGGCGCGCACCAGAGGTTACCACAACCGCCGAACGCACGATAACGGCGCGCCAGCGCAAAATGCTGGCGACGAATTACTTCTGCGGCGCTTCCGCGATCAACTGCGCGACTTTCGAGCTGGCGCTGACCGGTTCGACGAACATGATCTGCTGCGGGTTCAGGTACATGCGATCCGGTTCGTGCATTTCCTTGCCGCGTTTGACCAGCACGTTGGCGGTCTGCTTGGTTTCGGGGTTCGTCTGGCCGACGATGTAAAAAACCTGGGTCAGCACCGGACGCGGCGTGCCGTAGCCTTCGAGTTTGCCGAAGTACACCGAACCATTGGCGAGCAGCACGGCCTGATACGGCGTGGCAAAAGCAACTTGCTCGTCGTGCGTATCGCGCGCATCGCGAACTACATGCCAGGCCGCGGCGGCAAAAACCAGAACTCCGGCCAGCAGCCAGACGATTTGTAGAATGGCGAATCCGCCGTGCCGTTTGTTTCCGGGAGTCATCATGGCTGTGCTCCGTATTTGAATTTGAGCTTACGCAGTTGCGCGGCGACTCGGCCGATTCCGTCGTGCGAAAGTTTTGAACGCGAGCAGACCGCACAGCCCCGCCGCAAGCATCATCCACTCCGACGGTTCCGGCATGCTGGTCCCATTGCCACCACCGCCGCCGCTGGTCGACTTCATGCCGTCGATGACCAGGTCGATCTCGTCATTGTTCTCGTCCAGCGTGACCCACTGAAAGCCGGCCGGAAGCGTGGGCAGATTGAACGCGATGTTCCCGAAGCCGCTGAAGGTCGCCGTACCGCTCAGAGCTCCAAGGGCTTCGGTGTCGAAAATGTCGAAAGTTTCGCAAACCCCGAACGTCGCCGCGCAGCCGGACGACGGATCGAAACCGGCAAAAAACGACGCGTCAATCACGCTGCCGGCTTGGAAATTCGCGATCGATTCCGCGAAAACATTTTCGACCAGCACCGAGTTCGAGCCGCCACCCAGCGTAAAATCCATCGCCCCGCCGGCGGTTTGGGTGTAGAAGCCGTTGATGAGCAGGAAGCCGGAGCCGCCCGCGCCGCCGCTGGGAGCAACCGTGCCCGAGTTGGTAAACGGCGCAGCCACGGACGACATTTGAATCCTGCCGCTGCCGTTGAGCGTGCTGCCCACGCCCACCGACGCGGCCCCGGTCGTCACCGTGACATTGGCCAGCGTCAACGTGCCACCGGAAACCGCCGACACCGAAGCCACGCCGGCAACATTTCCGGCGAGCACCAGCGGCGCGGAGGTGTTGTCGGCGATGATTGAGCCATTTCCGTTGATGCCCAATCCAACGCCTTCGATCTGCGTATTGATTGTGCCGCCGCCGTGCAGCTCTGAATTCTCCGCGAGATCGAGCCCAATGCTGGAGCCGTTCAGCGTGGCGTTGCCCAATTCGAACGTTCCTTTCACCGTGTCGCCCGAGACGCTCAGCACCGACCCGCTGGTCAGCAGCACGCGATCGTTGGTGCCGTCGATCACGCCGCCGGTGAATGACGCGCCGTTTATTGCGGTGAGATTCCCGCCATTGCCTTGCAGCGTGTTGCCGGTCACTTCCGCGCCATCCAACACCAGCGACGAGTGCGCGCCGATGGAAATGATCGCGGCGTTGACGTTGGTCGCTTCGGTATCGATAAAACCTTGCAGCACCAGCGGCACCGTGGTGTCATTCGCGATGATCCTGCCCGCGCTCATGAACTCGCCATTGGTGATGTTCGCGCTGATCGTGCCGCCCCCTTCAATCACGCCGTTGTTGATCAGCTCGCCGCCGGCGGGCACTTGCGTGATCGTCGCGCCCACGCCGCCGCTGCCCACCACCAGCGTTCCGCCCACCGAGCCGGCGCCAATCGCCAGCGTCGAGCCTCCGGTCAACGTTACCGTGCCGGAAGTTCCGCCGAAGTTCACGCCTTCGAACGTCGCGTTGGTGGCGGTCAGGTTGCCCTGGGCGTAGCTGCCGCCCGTGACGGTCACGCCGTTGACCGTAAAATCGCCGCTGAGCGCGCCGGTCGAAGTATTCTGCACGTTCAACCCGATGGTTCCGTTGCCTTGAATCGTGCCGTTGTTACTCAGCGTCCCCATGCCGTCGATCGTCGCGCTGTTCAATTGCAGCGCGCCTTTCAGATTGGAATTCGAAACATCCAACACTGACCCGGCCGACAAGTTCACCGCACTGTTCCGCCCGTCGATCGTGCCGTTCTTGAACGACGCGCCATTCTGCGCGGTCACGGTCCCACCGTTTCCCTGCAGAATGTTGTCGCTCACCTGCGCGCCGTCCAGCACCAGCGTGGTACTAGGGGTCAAGACCATCAGCGAAGAAGTGCCGTCGCCTGAAATATTTCCTTGCAAGGTCAACGACGATCCGGCTCCGGCGGTCTGGATCTGGCCGCCCGTGTTGTCAATGTTCGTGGAAATCATTCCGGTGCCGAAAATAAATCCCTGGTTTCGGATAAAGCCGGTTCCGTTAATGGTGACGCCGCCCGCGGTGTTGATGAGCTGCAGGTTGCCCACATTGGTGATTTCATTCTGCACCGTGACCACCGAGCCGCCGGTCAGAGCTACCAAATTCGACGTGGGAGGAAACGAGGAAACTGTACCGCCGAGCGTGACGCCATCTAATATGGAATTGATCGATTGCAATTGTCCCTGCACGTAGCCGCCGCCCGTCACCGTGATTCCGTTGAGCGTCAGACTACCGGTGAGCACGCCCGTCGGGGTGTTCATCACATTGATCGCCACGCTGCCGTTGCCGCTGATCGTCCCGCTGTTGGTCAGCGTGCCGGAACCGTTCAACTGTCCAACGTCCGGCGCTTCGCCCGCAATGATCGTGGTCGTACTCAGATTGATCGTGCCTTGATTGTTGGAAGTTCCGTTCAAGGTGAGCGAAGCCCCGCCGCCGATGTCGATCTCGTTGCCGAACCTTAAATTAGTCGCGCCAGTCACCGTGAGGTTCACCGCCGCGGCCTGATTCATCACCGAATCGCCGGTCAGCACCAACTTGGTGCCGCTGCCATCGATCTCGAGCGAGGCCACGGTCGAATTGATATCGAGGGTCACCGTCGGCGGGATGGTCTGTGACACCGATCCGATCTGCACATTGCTGGTCGACGTCGGGACTCCGCCCGACCAATTCGTTCCGTTGCTCCAGAATCCCGTCGGCGGCGGGTTGTTCCACGTATCGGTCTGCGCGAAGGACGCGGACGCGCACACGAGGATGGTGATCAGTGTGGCGAGCAGCGGTCCAGCAACTGTTCGCAGCATGGTGCGCGATGTGGCGCGTTCTTCTGAAGATGAGTTTGCCGGAGTTTTGTGAGCTATAGGACCTGGGCGCATGGTTCCTCCGTTGCGGCGAAGGCTGGAATCCTAGCAGCCGCCATGTTAAGTACAAGTAACCTAAAAGGACCATATCTCCCCATACGGTCTGACTGAGGCACTTGCATGTCTTTGCGTTGGCGTCCCATGAAACCTAAAGATGTCGCCGGCTGCGCCGCACTCATCGCGGCCCATCCGGTAATCGGCCCGCGTTACGGGCCGGCGCTAAGAGATTTAGGCCGCGCCTGGTTGCGCCTGTTGGGCTCCCAGGCCATGACCAACGCCGTTTTTGAAGAAGTGGAAAATGGCCGCGCGAATCTGGCCGGCGTCGGCGTGGGCGTGTTTGTGCACGACGAATTCGTACGCGAAATAAAAGCTCGGCCGCAATTCTGGTTCGGTCCCGAACTGGTCAAACGCACTCTGAATGGAAATTCGCCGGTGCTTTCCGACCACGAAGTGCGCGAAGCGAATTCCGGCAAAGGCCTCAACGAACTGGTGTGGGAAACGCTGCCGGCGGAAAAATTTGCGGGAAGGACCGAGCTGTATCACCTGATGGGCGGAACTTACATCGAGCTCCACCGCGGATTTCGCCTGAAGGAAATGATCACCTCGCAGGCCGAGAGCCCGCAACGGCTGCAGTGGGCGCTCGACGCCGGTGGACTGTACTGGGATTCAAAAGCTGCGCGGTATGTGAAATCCCTGGCTAAGGGGGCGGAGGAATTTTCCGTCCAGCCGCACATCGTCGGCATCACCCGCGAATTGGAATTCGGCCGCCCCGGCTCCTGGATTGGTTCGTTATTCGACTACCACCCGCCGCGCTTTTTTTTCAGCGCCGGCGAACAGCGTCTCCTGATCCACTCCATCTCCGACCGCACCGAAACCAATACGGTTCTCGCCCGGGAACTGGGCGTTTCGCTGAACAGCGTCAAAAAAATGTGGCTCTCGATTTACGATCGCGTCGCCGAACACGCCCCCGAATTGATGGCCGCCGATGGCGAATCCGCCGGCGATAGCAAACGCGGCAAAGAAAAGCGCCGCCGCCTGCTCGCTTATCTGCAGCAACACCCCGAGGAACTCCGTCCCGTGTTGCGCCGCGCCAACGGCAAGAAGTTCAACAGCAAAAGGCCCACCCAGACCCGGAACCAGAGTGGGGCCCGTCTATGAGCTTCCTCGCGCCTCCGAAACCCGCCGCGAACAAACGGCGGCGCTAACCGCAAATCTTCGATGGCTTTCAGAATTCCGTCGGGCCCGCGCGGGGAGAGAATCGTTGCGGGTTCTCAGGCCTTGCTGATTGTTGTAAGGTAAGGGCGATTGCTATTTTGTTCGTCGCCCGGGAGATTTTATTGGCCGACGCGGTAAAAGTTTTCTTCTTGTTTCTCAGTGCGCTTTTTCCCATCGTGGATCCGGTGAGCGGCAGCCCGATCTACCTGGCGCTGACCAGCGCGTATTCACCGGAAACTCGCCGGGCGCTGTCGCTGCGAGTCGCGGTTTATAGTTTTTTTCTGATGATGGGCTCCTACTTTATTGGCTCGCACATTCTTGGTTTCTTCGGAGTGTCTCTGCCGGTGGTACAGGTCGGCGGGGGACTGGTGGTGGTCGCCGTGGGCTGGGGACTGCTGATGCAGAAAGACGATGCGCCGGACACGACGCGTAAAAATATTCAGCCGCAGGATGTTTTTCGTCAGGCTTTCTATCCCTTGACCTTGCCACTGACGGTCGGGCCCGGGTCCATCTCCGTCGCGATCACGCTGGGCGCGAACGCGACGCATCGTTACGGGCTCCACGTGCTGCTGATCGTCGCCGCGCTGCTCGCGGCCCTGCTGATCAGCATCAGCATTTACCTCTGTTACGGATTCTCGGACCGGCTCGCTCGTGCGCTGGGAGTGACCGCGATGAACGTCATCGTCCGGCTTTCCGCTTTTCTCCTCGTTTGCATTGGCGTGCAGATCATGTGGAACGGAGTCCGAGCGCTGCTCGAGGCTGTCCAATTTCATCTCGGATGACACCGGGATAATCGATCAGGTCTGCGGCCAAGCGAAAAAATTCTAATTCTCGGCCATCTCTTCGCCACCGCGGGCCCTAAATCTCCCACCTTTCAGTTCCGCGCCAGCCAATCCTCGAAATATATTTTTCCGAGTCGCGCCTGGCTCTGCGGAGTGAGCGACCGGTCATCGACTTCGGCTTCGAAGTACAGCGCATTCGCCGCGGTCACTACACGGCGCGGATCCTTCCGGGCCGCAAACAGCCGCCGCACGAATTGCTCCAGCGGTTTCCGCTCCGGCCCGCCGATTTCGATGGTGCCGTTCAACGGCACCGCGACGGCAATGCCGGCTAGAATCGCGGCCACGTCGTCCGCGGCGATCGGCTGAAAATCGATCGGCGGCAGACGAACGGTTCCATCGATCGTGCCGGAATCGGCGACTGCGCCCACGAATTCGAAGAACTGAGTGGCGCGCACGATGGTGTACGGTATCGGTCCGTCCTGAATCGTTGCCTCCTGCGCGATTTTCGCCGGCATATACGTGTTGCCCGGCATGCGCTCCGCGCCCACCACCGAAAGTGCGATGTGATGCTGGACGCCCGCGGCCGCTTCGGCGTCGAGCAGATTGTGCGTCGAGGTCAGGAAGAATTTCATCACCGCCGCCGCTTCCCACGACGGCGCGTTCGATACGTCAATCACCACCGCCGCGCCCTCCAGCGCCGGGGCCAGCCCTTCGCCGGTGAGGGCGTTGACTCCCGATTTGGGTGATGCGGCCACCGCTTCATGCCCCTGCTCCCGCAGCGCGCGGACCAGCTTGGTCCCGATAAGGCCGCTGCCGCCAATCACTATGATTTTCATTTGGTCCCCCTGATTTTACGGTCCCGTGTACTGCTTATGCTGATTTCTGGCTTGAGCCATTGCGGTTACGCGCCCGCGGCGGGCGCTCCGAATGGTGTTGGAGACTGGCTCCGGCCGGAAAGTATCCCGCGAAGAGAACTCCGGAGTATTTACGAGCGATTTAAAAAAACGATGGGCGTGCGGAGGCAGACCTTCTAGGTTCGGATGATGCAAAGTGTGCGGAGAATATCCTGCGAGGTTTTGGCCGAAGCGATTGCTGTCTGCGTGCGGAAATTCGGACACCCCTGGTCCTTCAGAGTCGGCGCGGTGTGCGGGTAAGGTTCGCGAAACTCGGCGACCGCGATCGATGCGGCCTGGCGTGGAACGTTGGGCAGCGAAAAATCGTTCGAGGTGTCGTCCGCCAGCCGCAGCAGTTCGGTGGTTTCGATAGTCGCGATACTGCAGAGCATTAGGCCGATCAGCGTCGCGAAGATGAGCCTGGCGCACATTTGAAAATCCGGGGCTACATCGACACTATACCGCGAACGAGTACGCTGCTCAAACGGCCGCGGCGAAGGGTCCATGCTCTCGCCGAAATTCGGAAATTCAGAAATTCAGAACGATCCAGGAATTCGCGGTCTTGTGGTATTGGCCGATTCGCCGCAACCTCGTTAAAAATTCGAGCTGGCCAAACGACCAGGGTTGACTCTGGCCGCAAACTCGTCTAATAATCAGTCCGTTACGTCTATCATCCTACCCTAAGGTCCGCGAGGCCATTGATGTCCAAACCCTATTTCGCTGTGATGGTGTGGTTTGTCCTGGCGTTCGCTGCGTTTACCGGCGGCTGTTCGAACTCGGCGCCGCCCATTTCCGTGAGCCTGCCGGCCTCCACTCCGCAGGGAACTGATCAGAGCCAGGCGGTTGCGCTCACCGCGACTGTGGCGAATGACCGGTCCAATAAAGGAGTCACCTGGACTCTCACCGGCCCGGGCTCGCTCAGCGCCCCAGGCGCGCTTTCCATCACGTATAATCCGCCTGCGGGCGTTCTTGCCGCCAGCGAAAAGGCGACGATCACGGCCACCTCGGCGGCGGATCCGACCAAGACCGCCTCAGTGCATATCACCGTAAACGCGGACCCGCAGATTCCATTTCAAACCCTGGCGAACGGAGCGGTAGGCATGCCGTACAGCCAGCCGATCGCGCTGAACGGTGGCACGCCGCAATTTCAATGGAGCGTGTACACCGGCCCGATTATCACCGGATATAAAGTGGGCGGCGCTTTGCCCGACGGGCTGACACTCAATCCCAGCAGTGGGGTTATCAGCGGGACGCCCACTGGCGCCGGCACGTGGTACTTCGAGATGACCGTCACTGACGCGGACGCCCAACTCTCGACGAATCCTCTAAGCATTCAGATCAACCCCACTGCTCCGGCGGGGAATCCGATAGCGTTCCTGAATCAGCCGCTGGTGCCGACCGCCGTTTCGCCTGGCAGCGCTAGCTTCACGCTGCACGCCAGCGGGACGGGATTCGTTTCCGGCGCGACGATCGATCTCAATGGCACGGCCCTCGCGACCACCTTTGTGGACAGTCAGCATCTTTCCGCTTTGGTTCCCGCGGCGAGTGTGGCGAGCGCGGGAACCGCTTGGGTGACCATCGTAAATCCCGGCACCGGCACCGTGCCGTCCAATGTGGTGTATTTCCAGGTCGGAGCTCCGCAGGCGACCGTCACCCTTGCCACCGCCGCAAATTCGTCACTGCAGGCGGAGGAGACCTCCGCGGTCAGCGTCGGCGATTTCAACGGGGATGGCAAACCGGACCTGGCCATTTCGGCGAACGTACAGGTCTACGTGTTCCTCGGAAATGGCGACGGAACGTTTGGGTCGGCCGCAGGCTCGCCCATGCGCGTGGTCAGCCCACCGTATGACGACTTTGCCTCGCCCTACGTGGGGCCGATCGCGGTCGGCGATTTCAACCACAACGGCCACCTGGGAATGGCCGTGGCGGACATTGAAGATGAGGCCGCCGCGATTCTGTTGGGCAACGGTGACGGAACGTTTTCCCCGTCCTCCGCTACGCTGGCGAATGCGGGTGGTTTTTCGGTGAACGCTTCCGCCGCGGCAGATTTCAATGGCGACGGAAATCTCGATCTGGCGTTCGCGAACTTTTCCGGCCCGTCACCGGTGCTGCTCGGCTACGGAGATGGCGCCTTTACCCAATCCACCAACCTGAACCCGAACGGCATTGGCTTTCCGAATGGCGTGGTGGTGGGCGATTTCAATCGAGACGGAAAGCTGGACGTGGTGGTGGCCAACGGCGGATCGAAAACCTACCCCAATTCGGGATTAGCGGTTTCCCTGGGGAACGGCGACGGCACCTTCACCACCGGACCTACTTCGCCGATTTCCCTGGGCAGCAGTCTGTCGGCGGTGCTCACTGCGGACTTCGATGGCGACGGCAAGCTGGATATCGCGGTGACCGACTCGGCCGCCAACACCGTCATTATTTTGCTGGGCAATGGCGACGGCACGTTCGGAGCTCCCACGACAATTCCGGTGGGAAATAACCCTTACGCAATTGTCGCGGGAGATTTCAATAATGATGGGAAGCTGGACCTGGCCATCGTCAACACCGGAGACAACACTGTCACCCTGCTACTTGGCAAGGGCGACGGTACGTTCACGCCGGCCTCGGGTTCACCCTACCCGGTTTCTTCGGGAGCGTCCGCGATCGCTGCGGCGGATTTCAACGACGATGGAAAACTCGATCTTGCGGTTGCCGGAAACGGTACCGTTTCGATTTTGCTTCAGCAATAACACTACGGGCGCGGGAACAGCTTCACTCCACCAGGATCTTGCCGGTCACTCCTGCGTCGTTTTCCGTGTTTTTCACTTCCAGTGGGATCTCGCCGGTTGCACCTGTCACCTGGCTGGCGCTGGTTCATCTTCCGCTTCGGCGTGCCGGGTGCCGTTGACGATTTCGAGGTGGATGGTGAGCCCGCCGTTTTCCAGCTTGCCGGCCGCGGTGCGGTTCGGATTGGCCAGAATTTCGTCCGACGCACGGGATTGACGAGCGCCGCCAATCGCCAGCAGAATCTGGATCAGGCCCAGAGCACACCACCAACGGCAAGATCCCAATTTTTTCTCCTCGCGGCCGGCCTTTCCGGCGCTTCGCCGCCGGGATCGGCTGTAACACGCGGATAACATGGAACCCTCAAACTCCCAAGACTCCAGTGGAGCCTAAGCCGGATGCCTGACTTCTCCAATCGATCGCGCGCGCGGGCGGCGATCTTCGTTATCGCGCTTTCGTGCGTCGTACTCTCTGCGCCGCGTACTGTCGCGGCGCGTCCCCAGCAAACCGACGCGCCGCCCATTAAAACCACGGCCCCCGCCGTGGCTTCGGATCAAGCCGCCGCGCCAGACGACGCGGACGAATCGTCCAACGAAGGCATCCAGCCTCCCGAATCGATCTTTCCGCACTTTTCGAACAGCCGTTACTGGCTTTCCGGCCAGGCCAATTTTATATTCCAGACGCATCCCGATTTTCCGGCCGCCTATAGTGGCACGCACAGCTTGAGCGCTCGTTATGAAAAAGCCACTTCGCGCGTCCTCACGCTCTACACGGGCTTCCGCCTGAACAACTCCTTTGAGGTCCTGGTCGACATCGAAGAGGCCGGGGGCGCCGCCCTCAGCCAGGGCTTCGGCCTCGCCGGCAATACCGATCTCGACATCGTGCGCAACCCGCAGCTCAGCAAAACGCCCTATCTCGGCCGCGGCATGATCCACAAAGTTTTCGCGTTCAGCAAAGACACCGTAAAAAACGATCGCAACTATCTTTCGCTGTTCGATACGCTGCCGCGCCGGCGCATCGAAGTGCGCTTCGGGAAGTTCACTCTTCCCGATTTTTTCGACGCCAACTCGGTCGGGTCCGACACCCACTTGCAGTTCATCAACTGGACCACCGACAACAACGGCGCCTGGGATTACGCCGCCGACACCCGTGGCTACACCATCGGCTTGATGGCGGAGTACGACGACGCCAACTGGAGCTTTCGCGCAGTCGAAGCGCTGATGCCGAAAGTCGCCAACGGTATCGATCTGGTCTGGCAGCCCTGGCATGTCCATGCCGAGGATTACGAATTCGAAGAACGACACAGTCTGCTGCGCAAGCGCCAGGGAGTTGCGCGGCTGCTTGCATATACCAACCACGCGAACATGGGAATCTATCGCGATGCGGTGGAGCAGTTTCAGCAGGGCGTGGTCCCGGTGCCGGAGATCACCAACCATCCCTGGCACGTCACGCTGAAGTACGGCTTCGGTGTCAACATCGAACAGGAAATCGCGCCGAACCTGACCGCCTTCGCGCGTTGGGGTTGGGACAATGGCCGCACCGAATCGTTTGCTTACACCGAAGTGGATTCCACCGTCGACACGGGTCTCGGTTTCGCTGGGGCGCTGTGGCATCGTAAGCAGGACCGCGCCGGCGTCGCCTTCGTCACCAACGGAATCAAGAAGGACCATCAGGACTACCTCGCGGATGGTGGTCTGGGTTTTCTGCTCGGCGATGGTGGCCTGCGCTACGGCCGCGAAAATATTTTCGAATCCTATTATACCGTCCACGTCTGGCGTGGTATCTACCTCGCGCCCGGCGTCCAGCACATCAACAATCCCGGCTACAACCGCGACCGCGGCCCGGTCGTGGTCCCCACCTTCCGCGCCCACGTCGAGTTCTAGCTCAGCAGAATCAAGCGCGAGAAGGGAACTCCGCTCGATGGTTTTCGGCGAGTCGACTGGTCAGCAGTTTTCGTTACTACCCAATCCCTGCGTTGATTTTGAAAAACAAAGTTAGAGGTTATCCCGATTGCCGTGCAGGATCTGCATCACCCCATCCATCGTTTAGGCCGCAGAGCGCATCGCACAGCGGGACGGTTGTTCATTCCAAAGGGCGATCACCGAATCGGAGGCGGACGTGGGCAATTTCTTGCGCGACACCAGGTTCGGCTTCCGACTACTGCTGAAAAATCTCGGATTCGCGTCCGTCGCGGTGCTGGCCTTGGCGTTGGGAATAGGAGCCAACACTGCGATCTTCAGCGTGGTCTATGCCACCTTGCTCGCGCCTCTGCCTTACCCGCATCCAGACCAATTGACGATGGTGTGGTCGAGGGTCAAAGACCATAACAACGGAGTTGCGGCTGGCGACTATCTGGACTGGAAGCGGCAAAACACAGTCTTTCAGGAGTTGGCCGCGTGGACTGGCGAAAATATTAACCTCTCGACCTCCGGACGACCGGAGCGCGTCACCGCTCAAAAAAACACCCCCGAGTTTCTTTCCATGATGGGACATCGGTTCCTGCTGGGGCGCGACTTTCTGGCCGAAGTGGGCGACGTCGGCAAAGACCACGAAGCGGTCCTCACCTATCACCTGTGGAAGACTCGTTTCGGTGCCGATCCCGGCATCGTTGGGCGGCAAGAACAAATGAACGGGGAGCCCTACACCGTTGTCGGCGTGCTGGCCGAGGGTCCCGCCGACCGAATGGACATTGACCTCTTCGTCCCGCTCGCATTCAAGCCCGACCAAATCAACCACGATTTTCATTTTCTGCTGGTCGCGGGCGTCTAAAACCCGGCGTTACGATTGCCCAGGCGAATGCGAACCTGGATTCGATCTCGCAACATATCGTCGAAGAATATCCAAAATCGAAGGGTTGGGGAGCGCGCGCCGAGCCGCTGAAGAATGATTTTCTCGATCGAGACGTGATCCGAGGTTTGTGGCTTTTGATGGGCGCGGTTGCCTTCGTGCTGCTGATTGCTTGCGCCAATGTGGCCAACTTGCTTTTGGCGCGAGGCACGGCGCGTCTGAAAGAGGTTGCCGTACGCGCCTCACTCGGCGCGTCCCGTTCTAGGCTTTTCGCCCAATTCCTAACGGAGAGTGTGGCTCTGTCGCTGGTCGGCTGTGTCGTCGGCGTCGTTCTGGCGTTTGGACTACTTAAGCTGATCATGGATATGATGCCGCCGTTCACGCTGCCGTCGGAGGCGGAGGTCCGGCTCAATATTCCCGTGCTGTTGTTTACGCTGGCCGTCAGCTTGTTCGCTGGAGTCTTGTTCGGCTGCGCTCCCGCCTGGCAAGCGGCGCGAATGAACTTGAACGAAGAGCTCAAGGAGGGCGGACGTTCGGCGAGTGGCGCTGGCCGCCACGGATTGCGGCGCGCTCTGGTGGTGTTGGAATTTGCGGTCGCACTCAGCCTGCTCACCGGTGGCGGCCTGGCGATTCACAGTTTATGGAACGTGGCGCACGTCGATCTTGGTTTTAAGTCCGATCACCTGCTCACGTTTACCGTTCCGGTGCCCGACGGCCAGCTGACCGAAGCGCCCCAGATCGTCGCTTTCTATCAACAGGTTCACGACCGCATCGCCGCGCTTCCCGGCGTCTCCTCGGTTTCCGTGTCGCTCGGGATGCCCATCCAGGGAGTGAGCTTCGGCATGCCGTTTAGCATCGAAAGCAAGCCGGTAGAAGATGTGTCGCAACGTCCTTCAGCTGGCTTCGATATGGTTACGCCCGACTATTTTCAGACTTTCGGGATTCGTTTCGATATGGGGCGGGCACTCACGGAGCAGGATCGCGCCAGTGGAGTCCGTGTAGCCGTGGTCAACCAGACCTTTGCGAAAAAGTACTTCTCGGGCGTCGATCCGCTTGCTCAGCGCATCCTCGTGGAGCAGTTGATTCCCGGCGTGACCAAACTCGGCTCAACCATCGCCTGGCAGATCGTAGGCGTGTACCACGATGTCCGCAACGGTGGCGTGCGCGGCGAAGATTTCTCTGAAATCGACGTTCCGTTCGCGCAAAGCCCGTGGCCGGTGGCCAGCGTCGCCGTACGCGGGGTGGGTGATCCGGTGCCGCTCACCAAGAGCATTGCTGACGCCGTGCAATCCATCGATTCCAATTTGCCCATCGCCGACGTCAAAACCATGGACCAAATTCTGGTCGAATCTAAGGCTGGAGACCGCTTCACCGCTTTGCTTTTCGGAGGCTTCGCCGTGATCGCGCTGGTGTTGGCCGCGCTTGGAATTTACGGTGTGATGTCCTTTGCCGTGGCGCAGCGCACTCACGAAATTGGTCTGCGCATGGCGCTGGGTGCGAATTCGGGGCGCGTACTCACGCTGATTCTGCGCGAGGGGATGATCCTGTCGCTGATTGGGCTGGTGCTGGGCTTCGCGGGCGCTTACTTCGTCGGTCGGGGCATGAAAACAATGGTGGTGGGAATTGGCGCGATCGATCTGCCCGCGTTCACCGCGGTGGCCGTGCTGCTGATGGCGTCGGCTCTCTTGGCCTGCTATATTCCGGCGCGCCGCGCCACGCGCGTCGATCCCATCAAGGCCCTGCGACAGGGCTAGGCCGTGGATTGGTCCGGAACAGAGTTGACCCAGGCCGCACTGGTCTGGTGCGCTGCATTACTCGACAACACGCCCGGACGTGATTGGCGCTCGACGGACGACACGGCTGGTGTAGGATGTGACCACTTTTGCGGTCGTATGGGGAACGACGGCTAAAATGGAAATCGAGAACTCTGACATCGTCATCGCCTCTGTTGCGACGAGCCTGGGCACCAAGCCCAGATTTATATGGTGGGGGCTCGGAATTCCCATCGCGGTGGCGAGCCTGATTGCGATCGCGCCCGTGGCCCTGCTTTCCTTTGGGAGCGAGGGCGCGGCGATGCTTCTCGGGAAGATTCGCCCCCTACGCGACGCGTATCAATATCTTTCCGGCGCATGCGACCGGCTCATCGATCGACTCGGCCAGAAAGTTCTGCGCGACCCCCGAGACACTCCTGCGTTGCGGCTCGCGATTTCCCTGAGCCTGATCACTCTACCCATTTTTGTCACTCAGCTCATCTTGGGAAAACCCCGGCTGCTGCTCGTCGCCGCCTTCTACTTGTCCCTGTACGGCCTCAAGTTCCAGCGTTTTATTCGGCTATTCAGCGCCAAACACCTGGAGGCGCATCGGCGTTGGGGTTACTTCTCGGGGAAATACGATCGCTTCTTGGGCCGCTACTTCGAATTTTTCCTGGGGTATTTGTATGGGAATGTTCCGGAACTGGACCGGACGGTTCATGTCCGCCTGCATCACAAGGAGAATGGCGGGCCCGACGACACTGCCGAATCGAGAAGCTACGATCGAACCAGTTCGCTCGATTTCCTGCGCTATCTTTCGAACAACATCGGCACGGTTGTGGGGATTACTCCGTACGCCTACTTCAAAGCGAAAGGCGAGGAGCGAAATCGAAAAGCCCTGCTGTTCGGGATGGCGCGATATTACGCGTACTTCGCGGCCCTGTTTATCTATAACTGGAGAATTGGGATTGCGTACGCACTGATTCCGCTACTGTGCATGAACGTAATTACGGCCGTCACGGCCTGGATCCAACACGCTTTTTATGACGCCGATCGTCCCGAGGATTATTTTGCGCATACCGTGACCGTGCTGGACGAGATCAACTTCATGAACGAAGGCTATCACCTCTGTCATCACCACCGTTCGAGCCTGCACTGGACCGAGATGCCGGACCACTTCGCCCGGATCAGCGACCGGATGCGGGAGTCCCGCTCGCTGGTTTTCCGCGACTTTGATTTCATGCGGCTTTTCGTCGAGTTGACGTTGCTTCGAAGAATGGAACTGCTAGCCGAGAAACTCGTCACCTGGGAGCCCATGAGCCGCGAGCAGAAATTGGCTTTGTTGGCCAGGAGAACGACGAATTCCGGACAATCACAGATTCATTCCGGAATTGGATAACGCTGACGGCCTCCAAGACGGCCGCAGCGAGCGTGACGCGGCAAACTCTAGTGCGTCTTCGGAGATTCGTCCTGCACCCGGGTTTGGTCCGTGATCCAGTTGGCTTCCCAGGTCTTGCCTCCATCGGCGGAGAAGGACTGTTCAAAGTGCGGCCTACTCGTGGCCGTGTTGGTCCAGAGAAATCGAATGAAAATGCTTTTACCGTTCAACATGTCCTGGGCGTAAAACTCGCCTCGTCCATCCTTGAACTGACCGATTTGCGGCACGACCACCTTGCCGTCCTTGCTGTTGGCCCAATACAGACTCCATTGGTGCGTTGCCGGATTGTACGTGCGCAAGGTCAGGCCTTCGATGTGGCCGGTTGCGCTATCAGCCTCGAACTCGTCCAGATTCGCGCGCCCGTTCCAAACTTTGAAGCAGTGACCCGTACCCTCGAAATCCACCCATTTGGTGGAACCGGTTAAAGGATTCTCGAGGCGCTTCAGGTGATATTTCCAGTCGCCAAAATAGAAGTCAAAATCGTGTTGCCCATCCCGTTCCGCCGTTGCCCGATTGGGATCTGCCGTTGCCGCAGTGGGCGGCACATACGGCTTGACCGCATCTTCACTAATCCGCGTCAGGTCCGTAATGTTGTCCACTTCCCAGGTCTTGCCACCGTCAGCAGACCAGGATTCTTCAAAACGGGGCGAGTTCGAGGTCAGTTTCGACCAAATATATCGGTTGTAGCGCAGCCGGCCATTCACGGTGTCCCGAGTGTAAAACTCGCCTTGTCCATTCTTGAACTCGCCGGCATTGGGCGCGGTGACTTTACCATCGCCGCTGCCGGCAAAATAAATGCTCCACTGGTTGGTCTCCGGATTACGTGTGTACAACATCAGACCTTCGGCGTGGCGGGTATTACTGTCGCCTTCGTACTCCGCGATGATGGCGCGCCCATCCCAGATCTTCCGGTAGACATCAATGCCCTCAAACTCGATCCAAGTATCGGACCCGGTAAGGGGGTGTTGGCGGATCCTGGTGTGTTCTTTCCAGGCGCCAATCAGCGGGTCGAAGTCCTGAGCTCCACCGTGAGATTTATCGTCCGGAGCAGTCGGCGCGGGCGCCGCTTCCTGCCCGGTTTTCGCCGCTGCGTCCGCCGCATCCGAATTCTGCGGCGCGAATCCCGCCGCAGGGCGCACCAGCAGCAGCAAACTGCCCGCCAGGAAAAAAATTGAGAGACTTTTCAGCGCGATCATCGATGCCTCCGCGCCCTCGGCACGCAGGGAGATTAATTCGCATCGTGGTTTCGCAAAATGGCCACTTTCAAACGAAGTGATATGGCCAATTTAACTTCGACCGGATCAATAAGACGAGGCTCCGCGAGTTTTCTGCCGCCGATCGCGCTAGATTCCGGGGAAAAGATTCATTACCGCTTAACCGGTGCGGCCGAGTCGGAGTACTCCACACCTCCTTCCTTGAAACTCTCCTCCCCGTCATAGCTGCCCGAGACTCTGGCAGTGACCCACCATGAAGGAGTGACTGGAACGCTGGCTTCGGTGCAGATAATTGTCGCGGCTGCGGGACATCGGTAAAAGCTCTCGTCATTACCTCGCGTTTTCAGATACTTCGCGGGCAGCGTCAGCCCTGGTCGCTCATGATCATAGGCCAGGCTGGCGATCCAGAAGCGTCCACGAGCCTGCACGATTTGGAACGAATCGATGCCTCGCGAGAATGGCTGGGCGTCGTCTTTCGCATCCCGAAGTTCGGACGTGCTCCACACCTCCACGAGATTCCCGAACTCCTCGACTCGGTTGGCTATGCTGCGTTCGAAAAAACCGTGCGTCTTGAAGTAGGAATCGTTTTGCTGCGCGAACATGTCAGGAGTCAGGAAAATGGCATCGCCCTTTCGCGCCGGTGCATCCTTTGTTGCCGCACGCTCCGGAACAAGTTCTCCCAGCCGCCCTTCGGGTAAAAAAAGAGCGCGGAAGCGGTTCCAGTCGCGCTGCCCGGCAGGGCCGGAGACCACGTCATAAAGTGAAGCGATCAGGTGGTCTACCGTGTCCACGTCGCCGGGGTTCTTTGCCGCAGGCCAGTCTGGATGCCCTGCCAGCGTACCCACCGGTGGAGGCGGCGCAGGTACGGCAGGAGCGGACTGCTGCGCGGATGCGCTAAGCACTGAACCGGCAAGAAAACCACACAATATGAAATTGCGGCTACGATTCATGAGATCAGCTCCTTGGTTTGTTTGATAAAGCGTTGTGTCCCTATTCGCTCCGTTCAGACGCGGCTGGGGAGCTCTAACTTCACATTTCCACTGCCAAAGGTCATTCGGAGTGCAACATCGTCATTGGATCCAGGCGCATGGCACGCAGCGCCGGGACGTAACTGGCGGCGATGGCGACGGCAGTGAGCACGGCGGTCACGCCGACGAAGGTGGAGAGATCGTAGGGCGATACACCGAAGAGCAGGCCGGCCATGAGATGAGAAACAATCAGCGCGCCGGCCACGCCCAGCACGGCGCCAGCGGCGGCCAGACCGAGGCCCTGGCGTAAAACCATCCTGAGGATATCGCTCCTTTGTGCGCCCAGCGCCAGGCGAATGGCGATCTCGCGCGATTGCTCATTGACGAGATAGGAGATGGTTCCATAAATTCCCAGGGCCGCGAGCAGCAGGGCGGTAGCGGCAAACAGCGCCACCATTTCCATGGAGAACCGCCGCTCAGAAAGCGAAGAGGAGAGCACGTCGTTCAAGGTCTCCGGGCGGAAGATGGGAAGCTCCGGATCGACGGCCTGGATTTGGATGCGCACCTGCGCGGCGATGGTGGCGGGATCAAGCTGTCCACGCAGAAAGAAAGCTAGATCGTTAGAGAGGCGCTGGTAGATGTCGAGGTAAACCTGCGGAATCGCGGCGTCCGCAAGCGATTCGGTGCGCGCATCGGAAATGACGCCGACGATGGTGGTCCAATCCGGCTTGGAAGCACTCAACCGCACTCGCTTGCCGACCGGGTCCTGGTTGGGCCAGTAGGTGCGCGCGGCAGCCTGATTGATGACCGCGATCGAAGGCGTGGCTTCAAGGTCCTGGTCGACGAAGAGGCGCCCGCGCAGGAGCGTCATGCCGAGCAGGTGAAAGTATTCGGGCGAGACCAACGACGTATCGATCAGAGGAGGTTGACTGCTCTGCACGTCCTGGCCTTCGCGAATCAAGGGGAACATGTTGCGATCGTCCTTGACATGGCCGAGCGGAAGAGCCGCCACATCGCCGACGGCCGTTTCTTCCACACCGGGAAGCGTCCGATCCCGGCGGAGAACTTCCCGCAGCATCACGGCTTGCTGCGTGGGGGTGCTGTAGATGTTGGCTTTGGGATCGTTAGGGAACGGAAGCCAGGTTTCGATTGCCATCACGCGGCTGGGATTGAAGCCGAGCGGAACCTTGAACAAATCCGAGAAGCTGCGCAGCAGAAGACCGGCGGCGATCATCAGCACCAGGGAGAGGGCTAATTCACCAATGACCAGAGCACGGCGCAAGCGCGAGCGCTTCCGGGAACCGCTGGACCCACGACCTTCCTGCCGGAGCGTCTCCGTCAAATTGAGGCCGCTGCTGAGCCACGCGGGAGCAAGCCCGAAGATGGTCCCGGCAGTGACGGAGACGACGATGGCGAACGCCAGCACGCCCCAGCTGATCGATATGTCGTTGAGGCGCGGCAGGCTTTCGGGAATAAATTGCAGCAGGAATTTCCGGGCGCAGAAGAGAACCGCGCAACCGGTGATGCCGCCCAGCAGGAAGAGCAACAAGCTCTCGGTGAGCAGCTGACGAATGAGGCGCATTCGTGCGGCCCCTAATGCCTGGCGAACCGCTATCTCGCGACCTCGCGCGCTGGCGCGAGCCAGCAGCAGATTGGCGACGTTGACGCAGCTGATCAGCAGCACCAATCCCACCGCGCCGAAAAGTAGAATGAGGGACTGGCGGAGGTTGCCGACGACAGTCTCGGCCAGCGGAATCAGGCGGATGGTCCATGCGGCTTGCGCAGGATAATCCGCCGGATATTGCTTCTTCAGCGAGGCAACCAGCGCGTCGATATGGGCCTGTGCCGACGCCACCGACAGGCCCGGTTTCAAACGGGCGAACGCCGTCCCAAACCGCGAGTTGCGCAGCGGAGGTGGAAACGGCGGAGCGGCAAAACCGCCTGCCACCCACAGCTCCATATTCCGCTCCTCGCTGGTCTCTCCCTGGTCGCGAAAACCAGGCGGCATCACGCCCACCACCTGGTACACATCGTGATCCAGGCGCACTGTTTTCTCCAGAATGCGTGGATCCGCTCCGAACGCGCTCTTCCAGAGCCCGTCGCTGAGCACCACCTCCGGGATGACGCCCGGCGTGTTGTCGCCCGTATCGAACGTGCGCCCCAACTGCGCGCCCACACCCAGCATTGCAAAGTAATTCGGCGTCACCCCTTTATATGCGATACGCATGGGCTGTGCGCTGCCGGTAAGATTCATTGAGGCGAAATAGTCGAGGGCCACGTATTGAAAAATCCCCGAGTTCTCCAGGTCCTTCCACTCCGGAATCGAAACGCTAACATCCTGCGCGTCCACACCCGGTAGATCGTCCTGAATGCGCACCAGTTCGCTGGGGTTGGGGTAGGGCAAAGGATGCAGCAGCGTGGCGTCGATCACGCTGTAGATGGCGGTGGTGGCACCAACTCCTAGCGCCATTGTGGCGATCGCAATGAACGCGAATCCGGGAGATCTCAAAAGCATGCGAACCGCGTACTTGAGGTCGAACGACAGATTCTCGATGAAGGGAAAACTGTACTCGGCGTGATGGTCCTCGCGGATTGCTGCGGCCGCGCCCAGCTTGAGCACGGCCTGGCGCCGCGCTTCGGCGGGCGACATGCCGCGGCGCAGATTCTCGTCGATCTGCAACGCGAGATGTTCGGCGATTTCTTCCTGAAGGCGTTGGTCGGCGCGGCGTCCAGCGGCGAAATTCGAGAGGCGGGTGAAGAAGCGTCGCAGAAATTTCACGGCAAGTCCTCCGCTTTCACTTTGAAGAAGCGCGCGATGATCGCCGCGGTTTGCTCCCAGTCCCGGGCTTCCGCCTGCAGTTGCTTGCGGCCGGCCGCGGTCAGCCGGTAGAAACGCGCCCGGCGATTATTTTGCGATGCGCCAAATCCGGAGGCAATCGAGCCTTCATGTTCGAGCTTGAGCAGCAAGGGATAAAGCGTGCCCTGGTTGACCGCCAGCAGGTCTCCGCTGATCTGCTCGATGCGCCGGGCGATTCCCCAGCCGTGCTGCGGCCCCAAAGCGTCCAGGGTCTTCAGCACCATCAGCGTCAGCGTCCCCTGCATTACATCCGGTTTTTCTTTCATGGCGAATCGACCTTTAGGTTTCCAACAGGAATAATGGCGCGCTTCCTCTTGGAAAGCAACAGGAGATTTTCAGCTTTCTTTCGACGGCAAATCCGGAAGAACCGCCGGGAAACCGCGCGCATGTTGCCTGCGGCTCGGTGCGGGGGAATTTTGCGGTGGCGCGAAACCCTTGGTTGGAGTTATTTTGCGTGCGGCGATGAGGGACGAAACTCTCGCCCCGGAGAAAACCCGTCATGTGTTTTTCGGCAACCGCGAATTTTGTAGGCAGCGCAGCGCTGGGTACCGTGGGCGTCGTCACCTTGAAGAAAGTGAAACACCGCCGCGAATTGCTTTTCGCGGCGCTGCCTTTGCTCTTCGCGATTCACCAATTCATCGAGGGATTCGTCTGGCTGGGATTGGATGGCATTCTTTCGCCCACGGTGGCGCACAACATGGGCGCGGCGTTCATGCTCTACGCCCAGGGACTGCTCCCGTTTCTGATGCCGCTGAGCGTGCTGCTGTTTGAACCGGACGGGAAAAGTCGCAAGCGCATGTTGCCGTTTCTCGCCATCGGCACCGGAACCGCGCTTTATATTTTGTGGGCGTGTACGGCGTATCCGCTGCAGCTCTACGTTCGCGGAAATAGCATCGTGTACATCAACCAGGCCACGAACTATACGGCGGTCGCGATTCTTTATGTGATCGCGACCTGCGGCACGCTGTTTTTTTCGCAGGTCCGAGCCATGGTCTGGTTCGGCGCGGCCAATCTCACGATACTGCTGGCAGTAATGGCCTTCAAGCGCTATGCGTTCACCTCGCTGTGGTGCGCGTATGCCGCGATCGCCAGCGTGATCATCCTGGCCTACTTCTGGAAGAGCAGCGCGATCCGGCCCCTGCGCTACGCGTAGTCGGGGCCAGGGCCCAGCTGAAATTTACTCTGGACGCTGGCGATAGCCGCCGCACATATTCGAAACCTACAAGAAAAACGATCGTTCAGGCCTGATACATGTGCTTGTGGGAAGAACCTCATCCGGAAAATCGAGACCCTCGATTGTTATATGAATAGAGGCGCGATGCAGAGGAACCGATGAGCGGCGAGTCCATACCATTGGGGGCGACGCTCCCGCGCTTCGCGACACGAACGCGGGAGACGACGATCCTGTATCGCGAACTGCGCAAGCCGCTGCTGCGCTACCTGGTATGCCTGGGCCTTTCGGCGGACGAAGCTCGTGACGTCGTGCAAGAAGCCTTCGTCAGTTTGCAGGAGCATCTGGCCGCTGGTAGATCGCAAGAGAACATGCGGGCCTGGCTCTATCGCGTGGCGCACAACCGAGCCCGAAACCGGCAGACCAGTTACGACCGCCGCTTTTCTGGGCCGCTCGAGGGCGCCGAGATCGCTACGATGCTCGACGAAAGAACGCCCGAGCGGCGGATTCTTCAGCTGGAAAAATTCGGACAGCTGGCCGGCGCGGTCCGGCAGCTGACCGATCAGGAACGGGAGTGTTTGCTGTTGCGAGGCGGGGGACTGCGTTATCGGGAGATTGGCGAAGTTTTGGGGCTGCCGACTTCGACGGTAGGAGATACCGTCGAGCGCGCCATCAAAAAGTTAGCGGAGAAATGCAATGTGTGAATGTTCCGAAAAATTAATCGCCTGGATGGACGGGGAACGGGCCGACGGCGAAGCCGCAGCCGTTCAACAGCATTTCGAAAGTTGCCCTGCGTGCCAAAGCTGCTTGGCCAGTTACCGATTGGCGAGCGCCTTGTTCGCGGAATACTGTGACGCTGCCACAGCCTCGGTGGTCGCGCCTCGAGCGCGGCTCAAGGTGCCGCGATGGGCTTTCGCGGCGGCCGCCGCTGCGGCGGTTGCGCTGGTATTTTTCGTACCCAAACACGGAACGATGTCGCCGGCCCCAGTCAGGGAGAATGTGGCTGCGAACCAATCAACTCCTCGTTCGCTCGCGCCCGCCCCAGCGTCGCCCGCCCTCGCGCCAATCGATCCGGCCTCGGTCGGCAAAGTTCACTCTTCCGCACCGCCTGCGGCGGAACGCCGTTCGCGAAACGTGGCGGTTTTTCCGCGTCGAGCGAAATCGGTACACGTCGCGACATCCGGACTTTCCGTGCGTCCAGTTGCAAATGTGCCGGTCAGATCGGAAGGGTCGCCTGCTGGTGAACCGGCAATCGAGATTGCCTTTTCTTCCGACTCGATTTTTCCAGCGGGAGCCATGCCGGAGGGAGTCAGCTTCGTCGCGGAGGTCACACTGGCGGCTGACGGTTCGGCGGAACAGATGCGCTTGCAGCCCAGGCTCGTCGAATTTCAAGAAAGGAAGGTACGACCATGAAAAGTGCATTGATGGCGATGGTGATTTTGGTTGTTGCGTCGTGCGCGTTCGCGCAAGGCGGGAACGTGATGTTTCAGGCCAGCGGCCCGGCGGCGAACGTTGGCTTCGCGCCGAGGATGTCGGCGCCGGTCACGGGCGCGCCTTACTCCGGCACGAT
>Ga0302176_10000332_pt1 | contig 30604 bp, 28 predicted proteins | sample I_Palsa_E1_1_FD_198787 | JGI IMG/M metagenome (GOLD analysis project Ga0302176, IMG submission 198787) | Peat permafrost microbial communities from Stordalen Mire near Abisko, Sweden - I_Palsa_E1_1 | ecosystem: Environmental > Terrestrial > Soil > Palsa > Peat permafrost | place: Sweden...
GGCGTGGGTGCGTTTTTCTCAAACATGGTTATGTTCTTCATCATTCTGACCACTGCGATTACCCTGAACCGCCACGGTATGACCCACATCGAGACTACTCGCCAGGCGGCCGAAGCCCTCCGTCCCCTTGCCGGCAAGTTCGCCGCGACCTTGTTTACCGTCGGCATTGTCGGCGTCGGTTTCCTTGCCATCCCAACGCTGGCAGGATCAGCGGCGTATGCCTTCGCGGAAACTCTTGGGTGGCGCCAGGGCCTGGACAAGAAATTAAAACAAGCGCGCGCCTTTTACGCTCTCATTCTGCTCTCGACCGGCGTGGGTGTCGGACTGGATTTCGTAGGCATTAATCCTGTGAAGGCACTCTATTGGACGGCAGTCCTCAACGGATTGTTAGCTCCCTTTCTTTTGGTCGCAATCCTGGTCATTGCTTCGGACAAGAAACTGATGCAGGGCCAACCGAGTTCCCGCTTGGGATGGATCGTCGTAGCGATCACCACGGTGGCAATGTTCGCAGCGGGTGTGGCCATGTTTGTTGTTTAGAGTGCGGTTCTCTGGCCACATCGAGTCGGACAGTCGCTCCTTTGTCAGAGCTATGCAGTTTGGATTCGCCGAAGCAAGCTTCCCAAGACCAATGAAGTGGAGGAAGCCGGGAGCAGACCTCCTCCTCTTCGACTAGTGAGTTCAACGCGCAGTCGTACCTGCAAAGTCGCGATCTGTTTTCTTGACATCGACAGAAGATTCTCCCGTGGAGGAAACGTCCTCTCCCCCCGCCGACTTGAGAACTTCCTTCGCACGCTTGATTTCCTCGGCTGTGTCGCAATGCACAGAGAGCAGAATTTCGCCCTTCTGCAGGCGACCTTCGTATCTCTTGGCTTCGAATTCAGGAATGCCCATGCCAATCAAGGCGCCAGTAACTCCACCAACGGCCCCTCCAACGCCCAACCCGGCTAGCCCTGCCATGATGGGACCCGCGGCGATGAACGGGCCCAGGCCAGGGATCGCCAAAAGACCAACACCTGCCAGAAGGCCTAGCGTGCCACCAATTACGCCCCCTGCGGTGACGCCCACTGCCGTACCTTCGGGCGCTTTCGTTTCCTTTTCTGTTCCCATGTTCTTCGAACCGCCCAGATTCTCCGGCAAGAGCACCGAAATGTCGGAAGTCGGAAAGCCCGCTCGGACGAGCGAATCCATTGCATTGTCGACAGCAATACGAGTCGAGAAGATTCCAAATACGCCTACTTTTTTACTTGACATATGTCTATTCTCCTTTGAGTTCAAGCTAGTTTCGATTTCTGCTCAATCATTTTGAAGGGGTGACGTCGAGTTCATTAGTTACGTTTTCTTGTCCTGCTACGCTAACAGCTTTGGCTTCCAAATTACTTTTCTCCTCTTCAGACCGCACCGGCCCACGAAGTGTCACTTTGCCATCCTGCGTAATGACCTTGATGTTGTGCGCGTAGGTGGAGAGACTTTGATCCTCGTGGATCGCTTTTCGAATCTTCTGTGTGACGGCCCGGTCCGAAGGATTCATCTTCTGTTGATCCGCAGTTGGGCCTGCCTGATTTTTGTTTGTCTTGGTGTTGTCTGGGGCCGTCTGCTGGCTATCCTGAGACGGAATTGGACTGGCCATTAGGGATACGCAAAACACCAGCGAACCCAGAGGCAAAAGCAATCGCAGTGACTTAAACGAACGTCCGTTCATTTCTATTCCTCCTTTAGGAATGTCTGACTAAGGATCTGATAAACGCGAACAGCTGGCCTCGGATTGTCCTGACTGAATGCTTTCCTAGACTGGCCAATGGCGCAGCCGTTTCATGAGGTCGGCAGCTTTAGACACTGATTTGGTCCGACCGTGGCCGTCTGGGTGAAGCTCTATCTCCTGCGCTCACGAAAGATCCGAGCTCTTATCCTCCGAACCCGGTTGATACCTCTTTTGGTGCGCAAATACACTCCTCAACCACAATACTCAGAGAGCAGACGAATAAATGGCTTGTTTTGACCACTCTCCCATTTTGATTGTGCAATTGGTTTTGCCCCCCTACTGAGAACCGCGACGCGGTGGACGCTGAGAACCGATCCCGTCGCCATCGAGCCGAATGCTTGCCCACCAAACTAATCGTCAGAACTGTGCAATTTGGATCGGCAGAACCCTTCTTGCCAGAGCTATGCTGTATCTATCGAGCCGATGAACAATCGTGGCGTAGCGCGATCAACTGGCCTCGTGGAGAGGAAGACTTATGATCCATGGCGCCAAGAAGCTGATACCCAAACTGCGTAAGGCTCCGCAGCCACCTCTGTCACACCCCGGCGCGATCCCTGACTCAGACCGGGCCAAGAAGCCGCCGCTCGGCGAAACCCGTGCCACCAACCAGGAACTGGAACCCGGAGATCGGGTTGAGGATTTGGGAAACTTCGGAACGCCAACTGGAGAAATCGGCACAGTTGAGCGAGCTAACGAAGAAGATGCGGTCGTCAAGTGGGATGATGACGGTCGTACGAGACTCCACCAACCGTCGCTCAAGAAGATCTAAGCGGTCGGATCGCTATCGTTTGCATTCGTGATTTTGGACCACATCGGAAAAACGAGGATGTCACCCAAGACAGCAAAAAGTGTCGCGGTAATACTTGAGCAGGAACTAGATTCTATGATTAGTGAATGGAAAAGGCAGATAAGTCTGGTTCCTAGCTTAGCCAATATTCTACTTAGCGATGCAGACCGTACAGGTCATTTGCCTGCGCTGTTCGACGAGGTTCTCTGCCGTCTGCAAGATAATAGGAATACCGAACCGCCGGTTTCTATCGCCGCAGCCGCGCACGGCAAACTACGGTTCGCGCTGGGCTACTCTGTCGCCATGTTAGTTGAGGAGTCGCGAATATTGGAGGTCACCACATTTGGGGCACTACAGCGTCATCAGGGCGAACTGGATCGGAATCAGGTGCTGCTAGACGTGGGAATTATTGCGGGCGAAGCGGATCGGCAACTCGAAGAAACGGTAGTTGGCTATATGGCGGCCCAGGCCGCAGCCTAGCCGCTGCAGGCACACGTATTTATTGTTATTCAACGACAAGGAGAAAACAGATGAACCCCAGTACGAAGGATGAGATTAAAGGCACTGTTCATGAAGTGAAAGGCAAAGTCAAAGAGACAGCCGGCAAAGTCACGAATAATCCTAACTTACAGGCCGAAGGCAACGTCGAAAAAAACGCCGGCAAAGTTCAGAAGAAGGTCGGACAGATCGAAAAAGTGTTCAAGAAGTAAATCAGGCGGCTCTATCCCGAGCACGTTCATCTTCTCGAGACAGCTGATGTGCCGCCGTTCTCCGCTCGGTACTGCAGAGATCCGGCGGTGCGTCAGTTTAGCGCCTGAAGTTAGACAGCTCGTTCGATCGTTATGCTGGATGGCCGAAGGTTTGCTCGGGCCCGGGTCGACGCAAATCATCGTTCTTAACGACTCTCTGGAGTTCACTGATTGTATTGAGGGCGGAAAGCAGTAATCGGCTCTCCTGACCAGAAGCAGTATCGAAGGAGTCTTCGATTAGATCCATGATGGCATCTTTTGCATTTTGGAGCCGCTGCTCGCGCGCTAGAGGATCATGTTCCAGCAGAGCACATTCAAATAGCTGCGCCCAATCGTTTGCAGAACCCGCGGGAGGTGTCGGACGGATGTTCTCGCTCATGGCATCCCACTGACACTAAATTTGATGTGACACTTGTCAAACAAGCTGCGCGAAGAAGCCTCGAAGTCATTGTGACTGAGAGCGAACGAACAGGGCTCGGTTCACAATGACAGCAAGGGTAAGAAATTCCAGCGGTCGTGTCTGTTCAAAATTGCTCACTGCGGCGATGCAGCCACGTGTTTCGTTGGAATCCGCGCGTTGGAATTCCCGTCTCGTCGCATCCGACATAGCCGCGGTCCGGCGATCGCGCGACATCTTGTGTGCATGACAGCAAAGCCTAATAGGATTGGCCCAAGCGGCAGGAAGAGAAGTCAGAAGGCGGCAGCTTCGACGGGCGTCGAGACACCGTCAAGACTGGAGCGATGACTGCGGAAAAAGATTGGAACAGAAAACTACGCGAAGGCGAGTAATGGCTGCCGCGATGCCCGCTCATTTTATGGATCCCAGTTTTCCACGACCGCACTTTTTACCCGCAGTTGCTGTTTTTACCACGAACTATCAACAACTTCTAGCGCCACCCGTGCCACGAAGTCGTTGCAATGATTGATTCTCTTAGCCCTGAAAAGGCTGGCGTCGGCGGTTCAACTCCGTCCCTGGCCACCACATTTCAAAGCACTTAGCGTGTTCCTTTCCTAGCTTCTGCTTCCGTTTGCTTCCAATTCAGTAGACCATCTGCGACGACAGCCTTAACCGTTCTACGACCCGCTTCTGCGACTTGGGAAAGAACTGCTGGTAGATGTCCAACGTTGTGCTCGCGCGCGAGTGTTCATTCCGTTACCGCACTTCCTCCGGGAATCCCAAGCCGACTTTGGTGAAGCTCAGAAAAATCAGCCTGCTGCTATCGCGCCAATGCGGCCCTCGGTGCTCACTGCGGATAGCGTAGGATACTTTTCGCACATTTAAATCGGCTGTGCTGACATCAGTTCTGGCGGCCCGTCCGACATGACATGAGCCTGACGATCAGTGTCGCCGTCAGATACTTTGGTCACGCGGCAAAACCAATCCCGATTCGTCACGGCCCAGGCAGAAGTCATCTTCTCCGGAAAAAACGGAAGGGGGTTCTCCACTTTGTAAGTGACTGGACGCTTTCGGCTCTCTAGATAACTCTCAGACAGCAACTTACTAAGGCGCGATAACACGTCTTTGGAGAGAACGTGCCAGCCTTCACTCGATCGCTTTTCGTTCTCCCCGGGGTTAAGTATCTCAAATAACATGTCCTGCCAAATGGAACGAATGTCGTAATTAAAACGGTACTCCGGCATTGGCTTCCATCGCGGTTTTGGCGATATAAGCATGTTATAGTCGATAAACTCCTTGAGAAGCTCGACGTCCGCCGGGGAGGAGCATATTCCGTAATGGGAACAAAAGGCCCTGTAAAAGCTATGCATAAACGATCTGACCTCTTTGTCGTTGGCTTCCGCGCGAAAACCCTTGCCTCCGAACCAAGTCTGATTTGCCAACACCGCTTCCTGGGACATAGAGTCTAGCCCGGTCCGGGAAAACAGAATTATAAGATCGCGAACTCGCCCAAAAAATCCATCTTGATCAAGCGAAGCATCGTTGATTTGTCCTGTGATCAGATCATCAAAAAACTCATAGACCTGGCCGGACAAAACACCGTGTCGAGCCAGGTAAAAGTTCACGATGCTACCCAGGTTGTGGTTGTGCATCAGATGGTTAATGCCGATGTAACGCAAACCTCGCTGCATCTCCCTGGCATCCAATTTAGGATGACTGACCACCATAAATTCCCAGTTTGCGGGCCGTTGATTTAGCGGCACGAGATGGCTGTCTGAATCCGATGCCTTTGTTAGGCCAAACTCTTCTTGTTTGTCATAAAATTCGGTGCCCGGGAGCAAACTTAGTTGATGAATTTTTATGGCAGGAACACCGGTGTAAATCGCCGCTTCGATCCCTTTCAAAAAGTCCGACAGGGATTCGCCGGGCAGCCCGAGAATCAGGTCCGTGTACGTGGTCACATCCTTTTGGTAAGCCTCCCTGACCAAGCCTACGAATTTTAAGCTTTCAACAGCATATCGCTTGCTTAGTTTTTCTGCCTCCGGGCTGACCGTTTGAAGAGCCAGGGTCGTGGCGGTGTTGATCTTTGCCGCCCGCAGGATGGTTGCAAGTTCAAGCACTCGGTCGTTGCTGTTCTTCGCGTAGTTCACGCCCAAAAACTTGAAAGGGTAATTGTGCCGGCTGTTGAGTTCCGCCATTATCTCCGCAGTTTTCAAATCCGAGTCAAAAATTCCAAAATTCGCATCCGCCAGAAAAAGAGAGGAGACTCTCCGCTTGGCAAAAAAGGTCAATTCTTCCTGGACACGCTCGAAGGACATTCTGTGGATTTGTGAGTTGCCATTTCCCCAATAGCAAAAAGAGCATCGGTACGGACACCCACGGTTGGTCTCATAAAAGACCGGGGAAGGTTCGAGCGGAAGCAACCCGGTGAGATAGGGTGACGGAATTTCGTCGAGATGAATCACTCGATGACCCATATTGCTAACCGCCGCTGTGTTGACTTGCTCCCGGCTTCTGCAATTGCGAGCATTTGCGAATGGATCTTTGGTGGGACTATCCGCCAGCGAGAGCGCGATGTCACGGAAGGCAGGCTCCCCCTCTCCATCAACAATTGCCGAGATAATTGGGGATTCCGCCATCATTTCGACGCCACACTTCCCCGCGCAATTGGCGCCACCGACCACGATTCGCGGCAACTCCCTTCCAGAGCGGCCGAGGATGGCGAGGACATTTCGAATCTTGACGTGGTTCCACACATAACTGGACATCGCCAGCATCTCCGGACTGGCGGTGCTGACGATTTCCGCGATTTCCTCTGCAGGTTGCTCGGCGTAGTGGTTGCTGAAAACGAACTCGACGTTTTTTGCCACCTCCGGGTCCGCCAGAGCGTAGGCAACCACAAGGCCCATCTGATAGGGTTGTGAGTGCAGGTTGGATTTCAAATCCAACATCAGAACCTTTATTTTTCCCGTTCGTTTTTGCATGTTGTTGCCCTCCAAATCGCGCCTGGCAATGCGGAACGAAATCCCACAGCTTCAGAGCTTTTGCTGGAGTTTCTACAGTCTCCGTCGCTTATCCCTAAGGTTTTGCTTGCTTACGCTCAAGTTGAACTGCACCGAACGGCTTACCGCACTCCAAACACGCTCGTTTGGATCGTGGAGTGATTAACCCAACGAACGGACACAGCCGTTTGTGATCCGTTCTCTTGAGTCCGCGGCTTAAGGTTCGCCATTAGCTTCGTGAACGAGTCAGTGATGACGGTCGACGAAAACCATGGCGAAGCCGACCAGCGGGCATAGAACTGCGCTCTTCTGCCTCGGGCTCGGACCGTTTCGTCCGGCAACTCAAATCTCACAAATCAACTATGCCGGGCCGAGGGGTTGCGATGCTGTGCAGGATTGCTCACATTCCAAGAAATGAGCTAGAGACGAGCATTCCTTCTGTCTCTTTCAGGTTATCTGAACTAAGTCAGCCTATCTGCTGTTGTTGGTGAGTGTGATAGGGCTTGGTTGGAACTTATGCGCGGGCAGGCTTGGATCGGTTGTTCTTTTTCTGTTTTCTTGTTCCTAGTTTGGCTTGCTGCGTATAAAATGCCCGACCTCGTCCGAAGCCATAATGCGTTAACATCCGGCGCCTTGCCTCAGAAGGCATCTCTTCATAAACAAGTTCAGATAGGGCCTTGTTCAGCACTTCGTAAGGAAGACATGGCGCTGGTGCCACGCAAGTACTCTATGGCATGGCTGTGGTCAACCACTTCGGCAGCGAAATGAACGCCCGGTGGAATCTTGCTTTCACAATTCTATGAGGAACTGTTGAATACGACGTGCCGGCAGAAAAGCGTAAAGACCTCGACAAAATGGTAGGGAAAATCCGGCAGTTGGATCTCCCTTTTTCTACGCCTTCCCAAAGCAGCGGCTACCAGACACGCGGAATGATCCGTTTAGTCCTGTTTCTATATGTTTCATAGTCAGGCCCGAAACGCTGAGCCATCATCTGCTCTTCCGGCCGAAGACGAAAGGCAAACAAGAGGAGAAATGCGCACAGATTCGATGGCCCCACAAGCCAATTTGAGGCAATCAGTGCCTGGCCGAGCCCCTGAAGAAAAATCGCCGCATACATTGGATGACGGATGTTTTTATAGATTCCGGTTGTGATGAGAGTGTGATTCTCAAGTATGTTCAGGCTAAGCGACCAATTGGTGGATAAATCGGCATGAGAGCGGTAGAAAGTCCAAAGGCCGAGCACATAGAAAGCTACTCCCATCCCGAAGGAGATTGGACTGAGAGTATAATCGGCGAACGCGAGAAATGGAGTCACGATCCATAGCAGCGGCAGGACACTTCCCAGCCATGCCAAAGCTAAAAGAGCAATCTCCAGCTTTCCTCTCCGACTTTCGACAGTTTTGATCTTGCTCCTTTCCTTGCCATGGGGAGCACGAATTGCCACCACCGCCAAAATACCGATAAGAAGAGCGATCTTTCCCACCCAGATACTCATTATCTCTTCCTTTTTCAGCACAGCTGGCCCGACTGATGGACTGTCTTCCGCATCTTGAGACTCTGGATCTTGCGGTATTACGGACTTACTGCGCGGGCTGGCAAGGCGTCAGACGCGCGAAAAAATAGCTACTGACGGGCAAGAGTCACAAGGTTATGCATTTGTTCCAGCGTTTCAGGAACCGGAATCCCAAAATCGATTAAACACGCCAGTTCATCCACTCCAATAGACTCCCATGCGGATGTCTTTTCCATACACTCCTTCGGAGTTCCGATTAGCCCCAACTCGTCAATGATCCGGGCTGCTGTCCGTTCCGCTATGTAATCGGCATCGTCTTTGGTCATGGTTGGAGCGGGATCGGAAAGGGCGCTCTCCGCAGAAAGCATCGGGGCCATCAATTCCAGGTTGGTCGTAAGATACTCGGTCAGCGCCTTCATCCCGAGGTCGCGTGCCTGGACGCGATCACTCGACACGAAGGCATGAACCATCAGAGTCACAATGCCTCGTTTTCCGGTTTCGCTGATGGCTTCCCGGTAAACGCGAATCTTATTCTTGAGCTTGGCATTGTCTTTGTTGATAAAGTTCGCGAGTACATTAAAACCGCTGCGTCCGGCCAGGGCAAAGGTTTCGTCTGAATGAGCCGTGATCCAGATGGGCAACTCCTTTTGTATGGGTGGCGGGTATGTCCGAATCCTGACAGGGTTTCCTATTCCATTTTTTAACTCGACGGTTTCTCCCTTCCAAAGTAACTGGATGGTTGCGATATCCCCAAATAGAATTTCGCGTCGACACGGGTAATGATCAGGGGCAAGGACAAAGTCATTCACATGCCACCCGGAACCAAAAGCAACGTCGATACGGCCATTGGAAAGATTGTCGAGCAAGGCCCAATTCTCAGCCATACATACGGCGTTGTGAAATGGTTGAATACTGCTGCCGGCTCTGAGCCTAACCTTTTTAGTTATCGTCGTCAGAGCGGCAATAGTTATACATGGATTGGGATATAAACCGCCGAACCGCTCGAAATGCCGCTCGGGGGTCCACACAGCAGTAAATCCATGTTCGTCGGCAAACTTGGCTCCCTCGCAGAGAAGCCGATATCTTTGCGACGGATCAACAAAGACGTCGTTTCCAAAATAGAACAGACTTACCTGCATGGTAGACAGAATTCTAGCATAGTGAAATCCGATCCCGTGGCCACCGCGCTGGCGCAAGACGGAACTCTGAATACGTACGTGCCGGCGACAATTTTGTGGTCGGCAGTTTACGGGAAGGTTCGCGCGACGACTGCGGCGCCGCACTGCAGACTGCTCCCCCCTCCACGCCGGTCGAGATTCTTGGCATAGAGGCTCTACCTCAGGATGGGGATCAGTTCGCCGTGGTCGCGAATCGCGAAGATTGTCTATGCTACTTTGACTCTCATGGGAATACTGGCATACGAACGGAACAAGGCGCTCGGACGGCGCACCGGCTTTCCATTCGGCTCCCAAACCGAGAAACGGTCGACCAATCGAGAAAAGGCGGTTAAAGCCTCCAGCCGCGCCAGGGCAGCTCCCAGGCAATAGTGAACGCCGCCGCCAAAAGCCAGGTGATGATTCGGATTGCGGCCTATATCCAGCCGCTCAGGCTCACGGAACTCCGTCTCATCGTGATTGGCAGATCCGATCAACAGCATCAGCAAGCGGTCCTTCTTAATGATGCGGCCGCCTATTTCCATTCGCTCCATAACTATCCGGCCTACGCTCTGGAAGGGAGAATCGTAGCGCATGAATTCTTCCACCGCCGAAGGCATCAGAGAGGGATCGCTGCGCAGGCGAGCTAGCTGATCGGGAAAGTCCATGAGGGCAACGCATCCTGTACCAATGAAACCGATTGAGGTCTCAAAGGACGCGAGGAATAGGAACAGTGTATTATCCACAATCTCTTCGTCACTGGACTTTTCGGAATCCAGTGCCGCGGCTTGCAGCATTTGCGACAGCAGATCGTTCGACGGACACCTGCGGCGCTGGTCAAGGAGCCGGCCCACGTATTCACGCAACCAGGCTACTGTAGCATTCGCGAGATCGCGGTCCCGAAACGGAACTAAAGGACTGAACACTTTGCACAATTCAATCGCCTTTACCCCCACCTCATTCCGATCCTCGGCTGGTATACCAATGAGCTCACAAACGAGCAGCACGGGCAACGGAAAAGCCAGATCGGCGACCACGTCGAAATACTCGCGTTCCCGAACAGGCTCCAGAAGATCGTCAATTAGATTCCCAATATGATCGCTCATGCGCCGCACCGCGGAAGGATGGAATGCGGCATTCATAAGTCCTCGTAACCGCGTGTGTTCCGGAGGATCGCGGTGAATGAGCATGCGATAGGAAAACTCGCTGGCTGCGCCCTCTCCAAAGGAAATTTGATGAAATTGTGCAGGCAGGCGATGACGCAAGCGCCGGTCCCCAAGCAACTCAGACACTTCAGCATATCGAGTCACAACCCAACGTCCGGCTCCGCCGCGGCACAAAGGACCAAACTTCCGCAGCTTCGCATATGTTGGATATGGGTTTTCCATTACCTCAGGGTCAAGAAGATCATACTTAGGCAAAAGAAACGTATCCATGGCCGTAGACATAGGCGAATTACCAACCTAAACAGGGATGAGAACAGTATTTCCTGCGTCCTCGCTATAAGAAAACAACAATGCAGGGCCAGGGCGCCCAACAGACAGTAATGAGAAACTTTCCCCGGGTGCTAACGTTATACTCTTGACTCAAGCCGCTCCACAGACCGATACGGGTTTTTTCCCAGAGTTGCTCCGAAGCAATCCACGCTCCCTACTGCGAGCGCTCAAAATTTCACCATCGTAGCATAACTGATTTGGAATCACAATTCTCGTCTCCCATCGCTTTAGCACCGTCCGAATGGCGGACTTTATCGCAGTTCTCGGCGGATCCTATGTGATCGAGTCGGGAACCATGAATATCTGCTGAACAATAAGGGGGACAATACGCGGACTATAACGTCCACGCCGCCGCTTATGGTTGAAGCGATGGACTCCATGCCGTTTGCAGGAAATTAAGGACGCACTCCAAAACGACCTTGCTCTTCCAAAATGCACTGCTGTGAGTGAGTCCGGGTAAAGCGGCGAAGCTCAGGTTCGGCATGGATTCTGGATACTTACTCACCACCGGATAAATAGGGTCCTGCTCACCCGCATAGAAAAGACAGGGCTGAACGATGTGCGGCAGGACGTCTTCCAGCGAAAAGACATCCTGCTGTGCAGCTGCCAGTGCCTTGAAGTCATTAATCAGTATCGTTTGGCGTTTTACTGCCTCCCTGCGTTCCTCGGAAAGGTTGGTGATCTCAAAAATCGTTTCAAGAAATCTTCCCGGATCATCCGGGTTGATTCTCACCCAAGGCGGAACTGTTCGCGCGCCTGCATCCTCGCCGCCAATAACCAGTGCCGCAACTCGCAATGGCGCCCATTTGGCCAATCCGAGCGCCACGCGTGCCCCTGAGGAATACCCCCAGAAACTAGCCTTTTCTATTTTGAGTTGATCCAATATAGCAACTACGTCCTGAACCTGCAGCCACAAGGTATACGCGTCTGGGTCATAAGGTTTGTCGCTATTGCCATGACCACGTGAATCGAGGAGTATCAGGCGAAATTGTTGGCGCAGAACCTCAACATAGCCAGACAAATACCAGGTCTTCAGATCCTGGCCAAAACCGTGCTGAAGAACTAATGGAGGCCCCTCTCCTACGACGCGGTAATGGATGCGAACCCCATCATTTTCAGCATATGGCATAGGCTTATCGTATACCTCGTCTATTCGATGGTTCCCAAAAGTATTGCCACGGGTGCGGCAAGGCCGCAGCATAGCAGGGATTCTTACTCCTACGCTATATTCACCACGTGCCGATGATAGTTCGCCCAGCCCCGAATTTTGGGATTGAGTTGATGGATCAGATCGGCGGCCGACATGCCCAGCACGGCTTTGATGGTCTTCCGGATGCCGCTCAGGAAGGTTTTAACATTCTTCTTTGGAAGGCTTGATGAGCAGTTTCCCGTTGGGATACTTGCACACGTTTTGTCCGAGGAAATCAAAGCCTTTCTCCACCCTGGTGATGACCGTCTTCGCGGGAGAAAGTTCCAACCCGGGTTCTTGCAGAAACTGCTCGACGAGGGGCTTGATTTCTCCTTTCAGTAGTTCTTTAGTTCTACCTGTAATGATGAAGTCATCCGCATAACGGACAAGATTGACACCTGTGCAAACCAAATCCGCAGTGGATTCTAGGCGATGTCAAGTCCTGTTTCGACCGAATTTCGCATGATTGGCTTCTGGCTCACGTCCTTATTTCCGCCACGACTTACAAGACCGCGGGGACTACCAAAGTACGCGGAAGTCGTATAAGACATCGGGCAGGTGAGCCTTGTCTCCGAGCAGCAGAGCCAAGAACTTGCCCTGTGCTTCGAGTATCGATTCCTGGTCGGAACGCGCATACAGTTGCATTGTCGTCCTGACGTCCTCATGACGCGGAATGCCCTGTAATGTCTTCGGATCATACGTCAGCTTCACCGGCGAAGAAGCCAGAGAATGCCGGAAGTTGTTTGTGCTCCGAAAGCCGGAGTCTTAGAATAGCGGTTTCGGCCTGGAGGATCTTATGCTTCTGCACAGAATTGTTTGTGCTCTCGGGGCAGCAGCGTTTTGTTGTCTGTTCTTAGGGGCCGGTCAGGAAAACCCAGCTCCTCCGAGGGAAGTCACCTACAACCGGGATGTGGCTCAGATTCTGTATAACAACTGTGTTGTGTGCCACCGCCCGAACGACATCGCTCCCATGTCACTGATGACATACAAGGATGCCCGTCCATGGGCGCGGGCGATTCGAGAAGCGGTGGTGCAGCGCAAAATGCCGCCCTGGCACGCCGACCCGAAGGTAGGCGATTTCACCAACGATCCGCGGCTGACCGAGCAGGAGATCGCGACCATCGACGCCTGGGTGAGAACCGGCACCAAGGAAGGCGAAGCGAAAGATCTGCCGCCGGCTCCGGTGTTCCTTGAAGGCTGGCATATCAAGCCCGATGTGGTGTTGACAATTCCCGAGTTTACGGTAACGGGCGGTAGTCAAGACGATTACGAATATATCTATGTTCCCACCCACTTCACCGAGGACAAATGGGTTCAGGCGGCCGAGGTGCTTCCCGGAGATCGGCGCGTTGTGCATCACGCTACCGTTTCGGTGATCGCGGCTGACAAAGTGGCGAAAGAAGAAGAGGAGCATGGCAAGGCCGATGCCGGAGTCGACAAATACCATTACCGCACGGGCAAAGTGTTACACCTGAGGAGGGATGCACCTGTGGTGGATGATGGGTGCTCGTCCCCCGATGGCGGCGGAATGCCGGATAAGGGATCCGGGTATTTGAACATCGTGCCGGGGATCTACCTACCGGGACATTTGGCAGAGACCCGGCCCGCCGGCTACGCGTTGAGAATTCCGGCGGGCTCCTATTTGCAGTTTCAGGTTCACTACAGCAACCACACCGGCGACGACGTGAAAGATCGCACCAGCATCGGTCTGGTATTCGCGCGCGAACCGGTGAAGCATGAGATTGCGCAGTACGAAATCTGGAACGACCTCTTCCTCATTCCGCCTAACGACGCCAATCATCGCGTTACCTCCTGTTACACCTTGCCGAAAGATGTGACCGTCCTGGCCTACACCGCTCACATGCATTTTCGTGGCAAAAGCATGACCACCGAAGCGATTTATCCCGAAGGCCGTCACGAGGTAATCCTCAACGTCCCGCACTATGACTTCCGCTGGCAGGAGACATACTTCCTGAAACATCAGTTCCTGCTGCCCAAAGGCACGAAGCTGGTGACCACCGCGTACTTCGACAATTCGTTTGACAATCCCCAGAATCCCGATCCTTCTAAAGCCATTCGTTGGGGTGAGCCCAGCGACGAGGAGATGATGGGCTTCTGGTTGCAATTCGCGGATCCCAAACCAGTTGAGGAAAGAGCTGCGATCGCGCACAAGTGAAATAGCCGGCGTGGCGATAGGCTTTGAGCATCAACCTTGAGTTGATCTTTCTTCAGTTGACCGATCCGGAGCCCCGATCATGGAAGTCACGCGTCGCAGTTTTCTGGTTACCGCCGCAGCGGCGGCCTATGCTCCCGCATTCCTGGGGGCGACCGACAAGGCCGGGGGTAAGGCGCCTATCCTCGGGCAAGGCGAGCATCGATATGAGGCCATTCATGACTGGGGCGAATTGCCGCGCACCATCAAGTACGGCAACACGCATGGTGTCTGCGAGGATTCACAGGGCCACATCTACGTCCACCACACCGTTCATGCCACCAGCGACAGCCTGGACACGATGGTGGTCTTCGATCATAAAGGCAAGTTCGTCCGCTCGTGGGGGCGGCAATTTAAAGGTGGAGCCCATGGCCTGACCATCCGCAAAGAGGGTAGCGAAGAGTTCCTCTATCTGTGCGATTTCCAGCATGGCATCGTAACCAAGCGAACTTTGAAGGGCGAAGAGGTATTCACCTTAGGGTATCCGGCAGAATCGGAAGCCTACAAGCCCAAAGACAAAACCTCAGCAGTAGTCTACCGGCCAACCAACGTGGCCGTCGCTCCGAATGGCGACATTTACGTGGGTGACGGATACGGCTCGAGTTTTATCAATCAGTACAACCAGAAAGCCGAGTTTATCCGCACCTTTGGCGGCCTGGGAAAAGGTGACGATCAGTTGGATTGCCCTCACGGCCTGTGGGTGGATGCGCGCGGAGAGACGCCGCTCCTGGTGGTGACCGACCGGGGCAACAGCCGGTTGCAGCGGTTTACCCTTGATGGCAAGCATGTTGACTTCCTGCTGGGCACGTCGAAGATGCCCTGTTATCTGCACGAACGGAATGGGGACGTATTGATCGCGGATCTCTTAAGCAAGGTGATCATTCTCGACCGCAAGAACAATGTGGTCGCCAGCCTGGGCGAAGGCGAATATTCAAATAAGGATTGGAACACGGTTCGAAATCAGACTCCTCGGACGTTTGTGCCCGGCAGGTTCGTTTGTCCTCATGGCGCCTGCTTTGATCACGAGGGCAACATCTTTGTGGTGGAGTGGGTGGAGGCGGGCAGAGTAACGAAACTGCGCCAGTTAGCCTAACTCGAATTTTCGAGACATCGGCCTAACGGTCCGCGAGCCTGATCGTCCTGCCGGTTCTTGCCGACTCGCGCGCGGCATCGAGGATGCGGACCACTGTGACGTTCGTGTCAAGAGCCGAGAGACCACTTGGCTTGATCTCTCCCGAGACCACCGCGATCAGGTACGAGATCGGATCGTTGTACGGAGCGGGGAGCGCCGGAGCGGTCTGCTGCTGCTCCTGATTGTCTCCTTTCCGGCGCACGCGAATGTCGTCGCGGCGCACCGTGATAGCCTCGCCGATCTCTCCATATACTTCCATGTCCTTGCGGTCGAATGGCCAATTCCACGATGCTTGCAGGATGGCCTGCGCCTTCGCATAGGTGAGGATGACTGTGGCTTCATCCTCGACGTGCGGATAAATCTCGGGCTTCAATTGTTGGGTGACCGCAGTGACTGTGAGCGGGACTGCCCCCTGCATCAGCCAAGTCATCAGGTCGGCGCCGTAACAGCCGAAGTCGAACAGCGCTCCCGCACCGTTGCGCGCCGGGTCCGTCAACCATGAGAGGAACTCAGGAGGGACACCTATCTCCATCGGTCCCCGGTGGCCATCATGTACGACAACCTTGCGAACATCGCCGAGAGCGCCATCGCGCGCAAGGTGGTACACCGCGGTGTTGCTGGCGTACCAGGTGGTTTCGTAGTTCACCAACACAGGGATGTGCGCCGCATCGGCAGCCCGCTTAATAGCAAGCGCGTCTTCCACGCTGACGGCCAGGGGCTTTTCCATCATCACTGGGATGCGGTGGCGTGCCGCGGCCTCCACAACCCGGCGATGATCGCGCGTGTCGGTGTACACCAGCACAGCCTGCGGCTGTACCGACGTCAGCATCTGTTCAACATCGTGGTACAGCAGTTGCGAGTTGAGCTTGAACTCGTTCGCATACCGTTGCGCAAGTTGCTCATCCGGTTCGGCGATGCCGACGATCTCAATGTCGCTGCGCTTCAGGGCGGGACCGAGAAAACCGGCGACGTGCCCGTGCACCAGGCCGACGATGGCGACGCGTAAGGGCCGCCCAGTTGACAGAGCGGAGGACGCCGCAATTGCTACGGCAGGCCTGATAGCGACCGCCACGGGTGCAATAAACACGAGTGCAATAAAGCTGATAAATTTGCGCATGAGAGTCTTCGCCTAGGATTGCATTCCGGCCTTACGCGGCATCTTTCGAGCGTAGTATCCATCGTTTCGGGATACAAGAGCTGTCTTGGTGCGTCCCACAACTTCGCGCAAGATCATGTCATCTATGATCCACTCAGAAGGGATAGAATTACAACGGTCCGAATCCCGTGGAGGCATAACCATGAGGCGGTTGCTTTGCCGGATATTGATTCTCCTCGCAGCACTACCGGCCTTTGCCCAGAGCCAAAGCGACTCCGCTGTCCCACCGTACAGAAACGCAAATCTGCCGGTCGAGCAGCGGGTGCGCGATTTGCTAGGTCGTATGACGCTGGAACAAAAAGTTGCCATGTTGAGTGGGGCCGATTGGATGCAGAGTGTTCCGAACGAACGGCTTGGCATTCCCTCGATAAAAATGGCCGATGGCCCGATTGGCATAAGATCGTGGGCCGGACCGTCATCTCAGACCAATGCGCAAAGTACGGCAATCAAAGTCACCACCACAGCTTTTCCCGCTGGAGTCGCCATGGCCGCCACTTGGGATACGGATCTGCTGCAAAGCGAGGGGCAGGCGATCGGGCAGGAATTGAAGGCTCTGGGACGAGATATGATCCTAGGCCCCACTGTGAACATTAATCGCACTCCGCTCTGGGGTAGAAATTTCGAGGGGTACGGCGAGGATCCCTATCTCACGAGCCGTTTGGCAGTGGCTTACATCAAGGGAGTTCAGGGCGAAGGCGTAATTGCGACGGTCAAGCACTTTGCCGCTAACAACCAGGAGTTCGAACGGCATCGGATTAACGCACGGGTGGACGAGCGTGCCCTGCAGGAGATCTATTTTCCGGCGTTTAAAGCGGCGGTTCAGGAAGCTGGCGTCTGGTCCGTTATGTCGGCCTACAACAAACTTAATGGCGTGTACTGTGCTGAAAGTGCCGCCCTCCTGAAAGATGTTCTGCAGCGACAGTGGGGCTTCAAGGGCTTCGTAGTGTCAGACTGGGGCAGCACCTACAGCACCGCAGACACAGTGAATGCCGGCATGGATTTGGAGATGCCAGGTGGCGAACCCATGAAAGCCTGGCTGAAGCAGGCCAAAACGCAAGCGGAGGGCAATGGAGGCGGTTGGCTGGTCCCCGAGAAAGTGCTTCCAGAAATAGCGGCCGGCAAAATATCCACGGCCACGATTGATGACAACGTAAGCCGTCTACTCCGCGTGATATTCCTCAGCGGGCAATTCGACAAACCTCACACCCCGGTTGGTGAGATTGATACGCTTGGGCAGCGGGCCCTGGCGCGCAAGGCGTCGACCGAGAGCATCGTTCTCCTCAAGAATAGCGGAGACATCCTCCCTCTCAATCCGTCGAAGATTCGTTCCCTGGTTGTCATCGGGCCTAACGCCGCTGTAGCCAGAACCGGCGGGGGCGGCAGTTCGCTTGTGATGCCCAAGTATTCGATAACTCCGCTCAAGGGCATTCAGGATCGGGCGGGTGATCGCCTGCAAGTGAGTTATTCGCTGGGCGCCACGATGGAGGGCGAAGATCCGAGCACAGACACTGCGCAGGCGCGAGAAAAGCTTCGGAGTGAAGCGGTCAACGCCGCCAAGAGAGCCGATGCCGCCATCATCGTGGTGGGCAGATTCCCAAGACTCGAGTCGGAGGATTTTGACATCAAGTCGCTCGACCTGCCGGCGGGGCAGGACGAACTCATCGAGGCGGTGGCAAAAGTCAACAAAAACACCGTCGTGGTGATCAATGCCGGCGGACCGGTCATCATGACCGCGTGGATCTCCCAAGTTCCCGCCATTCTGGAGATGTGGTATGGCGGGCAGGAAGGCGGAAACGCGATCGCTGACGTCTTATTTGGCGATGCCAATCCCTCGGGAAAGCTCCCCGTTTCGTTTGTGAAGGAGTGGAAGGATTCTCCAGCCTACGGACATTATCCCGGCGAGAATCTGCAGGTTGATTACGCCGAAGGTATCTATGTGGGCTACAGGTACTTCGACAAGCAAAAGGTGGACCCGCTGTTTCCTTTTGGTTACGGTCTTTCCTATACGAAGTTCGATTACAGCGATCTGAAGGTCTCGCCGAGCGAGGTCTCGTCGGGCAAGCCGGTAGCAGTGAGTGTGCGGGTACGCAACACGGGATCCCGCCCCGGTACAGAGGTGGTGGAGCTCTACGTGCACGACGGACATTCGAGCGTGGATCGCCCTGTCCAGGAACTGAAGGGCTTTCGTCGAGTGAGTCTGGCGCCCGGCGAAACAAGGGCTGTGGATTTTACGCTCGAACGGAGCGCAATGGCTTACTACAGCACCGTGAAGAAAGACTGGGTGACGGAGCCAGGCCAGTTCGACGTGCTGGTTGGATCTTCGTCGCGGGACATCCGAATGAAAGGCTCGTTCATCTTAAACAGTGAACCTGCCTCGAGTAAAGCTCCCTAGCGGCGTCTTAGCGCTTCCAGCTCTTCTAAGGATCGTGGCCAATCCGACCCCAAGAGCCGGGACAAGCCCCGATCCGCAAGGACCTTTCCGCCCGTCTGGCAGCGCGCGCAATAGTTCGTTTCTTTATCGGCATAGCGAATCCGCAGAACGCCGTCGCCACACCTAGGACACGGCTCCCCATAGCGCCCATGAACTGCCATCCCCTCGCGAAACGCAGTGACCTTTTCGGGAAAGTCGGTCTTCACGCCGACGCGGAGTCGGTCCACCCATAACCCGAGTGTGTGCCGGGTCGCAGCGAACAGTCTCTCCCACTCGTGGGGTTCCAGTTTCTGTGTGAGCGTGAGGGGGGAGAGTTGCGCCGCGTGCAGGATCTCATCGGAATACGCGTTGCCGATGCCACTCAGTAGACGTGGATCGGTAAGCGCCCTCTTGAGTGTGTGGTTTTCGACAGTAAGCGTCGCGCGAAATAAATTCAGATCGCTAGAGAAGACGTCGATTCCTCCGGGGTCGATGGAACGCAAACTCTCCTCGCCAACGAGTATATGCAAAGATGCGCGGCGTTTTGTGCCGGCTTCGGTGAGTACCAGAGAACCATTGGGAAAATCGAAGGCTGCCAGACTCTTACGGCCGACCAGCTTTGCTTCCGGAGCCCGCCAATGCAAACGACCGGCTATCATTAAGTGAAGCGCCAGCCACAAGTCGTTGTCTACTCCAATTACGATGCGCTTGCCGACTCGACGCAGTTCGCGGACCGTACGGCCCTCTACGCTCGCAAGAGGCGGTTGCGCGGTTCGCAGCAAAAAGGCGCTCGCCAGCCGTATCCGCTCAAGTGGTTGACCGACTATGCGAGATTCGAGCGCGCCAATATAGGCGGCAATATCCGGCAGTTCTGGCATGGGTATCAGCTTGCACGTCGTGGCCAGACTTTTGCAACATCGATGTTGGCTGCCGGGATTTATTCGGACCGATTGGCAGGCGCTTGTAAATCTTTCGCTTCCAGCTTCCGGCACCGGTCCAAGTTGGCTCTGGCCTTGTCTGCTGGGAGGTTCGGACGTACAAAATAGGTCGTCGTCTGCGGATCGATCTTGCCCGGAACCGAAGGATTCGGGCCCGCCTCCGTTTTTCAGGTAGTGCGATCTTGTGTATCCTGAGCAACGAGGCCTCTGCCAATGGGAAGAATTTTCTCTGTTCTACCCGTCGCCCTTTGCATTGCCCAGATCTCCATCGCGCAGGTGGATCCGCGCTGGAAGCCAAACGATCCGGATCGTCCCTTGCCCCCGGTGATTGAGGCCGGAACGGTGAGCACGCAGGATGCGCCGGGGCGTCCTCCGTCCGATGCCACGGTGTTGTTCGGTGGCAAGGATCTTTCCCAGTGGGCGGGCGAAGATGGCCAGCCAGCGAAGTGGAAGGTAGTGGATGGCTACATGGAAGTGGTGCCCCATAGCGGCTACATCCATACGCGCCAGCCGTTCGGCGACTGCCAATTGCACGTGGAGTTCGCGGAGCCTGTGCCTCCGATCGGCACGGATCAGGGGCGCGGCAATAGTGGCGTGTTCTTGATGGGCCTCTACGAAATCCAGGTGCTGGATTCGTTTCGGAACAAAACCTACGCCGACGGCCAGGCCTCGGCGGTGTATGGGCAATTTCCCCCGCAGGTGAATGCCTCACGGCCACCGGGACAATTGCAGACGTATGACATCATCTTTCACGGTCCGCGTTTTGACAAAGATGGCAAAGTGCTGCGCCCGGCGCGGGTGACCGCGCTGCACAATGGAGTGCTGGTGCAGGACAACGTGGAGCTGTCGGGGCCGACTGCCCACCACGAGCGGCCTCCCTACAAGCCGACACCGGATAAGTTGCCACTCAGCCTGCAGGATCACGGCAACCCAGTGCGCTTCCGGAATATTTGGATTCGTGAGCTGGGCGACGGGCAGTAAGTCGATTTCGGACATGCGAAATCGGACCGGGCACACCGAAAATTTCGGATCGCCTTCGGGAATCGATATTAGGACACTACTGCCGACCTTGAGGCGCGGGCGGCGGCAGGTGTCTTATGTTACCTTTAGGGTCCGAGAGCATCACAGCGAAGATGGAGGGCTGCGCAGCATCCTCAACATTGCAGCTAAGAATCCCTCCACGCGAAACAGTGTTACGGAAACGAATGCTTTTGAGGGAGATCGCTTGCGCCACGCTCGAATCGCTTTATTCCTCTTTCTGCCTTTTCTGATTCTCGCAGGTCTCACGCGTGCCCAGGATCAGCCGGCCGTTGATTCTTCGGTCCCACCCCCGCCGCATGCTAAGCAAATCCATCTCAAACACATTCTAGTGATTGGTCAGACGAAGGGATGGGAGCACGAGTCGGTTTCGGATGGGATGGCTGCCATCTACAATATGGGCCGCGACAGCGGTCTCTGGGATGCGACGTTGCGCACCGATGTCGGACCGATCACGAAGAAGAAACTGGACAAAAATGCGAAAAATCTCGACTACTTCGATGCCCTGGTCTTTGTGAGCACCACAGGCGAACTTGATTTGGACGACGGCCAGAAGAAAGACATGATGTCGTTCATCAAGGACGATGGAAAGGGCTTTGTGGGCGTTCACGCCGCCCTCGACACCAATTACAAATGGCCGGAATACGGCGAGATGATCGGCGGCTGGTTCGACCAGCACCCATGGTCCACGTTCAACGCGCCGATCATCAATGAAGACCCGAGCTTTCCGGCGGTCCGCCACTTTCCAAGAGCGTTCGTTAAGTATGACGAGATCTATCAGCCCAAGGAGTGGTCGCGCGATAAGGTCAACGTGCTGCTCAGTCTCGACCCCGCGAAACTCAACTATGCAAACAACCCGCGCATCCACAGAACGGATCATGATTTCGCCGTAGCGTGGGACAAGATGTACGGCAAAGGGCGCGTTTTTTACTCGACCCTCGGACATACCGAGGAAGCCTGGAATGACCCCGACATCCGTAAGATGTATTTTGAAGCGATCAAGTGGGTGCTGGGCATGACGGACGGCAGCACGGCGTCTCATCCGCGGCCGCAAGCGTCCGGCGATGAGCACTGAAGCTGCTTCGAGTGCGATGAAGTGCGGAGGAATACTTTTCGGAATGAATTCTCTTCGTTTGGCCTTCCAGGGGAGTGTTCTGTTGGTGGCTCCGTTGCTCGTGAGCCTCGCCGTTTCCTCAGCACAAACACCAACTCATAGCACGTCAGCCAAAAGCGGAGCCCGGCAAAATGGTCCAGTTGTGCCCAAATCATACCCGCCGGCTCTGGTCCAGAGCGGGAGCCTTCTTTTCCGGCAAGATTGCTCCTTTTGTCATGGCCGCGACGCTGGCGGCGGAGAGAGCGGACCCGACCTTACGCGCTCCAAGCTGGTCACCGAGGACGTGGGCGGAGACAAGATCGGCGCAGTTGTGCGCAATGGACGCCCAGACAAGGGCATGCCACGCTTTAACGTTTCCGATCAGCAGATTGCCAGCCTGACTGCCTTTATCCACTTTCAACAGAACGCTGCGCTCACCAGAAAAGGGGGACGCAAGGGAGTGGACGTGTCCGATCTTCAAACCGGAAATGCCGAGGCTGGCAAACAGTATTTCGACGGTGCGGGGGGATGCGCAGCTTGTCACTCGCAAACCGGCGATCTGGCGGGGATCGCATCGCGTTACAAGGGTCTCGATCTTGAAGAGCAGATGCTGTACCCCAGACACGCGAAATCCAGAACGGCGGTAACACTTGCTTCCGGTCAAACAATCACTGGCACGCTGGAATATCTCGACGAGTTTACGGTTGGACTCATTGATCCCACAGGTGCGTATCGATCCTGGCGGACCAGCGATGTCCGGTACAAGGTAGACGCGCCGGTGAATGCCCATGTTGAGCTGTTGAGCAAATACACGGATGCCGACATCCACGATCTGATGGCGTATTTGCAGACTTTGCGCTGAGCGCTGACTCGGCATCATTGGTTTGAGAGGTCCGGAATCGATATGAATTGTCTGAAAGTTGCATTCCTTGTTGCTGTGAGCGCAACGATCGCGATTGCACCGCCCAGCCTCACGCTGGCGCAAGGGGCCGATGAGCAAATGCTTCTGCATCCGCCGGCCGATAGTTGGCCGGGATATCACGGCGACTATTCCGGCAGACGTCACAGTTCGCTCACCCAGATCACGCCGCAGAACGTGAAAAATCTGGCCCTTGCCTGGGCCTTCCAGACAGACCAGCTTTCGCAAATCAAGTCCTCGCCGCTGCTGGTAGATGGCATTTTGTACTTTACCGTTCCAGAAAACATTTGGGCGGTCGATGCACGGTCCGGCCACCAGATCTGGCATTACGCCTACCCGCGGAGCCCCGGGGAACACATCGGGCATCGTGGCGTGGCTATGTACAAGGAATATCTTTTCTTTTTAACTCCCGACGCGCACCTCGTATCCCTGAACGCAAAAGATGGAACCGTGCGCTGGAACGTACCGGTTGCGGACGCCACGAAGGGTTATTGGACCAGCATGGCTCCCCTCGTCGTCGGGAACCGCGTGCTCATTGGTGTTTCCGGAGATTTTGATAACCTGAGCGGCTATATCCGGTCGATTGATCCGGAGACGGGCGCAACCCAATGGCAGTGGAATTCCACTCCTCCGGCTGGAACCCCAAACCAAACGACTGGAGGAATGACGTGGATGACCGGAACTTATGATCCCGATCTCAATCTCGTCTACTGGGGAACCGGGAACCCGACTCCGGTCCTGAACGGCTTGACGCGGCCGGGCGATGATCTCTACACGTGCAGCATCGTCGCTCTGAATCCGGACACGGGCAAGCTAGCGTGGTCCTTCCAAGTCTCTCCGCACGATACGCACGATTGGGATGCCGTCGAGACTCCGGTGCTGGTCGATGGAGATTTCCACGGGGAACCGAAGAAGATGCTGATGCAGACCTCGCGCAACGGCTACTTCTTTGTTCTCGATCGCACCAACGGAAAGAATCTTTTGACCGCTCCTTTCGGTCCTGTGAACTGGTCGCTTGGAGTCGATGAGCAGGGCCGCCCGATTCCAAATTCCACCAAGGAACCGGCGCCCGATGGAAGCCTGATTGCGCCTGACGAAGGCGGTATGACCAACTACCGTTCCCCCAGCTTCGATACCAGGAACGGATCGTTTATCGTCGACGCCCATCCCAGCTACGGTATCTACTTCGCCAAGCCAGCCGATGGAGTCTACGGCTGGGCGGGCGCGGACTACGGCATTTGGGGCAAGGGTGTGATCGAAGCCATCGATTACCAAACCGGCAAGATCCGTTGGAGCCATGAAGTTGGTCCCGGAGGGTCGGGTGCGGGAGTGCTGACGACCGACTCAGGGCTCACCTTCACCGGCGACGCACACGGCAACTTCCTGGCGCTCGATTCGAGTGACGGCAAAACGCTTTGGCACGCGGGTTCAGGCTCGCGCATCGTAAGTTCTCCGATCACCTACGCACTCGACGGTCGCCAATACGTGCTGACCAGCAGCGGTGGCGTACTGTTCGCATGGGCGCTTCCGCAAACGTAATGTATCTATTCAAGAATGCGCCGTGTTTCTGCGCTGAGACTCGTGGCTCCATTCGGATGGGCAAGAATCTCGCCGATCGCTCCGGCAAGGGGTCTATCGAATCAGGTCTGGTCGATTGAGGAAATCGTTACACTGGCAAGTTAGGGAGTAAGACGTGGCTCTTACTTCCCCTCCAATCTTACCTTGCCGCGATGCCACGTCAACTCCGGTCCTTTGGCAGGCAGCCACCAGCTATCGCCACTATCAGGCCGACCGCGTAGTTATTCGGCTGTCCGCGATTCATTCGGACTGTGTTCCTGCGGTTTGCATTCGTGCGCGTCGAACTGGGCCTTCACTTCCCGCTCAGCTTGTTCGTAGTCTCGCGACGACGACTTGAAGGACGCGGAGCACGCTTCGCAAACACAAAACAATTGATTATCTGAATTAACGACGCGCAGTTTGCGTTTTGGCATCGAGTTGACTCCGTTTTGCCGTTTCTTGAAATCTACCGCCGCCGTAATCGGCGAACCCTGGTAGAGAAATTAATTTCAAGACACTTCGAGCACGGACACGTAAAAGCGGTATCGTTCGGGAAAACAATGTGGCCGCAGTTCTTGCAGATCAACCGCCCGTTGGGAAGGACGGTCATTTGATGGAACTTGTCATCGACTACGCAGTACGGACAACGAACTTCTTTCTGCACCATTTTCGGTGGCACTCACTGGTACAAAGCGGTGTGCCGCGCGCTCTCGGTTCTCGCGTTCAGGCATGCGGAAGTATAGAGGGTTTCCACACTATCTGAATGTTTGACACCCGACGCAAGCATGAACGTTGTCCGGGTTGCCCGGTGCTCTGCAAAATGCGGGTTTTGCTATGTTGTTCTTACCACTTCGTGGGCAACTTGCATGAAGTCGCGCTTTCTGGCCATGGACGCTTGTTCTTGCCGGCTGTTATGGCGTCCCGCTCTGTTTGCCGTGAATATTGAACCTGACCAACAATCCGTTACGTCCTTGGCCTTGCCGCGGGCCACCTGGGCCGCGTATGATGCACCGTTTGCCTTCTTACGCCATGAACAAACCGGCGCGCGGATCGTTGCTTGGTATCGAGCACCTGGAGGACAAGGAAATCCTTGGCCTGCTGAAGCTGGCCCGGCGCATGAATCCGCTCAAGCCTCGTCCGCTGTTGCGCAACAAGCGCGTGGTGCTGCTGTTTTATGAAGCCTCGACGCGCACTCGATCTTCTTTTGAGATCGCCGCCAAGTCCTTGGGGGCGATCACCACACTGGTGCAGTCCTCGGGATCGAGCATCGAAAAGGGCGAATCCTTGCTCGATACTGGCTACACTCTGCGCGCGGTGGGCGCGGACGCCATCGTCATTCGCCATCCCGCCGCGGGCGCGCCGCATCTGATGGCGAAGCACCTCGACATTCCCGTTATCAACGCCGGCGACGGCATGCACGAGCATCCTTCTCAGGCCCTGCTCGATGCCTTCACGATTTTGAAGCACAAGAAATCGTTCAAGGGATTGCAGGTCGCGATCCTCGGTGACATTTATCACAGCCGCGTCACGCGTTCCAATTGCCATTTGTTGACCCGGTTCGGAGTGAAGATCACGCTCTGCGGGCCGCCGGAATTCGTGCCTGAGGTGTCGGCGACTCTAGCGCCCGGCCTGCGCATCACCCGCCATATTGAGGATGCGTTGCGCGGCGTCGACGTGATCATGTTGTTGCGCCTGCAAAAAGAGCGATTGGCCGGTCAGAAGATCAGCCTGCAGGACTATATTGCGCGATACCAAATGACATCAGCGCGGCTGAGGCTGGCCAAACGCGATGCGATCGTGATGCATCCCGGACCGATCATTCGCGGACTTGAGTTGACCGCGGAAGTGGCCGACGGTCCACAATCGCGAATCATCGACGAGGTTCACAATGGAGTTCCCACCCGCATGGCGATCCTGGCGCGGGCGTTGGGCAAGGCGAAGTGAGCCGCGGATTTTCGCAGAGGAACACGGATTAAGAGAATGCCGAACGACAAATCCAAGCCGGTGGCGCTTCTGATTAAAGGCGGCCATGTCATCGACCCCGCGGCGAAGATCAATTCGCAGATGGACGTTCTCTTGCGCGACGGACGTGTGGCCGAGATCGCGCTGCCCAACAAAATCCGTGGCGGCAGCGACGAAAAGTTCGATGCACGCGGTCTGATCGTGGCTCCGGGGTTCATCGACTTGCACGTTCACTTGCGCGAACCCGGGCAGAGCCACAAAGAAACGATTGCCACGGGTACGGCTGCGGCCGCCGCCGGAGGGTTTACCTCGGTCTGCACCATGCCGAACACGGCGCCGGTAGTCGATACCGCCGAATGGGTCGCGTGGCTGCGGCATCCCGAGCGTGCCGCCGTGGTCAATGTCTTTCCTATCGCCGCCGCCACGCGCAGCTCGCGCGGTGCATCGCTCACCGATTTTGCGGATTTGCAGCGGGCGGGAGCGATCGCCGTCACCGATGACGGCAAGCCGATTCTCGACGATGACATCATGCGCGCGGCTCTACGGCTGGGCGCCGAACTGAACCTGCCCGTGGTGCAGCACGCCGAAGATACGCGCCTCACCGAAAACGCCTCGATGCACGAAGGCCCAACCAGCTTCCGTCTTGGCTTGCGCGGCATGTCGGCCGCCGCCGAGGCTGACATTGTCGAGCGCGACGTCACGCTCGCGCAGCAGATTCGCGAATCACGCCTGCACGTGGCGCATCTTTCCACTTCCGATGCGCTCAAGGCCGTGCGCCGCGGCAAGCGCAGCATTCATAATGCCCGCGTCACTTGCCGGGTGACCTGCGAAGTGACGCCGCACCACTTCACGCTGCTCGACCGGGACGTGGGCGAGTTCGACACGAGCTTCAAGATGAACCCGCCACTGCGAACGCCGGCCGATCGCGAAGCCATTCTGGTTGCGCTCGCCGACGGCACCGTCGATGCCATCGCCACCGACCACGCACCTCACGCCACGCACGAGAAGCAGGTGGAGTTCGAGCGCGCCGCATTCGGCATCACCGGACTGGAAACCGCGCTAGCCTTGGCGATTACGAAGCTTCACCGCGAGCACAAAATTCCGCTGACGCGCATCGTCGAACTCTTCACCGCCGGCCCGGCGCGCGTCTTCGACCTCCGGGGGCGCGGGTCGCTCGCCCGCGGCAACTTCGCCGATGTAACCATCTTCGATCCCAAGAAGCGCTGGACGTTCGACGCCGCCAAATCGCGCTCCATGTCGCGCAACACTCCATTCGATGGCTGGCAGTTTACTGGGAAAGTCGTGGCAACCATTGTGGGCGGGAAGATCGTATCCAGCGGGGATTGAATACTCCCCACTTGTGAGCGACGGGATCTTCGTTCCTACTTCGACTTCTTGTGCGCGGCTTTCTTCATCGTTCGTTTCTCCAACAGCACCACCACATGCGCGACCGCGGCATTGTCCAGGTTAAGACCTTCCGGAGTCTTGGCCTTCAACCCAACGCAATCGGCGGGCACGCCCAACAACTGCGCTATATGAGATCGAATCGCCGCGGCGTGAGGTCCGATCTTCGGAGCGGCGAGAATCAGGCTGGCGTCGATATTTGCCACACTGTACCCCGCAGCGTGCACGCGCTTTAGCGCCTCGCGCAGGAAGACCACCGAATCCGCGCCCTTCCATTTCGCATCCGACGGCGGAAACAGCGCACCAATGTCGGGAGCAGCCACGGCCCCCAGCAGCGCGTCGGTGATGGCGTGCAGCAGCACGTCGCCATCGGAGTGCCCGCCGAGACCCTTGTCATGCGCAAGCGCGATGCCGCCGATCTTCAGCGGAATCCCCGGTCGAAATTCATGCGAATCAAAGCCGTAGCCGATGCGTGTCGTTGGTCGTCGGTCGCTTGTCCTCGGCATCGGGGATCAGTGTTGATCAGTAACTCTCAGGTAGAACTCCGCCAGCTCCATGTCCGCCGGCGCTGTGATCTTGATATTACGCGGTGAGCCCATGACCACGGCCACATCGTGTCCTGATCGTTCTACCAGCGAAGCCTCATCCGTGCCGAGAAATCCGTCGGTCGACGCCTCGTCGAACGCCTTCTTGATTACGCTGTAACGAAAGCCTTGCGGCGTCTGCGCCATCACGATGCCCGCACGTGGAATCGTGGCTTTGATGAGCGCCCCGTCGGCCGTGCGCTCGACCTGTTTCACTGTGTCCACGGCAGGCATGCCGGCAATCGCGGCGCCATATTTGTGCGCCGCCTCGATCACTGCCTGAATAATCTCGCCGGTCACAAACGGACGCACCGCATCGTGAACCAGAACAATATCATCCCCCGCCGCTGTAAGCGAATTGAGCGCATTCTGCACCGATTGCTGCCGGTGCTCCCCGCCTGCCACGAACTCCACTCTCTTCGTCAACACATCTTTCGCTTCAGTTTCCAAGCGCGCGCGAAACCCTGCAATCTCATTCTCCCGCAAAGCGAGCCAGATTTCGTTCACCGCATCGACCGCCGCGAATTTGCGCAGAGTGTGGATGAGAATCGGGGTCCCGCCCAGCTCGGTGAACTGCTTCGAGGGTGGCGTCTTCTTCTGTTTACCTTTGGCGCCGGCGGGCACCGCTGCCATCCGCGTCCCAAGCCCCGCAGCCGGAATTATGACGACTACCTTCATCGCGGGCTGTAAGTATACGAGTGCGGAGGTAGGAGTTCAAATCGAGTGCAGGCAATTCACCGAGCAGCCAAATTCGCCAAGAAAGGGCCAGCCAGAATACCGCTTGCGCGCAACCAATCTCCGAGAACCCTATGAATCGTCTCAGGGCCTTGAATGCCGCCTACAGGGTACGATGGTGCTTACATGACTTCTAGCGTGCCGCCGGGACGAACGGGCCCAAACAGATCACAGGAAAGGGAAACCAAAGCGCCTTCCGCCCGCGCGCTGCGAGGTCTGGACTGGTTGAATTTCTTCCTCGCCGACGTGCAGACCGGGGTGGGGCCATTCCTCGCGATCTACCTCGCGGGATATGGGTGGAACGAGCAGCGCGTAGGAGTCGCGCTCACAGTCGGTGGAATCGCCGGAATCCTTACCCAGACTCCGGCGGGCGCACTGGTGGACCGGCTTCGATCCAAGCGCGCGTTGATTGCCGCGGCTGTCGTCGCGCTAGCGGTGGGCGCGTTGCTGATTGCGTTCCTGCCTAACTTTTGGTCTGTGATGTCGGCTCAGATCTTGATCGGCGGTACTTCGAGCGTTTTCGGCCCGGCGATCTGCGCGGTTTCGCTTGGGATCGTCGGCCACAAGTTGTTCGATCGCCGCCAGGGACGCAACCAGACTTTCAACTCGGCAGGCAACGTGGTCGCCGCCGTGTCGATGGGACTGCTGGGTTACTTCGTTTCCAATCGCAGCATCTTTTTCTTCGTTGCTGTTTGCACGCTGCCCACCCTGCTGACCCTACTCATCATTCGGCCCGAAGAGATCGATTACGCGCGGGCGCGGGGCGGGAAGGAAGGCGACGAAGGTGGCAAACCCGCGGGGGCGAGCGTCCTGTTCAAAGACCGGCCGCTGCTTATTTTCCTGGCATGTGCAGTGATGTTCCACTTTGCCAACGCCGCCATGCTGCCGCTGCTGGGCGAGATGCTGGCCAAGGGCCAGGGCCGAAGTTCGATGATGTTCATGTCGGCCTGCGTGGTCACGACGCAGCTCGTCATCACGTTGATCGCTTCCTGGTCGGGGAAGGAAGCAGGATCCTGGGGCAGAAAGCCACTGTTGCTTATTGCATTCGGCGTGTTGCCCGTTCGCGGCATTCTCTACACGCTCACTCACAAGACGGTGGCGCTGGTCGCCATCCAAGTCTTGGATGGGATGGGGGCCGGGATGTTCGGCGTGGTCTCGGTGCTCGTGATCGCCGACCTTACGCAGGGTACGGGCCGCTTTAACGTCACGCTGGGAGCCATCAGCACGGCGGTGGGCATTGGCGCTTCGCTCAGCCAGACGATCGCAGGTTCCATCGTGCATCATTTTGGTTTCAACGCCGGATTTCTATTCCTGGCCACGGTCGCTGCGGCCGCACTTGGTATTCTTTTCCTATTCATGCCGGAGACGCGCGATCAAATTTCTGAACCCAAATCTCTGAACCCACTTCAAGGAGCACC
>Ga0302176_10000339_pt1 | contig 30105 bp, 25 predicted proteins | sample I_Palsa_E1_1_FD_198787 | JGI IMG/M metagenome (GOLD analysis project Ga0302176, IMG submission 198787) | Peat permafrost microbial communities from Stordalen Mire near Abisko, Sweden - I_Palsa_E1_1 | ecosystem: Environmental > Terrestrial > Soil > Palsa > Peat permafrost | place: Sweden...
CGTATTCCTCCTGCGCCACGCCGGTGTTGTGGAAGTTGAAGTCGCTAAAATTGGGAGCGGTGTGGCAACTCGCGCAGTTCCCGGCATGTTGCGACCCGTCGACCGCGCCGTTGGCAGCGTTCAGGAAAATCTTCAGTCCCGCCAGTTCGGTCGTCCCAAATTGAAAGGGCTGGGCGTGATATTTAAATTTTCCGTACGTCCCGTCGACAAAAACCGGATTGCTGAGGCCATTGACCAGCGACGCCAAACGTTGGTTGTAGGCCGGGATCGATTCGCCGGCCCGCGGCATCACTGGCAAATGGTTCAGGCGCAGAAACACATCGTAGGGCGAAGCGTAATAGCGCCCGAACTGGTCTTGCTTGAACAGCAAACCGTAGGTGTATTGCGCGATCAGCTGCGCAATGTCGTTCACGATCTGATCGTCGGTTGCCGTGGTGACGTCCAAGCGGTACTGCGCCGGCAACAAAACGTCTTTCGGAATTCCCGGCTGGGTGCCCAGAAAAATTGTCGCGTACGAAAGGTTTTCTCCATACTCCTGCGCCGGCACGTTGATTCCATTGTCTTCGCGAATCACTTTCGCGATGTGCGCGATGGCTTGCTGAGTTTGGGTCGGACCCCAGCCAAAATTCCTGCCGGTCAGCGTGGACTTCACCAGATCGGCGGGGTCATTGAACTGCCCGTCGAAATGCAGGAATGTCGGGCCGCTGCGAGGCGTAAGCGAGCCCACCATTTGCATCGCGTTACGCGGAGTCGCGGTGAAATTGCCCATGGGCAGCGGAATCGGGCTATGGTCGGTGAAATCGGCGTAGGTGCGATTCCCCGCTCCGGCCACGCCCTGAAATTCCACGACGAAGTGGCACGAGCGGCAGTTGATCGACTGCCCGGCAAACGGGCCGGGCAACGAACCGCTGGTGGTCTGCACCGTCGACACCACCGGATCGCCAACCAGCAACGGATCGTTCACCCCAGTCATATGCTCGGCGAAATATTCGGCGAAGCGGGTATCGACGAACAAGCGCTCGCCGATCTGCTGCTCGGCCGGCGCGCCTCCTTCATTTTCCAGCGGGAAGGGTGGCGCCTTGGACGAACCGCAACCAGCAGCGACGAGTGACGACGACAATAGAATTGCGACCAACGACTTGAGCCGGTTCATTCCGATTTCTCCTGGGTAGAATTCGAGGCGCTCGCTGCGCCAGGTTCAGGTCCGAGGCTTTTTACGTACGCGATAATTTGCCAGCGGGAAGGCTCCGGAATAGCACTCCAGTTCGGCATGCCTTTGGCCAGATTTCCGTTTTTCAGCAGCCAGAAAATATCACCTTCGGTGGCTTGCTTCTGGACCCGTGCGCTGCGCAAGCTGGGGCGTTTGCCGCGGCCCAGTGCGTCGGGACCGTGGCACTTGGCGCAGTGGTCCGCGAAGAGTTTGGAGCCGCCGGCGATTGCCGTCGGCTGCCCGGCGAACGGATTCACTTTGGCGTGATAATCCGGCGAAACATTTTTCAGCCACGAGCCGTCGGCCAGCGCCATGCAAGCCACTAGCGTGATCATGCTGATTGCCGCGCGGAAACGGAATCCGGTTCTGGTGCCGGTAGCATGCGCCTTGGTCATGAAATCGGGCCTCATTGGCCTTTCCGCCGGAAGATATTTCCGATCTGCTGAATTTCGTAAGACACGCCGAACCGGTACAGGACTCGCGCGCTGTTATCGTTCAACCCGAATTGCGGCGAGAAGAAAATCGTGGGCCCGCCGCGCGGCAGATCGAAGCTGACCGTTGGACCCAGATACTGAGAAGTTGCTTTCCACCCGAATCCGTTCGTGGTGCCCAGTCCTCCGTAGGCTTCCACGCCGGCCGAGAAATTTTCGCGGCAGAAAAAACAGGCCCGGCCGCGCGAGATCAGGCTCAGCGGCCGGCTGGCGCCCAGCGCGTAACCAAATTCCCAGGGTTCGCTTTCATTCAGGTCCTTCTCGGCGATGAAATTTTCCGAAAAATTCCAGCCCTTAAAATTGCTCGACAAAATCAACTTCAATTCCATTTCACGTTCGATTTCCTGCCGCGCCACCGCGTTCGGAATCGCCAGATCGGCGATGCTGTCGTGTCCCACGATTTCCAGCAGCCCGCGGTCCGCCAGATTGGTGTTTTCGTATTCGACATACAAAACCGGATTGATCCAGTGCTCGCGGAGCAGCGGGCGGAACCGGTTCTCCCAACGGAACCCGGTGAAGATCGCGCTGTCGTTCTTGGTCGCCTGACCGTCGAGATAAAATTCGGTGGTCCACCAACCCTTCACCCCGTATTCCAGTTCCAGCACGCTGCCCAAAAACGGATTGCCGTTGTGGGGCGACGCCTGCGTGTTCTTCAACGAAATTTCCAGGTTGCCCGGTTCCTCCAGCGCGGCGGAATAAGTGACGAAGTAGGGAGGCTCCTGCGCGCAAACCGGAGACGCAGAAATCGCATGCGCAAGCAGCAGGAACGCGAGCAGCACGGCGACGCGCAGCAGCTGGTTGGCGGCCGGGCGATCAATGGACAATCGAGAATCCATAAAGCTCCTAAGGGTCGAAATCCTAGTTGCAACTGATTAACAACTAGAAGGCGCGCAAACACTGGTGGAACGGCGAGCCATTTTCTAGTTGCAACTGATTGTCAACTGGAGAGGAGAGTAAAACGCATCCCCATTTTTCTGTCAAGCGTTGTCATCAAATCTTCAAAAATCTCGAATTCGGCGTTTCGTGACACAATCGCCAACTCGCCGGCTACAGCGAATCAGACCTGCTGGTACAGGCTTTTACGGATGGGTGGTCCGCATCCCCGTTTGTATAGTGTCCCCCTGTTCCTCGGGTTCCGTTCCCTTCCTGGGTCAGCAGCTTTGAGGAGAAACGTATGTCAATTTTGGCGTGGATTGTCTTGGGACTGATCGCAGGCTTCATTGGCAGCAAGATCGTCAATAAATCCGGCGAAGGCATTGTGATGGACATCGTGCTGGGTATCGTCGGCGCGCTGCTCGGCGGATGGCTCTTCGAGCGTTTTGGTCACGCGGGAGTCACGGGTTTGAATCTCTACAGCTTACTGGTCGCCGTGGTGGGCGCGGTCGTTTTACTGGTCGTGTACCACATGGTCCGACGGGCGGCTTGAGTGTCGGCGGGGGCCGCACCGGCGCAGGAACGGCAGGGCGCTGCTGCTCAGAACCAGAGCAAGAAAGCGACCAAGCCACTTTGCCCGTACTGCGGGTGTGAGGAAACGCACCGGTCCCACCGCACCGGCCCGATCGATTATTTCCTGCAGTGGTTGAGCTTGCTGCCCTATCGCTGTGCGGACTGCGAACGACGTTTCCATCACTAAAGTCAAAGGGTCAAAAAAAAATGAGGCCGTTCATCCGTTCAGGATGGCGGCCTCTTTAATTTTCGGAAGCGAATTATTCGGTATGGCCCTTGCATCCGGGGTGTGGGCAGGTGCAATCAATGTCGGGAGTCTTTTCCATCGCCTCGCACTGCGTGCTGCAATACTTGCCAGAAGTCACGGTACAAGAGCAGACGGGGTGTGCGCATTTCTTGTCTTCGGTAGTCGCCATGAATAGTCTCCTTTGCCGCTCGGATCCGAATTAGCTCGACGCAGGGTCGAGTGTAGTGAGGCCCCGCACCATAAGCCATACCCAATTCCCATTAATTGGTGCATTGCGCTGCCCGTGGAAAATCTACATCAAGTAGATACCATTTCGCAGCCAAAGGATTTACTCTTTCCGGCCACACTGGTCTCCAACGATATGCGGCCAGCTTGGCGGATAACTCATGACCATTCGAGATGTACTGTTCGGGAAACCGCTGCCTACCTGGGGCGAACGCGCGGAGCAATTGGGCGTGGGTCCCGGAATTCCGATTTTCGGCCTGGATGCACTGAGTTCGGCCGCCTATGGTCCCGAAGCCGCGCTGACGCTGCTGATTCCGCTCGGCGCCGCCGGAATCGCTTACATCGTTCCCATCAGCGCCAGCGTGATCGCCGCCTATCCAGGCGGAGGCGGTTCATACACCGTCGCCTCGGAAAACCTGGGCCCGTTCGCCGGCCTGCTGGCCGCCGCCGCGCTGATGATTGACTACGTTTTGACTGCGGCGGTCGGAATTTCGGCCGGGGTCGGTGCGCTGGTTTCGGCATTTCCCAGGCTGCTACCCCACACCCTGGGCCTTTGCCTGCTGATTCTTTTGTTCATCACCATTATCAATCTGCGCGGGCTGCGCCAGGCCGGAATTGTTTTCATGGTTCCGACCTATCTTTTTATTTTTAGCCTGCTCGCGGCGGTCGGTATCGGAGTTTTCAAATCGATCACGTCCGGAGGACACCCTGCAGCAGTAATTCCTCCGCCCGCGGCTCTTCCTGCCGCGGCAGGCATCGGCGTGTGGCTCCTGTTGCAATCCTTCGCCAGCGGCTGTACGGCGATGACCGGGGTCGAAGCGGTGAGCAACGGAGTGATGGCGTTCAAAGAGCCGGCGACCAAGACGGCGCAGCGCACGTTGACCATCATCATCGCGCTGCTGATCTTGATGCTCGGCGGCATCGCGTTTCTGGTGCGCGTGTATCACATCGCCGCAACGGATCCCGGCGCCGCCGGCTACCAGAGCGTCATTTCGATGATTATCGCCGCGGTAGTCGGGCGCGGCCCGCTGTACTACACCGCGATTGGTTCGGTCCTGGTCGTTTTGGCTCTGTCGGCCAACACGGCGTTCGCCGATTTTCCGCGCCTGTGCCGGGCCATCGCGTTGAATGGATATCTGCCCGACGCGTTCAGTCTGCGCGGGCGCCGCCTGGTCTATTCCCAGGGCGTTTGGGTGCTGGCCGCGCTGGCCGCGCTGCTGCTGATTGTGTTTCAAGGCGTCACCAACCGGCTGATTCCACTCTATGCGGTTGGCGCATTTCTGGCGTTCACGTTGTCCCAAGCCGGAATGGTGGCGCACTGGCTGCGAGTCAAAGGACCGGGCTACCGCCGATACATCGTAGTGAACGGCATCGGGGCTGTGGCCACCGGCGCGACCGTGTTGGTCGTCCTGGTCGCAAAATTTATCGAAGGCGCGTGGATCACCGCGCTGCTCATTCCCACGCTGTTGATCTCGATGATGGCCGTGAAGCGCTATTTCGATCGCGTCGCCGAGGAACTGCAGTGTACGGAGCCGTTCAACGTCGAGGGGCTTCGCTCCCCTTTGATCATTTTGCCGGTTCAAAAATGGAGCCGGCTGACGCGCAAAGCGGTGGAGGTGGCCTATGCGCTCTCGCGCGACGTGGAAGCAGTTCACGTCTGCGCCGAAGGTGAAAAAAACGATGTGCGCGAAGAGTGGGAGAAATACGTGCTGACGCCGCTGCGCAAAGCGGGCCTGGCTGAACCGAAACTTACCATGCTGGATTCCCCGTTTCGGCTGGTCATTACTCCGATTGTGAACCACGTGCTGGCGGTGCAGCAGGAAAATCCCACCCGCCGAATCGCCGTGCTAATTCCCGAAATGATCGAGCATCATTGGTGGCATTATTTCCTGGAAAATAATCGCGCGGAACTTTTGAAGGCGTTGCTACTGCTGAAGGGAAATCAACGGATACTCATCGTGAATGTGCCGTGGTACCTGAAGAATTAGTGGAACAAACCTTGCTGCGCGTTCGTGATACGGCCGCTTACTTCGCTTCACGCAAAAAACGCGCCGCTTCTTCCGGCGGCGTGGGGTTAATGTAAAAGCCAGTGCCCCATTCGAATCCCGCCACCTTCACCAGCTTGGGCATCATCTCGATGTGCCAGTGATAATGGTCGTTGATCTCTTCGCCGATGGGCGAAGTGTGGACCACGAAATTGTAGGAAGGAAACGCGAGCACCGAATCCAGGCGGTTCAGAAACTCCCGCATGATTTTGGAAAGACTTTTGTAGTACGGCGTCGGCATATTCTCAAACGCCGAACTGTGCTGCCGCGGCAGAATCCAGGTTTCAAATGGAAATCGCGGCGCGTAAGGCTCCAGCGCGATGAAATGGTCGTTTTCCAGGACCATGCGCGACTTCGTCTCCATTTCCTGGCGGATCATGTCGCAGAAAATGCAGCGTTCTTTTTCGTTGTAGTAGCGCTTGGCGCTGTCGACTTCCTCGCGCACGCGTTTCGGCACGATGGGCAGCGCAATCAATTGCGAATGGGTGTGCTCCAGCGTGGCCCCGGCCGGTTCACCGTGATTCTTGTACAGCAGAATGTATCGAAAACGCCGGTCGTTCTTCAGGTCCAGCATGCGGTCGCGATAGGCCCAGAAAATTTCTTCAACGCCTCGCTCGCTGATGGTCGCCAGCGTATGGTTGTGATCGGGCGTTTCAATGATCACTTCGTGCGCGCCTACTCCGTTCATGCGATCGAACAGGCCGTCGCCTTCGCGATCCAGGCCGCCTTCGATGCCCAACGCCGGATATTTGTTGGGCACCACGCGGAGGCTCCATCCCGGCGTATCTTTTCCGCTGCCGTTGCGGCCGTAGGCCAGAACTTCCGAGGGCGTCTTCCCTTCGCTGCCGGGGCAAAACGGGCAATGCGGCGTGCCCTTAATTTTCACGCTCTCGCGCACGAAATCCATCGGACGATTGGCGCGGTCGGTGGAAATGATGACCCAGCGCCCGGTGATGGGATCTTTGCGCAGCTCCGGCACGTCTTCATTCTCCTTCAGCGCCAGCACGGCGCGGAAATAACGAGGCAACGGCGCCCTCCGGGCGCGCCATCGCGCGTGTTCGAAACTTCTATTCTACTACCGCGTTTTGCACTGCGATGGATCCTGAAGCAGTTCCTATTCCAAACCGGCTACATCGCTCGCGGGCGATTTTCGCCTGCGTTGAAGGCGCCTTTGTGCAGCCGTACCGAGGGTTTTTGTCCGGCGCGCGTTTCAATCGCCAGTACGTCAAAACGGCATTCCGCGGATTCAATGTGCCGGGCGCGTAAAAATTGCTGGGCCACTCGCGAAATGTTGCGGCGTTTCTCGATGTTCACCGCGGACTCGGGCGTGGCCTGCAACGCCGCGCCCTTCTCACTCGGGTCCATTCTCGTGCGTGTTTTCACTTCGACAAACGCCAGCACCGAGCCGTCGTATCCCACCATATCGATTTCACCCTTCAGGCCGGGCGAAGTGAAATTGCGCGCGACCAGCACGTATCCATGCCGCCGCAAATACCAGTAGGCATACGTTTCGCCGCGCACCCCGGTTCGCCGGGCGCGTTCCTTGGTGGAGTCCGCACGATTCGAATCCGCAGACTCAGCCGCCGTTTCGGTCAAACCTTTGCGTGCGTTGAATGCGACCATCGCGAACATCAATCGAGCGAGCATCGGCGAATTTTACTTGATGACCTCGAGGGTAAATTCGATCACCTTGCCGCGAACCACGAAGCTTAAATATTGCTCCCAAAATCGTCGGAACGTGCGGCTGTGATTGACCAGAAATTGAAATCCCAGAAAACGCCAGATGCGCAGCAGGGTCAGGTGAATCTCTTTCGGCCGCATGCGCACTTTCGAATACCAGTTGTCCCGTCCGTGCGTGCCGCCGGGGAAAAAATAGTTGAACGAATAGGTGCTCAGGTGCCACCGATGGGTGGGGTCGCTGAAGGAATTGACGTCGGAATAGTGCGGAGTCAGCAGGAAAATTGTCCCGCCCGGCTTGGTCACCCGGTGAAATTCTTCCATGGTGGCGATGACGTCGCCCACATGCTCGATCAGATGAATGCCGCGAACCTGGTCGAACGAATTATCGCGAAAAGGAAGGTTCCCGCGGTCCAGATGGCAGAGCACGTCGGCGCTGGTCGACGCATTCATGTCGATACCGATCGACCCGGGATACTTATTTGGACCACAACCAACGTCTAAAATGCGCGGCAGGACGCCCTCCGGCGTGAAATTCTAGCGCGGAACTTCCGTTTCTTCCGGTTTATTTGCGGCACCGCAAGCCCTACTTGGTGCGAAACGGGCCGAAGTTCACCGGATAGCCGGCGTGAAACGCGGGAAGCAGAAAATAACGCGACGGCTCGTAGTGATTTTCGGCGGTGAATGGGGCGCAGAAGCGCGTTTCATTGGCCAGATCGGTGCGCACAAAAAACGCATTGGTCCCCAGGATATTGCAGCCCACCAGCGCATAACCACGCGCCGCCAGCAAAGTTTCCAGCGATTTCAGCGACGCGCCGAAATAATCGGTCGAATCCCAGCGATGACCTTCGTTGTATTCGATGATCCACGGGATATCGGCCGGAAATTTGGAATTGTATTCGGCCACGATCACCCGCGGCGAAATCGAGCGGATGGCATCCAGTACGTAATAATCGTTGCCATCGAGGTCGATCGATAGCAGATCCACGTCGCGGCCCGCGGTAAGGCCGGCGATTTTCTTATCGATGGTCGGCGCGGTGATGAAGTGCTGCTCGATTTTCAAGCGGCCATCGGCAACCATCGTAGCCAGATTCTTCTTCGCTGCCGCTGCTTTACGGTCCGAACCTTCGATCCAGATTCCGCTCCAATCCTGCACCAATAAAAACAGCGTATTGTTTTCCAGCCCATTGCCTACGCCAAGTTCCAGAAAAGTCCGTTCCCCCTCCCCGATGCGGCGGAATATCTCGTGGAGAATGCCGTCTTCATCGGCCTGGGAATACACGCGATACCCGGATTTCACCAGCCGGCGCTGGTCGGCGTGCCGCGGAGAATCCAGCAGGGTGCGCCGGAAACTGTGCAGCTGCGCGATTTCGCCGGCGCGAACGAGCTTCTGGGTGCGCACGTTGGAAGTCAGAAAGTTTTCGAGTTTCGAGCTCATAGCGATCGATAAAACACGCGTCTTGCGGATTCGGAGTATATACCGCGCGGGACAAAAAAGCCGCAGCGGGGGAGCCCAAGAAACAAAAAAGGCCGCCCGAAATATTTTTCGAGCGGCCTCTCTTAGATTTCCAAACGGTTACATCGATTTCTCCACTTCGGTGAGGCAGGCATCTATGGTGCGGACTGCAAATTCCGCCTGCTCTTCATCGATGAGCAGCGGAGGGCAAAATCGCAGCGCGTTCTCACCCGCGCCAAGGATCAGCAATCCTTTATGGAAGGCCATCTCGACGATGCGATTGCGCAAATCGGGCGCGCGCTCTTTGGTCTTTTGATCGCGGACCAGTTCAATGCCGATCATTAAGCCCTTGCCCCGGATGTCGCCGACGATCTTGTGGCGCTCGCGCCAATCGGCCGTCAATTTGAAGATGTGCTGGCCCATCTTCGCCGCGTTCTCGATGTACTGGTGTTCCAGCAAGTCGATCGTAGCCAACGACGCCGCAATCGCCACCGGGTTGCCGCCGAAGGTCGACGCGTGCGCGCCGGGCTTCCAGTTCATCACGCTGGCGCGCGAAATGATCGCGCTGAGCGGCATGCCCGAAGCAATTCCCTTGGCGGTGGAAATAATGTCCGGTTCGAGTCCGGCATGATCGCCGGCCCACCATTTCCCAGTGCGCCCCATGCCCGATTGCACTTCGTCGGCGATGAGCATGATGCCGTGCTTGCGGCAAATGGCCTGCAGCGCCTTCAGGAAATCCGCCGGCGCGGGCAGATAGCCGCCTTCGCCTTGGATGGGTTCGATGATGATGCCGGCCACGTCCTCGGGATCGACAATGCGCTTGAACAAAGTGTTCTCGATATAGTCGAGCGCATCCGCCGAAGCGTGTTCGGGGTTATTCCCAAACGTCCCGCGATAGGTATTCGGATAGTGTGCATGGAAAACGCCGCCCAACAACGAGCCAAAACCTTTGCGTTGCACCGCGCGGCTGGCGGTCATCGACAGCGCGCCCATGGTGCGCCCATGAAAGCTGGAATAAAACGCGATCATCTTGTCGCGTTTGGTGTGATACCGCGCCAGCTTGATGGCAGCTTCGGTGCCTTCCGCGCCGGAATTTCCGAAATAGACGCGCTTCGCTTGAGCGCCCGGCGCAATCGACGCCAGCTTCTGTGCCAACTCCACCAGATTCGGATAGTAGAAATCGGTTCCGGACATGTGAATCAGTTCAGCGGCCTGCTTCTGAATGGCGTGCACTACGTTGGGATGGCAATGGCCGGTGGAGACCACGGCGATGCCCGCCGCGAAATCCAGAAAACGATTCCCGTCCACATCTTCGATCATCGCGCCGTAGCCTCTCTTGGCCGCTAACGGATAATCGCGAGTGTAAGACGGCGACAAAATCGCATGATCCTGGTCGACCAGTGCTTTCGCCTTGGGACCGGGCAACGACGTAATTAAATGAGGCAGATTCGCGGCAATAGACGTATCGATATTTTTTTCAATGGCTTGCATGACTTCCTCCCGGAGATCGATTCGAAATGAATTTTGACCTGGGCGCATGGACCGGTTCCCCGGGATGCGCGCAACTGCTTCAAAATGAGGAGGAAGTACTTAGTCTACGCCGTAGAGGTTCGGGCGCTGATGGGAGGGCTGATCGTGCAGCGACATCTCGTGTTTTGCGGAAATTGTCATTTGTATTTCCAACGAACGCTGCCGTCTTTCGAATCTTCCAGAATTATACCAGAATCAGCGAGTTGCTGCCTTATTTCATCCGATTTTTTGAAGTCACGTCGCTTTTTTGCCACGTTGCGCTGTTCGATCAAGGCCTCGACCGCTTCAGGGTTCATCCTGGGTTTCTCAGGTACAAACCCGACTTTCGCCAACTTGTCGGCATCGTCGTCGTTCAACACCGCGAGAATCGCGTCAAATTTTTCCAGGGCGGCTACGATCCGCGGCGCATCCTGCTGCCGGAATTCGCCGCGGTCCATGGCCGTGTTCACTTCGCGAACCAGATCGAAAATTGCCGCGAGCGAAAATGCCGTATTCAAATCGTCGGCCAGTCCCGCATCGAAATCTTCTTCGGCCTGGTCCGCCAGCTTTTCGATCTTCGCATTCGAGCCGGCTGCGAATCCTTCGGTTTTTAGGCGGGTCACAAAATTTCGCAGACGCTCGACCGACGCTTCGGCCTGCTTCAAGCTGTCCCCGGTGAAATTCAGTTGGCGCCGGTAAGGAACCGATAGCAGCAAATACCGAATGGTCGAAGGTTTTTGCCCCTTCATGAATAGGTCGCGCAGCGTGAAAAAATTGCCGAGCGACTTCGACATCTTCTCGCCTTCAATAATCAAATGCTCCGCGTGCATCCACATCCTCGCAAACGGATGTCCCGTCGCGGCCTCGCTCTGGGCGATTTCGTTTTCGTGGTGCGGAAAAGTCAGATCCACGCCGCCGGTGTGGATATCCAGCGTCTCGCCCAGGTATTTCATGGCCATAGCCGAACATTCGATATGCCAACCGGGGCGTCCCGGCCCGATACGCGTTTCCCAAAAATGTTCGCCCGGCTTGGGGGCCTTCCACAACGCAAAATCCCTCGCGTCGTCCTTTTCGTAGCGGTCGTTATCCACGCGCGCGCCGGCTTTCATTCCGCCCACGTCGATCTTCGAAAGCTTGCCGTACTCCGGAAATTTGGCAATCCGGTAATAAATCGAGCCTTCGCTTTCGTAGGTCAGGCCCTTTTTCTTCAACTGCTCGATAAGGTCGACCATGTCTTCCACATGGTCGGTCGCCCGAACAATTTCCTCGGGAGCCTGCAAGTTCAGCGCGGCCATATCCGCCAGAAACGCTTCGATATATTTTTCAGTGTATTCCCGGATACCGACCCCGGCTTCCGCCGCCTTCTGGATGATGCGATCGTCCACATCGGTTAGGTTCATCACCTGCATCACCCGCAGGCCGCGCGAAAGCAGGAATCGGCGCAAAATATCCTGAAATACAAACGTCCTAAAATTCCCGATATGGGCGAAATCGTAGACCGTGGGCCCGCAGGTGTAGATGCGAACCTCGCCAGGGTGCAGGGGCGCGAGGGCCTCCAGGCGATTACTGAGCGTGTTGTGGAAACGTATTTCGTTCATTTTCCGTCTCATAGAAAGGAAGCTAATTCTAGCTGAGGGCACACGTTGCGGCAAACTCCCCTATTTTCCTCAAGTGATGAATCGCCAACTTCATGAGCGCACCGATACAGGCCTCCTAGTACGGTCAGACGACCCGTACTCTGTTCAAAAGACTGGATTCAACTACTCTACGTCTAGCGCTGAGGGCGCATTGCCGGGATTCGGCAGTGTGGCGCAATTGGGGATGCCAATGAAATTGATACTCGCGGCGGGGGCTCTACTGTTTGTCGGCATGGGCTCGACCCAGGCTCAATCGTTGTCCAATGTCGGTTCCGTGGGCGGCGGCACGTCACTGAACGGCTCTTCCTCGGTGAATAATTCGCCAACCATCAATACGGGAGGGGGATCGAGCTCATTACCTGTTTCCAGTCCTCGACCGTCCAAAAATGTCGACGCGACCAACCCCGGCGAATATGTGCCGTCCACGTTTGAGAGCTACGACGCGGCCTTGAGCCTGGGTGAAATTGCGAAGCGGATGCACCAGCCGACGATCGTCGAAGCGGCTCGTTTGGCGCAGCAAGCCAAAGCGAACCCGGCGGCGAAGCCCTCGCTGGTTTTAGAAAAAGATGGCGACGGCAATCTGATCGTTGTTCCGGCAAGTGTTCCGGCAAGTGTTCCGGGGAATGCTCCGGCAAGTGCTCCAGCGAGTGTTGCGCCCAGCGTTCCGGCGAATATTCAGCCGGCGAGTCCCAACGCCTCCAAGCCACATTCGCGCCAGCCCCCGCGAGACGCTTAGGGGAGTAGTTCTACGTGACGAACCACCAGGGTTCGGTCACCGTCCCCGTAGGGTGTCGCCGGAAACGGCCGCGACTTAAGCAAAAACATTCCTTCCAGCGGTAGCGTGAAGGAAGTATCCACGGCAAACACCCTGACCGGCTTCCCGGCCGGCAACGTGAAGCTAATTTCAATTCCTTTGGCCGGAATCGTCTCGCAGGAATACCCGTACCAGCCGTTCAGCTCCCGCCGGAGTCGTTCGGATTCGGGCGGCACCGCGTGGTCCTCCACCTGTACTTGCTCCACGCCCGAATCGGGTGGGAAAAATATCAAAGCGCGCGACGCGCCGCGCTCGGAGCGCAGCAGCGTGCGGTAGTGTTGTTTTCCTGGTACGGCGGAAGACTCCAAAACCGTAAGTGTGGGCGGCGCTAAATCCAGATGGGGCGCGTTGGTCACCCAGGATGTTTCCGTAATCCACGGAAAAGGGCCGCCACTTTGACGGCTGGCATTGGTGGCCAGCCGGATCGGTTCCGGCAATTTGCCAGAGGCCGGATACATCACCCATTGCGATTTTCCGGAGTCGCTATCCTGCACATATTCAAAATTCACGTGCTCAGGAGATTTCGCCGAAAACGCCGGCGCCACCACCGCGAGGAATGCTGCGCCGAGCGTTACGGCCAAGCCCAATCCAGGCAGCGCAATCCGCGGCAATAATCGCGCTTGGCCCAAACCCGCACAGAGCGGAGCGATCGGCGTCAGCAGAAAAGCGAGTAGCACCGAAAGCGCCGGCAGCACGGGATTTCCAAAGCCTGGGTAAAGGAGCAGTAGAGTTCCGAACTGAACGATCGCGATCGCCACCAGCGGCAGAATCGAAGCTAGCGCGAAGCCGCGCCTCAGCTCTCCTGCCCGAAAAACGAAAGCCAGGGCGGCCAGCGAGGCAATGACCGTCCCCACCTGCAAGATATAACTCAGTAAAGGCGCACGTGAGGCCAGGAAGATTCCCAGGATGGCCCAGCAGGTCCAGACGCCGGCCCACAGCCCGACCCGGCCAGCTCGGGGCGCGAACCGCATCGCGAAGAAACAAACCAGCGTCACCGCCAGAATCCAAAAAGCGATCTGTAGCGGCAACGGATGAGCCACCCAATCGACCGGCTCCGCACCCAGTTTTCCCAGAACAAACTGCAGAAGCCAGGCGATCAGCCCCGTAACCAACAGCGTGACGATCCAGCAAGCGCAGCCCCAGAGCCAGCCACGAACGCTTAAACCTTTTTTGTAGATCAGCCAGAGAATCTCGAGAAACAACAAAAATGCCGAGCCCAGGGCCAGCTGCAGGCTGGTGCCCATCGACCACGAAACCAGGCCGCGTTCGAACAAATCGAAGTACACCGACGCATTTTTGGGCGGGTCGATCAGCTGCGTTTCGGCCAACGCCTGCACCGACGAAAGCGCGTTGTCTCCGTGATGTTGCAGCGTGGAGGAATTAGCGTTGCCAAAATTGTCGAGCGGAGTGTGGTACTCCACCGGGTCGCCGATCGCCGCGAAGTTCAGGCCTTGATATCCGGCCGCTTTGAAAACCGTAAAGTCGGTGTCGGCTGGGAGATTCTTGTAGGCAAAATACAAGATGGAGTTGGTCGCCGGCCGTGCCGCGTGCTTGGCATATAGTCGCGTGGCCCACGCATTCGCCTCGCCGGTTTCGTACATCAAGCTCGGTCCCGAGGTCCCGCGGTTATCCACGTTCACCGCCGCGCGCACGTCCTTGGCCCAAGGATGCTGCTCGACGAACACTCGTGCGCCGAGCAAACCCGCCTCTTCGCCGTCGTCGATCAGGAAAATTATGGAATTTTTCGGAGTGGGCAGCGATTTACAAGCGCGCGCGACTTCCAGCACCGTCGCCGCGCCAACGCCATCGTCGGAGGCTCCCGGCCCGGCCGCTACCGAATCGTAATGCGCGGCGAGCAATACCGCCGGGCCCGGCGCACTTCCCGCGAGACGCGCGATTACATTTTTGACCGTCGCGCAGTCGCCATACTCGTCGCAGGAAAATCCCGTTTGAATCTGCGGCTCGTAACCGAGGCGCGTGAATTCATCCACCACCCGGCCACGCACGATCTCATTGTGTACGCTCCCCGTCGGATGAGGCACGCCGTCGCCCACCAGACGGTTCAATACTTCCCGCGCGCGTTCGGCTGAAAATTCCTGCGCCGGCGCCGACGCCGGTTTGGGCGCGGGCGGGCGCAGTCCGGCATACGCCAAAAGTAGAATTAGAGCCAGGAGCAGGAACGTGAACGCAACACGGCCAGAGTGGTCTAGTTTTTCGGGCGGCAATCGGCTCCCCTTGCTGCGCATCCTAGGCTGGGCGCGGATTCAAGTCAACGTACAACCGGATCCGATTCCCGCGATTGGCCTTAAATCGAAACTGCCCGGCGTACGACCCAATGTATTTGGAATGAGAGAATGGGAATTTTGGTTTGCCCAGCAGCTGAAACCTGAGTGGCACGGAGAAAATGCGAAGTTGATCGGGCTTGGTCGCTCGGCTGCAGCCCACCCGTAGTGAATCTCTCATTCGTCCCGATTCGGGAAGCTCCGTACTGCCAGATGGATGCCGTTTAGTACCCTACCCCACATAGTGTAGAAAAGCGCAAAGCCCCCTTTACACCGCTGGAACCCCGTGTTATTTTCCTTCTGCAGAACCGCCGTCCTAACGCGCCAGACGGAAGGGCTATTGAAGAACCTTGTCCCTCCAGAGTTTTTGTCTCGAAATACCTCCGACGAAAGATCGATAAATTGAACTTTCTTCAGCCCAATTGGCCAAGAAAGCGAAGTGTGCGAGGAACCTGGTGCTAAAACTGCGTAAGGTCGAGTTGTTGGGCTTCAAATCGTTCTGCGAGAAGACTCCCATCACGTTCAGCGGGACCGGCATTACCTGCATCGTGGGGCCAAACGGCTGCGGAAAGTCCAACGTCGTGGACGCCATTTCCTGGGTCCTGGGCGAGCAGAGCCACAAAGTGCTGCGCGCCGAGCGCATGTCCGACTGCATCTTCAACGGGACCGCCAAGCGGCCTCCGATGGGCTTGTCGGAAGTCACCCTGACCCTGGTCGACCCGGATCTGACCGACGCCGTGGCCAAAGTCATGGACGCGCCGGAAACCGAGGCCGAATTCCCTGAAGGCGGCGGCCCGATGATCGTCGCCGACGCGCCGGCGCCAACGACTGAAATCGTGGACGGTTTCGTCGAAATGGCCGACGGTTCCACCAACATCCTCGAAACGACCATCGATTTGGAAGAGTCCGCAGCGCCCGCCGCGGCGGCAGAAGAGGACAAAGGCAAGCGTTTCAAAAAGCGCGGCGCGGACAAGCCCGCGACCAACCTGAAGCCCGGCGAGGTCGTAGTCGGCCGCCGCCTCTACCGTTCCGGCCAAAGCGAATACGTGATCAACGGCCGCGTGGCGCGCCTGCGCGACGTGCAGGAACTCTTCATGGGCATGGGCCTGGGCCCGGACAGCTACGCCATCATCGAGCAGGGCCGCATCGGCCAGATTTTGAATTCCAAACCCATGGATCGCCGCGCCATCATCGAAGAAGCCGCCGGCATCACCATGTACAAGACCAAGCGGCGCCTGGCCGAAGCGAAACTCGAAGCCTCCAAGCTAAATCTTTCCCGCGTTCACGACATTCTGGTCGAAGTGGAAAAGCAACTCGCGTCGCTAAAGCGCCAGGCCTCGAAGGCCCGGCGTTACGCCGAACTGCGTGAACAGATGCGCGAATTGCTGCGCAGCATGCTGGCCAGCAAAGCCGAACATCTCGACATCGAGGCCGCACGCATCGAAACTCTGCTGCGCGAAATGGATTTGGCCGAAAGCCGCGAAGCGGCTTCCGTCCATGAGCTGGAATCCGAGCAGGAACGCCTCAACGTGCGCAGCTACGAACTCGACATGGAATTGCGCCAGACCCAGAACCTGCTGGGCCAAACCGCGCTGGACCTGGATCGCGCCGAAAATCGCATCACTTTCAATCGCGAGCAGGTCGCCCAAATTCAGGCGCGCTCCACGCGCCTGGCGGTGGAAATCGAAGTCGCCGAGCGCCAGCTCAACGACTTGTCCGCGCGCATGACCGCGCACCGTGAGGCGGTAACTGCTTTGCGCGAGCAGACCACCGCGCTGGAAGCCGGGCTGCGCGAGACCACCGAACACGCCTCCACCAGCGTTGCTGCTCAGCAGGAACTGGAAACGCGCATCACCCAGTTGCGCCTCACTTCCGAACGCCTGGTCGAAGAATCCGCGCGCCAGCAGGCCGAATCGCAACAGGCCGATGAAGCCGCGGCCCGCCACACCGGGGCGGAGGAGCAGCGCATGACAGCGCTGCGTTCGATCGAGACCGAAGTTTCTTCGTTGGCGGAGCGAGTCGCCGCCGCCGAATCAACTTTCACCCAATCCGAAAGCGCTGCGCAGCAGTTCGGAATCGCGGTGCGCTCCGCCCAGGAACGTCTGGTCGAGCTGCGCCGTGGCGAAAATGAAACCGGAGCGCAGCTTGAAAAGCTGCGTGAAAACCTTTCCGCCGAACGCGCCCGCCACACCTCCATCGAACAAATTCTCAGCGATCGCGCCTACACCGCCGATGCCGTGCAAAAGTTGTTCAACGTCACCAACGAAGGCGCGTCCGACTCCTCGACCGTCGGGTTCAAAGCCGTCGGCCTGCTGGCGGACTACGCGGAAGTTCAGGAAAAATACGAAACCGCGATCGAACAATTCTTGCGCGACGAACTGGAATACGTGGTGGTCGAATCCTTCGATCACGCCCGCGCCGGAATCGCCCTGCTGCGCGACGATATGGGCGGCCGCGCTACTTTCTTTGTCGATTCTTTGAACAAGCTGAATCTCCCGGCGCCGGAAGCCGAGGGTTCCCTTCCCGTCCCCGCCGGAGTGCTGGGCCGCCTGGATCGCCTGGTCGATTTCCGCGATCCGCTGGGTCCCGCCGCCAAGCACTTCCTTACCAAGTTGCGCACCGCCTACATCGTCGAATCGGCCACGGTCGCCGAGCAGATGGCCAACGAAAATCCGCACAGTTATTTTCTGACGCCCGAGGGCACCTGCTACCACGGCCGCATGGTTTCCGGCGGCCGCGCCGGCGACGCCGGTCCGCTGGCCTTAAAGCGTGAATTGCGCCAGCACGAAACCGAAGCCGCCCGCCTCGAACTATCCACCAACGAGATGCAAGCGCAGCTGACTTACATTGAAGGTGAAATCGCCGCGGGCGAACAGCACGTGACCCGGGCCATCGCGCAGCAAATGGAAGCGGAAAAATCGCTGGTCGCCGCCACCCATCAACGCGATCAGGCCCGCGCCGAGCTGCGCCGCATCGAATTGCAATTCTCCTCCGAGCGCGACGAAATTTCGCGCCTGCACGCCCAGGCCGAATCCGCGCGCAAGCGCGCGGAAAAAGCGCGCGTCGATCATGCCGAGGCCTTGCGCTCCCGCGAGTTCGCCGAAACTGAAAGCACGGCCGCGACCGCGAAGCTCCTGCAACTCCGCAACGATTTCCAGGCCATGCAGGAAAATGTCGTTGCCCGCCGCGAAGAGCTGGCCACCATGTCCGAGCGGCTGACCAGCGCCGAATCTGCCGAACGCCACCTGGTCGAAGAAATTTCACTGGCCTCCGAACGCGTGCTCTCGCTTCGCGACCAGCACGTCACCATGGTCGGCGAACTGGCCGGGCTGGAAACGTCTTGCCAGCAACTGACGGTGCAAGCCGAGGAATTGCGCAAGGAAAAATCGCGGCTCGAAGAAAACAAAGCCGCGCTCGACGCCGAATGGGAAATCGCCCGCTCGCGCACCTCACATCTCGATGAAGAACTTCGCGGCAAGCGGACCTCGCTCGAAGAATTGCGGGCCGAGCGCAACCAGCACCAAATCGAAAAAGCGCGCAACGACGCCGACCGCGATTATCTGCGCCAGACCTGCGTCACTGAACTGAACGCGCAGCCCGAAGAACTCATCGCGCTGCAGCAGGGTCAGCTCCTGGTCGGCGAAGATCTCATCGCCGCCGAAACCGGCTACAACGAAATGAAAGCCCGGGTCGACGCCATGGGCCCGGTCAACATGATGGCCCTCGAGGAATTCAAGGAATGTGAGGAGCGCGACACTTTCCTGCGCCGCGAACGCGACGACCTGGTCACCTCCATCCAGAACACGCAGCTCACCATCAACGAGCTCGACACCGTTTCCAAGCAGAAATTCGAGGAAGCGTTCAACTTCATCAACACCCACTTCTCCATCGCCTTTGTCTCGCTCTTCGGCGGCGGCCATGGCGAAATGCGCCTGGGCGAACCCGACAGCTCCGGCGAAACGGGCATTGACATCGTCGCGCAGCCGCCGGGCAAGCGTCTGCAAAACATTTTGCTGCTCTCGGGCGGGGAAAAAGCGCTCACCGCGCTCGCGCTGCTGATCGCCGTCTTCAAATATTCGCCAAGTCCATTCTGCATCCTCGACGAAGTCGACGCGCCGCTCGACGAAGCCAACGTCGGCCGCTTCAATCGCATGCTGGCCGATATGTGCGCGCAGACTCAATTCATCGTGGTCACCCACAACCGCAAAACCATGGAAATGGGTTCGGTGATGTACGGCGTGACCATGCAAGAGCCCGGCGTTTCCAAACTGGTCTCGGTGAAGTGGGAAGAAGCGCCGGCGCTCGCGGCGCCCAAAGCCGCCAGCAACGCGGCGTAACCAAATCGAAATTCGCTCCGGTGGTAGCAATCGGCGACGGTTCCTCGGCCGTCGCCTTTTTTTTCTTATCGGTTGACAACGTCTGTCGCGGCGCTAGAATACCGTCTCTCTTGGCGTTAAAACTAATTCGAGGAATAATTCAAATTGGCCTCCCCACAAATGACTACCGCTATTTCACAAACTGATTTCCCGGGACTCACCCTGCGCGGTCGCGGCAAAGTGCGCGACATTTACGACCTCGGCGACAAGCTGCTGATCGTCGCCACCGACCGTCTCTCCGCCTTCGACGTCGTGCTGCCCACTCCCATTCCGGATAAGGGCAAAGTCCTCACCCAAATTTCCCTGTACTGGTTTGAAACACTGGCCGGCATCGTTCCCAATCACGTTCTGTCCGGCACCGAGTTCACCGGCGCGCTGGCTCCGTATGCCGCATCGCTCCGCGGCCGCGGCATGGTCGTCAAGAAGACCGAGCCGCTGCCGGTCGAATGCGTGGTGCGTGGATACATCTCCGGCTCCGGCTGGAAGGATTATCAGAAGAGCGGCGCGATCTGCGGCATCGGACTGCCCCAAGGCCTGCGCGAATCCGACAAGCTGCCCGAACCCATTTTTACGCCGTCGACCAAGGCCACCACCGGCCACGACGAAAATATTTCGTTCGAAGAAACCGTCAAACTGATCGGCCAACCGCTCGCTGAAAAAATCCGTGACACCAGCCTGGACATTTACCAGCAAGCTTCCGATCGCGCGGCGAAACACGGCATCATCATCGCCGATACCAAATTTGAATTCGGCCTGATGGGCGATGAACTGATCTGGATCGACGAAGCCCTGACGCCCGATTCGTCGCGCTTCTGGCCCGCCGATCAATACGCCCCGGGAAAAGCGCAACCATCCTTTGACAAGCAGTACGTCCGGGATTACCTTGAGCGCATCGGCTGGAACAAGCAGGCCCCTGGTCCTGAGCTCCCTGCGGACGTAGTGCAGGCCACCCAGGCAAAGTACCGGGAAGCCTACGCGAAGGTTACGGGTAAACCGCTCGACTAAAAAGATTAGCTTGCAGGCGGCACGCTGCTACCAGCCGCGTCCTGGCGCGTTTATTTTGCGACGATCGTCGCCGGCCCTTTCTCCCCAGCACTGTGCGGAGTGCGAAACGTGAAAGATCAATTGGAGTCGCTGGTCGGCTTGATGGTCGAGCGTGGAATACTACTCGAAGAAGCGGTCACCGAGTTCGAGAAGAAGTTCATCCGCCGCGTGCTGGAAAAATTGAACGGCAACCAATCGCGCGCCGCAAAAATCCTGGGCATGCACCGCAACACGTTGAGCCGCAAGATCGGGGAATATAAGCTGGACCACGTCGGCCGCAAGCACCGCTGATTGGTCCGTACCAATTCTTCGCAGCCTAAAAATAAAAATGGCCGGCCCCGTGCGGACCGGCCATTTCTTTTGAAACTCGCGCTACGGTTATTGCTTGGTCGGAACTCTCTTGTGCGGCTTCCCGGCTTCGGCCTTTTCCGGAATGATCGTCGGGTCCACCTTCACCTGATCCCAATGCAGCAGGAACGGCGTGGGATCGTAGCTGACGATGGCTCCGGAGAAACGCAGGCCGTCGTCCTTGGCCAAGCGGGTCACATCGGGCTGCGCCGTATTCTGCGCCGCGCCGGCCGCTCCCGCGGGAGGCGTCGTGATCCAAACCTTTACATCCATGTTCGGTGTCGTGGCCGCTTGCAACGCCGCGTCATCCGCGCCCGTCGCCACCAGGAAATCCACGAACCCATCGCCGGGCTTTACTTCAATGATCTTGCCTACGACGCCCGGAAACTGCGCGCCGCAAATCGCCAGCCAGGTCATCTTGGCTTTGTCGCCGCCCGCGCTCAAATCAGTGATTACCGTCAAAATGGTGCTGGCCTGCGCCAACTTCTGCAAATCGGCGGCCGCCGGAATCGTGTATGTCGCTGGACGATCGCCCGAAGTTCCGGCCAGGGTAAGCAATTCGTTCACTTGCTCGTCCACCGAAGTTTCACAGCCGGGCTGCTCGTAGTTGTAAATCGCCTTGTGCAAATAATCTTTGATTTTGTCGGCGTCCGGAACTTTCAAATTGATGGCTCGCGCCAGTGACCAGAATCCATCGATCGATTGCGGTGGGGTCATCCCGAGATAGGCCAGACCCAAGCGATAGTTGGTAACCGCGTCGGCGGGATTGTTGACCAAGGCTGCTTTGAACGACTCCGCCGCGGCGGCATTGTCCTTTAGCTGCATGTCCGCCAAACCGGCCGAGGCGTCAAAAAACGCGATTCCGGGTTTCTTCTGCGCCGCAAAATCGGCGTCGGACATCGTCGAATTGGCCGGTTTCGGATAGGCCTGCAGCAAAGCGGAACCTTGCTTCGCCGCGTCACGCTCCTTTACCAATTGATCGTGCGCGTCGGCTGCTTTTGGATTGAATGCGGTGGAAAACGCCTGCACCCGCGCTTGCAGTGCCTGGAGTCGTACGCCGGCATCCACCTTATCGCCTTGCGCCACGACCTTGTCGGCGGTTTCGATGACCTTCGGATAATCCTTCAGTTCGGTGTACGTCGACAAATACAGCTGCGTGACGTACGGCATCAAAGTCGAATTCGGAAACTTGGTGACGAAATCATCCAGCAGCTTGATGCGATTCTGCGGATTCGTTTCTCCCCGCGCCGCCTGAAACGCGTTGTATTCCGGAATCGTGTAGGTCGGCTTATCCGCCGCCTGCTGCATGAATGCGGAGACTGGCCTCGCGGGCGCGCACCACAATACGCTTGCTATAATTACCATTCCCATCAATTTCGGGCGCGTTTGCATCATCTTCTTACTTGCCTCCTGGGCCAGTTTTTCCGCGATTGACGGTCACGCTCACTGCCGCGACCCCTGCAGGGAGTAAAGAAAAATATACGGGATTATAGGGAAAGCAAACCACCCACGCAAGGTCAATCCAACTCTGTAGCTGATTTTAAGCTACTTGCGCCGGAATCACTACCTTGCGTGCAAATGATATGATGGCGCGTCGCTCAAAATTGCTGCCTCGCGAATCTCGGCCGTGGTTCCAAGGAGCCGCCGAATGTCATCCGCAAAACCGCTCGAAGGAAAAGTTGCCGTCGTCACCGGCGCGAGCCGCGGCATTGGGCTCGCCATCGCTCAACGCCTGGGAGAAATGGGCGCTAAACTTGGCCTCTGTTCTCGTGATCCGAAAAAGCTCGAAGCCGCCACCCAGCAGATGCGCGCCGCGGCGTCGGCCGTTTTTGCGATGCCGGTGGACGTAACGCGCGCCGATCAGATTTCTTCCTTCGTTCAAGCTGCTCAAAAAAGTCTCGGCCCCATCGACATTCTGGTGAATAACGCCGGCGTCGGCTGGTTCGGAGCAACCCAAGACGCGACCGAAGAATCCTGGGATTCGGTATTAGACACCAATTTAAAATCCGTGTTCCTGATGAGCAAAGCCGTCGCCCCCAGCATGATCGAACGGAAGACCGGCCACATCATTAATATCGCCTCACTGGCCGGAAAAAATACCTTCAAGAATGGCGGAGTGTATTGCGCTTCGAAGTGGGGATTGATGGGCCTGACCGGATGCATGGCGGAAGACTTGCGCCAATATGGGATTCGGGTTAGCGCGGTCTGCCCCGGAACGGTCGATACCGAGTTCAGCCCGCACACGGGAAAGGATCCCGCCAAGCTCCTTCAATCCGAAGATATTGCCCACGCGGTGGCCATGCTGGTCACCCAAGCGCCGCAAAGCTTTATAAGTGAAGTACTTATAAGGCCCACCGCGAAGCCCTAAATTTGCCTTTCCCGCCTGAATCTTTTTGCCCGCGGCGCCATCCAATCGTTTGAATTTGAATGATTCAAGCTGAAACGATATGCCAACTCACTACAAAGGTTGCCAGGAAGCCGAACGAGCGCTCAGCGCTTACATCAATTTGATCCGCGCCAGCGATTCGCTCGTCTCCAAAGCTTCGACCCAACTCGAACAGTCCGGCATGACCCTCGGCCAGTTCGCGGTCCTCGAAGCCCTGCATCACCTCGGTCCGATGTGCCAGCACACGCTGGCGAAAAAACTGCTGCGCAGCGGCGGCAACATCACCCTGGTGGTCGACAACCTGGAGAAGCGCGGGTGGGTACGTCGCGAACGCCAGAAGGACGACCGGCGCATGGTCCAGATTCACCTGACGCCAAAAGGCGCGCGGCTGATCGCCAAAGTTTTTCCGGAGCACGCCGCGGCCATCACCCAAATCATGAAGGAATTGACCGAGCAGGAGCAGGAAGAATTGCGCCGCATCGCTGGGAAATTAGGACATGGCGCGGAAAACTTCTGCCTGGAGCGTTTTAAAAAGGAGCAACACCATGATTCAGATCCGACCAAGTGACCAGCGCGGCCGCAACCAGATGGACTGGCTCGATACGCATTTCACTTTTTCTTTCGACCAATATTTCGACCCGGAGCACATTCAATTTCGCTCGCTGCGCGTCTTGAACGAAGACGTCGTCGCGCCCGGCAAAGGCTTCGGCATGCACCCCCACAAAGACATGGAGATCCTCACCTGGGTCATCGACGGCTCGCTGGAGCATCGCGACAGCATGGGCACCGGCGCGGTGATTCGCCCCGGCGAATTGCAGCACATGACCGCTGGCTCGGGCATCTTGCACAGCGAATTCAATCCTTCGCCGAAGGATCCGACCCACCTGCTACAGATTTGGATCGTGCCGGAAAAGAAAAATCTGAAGCCGGAATACGAGCAGTTGGCCTTTCCGGATAAGGACCTGCGCGGAAAGTTTCTGCACGTCGCCGGCCCTCGGGCGCCCATAACCATCCGTCAGGACGCCGATCTTTTTATCGCGCGTCTCGACCAGAACGACGAAACCAAGCACGAAATCAAATCGGGCCGCCATGCCTGGGTCCAGGTGGCGAAGGGCAACGTCCGGCTGAACGATGTGGAACTCAAGCAGGGTGACGGCGCGGCCATTTCCAAAGAAAACGAAATCCGCGTGGTTGCTCAGGAACCTTCGGAAGTCTTGCTTTTCGATCTCGCATAAAGGGCCACGTAGCTAAATCAAACTCGAGGTGAAGTGAAATGTCCGATTCAAATACAAGTGTTGTTCCGTTGGCTGGCCGGCTGATGATCAGCGCGATTTTCATCTCCAGCGGCCTGAGCAAGCTCGGCGCGCACGCGGCCATGGTGGGATACGCGGCATCCAAAGGGTTGCCGGCCGCCGACTTGGGCATTTGGGTGGCGGCGGCGATCGAAGTTTTTGGCGGTCTGGCGATTCTGCTGGGCTTTCAAACGCGAATTGCGGCGTGGGTCCTGTTCCTGTACCTGATTCCGACCACGCTGATATTCCACAACTTTTGGGCACTACAGGGCATGGAACGGATGGACAACCAGATACATCTGTTCAAGAACGTGGCGATCATGGGCGGATTGCTCTTCGTCGCCACTTTCGGCGCCGGTGCCTACTCGGTCGACGCGGCACGTTTGAAAAAGGCCTAGAACATTAGATTCTGTTCGGTTGTGGAGGCGCGGCAATCAGCGAGTCTGGCCACGCCTCCGCAACCATCAACCCGAAAAGATGTTCGCCGTCAAACTTAGCTGAGCTTACCAACGCAGTCATCGAGGAGAAAACATGAGCAAAACGAAACGTCCCGCTTCGACCAGCACTTCCATTCACGATTTGATCAGTCATCGCTGGAGCCCGCGCGCCTTCGAAAATCGCGCGGTCGAACCCGAAAAACTTCGCGCCCTCTTTGAAGCTGCCCGCTGGGCCGCTTCTTCCTACAATGCCCAACCCTGGTATTACATCGTCGGCACCAAGGACGACCCCACGAACTACCAGCGCGTTCTCGATTCTTTCGTCGAATTCAATCAAGGTTGGGCGAAATCCGCTCCGGTCGTAGGCCTCAGCGTGGCGCAATTGAAATTCGGGCACAACAATGAGCCCAATAGCCACGCCTTTCACGACGTAGGTCAGGCCTCCGCCACCCTACAGATTCAAGCCGAGGCTCTGGGTCTTTCGGTCCATCAGATGGCGGGAATCCTGCCTGACAAAGCGCGGGAAATTTTCAAAATTCCGGAAGGCTTCGCGGTGGTAGCGGGCTTCGCCATCGGCTACGAAGGCGATCCAAAAACGCTGCCGGATGGCCTTCGCGAAAAAGAAGTGGCGCCCCGCGAACGCAAAGCCCTCGACTCTTTCGTCTTCAGCGGCGCCTGGGGCCACACTTCGCCAATCGTCGCCAAGAAATAAACGGCATCAACCCAAACACGCTGGTCATCCCGAGCGCAGGGAGGGATCTGCTTTTCACGCACGACCGGCAATCTCGTTCGCGAAGGCGGGTGGTAGAGACACCGCGATGCTACGTCGCGCCGCTATCCTGAGGAGCGCAGCGACGAAGGATCTCAACCAGTTGTGCTCTGCGCACCACGCTACTGGATGCGATCCTTCGCTTCGCTCAGGATGACGAACAACTAGAGTTTCGGCAGCACGATTCCCTGCTGCGACTGATACTTTCCCTTCTTGTCCTTGTACGAAACCTCGCACGGTTCATCCGATTCGAAGAAAATCACCTGGCACAATCCTTCATTCGCGTAAATCTTCGCCGGCAGCGGAGTCGTATTGCTGATTTCCAGCGTCACAAATCCTTCCCATTCCGGCTCGAACGGCGTCACGTTCACGATAATCCCGCAGCGCGCGTACGTCGACTTCCCCACGCAGATCGTCAAACAATTCCGCGGAATCCGGAAATATTCCACCGATCTCGCCAGCGCGAACGAATTCGGCGGCACAATACACACCGCGCCCCTGAACTCCACAAACGACTTCGGATCGAAATGCTTGGGGTCCACGATCGACGAATTCACATTGGTGAAAATCTTGAACTCATCCGCCACCCGCATGTCGTAACCGTACGACGACACGCCGTAACTGATCACGCCGTCGCGCACCTGCCGGCCCTCAAAGGGCTCGATCATGCCGTGTTCCTTGGCCATCTTGGTAATCCACTTGTCCGACTTCACCGACATCGATTCCTCCGGGGGTTCCCGCCACGCGACGATCGCATCGCGGTCGCGGCGGTCATTTCGGGTGACATTGCCGCTCACGGGCGGCCTTGCTCATTCCAGGACGCGGCAGTTTATTACACGGGCGAACGCTTGACAACCTGCAACCCCCTGTCTAGCATAGGTTTCCGCTCAGCGGGAGGCACTTTGTGATTAAGCTCGACATCGTCAACGCCATCGTGGCGAAAACCAACATCACCCGCACCAAGGCCGAACAGGCCGTCGAAACCGTTTTCGAAGCCATGAAGAACGCCCTAGGCCGCGGCGAACGCATCGAGTTGCGCCGGTTCGGCGTCTTCAACGTGAAACCTCGCAAGACCGGCATCGGCCGCAACCCGCGCACCGGACAGCAAGTCAGCATTCCTCCCGGTAAAGCCGTTCGTTTCAAGCCCGGAAAAGAACTGCAGTCCTTGCCTGCGCCCGGCGCGGCATCCGCGGCTTCCGAACACAAGGCCTAGGCGGTGCGCTGCGTTCAGCGCGAATTTCTCCGCGACGTTCGTCTCGATCCCGCTAACGAGCCGCATCGAAACCACAATTTGCGCGCCCGCATCCAACCCTGATGAGTACCGGCAATGGTCATCTCCGCCCGCCCCTTGAAGTTCTGGATGCTCAATTCCAGGATGTGATTGACCTGCCGCCGCTGCGGCCCATTCGCAAACCGCCCTTCTGGCCCGCGTTGATTTTATTTCTGATGACTCTGGTCTCGACCCTCGCGGTCGGCGCCGAATTCGCTCTTTCCTACGCCCACAATGTTGCCCCATTTTCCGGCGACGAAAACCCGCTGACTATGATGATGGCGCCGTTGCAGCATCCGCGCCTGCTGCTCCTCGGCATTCCCTTTTCGCTCACGCTGCTGGGAATTTTGCTGATGCATGAACTCGGCCACTATTTCACCTGCAAGTATTACGGCATCGACGTCAGCTATCCGTATTTTATCCCGGCACCTACTCTGTTCGGAACCTTCGGCGCTTTCTTGCGCATTCGCTCGCCCATCACCACCCGCCGCGCGCTTTTCGATATTGGCATCGCCGGGCCCATCGCCGGATTCGTGGTTGCGGTTCCGCTGATGGCCTACGCCATCGCGTCTTCCAAAATTGTTCCGGGCGCGCAAGCCGACGCCGGAATCGTTTTTGGCAGTCCGCCGCTCATGCGCATTTTCATCGAACTGTTTCATCCCGGTACAGATCCCGCGACTCTGTTGTTGTCGCCCGTGGGCCGCGCCGCCTGGGTCGGTCTCTTTGCCACCGCGCTGAACCTGCTGCCCTCCTGGCAGCTCGACGGCGGCCATATCATCTACAGCCTCAGCCCGGAGCGCCACCAGCGCATTTCGCTGCTGGTCGCGATCATTCTGATTGGCATGGGAATTTACTACTGGCACGGCTGGGGCTTGTGGGGCATCGCGCTGATGGTGCTGTCTTTCCGTTTCCGCCATCCGCCGCTGTTCGACCGCTGGAGTCCGCTCGACGCCTCGCGGAAACTTTGGGCCTTCGTCGCGCTGATCATTTTTCTGCTGTGCTTCTCGATTATTCCCGCGGCCGCGCAGTAGCAGGCCGCGCCGCGCTGCCCGGCTAGAACAAGCTCGCCGGATCGACGTCCACGATCACCGCGGTTTCCGGAATTTCACTGGAGTCGCAAAAATCCAGCGCGCCACTGAGCGCCCGCGAAAGCGCCGCTCGTTGCGGCGACTTCAGCAAAAATTGAAATCGGTATTCCTTTTTCAAACGTGCCAGCGGAGCCGCCGCCGGCCCCAGCACTTTCACTCCACTTTTTTCGAATGGCGCAAAATATTCGCCCAGCGCGCGCGACCACCGAATCGCGTTCTCAATTTTGCGGTCCCGCACCAGGATGCTGGCCAGCGCCGTAAACGGAGGGTAATGCAGCATTCGCCGGAAATGCGCCTCCTTTTCGAAGAACGAAAGGTAGTCCTGCTTGGCCGCGTGCTGGATCGCGTAGTGCTCCGGGTAATGCGTCTCGACCAGCACCTCGCCGGAGAGTTCGCCGCGCCCCGCCCGCCCCGCCACCTGCGTCAGGAGCTGAAAAGTCTTTTCCGCTGCGCGAAAATCCGGCCGCCCCAACGCCAGATCCGCCGCCACCACGCCCACCAGCGTCACCCGCTGAAAATCGTGTCCCTTGGCCACCATCTGCGTGCCCACCAGCACATCCACTTCGCCGCACGCAAAACTGCCCAGCACTTTTTGGAATTCCTTCTTGGTGCGCACCGTGTCGCGATCCAGTCGCGCGATCCGTGCCTTGGCGAATGTCTCGCGCAGATATTCTTCCACTCGCTCCGCGCCATCCCCGACGAAATACATGTATTCGGCTTTGCACTTGGTGCACTGCTTCGAGGGCTTGATCGAATATCCGCAATAGTGGCACTCCAGCCGCTGCCGGTTCTTGTGGTACGTCAGCGCGATACTGCAATTTACGCATTGCACGAACGCGCCGCAGCTCCGGCAAAGCGACGACCACGAATATCCCCGGCGGTTGATCAGCACCATCGCCTGCGTTTTTTCTTCGAGCCGCAGAGCGATCGCCGTCCGCAGCGATTCCGAGACCGGCCCAGCCCGGTGCGCGCGCTTGAACTCTTCGCGCAAGTCGACCACGCGCACATCCGCCAGTGGCCGGTTGGCCACCCGCGAAGTCAGCTCCAGCAAGTGATATTTTCCGGCGCGCGCGTTGTGATAGGTCTCGAGCGACGGCGTCGCCGAACCCAGCAGCGCCACCGCGCCTTCCAGCCGCGCGCGATACACCGCCGTGTCGCGCCCGTGGTAGCGCGGCGTTTCTTCCTGCTTGTAGCTGGTCTCCTGCTCTTCGTCGACGATGATCAGTCCCAGATTCTCCAGCGGCGCAAAAACCGCGGAGCGCGTCCCCACTACAATTTTTGCCTCGCCGTGCCGCACGCGCCACCATTCGCGCGCGCGCTCCGTATCTGGCAACCCGCTGTGCAGCACCGCTACCTTTTCCCCAAATCGCGCGCGCACCAGCCGCCCCACCCACAGCGTCAGCGCAATTTCCGGCACCAGCACCATCGCCGTCTTCCCGCGCGACAGCGCCGCCTCAATTGCGCCCAAATACACTTCGGTCTTGCCGCTTCCGGTAACGCCATGGAGCAAGGCCGCTTCGAATTTTCCAGCTACCAGCCAGCGCCAGATTTCCTCCAGCGCCGCCTTCTGCTCCGCGTTCAGCACGTTCGCCGGTGGAGTGAAATCCGTATCCCACGGATCTTCTTCGGCGACGATCGGTTCTTCCCAGGTTTGCAGCCAACCGTTTTTTTCCAGCCGCTGCAATACGCTGCGCGAAACCCCCGCCTGCTCGATCAGCAAGTTCCAGGGCATCGGCCCGCGCGTCGCCGTCAGCACTTCCCGGATTTTTTCTTCAGCCGGAGTTTCCGGCGCTCCGTGCGTGGCCGCGTTCCACGCCACAATTTTCTGCAGGCGCGTCTTCCGTCGCCGCGCCATTTCCCGGGCACTCAGATATCCGAGCCGCGCCAACTTTTCCGCGGCTGCTTCCCCGCCCTTCAGCCGCCTTACTCGCGCAGAGGGAATCGCTTGCTCGCTCGAGTCGGCGTCGTGAAAATGTCGCAAAAATTCCAGCTCGGCGCGCTCCACATCGGTTTTTTCGCTGTTACCGCTGAGGTCTTCCAGGTAGGCGCGCCCTGC
>Ga0302176_10000355_pt1 | contig 29047 bp, 30 predicted proteins | sample I_Palsa_E1_1_FD_198787 | JGI IMG/M metagenome (GOLD analysis project Ga0302176, IMG submission 198787) | Peat permafrost microbial communities from Stordalen Mire near Abisko, Sweden - I_Palsa_E1_1 | ecosystem: Environmental > Terrestrial > Soil > Palsa > Peat permafrost | place: Sweden...
CCTCGAACCCGGCGCGATAAGGACCTCAACACCCCTAATCGTCCCAGTTCAGGAGCACTTTTCCATTCAGGCGCGCCAGTCAGCCCACACGGCTCGGTGAAAAGACAGGGCTAGCATCAAGGAAGACGCCGCCGGACGACGTCTCGGAGGTGAAGCGCATAGCGTTTCAAGCCTTTCGGGATGCCTTCTGCGGGCACTCCCTAGGCCATGCGAAAGAGGGAGCCCCGACCTGTCACAGCGTTGATCGGTCTCACCTCCTCAGTACGCAGCAATGCGCGGCGCCGCTGAACGTATCACCACCGAAAGCCGGCAGTCGGCGACAGAACGGTGTGATGCTAGGGCCAAGACCGCGATCGCGGATGGGTAGGTCATGGGGCTTTGGGCCGGGCGGCGCAGGCAGCGGCTGGTGCATGACTTGCGGTCGCATATGCGGTTGCTGCTGCGCGAGGATCCGGGCCGTGAGCGGATGGTAGAGCTGGTACGGCTGTTCGACCCGGATGCCCATCCGGCGGGAGCGGGACGGATCTGCGTCGATGCGCAGCGGCGGATGTATCTGCCCCGGTCCAGCCTGGTTGACCCGGGAACTGCTGTCGGGGCCCAGGTGCCACCAGACCTGCCTGTCGCGTACTTTGTGCAGCTAGAGGGCCGTTCGGCGCCGCTGGATGTGGCGGGTGCCAAGCGGGAGCTGCAGGAGTTGCGGGAAAGCGCGATCTTGCTGCTCAACGGCCTCGCGATCCGGCTCAGCGGCCTCGCCTGGCCGCCGCCGAAGGTCGCCAGCGATCCGCTGCAGGCCACCGTGTACACCCCGCGGCCGGTGAGCGCCGCCGAAGTCCTCGGCGTGGTCGAACGGTACGTCCGCGAGCTTGTCCCCTACGAGGATGTGTCGCTGGGATCGATAGGTGTCGATAGCTGGCGAACGCCAGACGGGCGGCTACAGGCCGAGCATTTGTCTGGGCAAGCCACCTTGCTGCTGATGCACCCCCCGGCGGCCTTGGGTGAGGAGCTCACTCACGGTGATGTCCTCGCTGGCGCTGATGCCGCCAGGCGATCTTTTATGCGGCGGCGCAATCTGCTGATAGATCCCGGCGAGCTGGGCCGCGGCTTGCTGCCGGACCTGCCCGGCTTCGGCCCGAGCCCGCTGCCAGACCTGCTGGTAGGACGCCGCCCACTGCTGCTGAGCGGCTTCGGCGGTGCTGGCCGGCGGCCCTTCGGGCTGCGGGCCGGGCTGGCCGTCCGGCATGATCTGGACGCCGTGCCGGGCAGCCGCGTCGGCCTGGGTTTCCAGCGCGTTCTCGATCTCCGACAGGGCGACCGCCAGCCCGCCGGTGATCTCGCTGACCTGGCCGATCACCGCGGCCAGCGCCCCGCCGGCCAGCGCGTCCCGGCTCCATGACGCGGCGAACGCGGACGCCGCCGATCCCTGCCAGCCACCGGGGTCGTCGCTGGTGAGCTGCCCCGCCCGCCGGTCCAGCGCCGTGGTGACGTCGGTGGTGGCCGGAACGTAACCATGCAGCTGGATAGCCAGCATCTGCAGGCCGTGGATGTCCCCGCCCACCCAGTCAAACGCAAACGGCGCCAGGGACACTGACGCCGGCGGCGGGTTCGCGGTGCTGCCCATCGGCGCCCCGCTCAGCCAGACCGGCGAGCAGGCGCGATAGCTTCGCTCATCTCAATAATGGCGTCTTCGGCGTCCCGGTAGGTGCCGTAGGCGGTCTCCAGTTTGTCCGCGTGGCCACCGATGACCGCGGCCAGCTGCGTGTGCAGGCCACCGATCGCCGCCAGCACCAGCTGAGCGCATCGTTGATCTCAGCGCCGCCACCGTCCACGCTGACCGGCCAGTAGCCGGCATGATCGCCGCGAACGTCCCGGCCTCCGTACGGAACACCCCAGCCGCCTGCTGCAGGTCGGTCATAATGACCTGAAAACCATCACTCATCGGTCCCCTGCTCCGGGCCGGCGGCCCGCAGGCTAGCCGTCGTCCAGCGTCGGCCGGACGAGCTGACCCCGGGATCGAGAACAACCTTGGCCGGACCGGCGCGGGCCGCCGCCTCCAGGGCCACCCGCAGCGGCACACACACCCATGGCTGATAATGGCCCAGCGTCCGCACCAGAGCCGCCACACTGGAAAAAACTGGCAGCACGGCACCATCACCGGGCTGCCCACGCACCTCGAATTCGACCCGGCACGCATCCCCGCCGCGCGGATGAGCCGGCACGATAACCAGCTCAGGTCCTGCCATCTTCCCAGCCTCCTGCCTTTGCGGCTGCCCACCTATAGGCACGTACGGCCAGCTAAAGAAGGTTCAGTCCCGACAAGATCCACACAGGCAAGCAGTCAACCAATCTTGGGGGCAGCGGCCGGATCGGGCGCGGCACCGGAACTTGGCCGCGACCATGACGTGGCGATCACATTAACGAGCATGAACGGAGGCCAATGAATGACACGGCTACCAGAATCTACTGCACGTCGTTACGGCAAGGTTTTTGATGAGATCGCGGCTGAGTACGACCGCCGCCGTCCGACTTATCCTGACGAACTCGTCGACCAAGCTTGCCAGGTCGCAGGGATCGGGAGCGGTGATCATGTGCTTGAGGTCGGGTGCGGAAGCGGCCAGCTGACGCGCGGCCTAGTCGCTCGGGGCCTGCACGTCACGGCACTCGAACCCGGCAAGAACCTCATAGCACTGGCCAGGCAGAACCTGGAAGGTGCTGGGAAGGTGGAATTTGTGAACGCTCAATTTGAGGATGCATTGCTTCCCCGCGAGCAGTTTCGGGCCGTATTCTCCGCGTCCGCGTTTCACTGGGTTGACCCCGAGGTTAGTTGGCAGAAGACCGCTGACGTACTTGTTCCCGGTGGAACGCTCGCGCTCGTGCAATACTACGGACTTGCGGAGCCGCGTAGCAAGCGAGATCAGGAAGCAGTACTCGCTGCCATGAGAAAGGTCGCCCCGGACATTGCCGCTAATTGGCCGACCTACAGGGATCTCGACGCCACGCTCGCTGGGGTGGAGCAACGCCGCGGCAACGTCTCAAAGGTATGGGCCTGGCTCGGCAGCTACGACATAGGGCAAGATTATGCCGGCCGCTTGTTCGGTGATGTTCAGCTGGCCGTCATGCCAAAGCTCATCGAGCACACTCCCGACGAGCTCAATGCTCTCGTACGTACGATGTCGTTTTACGCTCGGCTTTCACCCGCCCAACGTCAAGCCCTTGAGCGTGAATACGAAGCCATTTATGAACGACTCGGGCGCCCGATTCGTGCTAGCACGGTCACGGCTCTCGTCACGGCACGGCGCAGCACGGAGGGAGATGGCTGAAGCTGACCGCGGTGCGTGCCGCTGGGCTGACAGGGATCAGCTCTTCCCCAGCAAAATGCATTGATCGCTCATTTTTCACACTTGCTGCGACATGTTCTGAAATCTTGAGAACGCGAATACTGTTGCGCGCCGGGAGCCAGGTTCCCAGCAGTGCCCTGCCAAGGTTCCGCCGACCGGGATCGCCAGCTTTCACCACGTTGCCAAAGGGGCAGCGTACCGGTCTTCGGAGTTAGAGCAGGACGGTGAGCGCCAGCAACCGCGAATCTGTCCAGACACCCGCCCGGTGCGCATATGGCCCGGGCTACGTCCGGTCTCACCCGTTGCGGGTGAGGCGACGGTCCTGTCCCGGCATAGGGTTTCCGTGTCGGCAATCGCCATATTCGACGGAACGTAGCAGCGCAAAGAATAACGTACGTGGTTTTCTTGCGGGACGAGGCGCCCACAGATTCCCCGGGCCAACCCGGCACTCAGGACAGAATTTGTTGCAGAGTGTCCAATATGTGTCACGCTAGGTGACGTTTGACTCTGACTTCCTAGTCATTCTCCTCTAGTTACCAGCATGTACGCTGCGTACGGTCACGCTGACACAACGGAATGAGGCAACGACAATGAGGGCATTATGAGCACACCGCCACCCAAGCCGGTAGAAGGCAACGGGCCGCACGGGTACAAGAGCTGGTCGCGGCGCAAGAAGATCCTGGTATGGTCCGGCGGTGTTTTAGCGGCCCTGTTCATCATCGGGAGTATCAGCAACGCGGCGAGCCCGCCCAAGCCCGCACCGGCCAGTCACGTGACCCAGAGCACGCCAGCACCGAAGACCCAGGCCCCGCAGGCCGCAGCCCCGAAGGACGCAGCCGAGCCAGCACCGCACAAGACCACCGCATCGGCCAAGCCGAGTGCGGTCGCCGCGCCAGCACCGGCCAGCCCAGCACCGGTCGCACCCGCTGCAGCGGCAGGGCCAAGCTGCACCATGCAGATGCAGGCGTGGGGAGAGGCCAATGACGCCACGTTCACGACCCTCAAGAACGACGAGGGCCAGGTGGCTAGCGACGCCAGCCTCGTGGCAGGCGACGCGGCAACCGGCAACGTGGCTCAGGTGGACATTGACAACAGCACGCTAGGGACCGACGCGGCCCAATTGGGCAGCGACGTGAGCACTGCGCAGGACAGCCCGCCCCCCACGTGCGCGAGCGCGTTCTCTCCCGCCTATAACACCGCGCTGAGCTACTACAGCCAGAGCGCAAGCGCGCTGCAGGACGCGAGCCAGGACATCGCCACGGGTGACTATTCCGACGCTACCGGCAGCCTGGCCATCGCCAACACCGCTGAGACGAGCGCTAACACGTCCCTGAGCACGGCAGTCAGGTGACCTGCAGGCGTACGGGATCGTTGACCCTGATGCCCTCCGGGGCATTGCGGAGAGCGATTCAGACAGAATCGTCGCAACAAGGGGGAACCATGAAGCTGAACAGGATCCTCGCCGCCACAGCTCTCGCGCTTACGACAGCAGCCGGGACAGGAGCGGTTGTCGCTACCACCGCACCGCCAGCATCGGCTGATGTTCTCGTGAACTACGACGGTGGCAGCATTTCTCTCGGGCGTCACCTTATTCTCGGTGTCTGGTACCAGCAATTCAGCGGTCGTCCGGCGGGTTACTGGGCCGGAGTGTGGAGCTATCCTGCCAACCGCTGGATCTTCATTCGTAGTGGACACGCAACTACCAACTGGACGTCCTGGGCAGTCAAGCCGAGCCAGCGCGGTAAGTACGCCACCGTGTATAACGCCGATGGGGTACGACTGGTCTTCTACACGACAGTGAAGTAAAAAGGTTGATCGCTGACCGTGATGCCCTCCGGGGCACTGCGGAGAGCGATTCAGACTGAATCATCGCAACAAGGGGGAATCATGATGAAGAACATCGGACTCACCGCAGCAGAGAAGTTCTGGTATGTGCTCGGCTGCATCGCATTTGGCGCAGCGTACTTCAAGAAAGTCCCTGTTGCGAAGGCCCTCAGCGAGCTGGAGCAGTTCAAGGTCGCGGAGCATGAAAAGCTTCAGACTCTGGCCTGACTGCCGGCTATCGCGCCCTGAAAGGGGCACGGTGGCGACCGATTCAGAGAACTGAATCGTGCAAGAGGGGGAAGTCATGAAGAACAGGTACAGTGCAGTCATCGTTATCCTTGCGATGTTTGCCGCCGGAATTATCGCCACCGGCCTTTCATTCCAGCCCGCGTCAGCGTGCGCTCGGCCGGTCGTCGTTTATGCCGCTGGCCTCGGCTGGCATTTCGGCAGTGCAAGACCTTACGCGATCGTTATCCAGGGGGTAGCGGCCGGGTCTGGCGGGGCTGAAGTCATTGGTGATGGTGTGATGCCGATGCGCTGGACTTCCTGGACTAGCAGGCAAGCGACGGGGCACGGCTACACGGAGACTTCAGGTAGCTCGCACCAGGAGGCCTGGATTACCCTGAGCTATGTCAAGACGTATGGTCGCAGTACCCGCTATTTCGCGCACATGGCAGAGAAGTTTAGTTATGCTGACGGTGCGCCGCACGGACTCAGCCAGTACTTCACCTGGACTGGAAAGTCCTGGAAATACGCGGGATACAAGATTTACGGGTAAGCCTGATCCCTGACTTCGTGGTGTGTTACAACCCGGAGGACCGGCACGAGCGCACCGAGACAGAGCGCTTCAAAGCGTTCACCTATGACACGCGGCAGGTGGCTGCCAGGAAAGTCCGCGAGTTGCTCCAGGGCAGGACTGATCAGGGATGATGTCCGGGCAGGCACGGTCTTCCGTCACGATCATGGGACTCGACACCCACATGATCTTGGAAACCGTGCCTGTTCCACGTTCACCACGCCGAACTGCCCACCACGCCATCAACCGGTCATCGCGCCACGGCGTCGGCGGCGCCTTCCTCGTCGAAGTGATCCTTGATAACTTCAGAGCGTTATCCCTTCGGGTCCGCAGCCAGAAATGCCTGGACCACTGGTGCCAGCTCGGCTGCCTCGTCGACCAGGCCGAGGTGGCCGCCCTGGAAGATGTGCAAACGCGAACCGCGGATCAGCCGGTGCATCATCTTGGCGTTGGCCAGCGGGATTATCGGGTCGTCGTCACCGGACACGATGAGGGTTGGCTGCCGCAGCCGCGGCAGGAACGGCAAGCTCGACCAGGCGAACGATGCCGCCAGCTGATACCGGTAGCCGCGTGAGGGCCCGACGTGGTTGTTGCCGTGCACAGCCTGGCTTATCCGCTTGGGCTCGGCTCGCGCTGATCCGCCGTACAGGTCGGGGGCGACGCGGGCAAGATGCCCGCTGTCCACGTAACGCTGCCGTCCGGCCAGCTGCCGCAGCACACTGAACTTGGGCGGCACCATGGTGGCACCGGTTGCCGTGCTGACCAGCACCAGACGGCGGCAGCGCGACCGCTGAGACACCGCGAATTGCTGCGCGACCCCGCCGCCCCAGGAGATGCCGAGCACGTCGACCTGGCCGTACCCGAGCACGGACAGCATGTTGGCGATCAGCCTGCACAGCCCGCTGAAGCGGTACGGGCGGCTGGGCAGCGGCGACCCGCCGACGCCGGGGACGTCGAACCTGATCACGTCTCCCGACTTATCGGGGTCGAGCGCATCGACGAACGGCTGCAGCAGTTCCAGGCTGGCGCCGATTCCGTTGATGATCAGCAGTGGGGTTGCCCCGGCCTGGCCGTAGCGGACGGCCACGCGCAGGTCCTGGCCGTCAACATTGATGATCTGCTCCGTCGGCGCGATCATCGGGCACCCCTGGGCGACTGCACCTCGCGGCGCAAGATCTTGCCGGTCGGGCCCTTGGGCAGGCCTGGCACCAGCCAGACATGCCGCGGGTACTTGTATGGCGCTATCCGGTCTCTGGCAAAAGCGATCAGTTCCTCGGCCGTGACGGTCTCGCCCGGCTTGAGCTTGACGGCCGCGCCGATCTCCTCGCCGAGCTCATCATGCGGGATCCCGACGACGGCTACCTCCGCCACGGCCGGGTGCTCGTACAAGACCTCTTCGACCTCGCGCGGATAGACGTTGTAACCGCCGCGGATGATCATGTCCTTCTTCCTGTCCACGATGTAGAAGTAGCCGTCCTCGTCGACCCTGGCCAGGTCACCCGTCCGGAACCAGCCGTCGGTTATCGCCTCGGCGGTGGCCTCAGGCTTGTGCCAGTACCCCTTCATGATGTTGTGACCGGCGATGACGATCTCGCCGACCTCGCCGACCGGCACGTCAGTGCCGTCGGCGTCGACCACGCGCATGTGCACGCCGACGACCGGTGTGCCGATCGAGCCAGGCTTACGTACCCTGTCCGGGTGGTTGAAGGACGCTACCGGCGACGTCTCAGACAGCCCGTAGCCCTCGAGGATCATGCAGTGGAAAGCTTCCTCGAACCGGCGCAGGATCTCCACCGGCAGGGCCGCGCCGCCTGAGACGCACAGCCGCAGGGACGAGACGTCCGCCTGCGCGCCGTCCAGATGGTGCAGCATCGCCGCGTACATGGTCGGCACACCCTCGAAGATCGTCACCTTGTCCCGGCCGATGATCCGCAGGGCCTGGCCCGGGTCAAACCTGGGCAGCAGCGTCAGGCTCGAGCCACCGAACAGCGCCGCATTCAGCCCGCAGGTCAGCCCGAAAACGTGGAAGAGCGGCAGGCAGCCCATCACGACGTCATCGGGACCGTTCTGCAGCAGGGTGACTGCGGTCAGCTCGGCATTCCGGTACAGGTTCGCGTGGGTCAGCTGGGCGCCCTTGGGCTTGCCGGTGGTGCCGGAGGTATAAAGGACCACGGCGTCGTCCCCGGCGGCCGGTTCTGCCCACTGCGCCGCTACCTGGCCGGCCAGCAGCGTGGCCAGGGTCGGCTCGGCCACCTCGATGACCTGCGCGCCGGTCTCCGCAGCTCCCTTCGCAGCTTCGTCGGCCGCAGCGGGCCAGGCAAAGAGGACCTTAGCGCCAGAATCGCTGAGATAGTAGGCGATCTCACGGCTCTTGAGCAGTGGGTTCATCGGCACCACGACCGCCCCCGCACCGAGAGCGCCGAAGAACACGATCGGGAAGGCCGGCACGTTGGGCAGCATCACAGCCACCCGGTCACCCGCCGATACCCCAAGGGATCTGAGCACGGATGTCAGGCGGCCCGCCGCGTCGCGCAGCTGCGCGTAGGACAGCACGAGGCCGTCCAGGCGGATGGCCGGACGCTCGCCGTGATCGGCTACCGTTCGAGCAAGCATGGAGTTCAGATCGGCCATCGTGCCCTCCAAATTAAGCGCATCGATACCGCTGTCCACACTCGCAGCACTACCGATCCCGGTAGATCGAGAGCGCTGCACCGAATCCGGGCGTCGATGCGGGCCTAGTGACAGGCTCGGGCACCGATACGCCGTTGATAACGGCAGAAGGCCCGCAATCGGCGTGACGAATGACCTGTGTTAGCGAAGATCCGCAGCCGTTTCAGTTCTCAGCGGCGGCCTCTGCCGGTGAGGGCGAGCATCTGGGTCCAGGCCACCCTGGGGCCGGGTCCAGTTCGGCGCTTTCCTGCCGCTGCGGCGCAAGATCTGGTGCGGAATCAGTCGCGCGATGTCAGTTGCGCCGCGGACGTTGGCTCGGGGGCTCGGCGGCTGAGCCGGCTGTCCAGGGCGCTGGAACCGGCGGCCAGGCCGAGCAACAGCAGCGTCACCCGGAAGCAGTTCAGGAGGGCCTTGCCGTAGCCGATGCTGGTGACGTCGATGAAGGGATACCGCTGCCGGGGATGGGCGCCGATCGTGGAACCCGTATGGACGGCCCGGGTAGGGGTGGTTTAGGCCGCTTGCAACGGTTTTGCAACGCTTGGAACTGAGTGTGCGGGTCCTCCCTGGGCCGGGGCACGTTGACATGTCAGTAGACGGGGACATTGATATGACGACGGAGCAGGCGTTCAGAGATGTGATCGCGGCGCCCTGGCCGAAAGGAACGCGATTTGGCTTAGGGAATCAGCCAGCAATGCGAGCACGTACGGTCCGGGCGGCCGAATTCGGAAGAAATGGTCAGTACCGCGATTGCTGCGTTGACGTGGCGCTGAAGTGTCCTGTACGGCAAGAGCGGTAGCGGCCAGCACTGGATGCCACGCGTTTGCCGGGCCGGAAGCCGCATTGCCTGCCGACATTGCCTGAGTAGCCCGGCGTACAGGCTTGACAATGGCAGCCTTGGCCCTAAAGTGCAATCGTGGGTCGCCAATGGCGATAACCGGTATGTCCAGTGTAACGCTCTTTCACGCCACGGGTTAAGGTGTATATGGGACAGAGCTTACATAGCCGGGAAATGTAGATGTTAAGTGAGTTATCTCGGGGGGAGAGACCAATGAAGCGTGTACTAGCCCTGATTCTCGGCCTGATGATCATGGTCGGTGGGGCTACGGCGTGCAGTTCGTCGGGCAAATCGACGAACGCCGCGACGTCGGCCAGCCAGGCTGCGGCTGGCAACGCCAGCCAGAGCGCTTCCGCAGCGAACGCTTCGTGCGCGCAGGCAGGGACGCGGAAGATCCCCAAAACCCGGCTGCTTGCTGACCTGGGCCTGACCTATGGGGCGTTCCAACGGTATTTGTACAAGCCCTACAAGGCCGGAGCGTTCCAGAAGGGCGCGAACGGGCGGACCAAGGCACTTATCAAGGCGGGGCTGGCGTCTGCGGCGATCGTCAAGCTGCTCAGCAACGCCAGCAAGAACGCCGCCGCCGACCCGACGCTGTGCAAGTACGTGCCCAACATCAACAACATCAAGAGCAGCCTTAGCTCCCTGACCGGCAAGGTCAAGGATGGCACCGCCAGCACGAACGATATCGATGGCACGAGCAATCTGTTCGGCCAGCTCCAGAACGCGACCGGGATCACCCCGTCGGCCAACGCATCGCTGCCGGGACTGAGTTGAGCAAAGCCATCCGGGACGCGAGCAGGGTGCGGGTGAGCGGCCTCTTCTCCCGGGTTTCACACAGTAAAGGCTTTTCCCGCGGGATAAGCCTCCACCAAGAAGGGACGGACTGATCATGGCGGTCGCAGTAGTGCTGGACAAGGCCCTGGACAAGGCATACGAAAGCACGAGCCTGGAGGAGCTTCTTAACGCGCCGGTAGCAGCGCTCGCTGGGGTCAGCGACGGTGACGCCGACCATCTGGCGGCGGCGTTCGGGATCCGGACCGTTCGGGACCTGGGAACCAGCAAATACTTCGCCATAGCTCAGGCGCTGGTCGCGCTGGGCAGCCGCAGCGGGTGAACCCGGTGGGGGCGGGGCGGCTACGAGTGACTGGCCGTCCCGCCGGACCAGCCGACGTGACCTCAGGAATCACGTCCGTGCCAGTGCCGCGGCGCCCAACGGCCAGGCTGGGTGCCAGATCGAGCCGCCGTGGCCATCGGCCCGCACTATGTTCTACTGGAAATGTGGATCAAGATCAGGTAACTGCGGCCGGCGAGGCGGCTTCCGGCGCCCTGACCGTCCAGCAGACCGAAGAGGTACGAGTCAGGGTCCGGCTGATGATCGAGATCACGGCTCGCGCGGGCGCCTACCGCAAGGGGCTCATCGCCGCAGCGGAATTGCTCAGCCCGGAAGAAGCGGCCATCATCTCCGACCTGGAACGTCACGGCCTGCAGGTGCCGCAATTGCGTGATCTGCTGCGCGGAGGTCATGTACTGGTCGATGATCCGCAGCTATATGAGAACTGGCGCTTTACCGAGGTCAGCCATCTGCGCATATCCAGCCACCACCGCGATATCGACAAAGCACGCTATCCCGACATCGGGATGCGGGGCCAGGTAGTCAGGGAAAAGCTGCACGGCCGGACCGCGCGAGGCACGTGGGTACAGCTAGAGAAAACGCCGGCGGCGTTCGGCAAGCGCAAACTGCCCAGTCCGACCGACATCCGGCACCTCGCCGACTACATCATCTACCGGATAACCCGCAGCAATGTCGGTCCATGGGGACTGTCCCGGCTGACCGAGCGGCGGCCGATGTACCTGTCACCAGATCTGGCCCTGCCCACCTCCCTGGCGCCCCCGGTTGCGGAGTCACTCACCACGGCGCTACGCCGGATTGAGGAAGACGACGACACCACCGCGGTGTCCCAGGATCTGGCCGCCCGGTTCCCCCCGCCGGAGCGGCCAGACCCGCCGGAGGAACTGGGTCTCGCCCTGCCTGGGCGGGCCGGTCGGGGGCTGTTCGGCAACTCCGAGATCTGGGTGACCGAGACGCCCTCCCGGATCGCTTCGGCTATCTTGAGTCAGCGTTTTGAGCACCCGCCAGCCGAAGCGTGGTGGGCAGGGGAAACACACCATGAGTGAAGCTGCCGCAGAAGGCCCGGCGCCGGATGCCCCCCGCGTGGGTCAGGCATCCGTGCCAGAACAACTCGTCCCGGCCGTGGTAAATCTGGTCGAAACCGGGCCGGTCTTGCTTGGCGCCTATACGATCGCCGAACTCACCGCCGTAGACGCGATCGTGGATTTCCTGGAGGCCCGGCCATCGGACGAGGTGCTGGCCGAAGCCGTCCGCTCGCTAGCGGCCCGCCAACTCCTGGTGGCCGGCCCACCTGGGGCGCAGGTGCAAGTCCGGGGAGATCTGGGCATCGCGGTGGCGTTCCAGCAACGGGCCCGGATGGTTCTGGATGCCCGCGCGACCGGGACAGTTCCCGGTGAGCCATGGCGAGTTCTGCTGCTCCCTCAGCCCGAACGGATCTGCCTGATGGTCCGGATCGACGCTCTCGGCATCCATGAGGTTGGCCTGTACAAGCTGGACGAAGCTGTCCGCTTCCTCAGCACCTGGTTGCCGCGGGGAACACTGGCCGACCCGGATCCGGCTGTTGACGCGGACAGCCTGCTTCCTTCATCCGAACGTTCCGCGCTGGTTACCGTCACCCACTACACGGCGGAGGGATCAGCTGAGATCGCTGGCGCCAGTACCGATCTGATCCTCGTCCGCCACGACGGCCGCCTGCATATTCTCTCCAGGGACGCACACGACGGGACCAGGCTGGTGCCTCACCCGCAAGCTGACAACGACGTAAGTCGTACGCTGCTCGAACTCCTGACGTAGTAGCTGTCCGCCGATAACCTCACCGCTCGACCGTCGCCTGCACACGGCCGTCGGAGACGGCTTTGAGCAGCCGCTGAAAATCCTGCTCATTCTGGTCCGCGTAGGCGACGGCGAAATCCGCGATGGCACGGTCGAAAACCTCGCTGGTGCCCAGATAGCCGCAAATGATCGCTGCCCGTCCAGTCCGCGCGTGCGCGCGTGCGAGTGCCCAGCCACAGAGCCTGCCGTAATAGTCGAGCTGGAGCGGATCCATCAAGGGGACGCTCATGCTGCCCTTCATGTCGCGCAACTGGCGTACGTAGTACTGCTTGACCGACGTGCCGCTGGTTGCGATACCGCTCGTCCAGCCGAGGAACGGGTCGACGGCCGCCTGGGTCAGCCGCTGGCCCACGACCACTCGCTCGCCTTGGTGCGTGTACTCGCTCCGGCCAGCGAACGGAGCGAGCACCGACTCTTGAGCCTGCTTCAACTGCAGGAACAAGGGCTCGTCAGCGCGGTCGCCGAGGAGCAGCATGACGAACGCCTCAGTCCCGACCGATCCGACGCCGACCACCTTGCGCGCGAAGTCGCCGAAGTAGAAGCGCCGCAGCACTTCCCGCCGGTCCGCCTGCAGCGTGTCCTGGTATCGGGCGACAGCGCTGCGCAGCTCCTCCAGCATGCCCGGGTAGCGCTCAATGGGAAAGCGGACAATCACCGGATGGGCCGGCCGGATCACGTACTGCCCATCGACCTCCTCGCACATCTTCAAGAACGCCCGCAGGCTCGTGCTGCGCTGTGCTTTTTTGATATCCCGGTGACGGCGGTGTACGGCCTTCTTGGTCTGGAGCGCGTCGAACAGCCCGCTGACCTCGTCGACATCGATCCTGGAGTACCAGACCTCGAGGAAACGCATCGCAGCGTAATTCGCCATCTCGGTGCGATAGCTGCGGACAGTCAGCCGTGCAGCAGTATGAGCGTCGTGGTCGTCAAAACCGTTTTCCCGCGCCGCTACGGCGAAGCTGGCCGCGAGCCGCTTGATGTCCCAGTCAAAAGGCGCCGGAAGCGTCTCATCAAAGTCGTTGACGTCGAAGACCAGCCGCCGGTCAGGTGCTGCGTACATCCCGAAATTCAGCAGGTGGGCGTCGCCGCATGCCTGCACCCGGATGCTGGTCGTGGGTGAATGCGCGAGATCCCAGGCCATCATCGCCGCCGCGCCCCGGAAGTAGGCGAACGGCGAGGCAGCCATGCGCCCGTAGCGGATCGGCATGAGATCAGCTACCCGGGTTTTCGCCTGCTCCTCCAGAACCGAAACCGGGTCCGGGCGGTCCGCCGGTGCCGCCCACTGCGCATGGCTTGACCGGGACACCAACCGGCGCTGCTCGCGGCCCTCAGCCCGCCACTCGTCCGGGCTGAGCACCTCATGCGGCGGAGCAAGCACGCCCGGTGTCATCCTGCTCATGAGCCCCATCCCCCATCCGTCACTGCTGACAGCGCCTAACCGGCGCCGGCGAAACCGCCAGGACCGACAATCCCCCGAAAGTCCCGGCACGCTCAATATACGGAAGCGCGAGCAGCGCACGCTCGGGCCCCGTCAGCCGCCAAGTGCGGTGACCATGTTCATGATCGTGACCATCTGCGGCGCGGTCTTGACGGCGAAGTCCGGCCCGTCGTAACCCCACCAGTCCCAGCACCCCTCCGGGTTGTCCGGGATGACGCTGGCGATCGCCTGCGGGTACAGGACCACCAAATTGTTGGTATCGGCGTAGATGTCCAGGCTGGCCAGCTCAGGGAACTCATCGCCCAGCAGGTAGTGCCCGCTCAGGCAGCCGTGCAGGGCGACGACGAGCTTGCAGGCGGCACCGGCCGCGCACGCCGGCGGCGTGTAGAGCAGGCCGCTGTTGTCCATGCTCAGCGCCGGAGCGCTGCCGCCCGGGGCGTAGCTATCCTGGCTGAACGACGACAACGTTCCCTCCGGGCTGCCGGCATTCGGCGAGTTGACGCTGCCGAGCCAGTGCCTCAGCATCTCGCCCTCGGGATCGTCGCCGCAGTTAATGTCGCCGCAGTTAATGTCGCCGCAGTTAATCAGGAACGGCGGCTGGTCATCGGGCACGCTTCCACGCCATCTGGAGTCGGCCAGCCGTGGCCTGCCGGGTCGGTGCTGTGATACTCGACGCTGGCGCCGAAGTGCTGATAGAAGTCAACGCCTGCGGCGGACACCATGTCGTTGACCACCGGGTCGAGGGCGCCGTGGTAGACGTAAACCGGCTTGCCGGCCAGGTCCGAGATCGGATCGATCAGCCCCTGACTCGACCAGGTGACCGCCTGCTGCTCCAGCGTAGCCAGGCTGGCCCCGATGTCGCAGGTCGCGAACTCGATCACGTTGCCCTGACCGCAGTCGTAGGGCCCAGCGGCGATGATGCCAGCGCCGTCGAAGGTACCGGAATAGTCAATGTGTGCACGGCACATTGGGCCGTCCAGCCGAGTTCAGCACCGTCCGGAACGGTCAGCTCACCGAGACTCAGGTCTTCTTCGGGGGCCGGGTCTAAGCTGGGCCCGGCATCCCGCCCGCGAAGGTGGCGCCGCTCCCCCGGGCCTCGGGCCGACCTGGTGCGGCCGTCACGTGGCGGCACCGCTATGTGGTTACTGTTGGCCAGGAGGGACGCGCGTGGCACAAGCGAGTGCCCGCGTATGAACAGGCAGAGCAAGCAGCCGGTCCGTGCTCGACGGCGCCAACCGAGGAGAAATCAGCACGTGAGCATCGCACGCGAGTGGTATGTGCGGTACCGGCAGCTGATCCATGAAGCCGCCAAATTCGGTGTCGTTGGCGTGATCGGCTTTCTTGTCACGGACGTCGGCACCAACCTGCTGCGCGAGCTGGGCGGGCTGGACTGGCTCGCCGCTAACACCATCGCCACCATCGCTGCGATCGCGGTGACCTACATCGGCAGCCGCTACTGGACGTTCCGTCATCGTGCGCGAACGGACGTGCGCCGCGAGACGCTCGCGTTCTTCGGGCTTGCCGGGGTCGGCTTGCTCATTCAGCTAGCCTGCCTCGGGTTCACCACGCACACGCTCGGCGAGACCGGCCGGGTGACCGCGAACGTGGCGCTGCTGGTCGGCATCGTCCTCGGGACGCTGTTCAGGTTCTGGTCGTACCGGAAGTGGGTTTGGCGGGCGCCGGTCATTGAGGTCCTCGAACATGAGGCCGGTGCAGGCGAAGTCACGGACAGCGCGGCGCGCGGTTAGCACCGGCGCGTCTGGAGGTCAGGCTCTGTCCGCCGCTTTCGCGGTCCCGGCCTGGTCGAGGGTGGCGGCCCCCAGCTGGCCAGCAGGTTCGATGGTGAGCGGCGCGTAGCTACTACCGGGGCTCAGCTGCCCGCGGGTGCCCGCCGGGCAGTGCGGTAAAGGTCGACCAGCTCCTGGGTGGTGGTGGCGTCTTCGGGTGCCTTGTCATCGCGCCAGCGCCCGGTGAACCGGGGGAAGCGCATGGCCAGGCCGGCGTCGGGCTTGATCTGCCCCCAGGCGGCGGTGTAGTTCGGGGACAGGGTGAGCTCGGCGGACAGGATCTCCAGCACAAGCCCCGGCTCGAACCAGAGGTCGGGCTCCTGGCGGGCGTCGACCCGGGCAGGCCGGTGCGGGGCGGCCAGCGGCGCGAGCCGGGCGGGCAGCGCGGCCAGGTCAGCGTCGGAGAACCCGGTGCCGCACTTGGACACGGTGCGGAACAGGTCGGCGACCGGATCGTAGGCGGCCAGCAGCAGCGCGCCGTAGACCCCGGCGCGGCGGCCCCGCCCGGCAAACGCGCCCACCGCAACCAGGTCGACGGCGTCGGAGAGTTCAGTGCGGTAGTCCCGCTTGAGCTTGATCCACTGCCAGCCACGGGCACCGGCCTGGTAGCTGGCGTCCGGGCCGACCGACTTGCACACCAGCCCCTCGCAGCCGTCGGTAACCGCCTGCTCGAACGCCACGTCCAGCACGGCCGGGTCGTCCACCGCGGTGGCGGTGGTGAGCCGCAGCCGGTCCGAGATGGTGATCGCCGCGGCCAGCGCGGCCCGCCGCTGCAGGTAGGGCAGCCGGGTCAGGTCCTGCCCGTCGGCGTACAGCAGCTCGAAACAGAACAGGCCCACCGGCACGTCGCGTACGGCCTGGTCGATGCCGTGCTTGCGCCGCCGGAACATGACCTCCTGGAACGGGTGCAGCTCCCCGGTGGCTGCGTCATAGGCGACGACCTCGCCCTCGAGGATCGCCTCGCGAGGACCCAGCCCCGCCGCCAGGGTCTGGACCACGTCCGGGAACTGGGTGGACACGCGTTCCAGCCGCCGGGTGAACAGCTCAATCGCCCCGTCTGCGGTGCGGTGCGCCTGCACCCGCATGCCGTCGTACTTGTACTCCGCCGCGCAGCGCCCGCCCAGCTTGGCCAGGATCTCCGTCGCGTCGGACAGCCGCTGGGCCAGCATGGCCCGCACCGGGCTGCCCGGGCGCACGTGGATCTGCTCGACCGCGTTCAGGCCGCCGTCCGTCAAGGCGGCAGCGACCCGCCCCAGGTCGCAGCAGATGTTATAGGCGCGTTCCAGCACCGGCCGGGCGGCCCGCCCGCCGGTATAGACCTGGGCCAGCGCGTCCAGGATGGTGGGCGTCCCGATGCCCAGCCGCAGCCCCTTGGTGACCAGGCGCAGCAGGTAGCGGGCCTCCAGCGGGGTCGCCCGGGCGAGCAGCCCGGCCAGCAGGTCCAGCTTGCGGCCCTGCGACCCAGGTCCCTGCGCCGCGGCGATCTGGTGCAGCGTGTCCATCACCGCCGGGACCGTCAGGGTGGCCGGCCGGTCAGCGGCAGTCGCGGCCAGCAACTGCTCGGCGGCCAGGCCCAGGTCGCCAGTCTGGCGGACCAGGGCGGTGACCTCCGCGGGGCTGGCGCCGCTGGCGGTGGCCACCGCGCGGACGGCAAGCTTCTCGGCCAGGCCGAGGTCGACCCCGGCGAACTCGGGTGCGATCAGGCCCTGGCACAGGTAGCAGACCGCCGGCAGCAGGCCGTCCGGGCTCCCGGCCAGCAGCACCGCCAGCCGGTCCACCAGGGCCAGCCGGCCGCTGGCCTGCTCCAGGTCACGGTAGGCCGCCGCGACGGTCAGGTACTCCACGGCTCCCTCCTCCGCCCGATCATGACACGCCGCGTACCGAGCCAGCCCACGCGGATCGTGCGGACGTCAGCGCCATGGCGGGTTCAGCGCGCTATGAGATCCGCGTCGATGGGGTCCCGGACGGGCGCGCGAGCAGGACATCCCGCTTTGACGCGGCCATCCCGGATTGAGCCACCGCAGGCGGCTCAGCCATCGGTAACCTGCACGCTCTGCGCCTCCGGCGATGTTCCCTGTCGCTGCTCGAAGGGCTCATGCTGAGTCGCTGGTCCGGCTCTGAGGGATTGACCGCCATTTTGCGGCTTCCCTTTCACTGCGCTCCTTTCAATCCCCTCGACGCCCAGCGGCAAACAATCCCGCTGCGCACGGCCGGTAGCCACCTCTTGCGAAGCCACAGGGTGACCGTGAAGGCTGAGAGCGAACCCTGCCCTGCTCACCGAAGGGACGACAGAAAATGAGCGTCACCTTAATCAACATCTTCGAAGTGCCCGCCGGCGACGAAGACGCGTTCATTGCCGCCTGGGAGAAGACCCGTGACTTCCTCATGACGTTGCCAGCACATCTCGAAACCGCGCTGCACCAATCGCTGCACGACGAGCGGTTCCGTTTCGTGAACATCGCTCACTGGACGTCTGAGGACGACTTCACTGCGGCAGTACGCAGTCAAGGGTTCCGGGAATCGGCGTCGGAGCTGCGCTGGCCCATGTCTCCGGCGCTCTATCAGGTCGTTCGGACGGGTTAGGGCTGCTCAGCACCAGCGCTTCAGCCGCGCTCGCGCCTGGTCTCTCGCTCACCGTGTCCAGACCCGGATTCCGGGAGTACGGTGAGAGGGACGCCCCGACGCGGAGGCGGGCCGGGTTGGGGAGACGACGTGATGGACGATGGCGGGCGCCGAGCCCGCATTATGGCTGCGGTCACCAAGCATGACGCGGGAGCCGGTGCGGACGCAGGTGAGCTTATCCAGCGGCTCTGCTGGTTCGTAGTGAATGAAATGGACCTGTCCGGCTGCGCGCTCGTGCTGATGTCGGGGGCGGACTCATCGAGCATGCTGGCCGGCGCCGGGCCGCACGCCCAGACCGTCACCGGGCTCCAGATGGAGCTAGGTGAGGGCCCGTGCCTGCAGGCCTATAATTCCGGGGTTCCGGTGCTGCTGCCGGACCTGACGGCTGAGAACGCGAACCGCTGGCCGACGTTCGCGGCAGCGGCCCTCGCGGTTGGCGTCCAGGCCGAGTTCTCCCTGCCGCTGAGCGTGCGGCCGGGCGGTATCGGCACGTTGGACCTGTGCCGGGATACGCCGGGGATGCTGAGCGGAGAACAGCTGGCGGATGCGATGGTTACGGCGGACATAGCCCGTGATGCTGTGCTGTACCAGCAGTATGTACCGGGGAATCCGGATCTGGCGGGGCTGCTGGCGACGGTCGGCACAGACCGGATCGTGATCCATCAGGCAACCGGGATGATCGCCGCGCAGCTGGACGAAACCACGTCCAACGCGCTCGCCCGGTTGCGCGCCGCGGCGTTCGTGAGCGGGCGAGCGATGTACGACATTGCGCAGGACGTCGTTGAACGGCGGGTCCGGTTCGATGAGTGAGATCGGGGGGCCGTCGGCCCGGCCAGACGACTCCGGGCCGGACAGGCAAAGGGAGGACGTGGCCCGCGATACCGTGCTGGCCCGGGCCTTCGTACGCCTGGCGGACACGCTGGCCAGCGACTTTGACGTCGTCGACTTCTTGCAGAGCCTGTCCGCTGACTCGGTTGAGATCGTCGGAGCCGAGGCAGCCGGGGTCATGCTGGCCGACGCGCGTGGTGGACTGCGGCTGATCGCATCCTCCGACGAGCGGATGCGGCTGCTCGAACTCTTCGAGCTCCAGGGCGCACAGGGACCCTGCCTGGACGCGTTCTCCTCCGGCCAGGCCGTCCAGGCAAACGCGGCGGACAGCCGCAGCCGCTGGCCAGTCTTCGCACCCCATGCGTCCGATGCGGGCTTCCAGATGATGTGCGCCGTCCCACTGCGGATACGCACAAACGTTATCGGCGCCCTGAACTTGTTCCGCGGCACCGACACGCCATTCACCGGCGCCGAGATGGACCTTGCGCAAGCCATGGCAGAGGTCGCCGCGATCGGGCTGACCCAGGAACGGGCGCTCAGGGAGCGCAGCCTGCTGGCCGGGCAGCTCCAGGCGGCCCTGAACAGCCGGGTGGTCATCGAACAGGCCAAGGGGATGCTCGCCGAGTACCTGAACATGACGATGGACGAAGCATTTACCCTGCTGCGGAACTACGCGCGTGACCACAACCGCAAGCTCTCCGAACTCGCCGGCGACATTACCTGCCGGAAGATCTCCAGGGCGGCGCTGGTCCAGCGGCGCGGCCAGGAACCCTAGCGTCCGGGTCAACGCCGGCCAGGTTGTCACGACTGCGCAGGCGCATGGCCGGTACCCGCAATCACATCCATGCCAATGGCGCTCACCCGGGATGGGTGATGCCGGGTGGTCCGGGCGGGTTGAGACTCGCAGTTGGCAGGTCATCTCGCAGGCCAGAAGCAATTCACCCGATGAGGAGCTGACGAGGGACCGACATGAAAACCCGTGACAGGCCCAGACCGGACTGGACGGTGGTACTTCGGCGCCAGCCGGTCCGCATGGTGAACGGGCAGCCAGACGGCGGCTACACCAGCATGTTCGAGCTTGTCTGCTGCGACTGCGGTGACGATCCCGACCTCGCCTACGGCGAGGTCCGGGCCGAGCTTCAGCGGATCCGCGGGCCGTACCCGATCGCGCTGGGCGTGGAAGCATATGCGCAGCACGTCAGGCGCCACCCCAGCTGACAGGCCGGGTTACTCGCCTACTCGGGCCGCAGCGGGGCCGGTGACCCCAGCGCACCGGTCAGCAGCGGCGGGATCTCACATTTACCTGACCCATCCGTCGCTATGACGACGTAGACGGTGCGTGCGCTGCACGCCACCCCGCCACCGCTCCGCCGAGCCTCGAAGTCCACCGCAAAACTGGTGCGCCCGAGGCGCGCGGTGGACACGGCCACGAGAACGTCGTCCTGCCAGTGCAGGCCGGCCTTCCAGTCGATCTCCGAATGGACCAGTTGCGTGTCGAAGCCGGCATCGAGCAGCTTCTGGTAGCCCAGCCCGCGTGCGTCCAGAAAGGCCGCAAACGCGTCGTCGAAGTAGGTCAGGTACCAGGCGTTGAAGACGACGCCCTGCGCGTCAACTTCCATGTACCGGACCCTGAGCGGAAACTCGAATATGTCTGCCACCGTCACCAGCCCCGGGCGAGTTAGCGATGCTTCGGAATCTACTCGGCCTGCGCTCCCTCACCCGTGGCCTGGCGCAGCCGCCGGGCCGACGGGATCAGCAGGCCGGCCAGCGCGGCCAGCACCAGGCCGCCCGCCAGCACCGCGAGCCCGGGCGTGGACGGTGACGGCCCGCTCGCTCCATTGCGTGGCCGCCGCTCTACGAGCTACCATCCATACAGATGGTCGGGAGATGGTGAGAAGATGGTGGATGGATGGCTGCGGGTGAGAGCGAAAAGACCGAGAAGATCACCATCAACCTGGGTCTGGTGGACCTCGGGCAGATCGACCTCCTGGTCCAGGAGGGCTTCTACACCAACCGGACCGATTTCATCCGTACGGCTATCCGTACCCAGCTCGCCACCCGGGGTGAAGTGCTCGATAAGACAGTTTCCCGGCGCACTCTCACTTTGGGCAACTGCTACTACACTCGCCGCGATCTGGAGGAGATCCGCGAGACCGGGCAGATGATCCATATCCGGGTGCTGGGGCTCGCGACCATTGCTGTTGACGTCTCCCCTCAGCTGGCCCTGGACACGATTGCCTCGGTGGAGGTACTCGGCGCCTTCCGGGCCCCCACCGCCGTGAAGGCCGTCCTGGCGGATCGCACCGCCTGAGCCGCCGCGATCACAACAGCTGGCCAGGAACGCCGGTCCCGCCAGCACACGGGCCGCCCGCCCAGGAGGCCGGCGACGACACCCCAAGAAGGGATACCGTCATGGATGCACGCCAGATGGCGGCGATGGCTGAGGCCACCCGCCTGACGCGCCAGGGGCGCCTTGCTGAGGCAACCGCGCTGATCCAGCAGACCCTGACCAGTGCCGGAACGACAGGGCGTGCGCCGGATGCGCCACGCACTGAGGAAGAGACCGGCGGCGCGGGAGCCCGCTACCCGGGTCCTCCTCCGCCACGGCCCCGCGAAAGGACTCAGCCGGTGAAGATTCCCCGCGGCTGGACTCGCCGTCTCGGCGCGTTCCGTGGCCGGGGAACGTCGGATGCCGGCCTTGCCCCACCGCACGCGGCGCCGCCTGGAGTGGCGGCCGGCCGGTTTGACGCCTACTCCTATACCAACGCCGCTGGCACCCGCGGCTACCGGCTTTATGTCCCCGAGGGCTACACCGGTGACCCCCTGCCGCTGGTCGTCATGCTGCACGGCGGCACTCAGGACGCCGTAACCTTCGCCGCCGCCACCGGCATGAACGACCTGGCCGAGCGGGATGCGTTCCTCGTCGCCTACCCCGAACAGCCCCGGTCAGCAAACCCGGGCCAGTACTGGAACTGGTTTGACCCCCGCCATCAGCGCCGCGACGCTGGCGAGCCGTCGCTGATCGCCGGAATCACCGGCCAGGTCGGGGACGACTACGCGGTAGATGCCAGCCGGGTGTACGTGGCCGGGTTCTCCGCCGGGGGCGCGATGGCGGCGGTGATGGCCGCGGCCTACCCCGACCTCTACGCTGCCGCCGGCGTGCACTCCGGGCTGGCCTACGCCGCGGCCGACAACCTGGGGTCAGCGTACGCAGCGATGAAACACGGCCCGAAGCCGCGTTCCAGGCCTCCAGCGCCAACGCTGCCGCTGATCGTCTTCCACGGTGACCGCGACGGGACCGTGGCACCCGACAACGCCGCAGATCTCATCGACGACGCCCTCGCGGGCAGCACGGACCTCCAGTCGGCCGGCCCGCCCGCCGGGGTGACCAGCCGCGGGCAGGTGCCCGGCGGCCATGCCTACACCCGCATCTGCTACCAGAACCCCGGCGGGGGGATCCTGGCCGAACGCTGGACCATCCATCAGAGCGGGCATAACTGGTCCGGTGGCGTCCCGCGTGAGTCTTACACCGATCCCCGCGGGCCGGACGCCAGCGAGGAGTTCATCCGCTTCTTCAACGAACACCCGGCCACCCGGCCGGCCCGCAGATCACCCATCAGCGCACGCGGGCACTCGCCACACTAAGGCCGCTCTACCGTCACCAGCGGTGTGAGCTGAAGGCCGGGCCGCCCCGCCGGACGGCCCGGGCCTTCCCGGCGATTCACAGGCCACGTTCGATGGGCAGGATGCCCCGGTCAGCAGCCTGCACCAGAGACGCATGGTCCGCCTCGGTCTGGTCGGCGTACAGCCGCGCGAAGCGCGCCATCGCGAGGTCAAGGTGCTCGGAGGAGCCCGCGTAACCGACGATCATGGATGCGCCGCTGGTGCGGGCATGACCTTTGGCCAGAAGGTGGCCGATGATCCCGGCGTAGTCGGCCAGCGCCGCGCCGTCGATCGAGTCCAGGGCTACGGTCCCCTTCATGTTCCTGAACTGGCGCACGTAGTACTGATGCTCGCCCACGGTGGCCCAGCCCAGCAGCGGATCGCTCACCGTCTGCAAGGCCTGCTGGTACTCCACGACCCGCTGCCCCTGGTGGGCGTGCCGGGCCGACTCACCGTGGACGTAGCGGGCCAGGACTGACCGCCGCGCCTGCTTCAGCTGCAAGAACACCACGTCGTCAGGGCTGCTGCCCTCGAGCAGCGCGACGTACGCGCGCAGTCCGACGCTGCCGACGCCCACCACTTTGTGGGCGACATCGATCAGGGTGTAGCCCCCCAGAGCCCTGCGCCAGTGCGGAGCAAGCGTGCCCAGATATTCATCCAGCCCCCGCGCGACCTGGTCTGCTTCGGCGTAGCTGACCCGGGTGATCAGCGGGGAGTCTTCCACGATGCGACGTTTCCCGTCCCTTTCACTGGTGAACTTGGGGAGCGCCCGGTCGCTGGTTCTCCGGCGCGCACGGCTCGCGGCCCGCTTGATCTCGGCCCGCAACGACTTGTCCTTCGTGCTCTGACGCAAATGGTCGACGTCGAGGCGCTGGTAGGACCGGGCCAGCAGCGCGGTCGAGGCGAGATCCCGCACCTCCTTGCGGTACCCGGCGACACAGCGCAAGACCGCCGATTCACACTCCCGTTCGCTGGCGCCGTTCTGGCGGCCTGCGACCCAGATGCTCGCCACCAGCCGGCGAAGATCCCACTCCCATCCGCCCGGGTGCGCCTCGTCAAAGTCGTTCAGGTCAATGACAAGGTCTTGTTCCGGGGAGGCGTAGAAGCCGAAGTTGCCCATATGCGAGTCACCGCAGATCACCGGGGTGATGCCGGTGGACGGCAACCGGGCCACGTCCTCGGCCATAACGATCGCGGCACCGCGCATGAATCCGTACGGTGAGGCGGCCATTCGCCCCACCCGCACCGGGATCAGCCAGTCGAGCCGGCCGACATGCGACTCCATGACCAGCCGTACCGGGTCGGGCCGGTCGGCCGGCGCGGACCAATCACCCAGCGAGCTGCGCGGAACCTGCCGCCGGAGCTCTTTGCCCGTCCGGTACCGGTCGCGCCGCAACGTTGATCTCCGTCGCAGTGACGTAAAGGCTTCGCTGTCGGCCGAGGCAAGGACGACATGATCGTGCGCAGCCACGCCTGGGCTGGTGGCCTGCATCATCGCTTCTCCAACCGTTGCGCGTAGCCGTCCGGGGATGGCAGCGGTGCCTCGGCACCAGAGCAGGCCAAGGCTCTTCTTTCCATCATCATCCGCCGCGACCGGCCATCTCGGCGACGTCGTCGCCTGGGCACTGGAGTCCGCCAGCCGAGCGTCCAGCGCCGGCACAGCCAGCACGGGTCGCCCCGGGCGATGCTACTTTTCAGGCAGTAAACGGGCAGTAAAGCTGTGCAGTTGGACTGTGGATCGTCGAAGGGGCCGACGGATGACAACGAGCGGCGACCCGGCGACCAGCAGGCTGCGCATCGGCAATCACGAGCGCACCTTCACGCTGCACAAGCCGCGACGTGCCGGAGATGGCCAGCTCCCGCTGGTGATCGTGCTGCATGGCCACAGCCCTGACGCGTCCGGAGCGACGATGCGCGCCTGGACCAGCTTCGACGCAAACGCGGACGAGTGGGGCATCGCGGTCGCCTACCCGGACGGCTACCGTGGTGGCTGGGCCGACGGCCGCGGCGTCACCGCAGCCGAAGCGGATGGCGTCGACGACATCGCCTTCCTGTGCGCACTGATCGACTGGTCGGCCGAACGGCACGGCACCCGAGCCGATCACACGATCATCGCCGGAGTCTCGAACGGCGCGATCATGGCACATCGGCTGGCCTTGCAGGCGAGCGAGCGGATCGCAGCGTTCGCTGCGGTGGCGGGTGCGCTGCCCGCTGCGCTGCGCGAAGTGCAGCCGACCCACGCGGTATCCGCGCTGCTGATCAACGGCACCGCCGACCCCTTGGTACCGCTCGGCGGCGGGTACTCACGCCACCGCGGGCCCAATGGCGAACTCCGCGGGCGGGTCCTCTCCCAGCACGACACCACAGAGCATTGGCGCGCCCTGAACCGTTGCGGGAGCGGGCCGGATTTCGAGACCGTCGAGGAGACCCCGTCGTCGCCCGATCGACCCGGCTGGCTGGGCCTGACCCGGCACATCATCACCGGCGGCGTCGGCGGTACCAAGGTGGAGACTCTGACCGTGCACGGCGGCGGCCACACCTGGCCGGGATCCGTCGCCGTCTCCGACCCGCAGGCCGCCGCGGCGATCGGCCTCACCGCCCAGAACCTCGACGCCGCAGCGGAAATCGTCCGCTTCGCGGGCCCGCTGCTCGACGCGCCGGCCCGGCGCCGCTAAGGCCTGTTCCAGAAGCGCCGCTGGGGTGCCGCCGGCTGCTCTGCCGGGTGGGCAGCGATTGCGGTGACCCGCCCGCCGCACGTGTCACCTGCGCATCAGGCGTGCGGACGGGGCGGCGTCACTGGGACGCCGTCGCGGGATAGGCTCGCCGCAGCCCTTGGCGAAACGATGACGGGTGCGCTGCGGCGCGTGCGACGAGGAGGTGGACGGCCATGTCCGAACCACATGATCCAAGTCCCCTCCCGGCACTTCCTGAAGGACGCCTCGATGGGCCCTCGAATCGCGCCCACTGAGTGACGCTGCCTGAGCCGGCGGCCGCTCTCGCTGGGCATGCGGGCGATGGTCCCGGTGTCTGACCGGGTGTGCTGCGAACCAGCCCCTGCCCGTTGCGTTGTTCTGTGCGAGGTTGACCATGGTGTCATTCCCATCCCCGTCCACGGCTTTGCGGCACCGGTTCGAGCGGCGCTCGCGCCGCCTGGAGCTCGCCCGGGAGATCCGTGATTCACTGGTCTCGCTCGCCGGGCTGCAGGGCCGGCCGGTGCGCAGCGGCAAAGGCGGGGTGATCGGAAAGGTCGCGGACGTCGTGGTCCGCTGGGACACCGACCAGCCGTATCCGCCGCTGGCTGGTGTGGTGGTCAAGGTCGCCATGCACCGCGCGTTTGTCCCGGCCAGCGCGGTCGCCTCGGTTCGCCAGCGGGAGGTCATCCTGACCACCGCACGGCTGGACCTACAGGACTTCGTGGCGCGCGAGGGGGAAACAGCCCTCGCCGGTGAGGTACTCGATCACCAGCTCGTGGACATCGACGGGGCCCGCGTGGTGCGGGCGTCGGATCTGTACCTGGCTACCGTGGGCGGGCCGGTGCGGCTGGTCGGGGTGGATGTCGGCTTCGGGTCGCTGCTGCGCCGGCTGGGGCCCGCCCGCTGGCGCACCCGCCCGACCCCTGAGGTGGTGATCGACTGGGCCTCGGTGCAGTCGTTCGGGCCGGAGGCCGGCCAGGGCGGGGCCCGGCTGGCCCGGCACCGCGGAGAGCTGAACACGCTGCGTCCCGCGGAGCTGGCCGACCTTCTGGAAGATCTTGGCCGCCGGGAGCGCCAGGAGCTCCTGGACCTGGTCGAGCCGGAGACCGCCGCGGATGCGCTGGAGGAAATGGACCCGGACGAACTCCATCAGCTGCTGACCGAAACCGACACCAGCCACGCGGCCCGGCTGCTCGCGCGGATGGAACCCGACGAGGCCGCCGACGCCCTGCGTGACCTCAGCCAGGAAGAACGCACGGTCCTGCTGGCCGCCCTGCCGCAGGAGGCCGCCGCCCACCTCCGGCCGGTGCTGGAATACCCGCCTGATTCTGCCGGCGGGGCGATGACCACGGTCCTGGTGCTGGCCCACCCCGACGACACCGTCGCCGAGGTGCGCCGCCGCCTGGCCGGGCAGGCCGAGCACGCCGTGGACCTGGACGCGATCATCGTGGTGGACGACGAGGGCCGCCTGGCCGACGACATCTCCGTAGGCGAGCTGCTGCTCGCCGAGCCCGGCACCGCCCTGTCGGAGCTGATGGGACCGCCCTGGCCGGTCACCGTCACTACCGAAGCGGACGTGCGCGAAGTCGCCGACCGGCTGATCGACTCCCGGCGGCTGTCGGTCGTGGTGCTGGACGAAGACGACCGGCCCCTGGGCCGCATCCTGGCCGACGACGTGCTGGACGCGGTGATCAGAGGTCACCGCCGCTGGCAGTTCCCCCGCGCGGTGACGCGCTGATCCTGACGAGCACGAAGAGGACCGCGCATGACATCACCGACCACCCCCGGGCAGGACACCGGCCGCGCGGAGACGCCGCGGGCCGCACCGGTGCCGCCGCGCCGGCGGTGGCGGTGGCGGTGGCGGCGGCTGCTGCTGGCGCTTGCTTTCGCGGGCCCCGGCCTGATCGCGGCGAATGCCGGCAACGACGCCGGCGGGATCGCCACCTACGCCTCGGCGGGGGCCCAGTTCGGCTACCAGACCTTGTTCCTGATGGTGCTGATCACCGTGGCGCTGGTCGTGGTGCAGGAGATGTGCGCCCGGCTGGGCGCTTACACCGGCGAAGGGCTGGGGGCACTGATCCGTGAGCAGTTCTCGCTGCGGGTCACGGCGTTCGCGCTGCTGGCGTTCCTGCTCGCCAACATCGGGCTGGTCGTGTCGGAGTTCGCCGGGATCGCCGCCGCCCTCGAGCTGGTCGGGGTCAGCAAATACGTGTCCATTCCGGTTGCGGCGGCGGTGATCTGGGCGCTGGTGGTCTTCGGCTCTTACCGGTACGCCGAGCGGGTCTTCCTCATCCTGTCCCTGGCGTTCCTGGCCTACCCGGTCGCCGCCGTGCTGGCCCGCCCGGACCTGGCCCAGGCGGGCAGCCAGCTCATCTGGCCGCACTTCACCGGCAGCAAGGCGTTCCTCCTGCTCGCGGTGGCCCTGATCGGCACGACCATCACCCCGTACATGCAGTTCTATATTGCTGCCGCGGTCGCCGATAAAGGCATCGGCCCGGCTGACTACGGCAAGGAACGGGTGGACGCGATCAGCGGCGCGATCTTCGCCGACCTGATCAGCATATTCATCATCGTCGCGACCGCCGCGGCGATTAAGACCCGCGCGCCGCTGGCCTCCGCCCAGCAAGCGGCGCTGGCGCTGCGGCCGGTCGCGGGCCGGTTCGCCGCGCAGCTGTTCGCGCTGGGCCTGCTGGGCGCGTCCTCGCTGGCGGCAGCGGTCGTGCCGTTGTCGACCGCCTACGCGCTGAGCGAGGCCGTCGGCGCGGAACGTTCCGTGGGCAAGAGCTTCCGCGAAGCCAGGCTGTTCCTGGGCCTGTTCACCGGCCAGGTCGTGATCGGGGCCGCCGTCGCGCTGATTCCCGGCAACCTCATCCAGCTGCTTGTACAGGCCCAGGTGGTCAACGGGGTGATCACGCCCGTGCTGCTCACCTACGTACTGGTCCTGGCCAACCGCCGCAGCCTGCTCGGCACCGCCGCGAACGGGCCGGTCTTCCGCGTCGTCGCCACCGTGTGCGTGGCCGTGACCGCGGCCATGGCGACCGCCGTCCTGGGCCTGACCGTGGCGGGCTGGTTCGGCATCGGCTGAGGCGGAGCCGATCCGCCCCGGACGGCGGTCTCGTTACGCGCATGGCCTGGTGGTATGTACCGTTGGCCTGTGCTCGCCTTGCTGCTCGTCGCAGTTTCGCTGGGCCTGTCGGACTTCGCGGGGGCGGTCGGCATCGGCGTCAGCGGGGTGGACACCCGGACCCGCCTTCGCGTCGGGCTGGTCTTCGGGTTGTTCGAGACCGGCATGCCGATCCTGGGCCTGCTGCTCGGCCACAGCCTCGCGCGCACCCTCGGCCACGCGGCGCACTGGATCGGCGCGGCTCTGCTGATCGCGGTGGGCGGCTACGCCCTGATTCAGGCCGTCCGCGACCGCAACGCAGACGACCGCGGGCAGGAGGCCGCCAGCGCCGGGCAGGACACCGGGCGGCTGCTGGTCACCGGGCTGGCCCTCAGCGTGGACAACCTGGCGGTCGGCTTTGCCCTTGGTACCTACCAGGTGGGCGTGCTGCTGGCTGCTGTCATCATCGGCGCGGTCAGCGTGACCCT
>Ga0302176_10000363_pt1 | contig 28763 bp, 27 predicted proteins | sample I_Palsa_E1_1_FD_198787 | JGI IMG/M metagenome (GOLD analysis project Ga0302176, IMG submission 198787) | Peat permafrost microbial communities from Stordalen Mire near Abisko, Sweden - I_Palsa_E1_1 | ecosystem: Environmental > Terrestrial > Soil > Palsa > Peat permafrost | place: Sweden...
CTGGCGAGCAAATATGCGCTCTACAACTTCCTTTCCACGTTCAGCGGCACGCATTACGTAACGCCGCGCACGCTTACGGCGGAGCTGGGGTTCCACTTCTAGAAGATAAGTTAGAGTTCATGGGTTGGGGGGGCGCGGAAGAGAATGTCGGCCGTAACCCGCATGTCAAAACCGTTGACTCTGGCCGCCATGAGTCTGGGCTTCGTCGTGGTGCAGCTCGACGTGACCATCGTCAACGTGGCGCTGCCGCATATCGGATCTTCACTGGGTGCGGGAGTCGCCGGGCTGCAATGGGTCGTCAATGCCTATACTTTGGTTTTTGCGGCGGCGATTCTGACCGCATGGGCGCTCGGCGATCGCTTCGGAGCCAAACGCTGCTTTATCGTTGGTTTCTTGGTGTTCACGCTCGCCTCGCTGGGCTGTGGGCTTGCGCCAAACTTAGCGGTGCTCGTCGGCGCGCGTGCGGTTCAAGGATTGGGCGTGGCCATTCTCGTTCCGTGTTCGCTGGCGTTGCTCAATCATGCCTTTCATGACGAGCACGAACGCACCAAGGCCATCGGAATCTGGGCGGCAGGCGCCAGCGCTGCGCTCGCGGCTGGGCCGGTTGTGGGAGGCGCTCTCATTGCAGGTATTGGCTGGCGCAGCATTTTCTTCGTCAATCTCCCGTTGGGCATCTTCGGTATTGGGCTGACGTGGCGCTATGCGGAGGAGTCCACTCAAACTAGGGACCGCGCCCTGGATCTCGCCGGGCAATCTATCGGCATGTTCGCCCTGGCTGACCTGGCCGCGGCGATGATCGAGGGCGGCGCGATTGGCTGGACGCACCCGCTCGTCCTGGCCGCTTTCCTGCTCTTCGTTTTGGCGGCGGTGGCGTTCGTATTGGTGGAGATCGAGAGCCAGTCGCCGATGTTGCCTCTGTCTCTCTTCAAGAACCAAACTTTCAGCGCGGCAACTCTGATCGGTTTGTTGATGAACACCGCATTTTACGGTCTGATATTCATGCTCAGTTTGTACTTCCAGCAGGTCAGACACTATACCCCGCTGGCCACGGGAATGGCATTTCTGCCGATGACCGTGGTCGTGTTGCTTGCCAATCTGTCCGTCGGGCCGATTGCCACCAAGCTCGGTCTGCGTATGCCAATATTGGTCGGCCAGGCGCTGCTCGCCGTCGGATGCTTGACTCTCCTTGGAATCAGCCAAAAGACCTCCTACACGGCGCTTGGCATGCAACTGCTAACAATGGGCGCGGGGGTGGGATTGACCGTTCCGCCAATGACCTCCGCACTTCTCGGCACCGTTGGCGCCAAGCTATCGGGCGTTGCCTCGGGTGTGCTCAACGCTTCGCGGCAGGCAGGCAGCGTCATTGGCGTTGCGCTGTTTGGGTCGCTCATCGAACGCCAGCGCCCTTTCATTCCCGGCATTCGCATGGCGCTAATGATCTCCGCAGGCGTCCTTCTCGCTGGATGCTTGTCGGCATTTCTGATTCGGCCGGAAGGACGGCGGAAGCCCTGAAGCGGAAGTTCAAAGCACGATCGCGAATGTCAGGACGTTGACTCTCGCGCTTGCTGAACGAATGCCAGAAGATTCGTCTCCAGGATGTTTTTGTTCGTCTCGGGCAGATCGATGAAGCGGAAGGGTTGCAGCCATCCCTGCGTGGCCCACATGGGAAACATCATTTCCGCCTTTTCGCGGATCGTTGTCTCCCCAAGATGGAAGATCAATTCAACTTGCAGCTTCTCGTCGAGCGGCTGCTGAATGTTGATCAGTCCACCGCTGATGGAAAGCTGATGCAGTTTGCCTCGCACCTGCCGCCGATTGGGCAGACGAATAAGAGCCAGCACAGCCCCAAGCAGTTTGACGCGAAACGCCCGCGGTATTGCGGTGGGCAGTCTGGACGGGGAAGCCGCCAAAGCGGCCGGCGCTGGCGTCTGCGACATAGGTCCCGATTATGGCACCTCTTCAGTTACGCCACGAGGTTACGAAAGAATGGGTAGTGGTTCAGTTCAAACTGAACCACTACCAAAGAATGGCAGGGGCAATACCCATCGGGGTAAGAGAAACCCTGAAGGATTCGATTCAGCGTCTTCTCATTTTTTCGTAACCAATGCTTCCGGTGGACTATTTGCGCCCGGGATGCGCCTCTCCGTGGCCGGAGAAAAGGTTGTAAGGCCAAACATTTTTATTCTTCGTTGCAGCCCCACCCGCGGCGCTGGCAGAGGTCGCCCCTGGATCCGACGTGCAATTCCAGTCTTCTGGCGGATGGGCGATCCCCCACACGTTCCCGTGGTTATACAGCGAGACTCCGATCAGAAATTGTCTTCCATCAGTGCCGAGCGGCAGGCAATTCGCCACGTGGCCCGAAGCGCTTCCGCCAGCCGGCAGATCACCCAGCAGCACCGGAGTTTTGATGGGCAGGGCTTGCGCCGCGCAAAATCCGCACCCCTGAGGGCTCACCACCAGGACCACACACTCAGCGGCGAACGGATGCCTCCGATCCATGCTGGTCACCGTCACGGGAATTTCCACACGTAATCGCGTGCTGCGCCGCCTCGCCTTGGGTGTCAAAATCTCCATCTGCAAGCCTTGCCGTACCGACACGCTAGTCTGCCATTAAGAAAGATCAAATGAGAGTGACGAAAGTAACTTCAGCAACGTGCTGTCGGGCACGGGTGTGGCTTTTGCTGAATTCGAGCATCGCTGCGTTGCCCTGTTAAGATGGCTCGACATTTCTGAACCAGAATCGGTGAATCGAAACTCTCATCCGTGAACCAGCCAGCGCCAACTCTAGTTGTTTCCGCGTGGGACCTCGTGCTGGCGGCCAGTGCTCCTGGCCCGCACCAAGGCGATCTGAACCATCTCCGGTCTTTGCTGGAAAGGCCGGTCAAGTGGGACGATGTGCTTCATCTGGCGGATGAACACGGTACATCCTCTTTGGTTTACCGGAACTTCGCGGGCTTGGGTGACAACATCGTTCCGTCTACAGCGTTGGCATCGCTGCGCCAGAGTTACGAGCGGAACGTCCACAAGTCGCTTTTTCTGGCGCGCGAACTAATGCGTATTCTCGATTGCCTGGCCGCTCTCGGCATTGAAGTTGTTCCGTACAAGGGTGTCGTTCTCTCGGAGGCGTATTACGGCGACATGGCGCTGCGGCGGTCCGGCGATATGGATGTATTCGTCCGCAAGCAAGACATGGCGCGCATCAAGAGCGCAGTGCGCGATCTGGGATATACGCCGCGTGTTCCGATTCCCGAAGACGCCGAAGCCGATTACATCGCGTCGGGATACGAGTGCACCTTCGACAGTCGCGCAGGAAAGAATCTGCTGGAACTGCAGTGGGCGCTGCAGCCGCGTTTTTATGCGGTCGACTTCGACATGGATGGCCTGTTCGAGCGTGCGGTGAACGTCACGGTTGCGGGCCGAAGCGTGAAAACACCTTCTCCGGAAGATCTGCTGCTGGTGCTCTCCGTGCATGCGGCGAAACATGTGTGGGGACGGCTGATCTGGCTCTGCGACATTGCGCAGATAGTAAAGCGCGACAATCTGAAGTGGGATTGGGTTCAGTGTCAAGGGCGCGAACTTGGCGTCGAGCGGATTCTGCACATCACGATGCTGTTGACGAACCGCCTTCTCGCGACGCGGGTTCCGACGGCGATCGAAAAGGCGGTGACCGCAGACAAAGCAGCGCAAGCGTTTGCGCAACAAATTGCCGTCAATGTTGCTGCGGGCGTTACCTACGAAGAAGAACAGTTGTCATACTTCCGCCTCATGATGCGGCTTCGCGAGCGCCGGGTTGACCGCTTGCGCTTTCTTGCGCGGCTGACTTTCACTCCCGGTCCGGGCGAGTGGGAAGCGGTTCGCCTTCCGAAAATTTTGTTCCCGCTTTATCGCGTAGTGCGGCTGGGACGGCTGGCAACCAGATTCGCGCGCGGATGAGATTTTTATTGCGTGGCCTCAACGGCTGGCCAAACCTCCGGCGATTTCCCCGCCATCGAGGGTGTAGACGTGGCCGGTGGCGTAGGCGGCGTCGTCGGAGGCGAGATAAGCAAACAGCGCCGCGATCTCTTCCGGCTTGGCGTGGCGGCGGAGGGGAATCTTCTGGTTCACTTCGTCCAGCATTGTCTCAGTGTATTCGGCGCGCTGCATGGGGGTGAGCACGTATCCGGGGGCGACGGCGCAGACGCGGACTTTGGGCGCGAGTTCGAGGGCCATGGAGCGCGTCAACTCGATCACCGCGGCTTTGGTGGCGTTGTAGTCGGCGTAGTAGGGATAGCCCATGATGCCGTTCGTGGAGGCGGTTTGCAGAATCACTCCGCTGCCGCGCTGCATCATGTGGCGGGCGGCGGTTTGCGCCACGTAGAAGACGCCGGTGAGATTGACGGCGAGCACTCGGTCCCATTCTTCGGGAGTGATGTCGAGGAAGTTGTGGCGGATGCTGATGCCGGCGTTGTTGACCAGGACATCGACTCCGCCCATGGCGCGGACTGCCTCGGCGAGCGCGGCTTCCACCTGCATCAGGTTGGTGACGTCGGCGATGAAGGCCTCGGAGATTCCCGGCAGTTGCTGACGAATGGCTGCGCCCGCTTTGGCGTCGCGGTCGAGGATGCAGACTTGCGAACCTTCTTCCAGAAAGCGCGCGGCTGTGGCTGCGCCGATTCCGCTGGCGCCTCCGGTGATGAGGACTCGCTTGTCTTTCAGGCCTTTCATGCGGTTCTTAACTGCTGGTCATTGGTCGTTTGTCGTTGGTCGCTAGCCAACTACCTTATCGAAATGTCGCGTGCCGAGGCAGGCGGTTCTACTAGACGCCTTCATAAATTGACGACTGTTTCAGGAGTTCAAGGATCCCGTTTTGGCAGAGATGTGCCCTGTCTGTACCGTGGGGTATACCCCTACCCCCCTTATCCCCCCGGTCTATTAGAATCATGGGTTTAGCAGAAAATTCTCTGCAAAATCTAGATTCCAAATCACTTAAATATCAAAATCTTTAGAATCAGGGACTTACGCTCAGGACAATTTACGTCCTCCTAGCGCCATGGCCTTCACCATGATCAGATGGCGGGGCTGTGGATGGCAAGGTCAGATGTCACAAGGATAGCTAAATTTTTTGCGAGTGCCAACAAGTCCCCGTCCCCGGCCGCAGCGGCGTTGCCCAGTTCGCGGGAGGGCAGGAAGTGATGCGCGCCGGGCCAGTTCCAAAACGAAACCCTGCCTTAATAAATGCGGGATAGCGCCCGAAGCAGTCTTTCGCCGCTCCGCGGCTTTGACGTGTGCCTTACGTGACTTGAGTTGTTGCTGGATCGAACCGATAATAATAGTGACCTTGACGGGGTGCTGATTTACCGCTGTCGCGAACGGCCTCGGGATTTCCGGGGCCGTTTGCATTTTCAGACGGCGGCGAAATCGAGGACGGCGTTCCCCGCATTCCACTTCTCGCAAAGGAAGCGAGGAAATTGGTACGGGCTAGGTCTTGGGTGCGAGCCTGTGGGGTATTTCTACTAACGTATAGCTTCCGGGCTTAGCGCGGTTCACCGCGTCAACGATTCGGTCCAGCTCTGGTTGAATCAGACTCCACCTGTTTCTGCCGAGCGCCACAATCGCTATTCTGCGGCCCGCGAGGTTTTGCTGATAGGCCAGATTCTTATCAGCGGTTAACAGAAGGTCGAAGTCAGCCTCCTCGGCAACACGCAGCAGGTCTCCATTGAGAAGGGTGCTCCATCCTTCCTGATAGGCCGTCTTCACGACATGACCTGAAAGGAATTTGCGAAGCGGGACCGGCGTTCCTTGATCAAACAGGATTCGCATCAGCGCGCCGGAGTGGGGACTTCCAAGCTTTGGGCAGCGAAGTCGAGGACGGTCACTACTTGCTCGCGGGTGAGTCCGTCGAACATCTGCACGATTTCGTCAATCGTGAGGCCGTCTTCCAAGTTCTCGAAAACGGCAGAGACGGGAATGCGCGTGCCACGGAATACCCAGGCGCCGCTGAGTTTGCCGGGGACGCTTTCGACTGCTGGGCAGGCTGACCAATCTAGGGGCATATCCGATCTCCTCTGCTAATAGTAAAGAACTTCCTCGCTCCTCGCAAAGGAAGCGAGAGGTGAGGCAACCGGCGCCACGTTGGTTGCTCATGGATTTACCGAAGCGTCGTCTAAAAGACGCATAAGTAAGCTGGACAATCCAAGGTACTCTCGGGCCCTCTGCTCGTCGTCAAAGAGCTTGATGGTGTGCGCCTTGAGGTTTCGCATTCCCACAATTCCTTTAAAAAGAAACATAATCCCTTTCTGTTCGTCCATGTCCGCTTGTGTCTGACAGGGATTAAACTGCACCTTTGGTAGGCGGCTGACGTCACAGCCAAATGCATGGCCCATCAGACCATCTCCATCTTCCGGGATGACAGACTTTTGCTTTACTGCATCAATAACCCTGATGTAGCTATTCAGCACAGCCTCACGATAGTGGCCGTCCTCAAACAGTTGCCGGCTGACTTTCTCGATCTCCGCGTGCCACTCGCTCGCATATTGAGCAGTGGCGGACTTCCGTTTTTTGCCCGACCGCGAGTCTAATTGGCCTTCATAGACTTTCGCCTCAAGAGACAGCCGAACCTCGGCAAGAGTGTTACGTATGCGTTCCTGTGTTTTCCTCTCAAGTTCGCGGAGCTTTGGGCTTAGGTCAAGATCCACAGTTCCGTTGCGCTGCGCTTTCGCGTCTGCCTCGTGTTGTCGGGACGCGATGAATTCCTGCGACGCATTGCGGGCCAACTGTTCAATCTCTTGCGTTATTTCCTCCATGCCGCCTGCATCAAGTACTCCAGAATCTCTCTCATACGCGGCCAGCAAAGCATCAGCTTTAGCCCTGGCCTGACGAGCTGGCATGCCGATCGCCAGTTCCAGCAGGTGTCTTTGCAGGGCGCTTTCGTTCATGCTCCCTTTAAACATAAGGGCTTCCCGCTCGTACTCTCGGGAGAGGTCTTGCATCTTCTTTTCGAAGACCGCTTGCGCGTATTTTTGTGCTGTTTCCCCTAGTGGCATAAGGATCACGCAACGTCCCTTGTCTCGCGGGTCTCCCTATATTCGGGAGTCTGGCTAGTTTAAATCCTCGTCCTTAGTTTTGATCTCTTTTTACTTACCCAGGATTCGCGCCGCGGACAGCCGAGGCGGCTGTCTCCACATGGACCGTGCCCGATTCTAGTTGAGAAAATACTGCCGATACAGCGTGTCTCTCTGCGCGGGGCGGAAGCCGGCGTCGCGGATTATGCGGCGCAACTCTTCTTCGGTGGTGCAGTTGGTTACGCCTGCGGCTCTTACTACATTTTCTTCCAGCATCACCGAGCCTACGTCGTTGCCGCCGAAGCGGAGGCCCATTTGGCAGACTTTTAGGCCTTGCGTGACCCAGCTGGATTGCACGTTTAAGAAGTTGGAGAGATAGAGGCGCGAGATGGCTAGGACTTTCAGGTATTCGACGGCGGTGGCTTCCTCCCAGTGGCGGCCGCCGAGGGCGGTGTTGTGGGGCTGGAAGCTCCAGGGGATGAAGGCGGTGAAGCCTCCGGTTTCTTCCTGGAGGTCGTAGAGTTGCTGGAAGTGGTTGACGCGGTTTTCGTAATTCTCGCCTACGCCGAACATCATGGTTGCGGTGGTGCGCATGCCGATCTGGTGGGCGGTGCGGTGGACGTTGATCCAGTCGTTGGTGAGGCATTTGAGGCGGGCGATTTTGTAGCGGACTTCGTCGTCGAGAATTTCTGCGCCGCCGCCGGGGATGGAATCGAGTCCGGCATCGCGCAGGCGGAGAATGGTGTCGCGAATGCTGAGGCTGCTGTATTCGGCGATGGCGATGATTTCGGATGCCGAGTAGCAGTGCAAATGGACCTGCGGAAAGCGCTGCTTGATGCCGCGCAGCATTTTTTCGTGCCAGTCGATTTTGAGGTCGGGATGCAGGCCGCCTTGCATCAGGACTCCGGTGCCGCCGAGTTCGACGGTCTCGCGGATTTTTTCGTAGATGGTGTCGAAATCGAGGATGTAACCTTCTTTGGCGGCGGGGCCTTTCAGCGGGCGATAGAAGGCGCAGAAGGTGCAGTACTCGGTGCAGAAGTTGGTGTAATTAATGTTGCGGTCGATGATGTAGGTGACCGTGCCTTCGGGATGAAGCTTGCGGCGTACAGCGTCGGCTTCCATGCCGATGCCGATCAGGTCGTCGGAGTGGAACAGGTCGAGGGCTTGGGGCTTGGTTAGGGACATGTACAAGGTTAATTCTAACGGAGGGGAGTGGGTTGGGCCAAGTTTTGAATGCGACCACTGGGGCTGAAGCCCGACATTATCCTCGCATTTTACGCGGGCCTGAAGGCCCGCTCTTCCACGGTGGTGGTCAGAGTATTCCTGTTGTGGTTGGATGTATTGGTGTTGTGGGCGGATGTATAGGTCTTGACGGTGCGAACGTTGTTCCTGAAGGCCCCAGATCGCTTGCAGGAGTCCGCAGAGCCGAGCCCCTACTTCTTACGGTAGCGCAGGTATTGAATGAGCGTCATCGCGGTACCTATCACGGCCACGCCAATCAGAATGGCCAGCGCGGGTTTGTAGTATTGGGAGAAGAAACGAAGGATATGCCGGCCGTAGCGGAGTCCCAAGTACGCAAGGATGGAGTAGCGGAGACCACGGCCGAGGACCAAGGCTGCCAGGAACTTTTTCTGCGAATACTGCATGGCGCCGGCTGCGAGCAGAGAGGGAAGAAACGGAAAGGGCGGAGGCAACAGGGCAGGAATGGCGATGGCGGCGAATCCCCAGCGTTCAAACGCTTTGCAAACCTTTGCAGCCCGTCTTTTCGAGAGCTTGCGCTCCATGGTTTCTTTGCCGCCCTTGCGGGCGAGGGCATAAGTAATGTAGCCGCCGATGACCGCGCCGAGGGTGGCCATGAAGGCGTAATAGGGCCAGGGTTCGCGATGACGGGCGGCCAGCCAGATGGTAAGCACGTCCATGCTGCCGGTGAGCGGAATCAGGGAGTTGTCGGCCAGGCCAAGCAGGACTAAACCGATTCCACCGAGGTGGCGGAGCTGGCGCCAAATAGGAACGGCGAGCAGAGGATGAAGATGGAGAAGCATTCAGGTTTGGAGAGTTTACAGGAGAGTTCGGGATTCCGCTAAACAATTGCCGCATTCGCCGCCAGGAAATGCATCTCGGGCGCGGCGGGCAGCGCGCCGATCTCGGCCGCATAGCGATAAAACAGTTGCAGGCCTTCGAGGCAGGGCGCGTCGAGCTGGTAATAAATGTTTTCGGTGAGGTAGCAGCGAACATCGCTCTCTGCGAGACCCAGCCGCGGCGCCCATTCGCGGGTGATGTGGTCGAGGCTTCGGGGCTCAAGCCCATGATCGCGGGATTGTTGAAAGACTGCCGCCAGGTCTGGTGACGGCGTGACCTCAAGCAGCGCCTCTTGGCGAACTGCCCAGAAGGCGAAGACGAAGGGCTTGCCGGTGTGGCGAATCCATTCTTCGGCGAGGTCGAGCGTGAGATAGCGCGAGCGATCGATCTGCAGGGCGGGATCTCCAATCACTAAAGCGGCATCGTGGCCGGCGAGCATTTTGCCGATATCCGGCGCCATGGGGTCGAATGTCCGTCCGCCGCCCAGCCATTTTTCAAACAGAACTTTGGTCAGCGCTACAGAGGTCATCGAAGACGTATCCAGAGCCACGGTGCGAATCTTGTCCACTGGCAATCGGCTGACCAGCAGGATGGAACGCACCGGTTGGCGCGAGGCTATCGCCACTCCGGGCAACACCGCCAGCCCGGGGACTTGTGCGAAGGCGGCCGCGGGAATGATTCCAATGTCGGCGGTTCCAGCCTGCAGCGCGCGAGCGCAAGCGGAGGGCAGAGTGTAGGAAATGTCGAAATCACGACCGGCGCGGGCGTGTTCGAAATCCCACATCAGGGGAGCGGTATTGAGGTAGGAAATCGCAGAGATGCGCAGACGTCTCATTCCTGTTTTGATTTTAGCAGAGCTTTTTTCAACAGGCCTTGTGACGGCTTCCCTTGACTCCGATTTCCACGAATGATTACAGTCCGCCCAGTCCCGATAGAGATTTTGGGAGAGAGACATGCCGAACACGGTAGCCGCACTTGCGCCTGCAACTCATATTCTGGAGTGGCTTGGCATTTCGCTGACGCCGGGCCTGGGGCCAACAAAGGCGCGGAAGCTGGTGGAACATTTCGGCGGCGCCGAAGCGGTCTTTCACGCGTCGCTCACGGAACTGGAAAGCACAGGAATTCAGGCCGTCTCGGCGCAGTCGATCGCTACGGGGAAATCGGCGGAGATGGCGCGGGAAGAAATTGCCCGGGCTGCCGCCGCTGAAGTGACCGTGCTTTCACTTGAGGATCCCTGTTATCCGCCGCGGCTGAAGGAAATCTACGACCCGCCGTTGGTGCTTTATGTTCGCGGCTATCCCGAGGTGCTGATGCAGCCCGGCATCGCCATGGTGGGGACGCGCCATCCTACGCCATACGGGTCGGGGATGGCGGAGCGGTTGGCATGCGATCTTGCGGCCCAAGGGCTGGTGATTATCAGCGGTATGGCGCGCGGGGTTGACACCGCCAGCCATCGTGGCGCAATTGCGGCCAAGGGCAAGACGATCGCGGTGTTTGGCACCGGAGTGGATGTGATTTATCCAAAAGAAAATTCGCGCTTGTCGGAACAGATTCTCGCGCTGGGCGGGGCGCTCATTTCGGAATTTCCTCTTGGAACTTCAGCTTTTCCGCAGAACTTTCCGATTCGCAACCGGATCTTGAGCGGTATGTCGGTTGGCGTACTCGTCGTGGAAGCCGCGGAGTACTCAGGAACGCGCATCACGGCGCGCTGCGCGCTGGAGCAAAACCGCGACGTTTTCGCCGTGCCGGGCAACGTCACGAACAAGAATTCCTGGGGCCCGAACACGCTCATTAAGCAGGGCGCGAAGTTGGTCGCGACATGGGAAGACGTATGGGAAGATCTGGCGCCCGAAGTCAAACTTGCGTTGACTCCGCCACCCTCGCCTGAATCCGGCGGCTCGACTTCCGCATCTCTATTCCCGGACGAAGGGCTTCCTCCCCATGAAAAGCGAATCCTGAGCCTGCTGAAGGCAGATGAGGCGACGCATATCGACGAACTGGTGGAGCGCCTGGAGAACAAAATGTCTTCTTCAGAAATCTTCGCGGCGCTCTTCGAGCTGGAGCTGACCGGTAAAGTAAAGCAGATGCCGGGTAAGAATTTTGTAAAAAGCTTTTAAGGAGAGCTTCTAGCTCCTAGCTTCTGGCTGCTAGCCAAGCCTTAGGCGGTGACGGATGGAAGACTTCAAGGATCTCCGGGTCTGGGGCAAGGCGCACGAATTGACTTTGGCCGTGTATCAGAAGACACGTGCTTTCCCGAAGGAGGAGATATACGGACTGACGAGTCAACTGCGACGTGCCTCCGCTTCGGTCGGAGCAAACATTGCTGAAGGATGCGGCCGAAGATCGGATGCAGAGATGAGACGGTTTGTTCAAATCGCACGCGGCTCTGCCAACGAAGTGGAATACCATCTGCTGCTCGCAAAGGATCTGAATTTCTTGACTGCCGACGAGCACAAAGCTTTGGAAGCGAAAGTCCTCGAAATCCAACGCATGCTAGCCTCGCTCGTGCAAAGCCTGAAAGTCACGGTTTTGGCTAGCAGCCAGTAGCTAGAAGCTAGAAGCTGCCGCTCGGTAACTTGTTGCCGCCGTCCCATTCGTGCTAGCTTCGAAGCGAATTCTAAGAACTGAGGGTCCATTGGTAAAGAGTTTAGTTATCGTCGAATCGCCGGCTAAGGCGAAGACCATCCAGAAATATCTGGGGAAGGGATTTACTGTCGAGGCCTCGCTGGGCCACGTGAAAGATCTGCCCAAGAGCACTCTCGGTGTCGATACCAGCGACAATTTCGCAACCGACTATGTCGTCATCCCCGGAAAAGAAAAGGTGCTGGCCAAGCTGAAGAAGCTGGCGGGGCCGATGGATGCGATCTATCTGGCGCCCGACCCGGACCGGGAAGGCGAGGCGATTGCGGCGCACCTTGCGGGTGAACTTGCACGCAACGGCACGCATTCGAAAAAGGCGAAGAAGAAAAAGAAAGGTGAAGCGGACGCGCCGCCGCGCATTCAGCGCGTCACGTTCAACGAAATCACCAAGCGCGCCGTGCAGGCGGCGTTTGAACATCCGCGAGCCATCGATCAAAATCTGGTGGACGCGCAGCAGGCGCGGCGCGTGCTCGACCGGTTGGTGGGTTATCAAGTTTCTCCGCTGCTGTGGGATAAAGTTCGCCGCGGACTTTCTGCCGGACGCGTACAGACCGTCGCGCTGCGCTTGATCGTGGAGCGCGAACGTGAAATTAAAGCGTTCGAGAAAAAAGAATACTGGACGATCGACGCACACCTTGCGGCGAGCAAGCCGCCCGCATTCGACGCCCGCTTTCTGGGCAAGGGCGAAGAGAAGATTGAGGTTACGAACGGCGAAGATGCGGAAAAGATCCGCGCGGCACTTGAGGATGCTGCCTGGTTAGTGCGGTCGGTCGACAAGAAAGAACGCCGCCGCAATGCCGCGCCTCCCTTCACCACCAGCAAGTTGCAGCAGGATTCATCCCGCAAACTGCGCTTCAGCGTAAAGCGCACGATGATGATCGCGCAACGGCTGTACGAAGGCGTGGAGCTGGGCGAAGAAGGACTGGTCGGCCTGATCACCTACATGCGTACCGACTCGACTCGCGTGGCACCGGAAGCGATTCAGGAAGTGCGCGAGTACGTCGGCAGGGAGTACGGCGCGGCCTATTTGCCGGAGACGCCGAATACATATAAAGAGAAGAAGGAAGCGCAGGCGGCGCACGAAGCCATTCGGCCGACCTCTGCGATGCGCCATCCCGACCTGGTGAAGCAGTATTTGAAGGAAGATGAATTCAAAGTCTACAAGTTGATCTGGCAGCGCTTTGTGGCGTCACAGATCATGCCGGCGGTTTTCGACCAGACCACGGTCGATATCGACGCAAGGAGCAAGAGCGAGACGTTCTGGTTCCGGGTGACCGGATCGGTGATGAAGTTTGACGGATTCCTGAGAGTGTACGAAGAATCGAAGGAAGGCAAGGACGAAGAAGACGAAGAGCTGAAGCACAAGCTGCCAGCACTCGAAGCAGGACAGAAGCTCACGCTTAAGGAGTTGAAGCCAGAGCAGCATTTCACCGAGCCGCCGCCGCGCTACAACGAAGCGTCGCTGGTGAAAGAGCTGGAAGAGCGCGGGATTGGGCGTCCGTCGACGTACTCGGCGATTCTCTCGACGATTCAGGAGCGGCAATATGTGCAGAAATTGGGCGGAAAGTTCACTCCCACTGAGATCGGATTGGTGGTGACTGATCTGCTGGTGGAAAACTTCCGTGACATTTTCGATGTGGCTTACACCGCCGGCCTGGAAGAAAAGCTGGACGAAATCGAAGAAGGTAAAGAGAAGTGGACCGACACGCTCGCCGAATTTTACAAGAAGTTTACGAAGGATCTCAAATATGCCGAAAAGCATATGGAGAACATCAAGCGGATGGAGAAACCCACAGACGAGAAGTGCGAACGCTGTGGGGCGCCGCTGGTGATCAAGTGGGGCAAGCATGGGTCGTTCTATGCGTGCAGCACCTACGACAAGGAGGACCCGAACACCTGCACGTTCACGAAGGAAAATCCCATCAACCTTCCGGATCTCGACTCGGCCGACGTGCAGGAGACGACGCAGGAAGAATACTGCGAGAACTGCGGCCGGGTGATGGTGCTGAAGCGCGGCCGATTTGGGCAGTTCATGGCTTGCACGGGTTATCCCGATTGCAAGACTACGCGGCGCCTCGATCAGGGCAAGAAGGTTCCAGACATTCCGCTCGATGAGGTGTGCCCGAAATGCGGGCGCAACATGATGATCCGCCACGGACGCTTCGGGGAGTTCACGACCTGCAGCGGATATCCTGAATGCAAGTATGTGAAGCAGAATTTTATCGGGGTGAAGTGCCCGGAGTGCAAAGAGGGCGAACTGGTTGAGAAGCGCGCGCGCAAGGGCAACACGTTCTACGGATGCGGAAATTATCCGGCCTGCAAGTTCACTTCGGCGCACAAGCCGATTCCCGAAAAATGCCCGGATTGCGGCAGCGAGTATCTGGTCGAGAAGTTCTTGAAAGCGGGGCCGGTGATTGCATGCCCGAACAAAGAGTGCGACTACGAACGGTCCGCGCCTGAGGTGGCCGCGACGACCACCGCGTAGTGCTGTGGGAAACGGCAACATTATTTGCTTCTTTGCCGCCAGCCCGAGCGTCTAACCCAATCGGTATGACCAAACAAAACGGAGGAACGGATGCCCAAAAAACCGACCGCTACCGATGCTCAACTGATTCTCCAACTCTACGATCTGCGCCGCGAACCGGAGATGCGCAAGGCCCGCAACTGGTGGGTGGTCGATTTCTGGCCGCAGAACACCGACGATTTCATGAAAATTGCCGGGGCCATGGGCTCGCAGGAAAATAATTGGCTGCGCCAGGTCGGCGGATACTGGAGCATGGCCGCCTCTTTCGTGCTGCATGGCGCTCTGAGTGAAGAGTTGTTCATCCAGCCGGCAGTGAGTGGAGAAATGTTCCTCATATTCGCGAAAGTTCACCCCTTTCTCAAAGAACTGCGGGAGAAGACCGGTGACCCGCAGATGTTCGGGAACATCGAGAAGGTCGTCACGAATTCCAAATTCGCACGGGAACGGCTGAAGCTCACGCTCAAGCGAGTTGAAACGATGCGCGAGAAGTGGAGCATAGCGAAGGCAAGTTAGAAAGGCCGGAAGCCACGACCCGCCGTGTCTGTTGCCGGACTGGAAACGCTTTCATCATCGGGCAAGGGTAACGCCCGCCGCCGCCCGCGCGTTCCACTGCCAGATCATCTGTTATCCTAATCGGTTGTGCGGATGATCTGGTGGTTCCTGATCCTGGGTGTGAGTACGCTGGTCGTGGTGTGCGTTGCAATCGCGCTGTACATGCGTTTGCGCCGCCACTTGCAAGCGGCGCACGCCGCGCGAGAAGGAAGTCCCAGCGAAGTGGAGCACGAGCGTCAATCAGACGACTTTGAGCGCTGAAGCTCTACGTCGAAAATTTGGAGACCTTTCCATGTCAAAACCGGCAATTCAAACATTAAGCAGCCAGCAAGACCGCGTTTTCGAAGCCGTGCGGCAAGTCGCCCTCGTGATCGGCGGCAGCTTGTTGGTTGCACTGTGCGCACGCATCACGATTCCCCTTCCGTTTACACCCGTACCACTGACGGTGCAGAACTTCGGAGTGCTGCTGGTGGGGTTGCTGCTGGGCAGCCGTCGCGGATTTTCGGCTCTCGCACTGTATCTGGCCGAAGGCGCGATGGGCATGCCGGTGTTCAGTCCTCTTGGTCCGGGAGGAATCGCTCACCTGCTCGGCCCCACTGGCGGATTTCTTTTGGCTTACCCGCTGGTTGCATGGGTCGCGGGATACGTCATGGAGCAAGGGCGCAAGAATTTTGCGTGCGCTGTGATGGGCGGCCTTCTCGGCGAAGTGGTGCTCTTCACGGCAGGTCTGACGTGGCTTGCCGTTCTGACGCATTCGGTGATGCAAGCCTTCCGCTGGGGCCTGTACTGGTTTCTGTTTGCGGAAATTATTAAGGTGATGGTGGCTGCCGGAATTGCGGCACGATGGCAAAACCGCTCAGGAGCAAAGCAATACGGAACATGGTAGTTGGCCGTTTGGAGTCCAAGAGGATGACGGTAATTTCGGAACCAGAAGCGAAGCATTCCGGCGGCAATCCGCCCTCGCAGGTGCGCGAGATCAGCATCGCCCACAGCCCGGATTCCGACGATGCGTTCATGTTCTACGGCCTGGCTACCAGCAAGGTCCGGGTCCCGGGGCTACGCTTCACGCACACCCTTTGCGATATCGAGACGCTGAATCAGAAGGCGCGCGAAGGCGTCTACGATGTGACCGCGATTTCGTTTCACGCCTATCCTTATATTCAGGAGGCATACGCGCTCATGTCTTGTGGCGGCAGCGTGGGCGAAGGCTATGGACCGATGGTCGTTTCGCCGCGCCCGTTCACGCCGAATGAAATTAAGGAGAAACGCATCGCCGTTCCGGGTACGCTGACGACTGCGTACCTTGCTTTGCAACTTTTTGCTCCCGGAGTGGAAACCGAAGTCGTGCCCTTCGACCAGATCATTCCGCAGGTGCTCGAGGGCAAGTACGAAGCTGGACTCATCATCCACGAAGGCCAGTTGACCTATGACAAGGCCGGTTTGCACCGCATTGTCGATCTCGGGAGATGGTGGCAGAAGATGACGGGCCTGCCTCTGCCCCTGGGCGGCAATGCCATCCGCCGCTCACTCGGGCCGCAACTGATTTCCGCAGTCAACGGCGCACTGCGCGACAGCATTCAGTACGCGCTCGATCACCGTGAAGAAGCCTTGTCCTATGCGATGCAGTTCGCCCGCGATCTCGACTCGCAAACCGCCGACCGGTTCGTCGGCATGTACGTGAACGAGCGCACGCTCGATTACGGACCGGAAGGCCGCGAAGCCGTGGCGCGTCTTCTTGATATGGGGCACAAGGCGGGGATCATTGGGCCGGAGGCGCGCGTGGATTGGGTGGGGTAAAGAGCTTTTAGCTCTTGGCTTTTAGCTCTTAGCTTTGATGCTTCCGGTTCGTTCTGAGCGCCGCCTGAACTTTTCAACGCTGTTGTGAAATTCATCGGGACCGGTGCGCGCGAGTTCATCGGACTGATCGTTTGTCACTGAGCTAAGAGCCAAAGGCTAAGAGCTAAGAGCTTGTCTTCTCAAACCCTGCTGATCGACGCCGACGATACGCTCTGGGAGAACAACATTTACTTCGAGCGGGCCATCGCGCATTTCATTTCGTTTCTCAATCACCACGAATTTTCTCCCGAGCAGGTGCGCGAAGTGCTCAACGACGTGGAGCGCGAGTGTATTGTGACGCACGGTTACGGACTGCACAGCTTCGCGCACGCCTTGGTTGAGACGTTTGACCGGCTGAGCGTCCGGCCAATCACTCCGGAATTGCATGCCCAGATCCATGGTTTCGCCCATATGATCGCCGACCATCCGGTAGAACTTCTGCCGGATATTTCGCAAACGCTGGAGTACCTCTCTGCCCGGCACCACCTCATCCTAATGACCAAGGGCGCGATTGCCGAGCAAACGGGAAAGATCGAGCGCTCAGGACTAAAAGAGTATTTTGCGGCAACCGAAATCGTCGCGGAGAAAGACTTGGGGGCGTATCGAAGTCTCGCGGAAAAATACGAGCTTGCTCACGATTCTACCTGGATGATTGGCAACAGCCCCAAGTCCGACATCAACCCGGCGCTGGCCGCGGGATTGCACGCGGTTTTCGTTCCCCACGGCAATACCTGGATCCTCGAACACGAAGAGGTGGACGCGCCTCCACCTCCGCAGCGCTTGCTCATCGTGGGCCGTTTCGCGGAACTACGGGAGCATTTCTAAAGGGCGCTTCCGCACAAGCCGGGATCGAACGGGGTCACCTCATTTTTCACCCACGCCGCCATAGCACCAAACTAACCAACAACCCGCCCCTCGCTGCGCCTGCGCCCGCATGTTAGGCTCATTCTGCTCGGCTTTTCTCACTCGCTCATCGTGGCCGTGGAGACGAACAATTTCCGCAGGCTGTTGCGCACCGTGGAAGCTCTCTCCGATCTGGGGCCCGAGCTCACGGCTGAGCGCGAATTCCCGGAAACCTCGCGCCGTATGCTTTCCGCCGTGATGGAAGCGGCGGGCGCACGCGAAGGCGCACTTTTCGTTTTCAATGAGAAGCCCACCATGCTCACGTCGGTGGCGGCCGAGGGCTTCGTCATGTTGCCCGAGCCGGCCTTCATCCCTCTTCTGCCCAAGCACGCTCATGCTCTCACCGCAGCGCGCGGGCCGATCGTGCTGAATGCTTCCACCTATTCGATCTTTCTCAGTTCCAACGGCAACGTAGCTCCCGAGCTTTTCAAGTGCCTGGCCCCGCTCAAGGCGGCCGGCAAACTCGCCGGAGTGGTGGCTTTAGGCCGGCGCCCCGCGGACGCACCTTACGAGGGAGCTGAGCTGGATGCCATGGACCTGCTGTGCAGCTACATCGGCCTCGCGGTGCAAAACCATGCTCTGACGCAGACGCTGGCGCAACGAGTCACGGAAAATCTGCGCCTGATGGCTTCCCTGCACGGTTTTTACGACACGGCACTGGAAGCATTCGCGACCGCCATTGATGTGAAGCACGTCAATATTCATGGCCACTCTCTACGCGTGGGCCGCTACGCCGCCGCCATTGGTGAGGCGATGGGCGTGGAGGCCAGCGAAGTCGCCGCGCTGCGCAGCGCCGGGTATTTGCACGATATCGGCAAGGTCGCCGTCGACCGCCGGCTGTTCAGCAAACCCGAAGCGCTCAACCCCGAGGAGTTCCGCGAAATGGCGGACCACACGGTGGTCGGCCATCAGATTGTCAGCAGCGTGCAATTTCCCTGGCCGAAGATTCACGAGGCGGTGCGCTGGCATCATGAGCGCTGCGACGGGTCCGGTTATCCGGACGCTCTCGCCAACGACGAATTGCCCATGCCGGTGCGCGTTATGGCGCTCGCCGACACTTTTGACGCCATGACCAGCGCGCGTCCCTACCGCGAACCACTCTCGCTGGGCAGCGCGTTGAGCGATTTGGTCCGCATGGCTCCGCAAAAATACGACCCTAACGTGGTGCAGGCGCTGCTGATCCAGGTGCGGCGCGAGGCCGTGGGCAGCAATCGAGTTCCGCTCCTGGCTGACCACATGTCCGTAAACATTGCTCCCAGCGATGTCGACCAACTGGCCGCGACCCTGCAGCACAAAGTCTCTCGAGGAAAGACTTATCTGACGTAGCTGCCGGCCTTTGGTTTCCAGTTCCTAATCACTGGTCGCTTTCGTAACCCTTTCGTCAGCAACTTTTTCCTCCGTCCGGGTTCATAATTAAGAGCGCTGTCGTCTCTTCCGGATCCGGAGTCCTCATGCGTCTGGGCCGCACGAAGTTCGTCATTTTTCTTCTCTGCTTCAGCCTGGCGTGTATTGTCCCGCAATTGCTGGCTGGGAAAAAAGACAAGCCAGTCTCCAACCAGAGCGACCAAAAGCGCGCCCTGCACGCCCTCAATCGCCTGACCTTCGGTCCGCGCCCGGGCGATCTGCAGCGCGTGATGGCCACCGGCGTCGACCAGTGGATCGATTCGCAGCTGCACCCGGAAAAAATCAACGACAGCGCTCTCGAGCCGCGCCTGGAACCGTTTCGCACTCTTCGCATGAGTACGAAGGAGCTGGCGGAGGATTTCCCGGGTGGGCAGGAGCTCAATCTGGTGATGAAGGGCAAGAAGAGCATGCCCTCCGATCCGGCGTTGCGCATGGTGTACCAGGTGCAGATTGCCCGCTACGAGGATCGCAAAGAACGCGAAGAAGCGTCCAAGAATGCACGCCCCGCTGCGCCAGAGCAGGCTCCGGGTTCCACGACGGCGCCAAGCGCAGCTTCGGACGGCGCCAACGCGGCGGATAGTTCCGCGATGAACACTGCCATGAATCCCAGCGCCGCGGGCGATACGCCGGGAAATGCAAAGAGCGCCACCGACCTCGATGCCATGTCGCCCGCCACCCCCGCCAAGCTGACGCCCGAAGAAGAGCAGCAGGCACGCCTTCGCGAGGAAAAGCTTTACACCGACCTCGAAGTGCAACAACTGCCGAATCTTCCTCCCGACGAACGTTTCAAAAAGATTGTCGCCATGCCGCTTACGGCCCAGCTTTCCTTTGCCGACTCCCTGCGCGGAGGCAAGGGGCAGGAATTTCTCGAGGGCATGAATCCCAAGCAAAAGGAAACCTTATTGGCGGTGAATAACTCACCGGGCGTGATCGCGGGTGAACTCACCCAGGCGAAACTCCTGCGCGCCATCTACAGCGAACGCCAACTCGAAGAAGTGATGGCCGACTTTTGGTTCAACCATTTCAATGTGTTCGCGGATAAGGGCATCGACCGCCTGCTGCTCAGCGGCTATGAGCGCGAAGTGATTCGCCCGCATGCGCTGGGCAAATTTGAAGATCTGCTGGTGGCCACGGCGAAAAGCCCGGCAATGTTGTTCTACCTGGACAACTGGCTGAGCGTGGGGCCGAACTCCGCACAGGCACTCGGAATTCCGCAGCATCCCTACGGACCATACGGACGCCGCTACCCGCCGCCGATGCCACGGCCCAATCAAGGCAAGCCTCGCAGCGGCCTCAATGAAAATTACGGACGCGAATTGCTGGAACTGCACACGCTCAGCGGGAACGGAGGCTACTCGCAACGCGATGTTACCGAGGTGGCCAAAGTCTTTACGGGATGGACCATCGACAAGCCGTTCGAAGGTGGCGGCTTCAAATTCGATCCGCGCATGCACGAGCCCGGACCCAAGTTCGTTCTCGGACGGCGTATCAAACCCAAAGGCGAAGGCGAGGGCCTGGAAGTGCTGCACCGCTTGGCCACAAGTCCGCAGACGGCGCACTTCATTTCGTTAAAGCTCGCGGAACGCTTCGTTTCCGACGATCCTCCTCCGGCTTTGGTCGATCGCATGGCGAAAATATTCTTGAAGAAAAAGGGCGACATTCGCGAAGTGCTGGCCGCGCTCTTTCACTCGCCTGAATTTTGGGATGACGGCGCCTACCGCGCCAAGGTGAAAACGCCGCTGGAATTTCTGGCTTCGGCGGTGCGCGCCACCGGCGCTGAGGTTGACGACGCGCAGCCGCTCGCCGGCCAGCTCAACAAGATGGGCATGCCTCTCTATGGCGCGCAGCCGCCCACAGGCTACTCCATGAAAGCGGAAACATGGGTGAGTTCTTCAGCGCTACTCAACCGCATGAACTTTGCGTTAGCGCTCACCGGAGGCAAGATCAAGGGGGTGAAGGTGGATGCGGCGCAATTGGCCGGAAGCACTCCGCCCAATCCGCCGCCGGATTCTGCTGTCGCTCTTGCAACGCTGGAGACCAGCCTGCTCGCGGGAGACGTATCCAAGCAGACGCACGACTCGATTACGGCACAGATCGATGCGGCGGCAACGAATGGGGCGCAAGCAAACAAGGCGGGAGCACGCAAGCCCGTGAGCACGCCGCGTGCTACAGACGTGAATACAATCGCAGGCTTGCTGTTGGGCTCGCCGGAGTTTCAGAGGAGATAGCTTTTGGCTATTGGTTGTTGGCTTGAATCCTATGGCTCCGGCATAAGAGACAGACTTCGCGATATGGAGTTGAGCTAAGAGCCAGGAGCTGTGTTTTATGTCCATCACACGTCGCGTCTTTCTTCGGAACAGCGCCCTCGCCGTCGTCGGCACGGCGGCGGTGCCGAGCTTTTTGGCTCGCGCCGCCATGGGCGCGGCCCAGCCCGGCCTACGCAACAAGCGACTGGTCGTGATCTTCCAGCGCGGGGCGGCCGATGGTTTGAACATCGTGGTTCCCCACGCCGAGCCGCAATATTACGCGATGCGGCCCAGCATCAATATTCCGCGCAAGGCGGTGCTCGATCTGGATGGCTTCTTCGGCCTGCATCCTTCGCTCGCATCATTCCAGCCGCTCTGGCAGCAGCGTCAACTGGCGATTGTGCATGCCGCCGGATCGCCCGACCCCAACCGCTCCCACTTCGACGCGCAGGATTTCATGGAATCCGGCACTCCGGGGGTGAAGTCGACGGAAGACGGATGGCTCAACCGCTCGCTGCACAATCTAACGCCGGCGCGGCAAAGAACTCCCTTTCAAGCCATCGCCATGGGCCCGTCGCTCCCGCGCATCTTGAGTGGTGCGGAGCCGGCGATCGCGATGACCAACATCAACGACTTCTCGGTCGGCGGACGCAATCCGAAAGCATCGCCAGCCGCCAGCGCGTTCGAGGCGATGTACGACCACTCGCTCGACTCCGTGCTTCACGGCACCGGCGAAGAAACTTTCGACGCGGTCAAGATGCTGAAGTCGGCGGATCCGTCGAAGTACAAGCCAGCGCCCGGCGCCGATTATCCCAAGGGACGCTTCGGGGACAGCCTGCGCCAACTCGCCCAGCTTATCAAGGCGAATCTCGGCGTGCAGGTCGCGTTCGCCGATATCGGCGGATGGGACCATCACGTCAACGAAGGCGCAACCGAGGGTCAAATTGCCAACGTCTTGCGCGACTTCTCGCAATCGCTCGCCGCCTTCTGGACCGATCTCGGAGATCTCGGGGAAGACACGGTGGTCGTGACCATGTCGGAATTCGGCCGCACCGCGCGCGAAAACGGCAATCGCGGCACCGACCACGGCCACGCCAACGTGATGTTCGTTTTAGGCGGCCCCGTAAAGGGCGGCAAGGTCTACGGACGCTGGCCCGGCCTCGATCAATCGCAGCTCTACGAAGCGCGCGATCTGGCGCTGACTACGGATTTCCGGCAAGTGCTGGGCGAAGCTGTCGCCCGACACATGGGGAATAAGAATCTGAATGAAGTGTTTCCGGGATACGAGAATCAGCCTTCAAAGTTCTTGAGATTTCTGGGATAGCGCCGCCGCAGGGCCTCGACCAGCGAATTGTCGGCCCTTGCCGATACCATCTCCAGCGGAGAAAATCCTCTCCGCCATGCCAGCCATAGTGTGATCGACAAGAGAACTACCGTGATCAGGATATTCTGCCACGAGTTGAGACCCCACTGTCCTCTCCAGATAACTTGCAGCGACGAAGAGAACGGCGCTAAATAGGGAATCGGCCATTGGTAGCCGTCCGGGCCACGAGAACCGATCACATCCTCAAACAGATGCACATGAAAACTCAGGACCGCGAGCAATCCCGTCTTCCACTTCTGGACAGCCAGCGCGAACGCAATCACCGCAACGACCAGCGCGAACGCCAGGTTGTGCAGGGAGTGGTGATACAAAGAAAACCACAACAGGGGGTGAGCCGAGTTTCGAGTAAGCAATTCAGGAATAATGCCGAGGCCGTCGATATCGGGCACGACACACGCCAGCGTGACCAAGGCACGGTCTCTCCGCTCCAGGTCGAAGCAGTTTGCGAATACCCATCCGGTGAAGAAGTGAGTGACCGGGCTCATGGGAGTCAGCCATGGCGCTCAGATCTCGATCAGCACGTCGCCGTTCTCAATCTTAAGCGGATACACGGCGACCTTCGCGCTGGGATTCTGCTCGGCCGCGCCGGTCTTTGGATCGTACGCCCAGCCGTGCCACGGGCATACAACCTTGCCGCCTTCGATCATTCCCTGACCCAACGGCCCGCCGCGATGCAGGCAGACGTTGTCCATGGCGCTGTAGATGGCGTTGACGTTGGCAACGCAGATGGTTTTGTCGCCGCAGGGAAATTCTTTGGCTTCGTCGTTGGGGGGGAGATCGGTTTCGGTGGTGAGTTTCGTGAAGTTCGCCATATGGGTCTAGGGAGTCCTGAGCACAGTTGCCGAGCTTCGCTCGGCGGACAGCCGAAGGCGGCTGTCCCACATTAATCTTACTGACGGCTGAGAGCTAAGGGCTAGAGATCCTTTCGCTTCGCTCAGAGCCTGCCCTGAGCCTGCCGAAGGGATGACCGCAGCGGGATCCCGCTTCGCTCACGCCCGCTAAACGCGGTTACTTCGGCTGCAGCGTCTGCGCGATCATCACTTGCCGCTTGAAATCGACCGCGCCCAGCGGTCGTCCTGAGCGCAGCGAAGGATCTCTGTCATTTCGGCTGCAAAGTTTGGGCAATCATAACTTGCCTCTTAAACGCTTCCATCATATTCGGATCAAGACGCACTTCCGTGGGCTTCTTCGCCAGCGTCATGGTATCGATTTTGTCCTGCAGTTTGAGCAGCGCGTAAAAAAGATTCTCGGGCCGGGGCGGGCAGCCGGTGACATAAACATCCGTGGGCACAATCTTGTCGACACCCTGCAACACGGCATAAGTATTGAACGGTCCGCCCACCGACGAGCACGCGCCCATCGAGATCACCCACTTCGGGTCCGGCATCTGGTCATAGATGCGCTTCACCACCGGCGCCATCTTCAAGGTCACGGTGCCGGCAACGATCATCAAATCGCTCTGCCGCGGGCTGGGACGAAATACCTCCGAACCGAAGCGCGCGATATCGAACCGTGCCGTGGATGATGCGATCATCTCGATGGCGCAGCAAGCTAATCCAAACGTCATCGGCCATACCGCGGACTTCCGCGCCCAGTTGAACACGTAGTCCACCGTGCTGATCATGAAATTCTTTTCGAACTTGTTTTGCAGCCAGCCCATGGCAAATTCCTCAGTCCTGAAAAGGCAACTTCTCGCCGATTGCCGAACTCCGCTTTGCGGAACCCAGAATGCCGAACTTAGCCAGTCTAGGTTGGGCCGCCGGAGGTGTCAATCGGAGACTCCGGCATTGAAGAGAATCCGCTCTGTGCCGATAGTCTCCTAGACGATAGTGCGAAGCAGGTTATCGGACCGCGACAAACCCCGCGGGGGCTCTCGCCCCCAAAGCCGCGGTACATGCACAGCCATGACTACAAACACTTCGGGTTGGAGGAGAAGCGATGAACCGTTTGGGACTCAAGATGAAACTGGCAGTAGGGTTTGGCTTGCTGCTGTGCATGCTCGTGACCATGGGAGCCTCGGCTTACTACGCCAGTCTCAGGGTGAAAGCCGTCACCGAGGAAGCCAATGACGACCAGGACAAAGAAAGGCACACCATCTTGATCGACACCGCGGTGCTGCAGCAGATCCAAGCGGCAAATGAATACGTCTTTAATGGTAAGGCAGCCGCGTTGCCAAAGTATGCGGAGGCCAAGCAGGGCGTCGAGCAAAGATTAAATGCGATTAAGAAGATGCTGATTACCCCCAAGGGAAAAGAAATCGTATCCAGGTTCGAGGAAAGCGCGAAGCAGGTCTCCGCTCTCACCGACCAGGAGATTGCCTTTCGCCAAGCCAGCCGCAACTATGAAGCGACGGACATGGCTTTTGGCCCGAAGGAAGAAGCTGCCATCAAACAGGTGTCCGACGTCGCGGCCGAACTCGAAGTTCGGGAAAAAGAGCGCGCGCAGACAAGCCTGGACGCCGAACACGCAACCGAAGCGAAGGCAAATTTCATCACCCTCTGTCTGGTGATGGCCGGTTTGGTCATTGGAACTTTCGCCGCCATTCTTATTGGCCGCTCGATTGCGCAGAGCATGTCGCAAATGCTCGGCCTAGCCCAGGAGATTGCCGCTAAGAATCTAACTATTGCCGACATCGAGGTAAGTTCCCGGGACGAGATTGGCCAGACTGAGGCGGCATTAAATACGATGAAGAACGGTTTGCGTGAGATGATCCAATCGATCGCGGCCACCGCGACCCGGGTGACCAACGACAGCCAACAAATCTCGACCGAGACGCAGCAGATTATGGCCAACTCCGAGGAGACCTCGGCGCAGGCTAACGTGGTCTCCACAGCCGTCCAGCAGGTCACGCGCAACCTGGAGACCGTCGTGACCGGCGCCGGAGAAATGTCTACCACGATTCAGAGCATCGCCAGCAGTGCCCATGAAGCCGCCGCCGTCGCCAGAGACGCCGTGAAAAACGCCGAAGCGGCCGATGCCACGGTCACCAAGCTGGGGCAGTCCAGCGGGGAGATCGACGACGTGATCAAAGTAATTACTTCCATTGCGCAGCAAACTAATCTGCTCGCCCTCAACGCCACCATCGAGGCCGCAAGGGCCGGCGAGGCAGGCAAAGGCTTCGCTGTGGTCGCCAACGAGGTCAAGGAGCTCGCCAAGCAGACGGCCAAGGCTACCGAAGACATCGGCCGCAAGATCGCGGCAATTCAGCAAGACAGCAAAAGGGCGGTGGATGCCATCGGAGGAATCCATGGAGTGATCCACAAGATCAGCGATATTTCGGGAACCATTGCCACAGCGGTAGAGGAGCAGAGCGCCACCACCAACGAGATGTCCCGCAATGTGGCTGAAGCGGCGGCCAGTGCGAGCGAAATCTCCAACAATATTGCCGGCGTGGCGCAGGCTGCTCAGGGAACCTCGGCGAACGCGAGAGAGTCCCAGAAGGCCGCGGACCAACTGGCGGAGGTGTCGACGGAGCTGAACGCTCTGGTGGCGCAATTCAAAATCGATTCGAAAAAGGCTGGCGTCAGCATAACCCCGAAGCGGCCACGCATCATGGCTGCGGCCGCCTCGAGGTGATCCGATATCCCCGCCGCACTGGCTTGCCCGCTTGCCCCTGAGTCGCTACTCGGCTACAAATAGAATCATCCATGGACTCCAGACCCACGGCGGCCGCCGGCCCCGGCCCCGCTCCCATTCTGCTGATCAATGCGTGGGCTCATATTCGCGCGTCGCAGTTCTGGATGGTAGCCATCGCTTTGTTTTTGCGCGTAGGCTGGATCATCGTCGGCCACACCTACAAGTTCAAGAGCGCCGAAGAGAACTTCGGCTTCGGTTGGGAGATGGGCCGCATCGGCGCCTCAATCGCGTCCGGGCACGGCTTCAGCAATGCTTTTGGCGCGCCCACCGGTCCCACCGCATGGGAACCTCCGCTTTACCCGTACCTGACCGCCGGTGTGTTTCATATCTTTGGCATTTATTCGAGGGCATCGGCTTTCGTGTTGCTCACCATCAACAGCATTTTCTCCGCGCTGACCTGCATTCCGATTTTTCTTGTCGCAAGGCGGATTTTCTCCGAAAAAGTCGCGGTCGGCTCTGCCTGGACTTGGGCGCTGCTTCCTTATGTGATGTACTGGTGCACGCGCTGGGTCTGGGAGACCAGTCTGTCGGCGCTCTTGCTGGCCGTCATCTTTTGGCTGGCGCTTACCATGGAAGAACGCGACGGCTTGAGACCATGGCTGTGGTTCGGACTCCTCTGGGCAATCGCGGCGCTGAACAGCACGGTCCTGATCGCGTTCCTCCCGGCTTCGGGACTGTGGGCCTGGTATCGCCGCGCAAGGCGGCACAAACCATCGCTTGCCGGCGTGGCGCTCGCCTCATTGATCTTCATTGCCTGCATCGCTCCCTGGACGGTGCGCAACTATCGAACCTTCGGCAAGTTCATTTTTATCCGCGATAATCTCGGCGCGGAACTTCGCCTGGGCAATGGCACCGGCGCCGACGGCACCTGGATGCAGTATTTGCATCCCACGCAGGATCTCTACGCCATGCGCAAGTACACGGGCATGGGCGAACCGGCGTATATCGAAATGCGCAAGCGCCAGGCGCTGGATTACATCAAAGCCGACTACGAGCGCTTCGCCGTGCTCTGCCTTAAGCGCTTCGTCTACTTTTGGGCCGGACCGCCGCGCTTGGCACAAATCTGGTGGCTGGCGGAAGTGAAGAACTCGCTCTTCCTGGCTTCTTCCGTACTCATGTTTTGGGGACTGGGGCGCGCTCTGCGCCAGCGCAAACCCGGTGCCTGGCTGCTGTTCTGGCTGATCCTGCTCTACCCGGCGATCTACTACGTGGTCTATCCCGGTCAGCGCTACCGCCATGCCATCGAGCCGGAGATGGCGATCCTCGGAGTCTATCTGCTCACCGAAGCGGGCAAGAAGGATCCATCTGTTATCCAAACTGCCGTGCGGAAATGACCGGAACATTTCCGCGAGAACCTCCGTATATATAGCAGGCAAACAACTTTTCTCGGTCTGGGCTCTCACCATCTGCCCGCCGTTGCGTCTAATGTCTTGAAACGGAGGTCCTATGAATCGCCGCCAAGAACTGCAAGCTCGGTCCGCATTCGTCCTAACCTTCTGCGCGATGCTTATATCCAGTCCGGGCGCTAACGCTTCCGATCGTCGTGGCGCATTCACCGAAGAATTCCATCAGACCTACGCCCTTGCTCCCAACGGCAGCGTGGAACTCGACAACATCAACGGCGCGGTTCACATCTCCACCTGGGACCGGAATGACGTCAAAGTGGATGCGGTCAAATATGCCGACTCGAAAGAGCGGCTCGATGAGGCTCGCATCGATATCGATTCGAGCGGCAATCATCTTTCAATTCGCACTAAGTATCCCGACCACGATCTCACTTTCAACTGGGGCTCGCACAATAATCCCGCCGGCGTCGAATACACGCTGACCGTGCCCCGCACCGCCCGGCTCGACGAAATCAAGCTGATCAATGGCTCGCTCGACATCGCGGGCGTAACTGGCGAGGTACATGCCTCGTGCATCAACGGCAGACTGGAAGCGCACAATCTTTCCGGCCGCGCCGACCTCTCCACCATCAACGGCCATCTGGACGCGAAGTTCGACCAGCTTTCCGGTTCATCCGTCGAGCTGAAATCCGTCAACGGTTCGCTCGATTTGACGATTCCCTCCGACTCCAAAGCGGAAATTGAAGCCAGCACGGTTTCCGGCGGAATCGATAACGACTTCGGACTGCACGTGAATCATCACAGCTTCGTCGGCCACGACCTGCGTGGCGAACTCGGCAACGGTGGCCCACACATCAAGCTGGAAAACGTAAATGGCCGGATCGAAATCCGCCACGCCTCGGATGGCCGCGCTCTGAGTCCCGCGAAAGACCTCAGCCACCGCGACAAAGATGACGACGGCAGCGAGATCTAACCCTCAATAAATCGTGTATCCCGGCGCGGGCGTCCGCAGATCGGGCTTCGATGCCATCAGCAGCAACGCGCCTTCGCGCTTGAATGCCCGCAGATCGTCGAGACTGTGGAATGATTTCGTTTGATAGTCGTCAGGCGTCGGCGTGTCATCGGGAATACGGCACGCCTCAACATTTTCGAAAGCATGTTTCTTCAGCAGCT
>Ga0302176_10000366_pt1 | contig 28595 bp, 32 predicted proteins | sample I_Palsa_E1_1_FD_198787 | JGI IMG/M metagenome (GOLD analysis project Ga0302176, IMG submission 198787) | Peat permafrost microbial communities from Stordalen Mire near Abisko, Sweden - I_Palsa_E1_1 | ecosystem: Environmental > Terrestrial > Soil > Palsa > Peat permafrost | place: Sweden...
TCCGCGTGCGGAAGTCGGCCATTGTGAATGGTGCCTGCATTAGCGAGATTCGCCCCATGTTCGATGGGGTTTACGACATCGTATTGGCTGGAGGAGCGGTGGTCACGTCGAGCCGCAGATACGCTCATAAGTTACGGGCACTGCTGGAATCCTAGTCTTGGCAACTGGGATGTAAATTGGCGCGTAGGCGTGGAATGCCAGCGGCGAAGATGACCGTAGCCCTCCTCGAAGCGCATCGTGGCTTTCAGCAGGATCGGGACCGTGAAGAAGCGAACAGTGCTTTTCTTGGACTCATCGACCGGGGAACGAAAGGCGTGCAATCTGCCTTGGAAGGAACACCGTACATATAAAACGTCGCCCGCGAAAGGACAGTAGCTTCCTGCCGCTGCTTCCTGGGTCAGGCCACATATGCCAAACCTCGACAGGACTGGGAGGTTGGTATGAATGAAGCAACAAACAGAACGCTCGCAGGCTGTCGATTTGTTGATCGTCGCGCTTGAAAGGACCTGTTGAATTACCCGGAATCGCTACAAGTATTAACGTCGTCTTCTCTTTTCGCATTAGGCAAACTTTCTCAGAAAGTAAATAATAGAGAAAAGAGTGAAGATAGATCCAATGAATATGAGCCAAACTCGGTCGTGCTGAAAATGCTACTCGATCAATTGGGCTACCTGATTTCTGGCGATGTGCCGCAGCGCTTTGTTTTTAGGGAATGTTCTCAGGCTACGACTCTCGTTTGAGCCGAGAACTATGACACTGGCTTCTTCGGGGGAACAACGACATAAACTCAAAGCCAGAAAAAATGACTGTTTGCCCCTAGTGCCCAAACGAGGGAGATTCTGCGGAACACCCGCTCCCCGCCACCAGTTCCGACATTCGCGCTAAATGGTGATCGTCGTGTTCGGCGACAAAATACAAATGGTCTACAAATCGCATCGGCACCTTCAAACGCGGGTGGGGAATAGCTCGGGCAAATAGCGATGCGTCCAATTCGTCCACACGCTTCAGCAGTCTCTCCCTTGCAGCGCGAAAGTCAGTCAGAATCTGTTCCAGTGGGCGCGCATTGTGGTTCGCTTCGTCGGTTTTTCTATTTTTTAAATCTGCCGCAGTGAGTTGGTCGCTGGCCGACGCGTAATCGCCCACTCGCGCCAGCCATAGCGGTTCGAGATCGAGTAAGTGGCCGCCGTGTTCTTGAGCCGACCACTTTTCTTGCGGCTTCCTGGTCAGGACTTCGTGAGAACGGCCACGAAGCGCCTCTTCAAGTCTCGCCGGAGTGTCGCGCAAACGTCCGCAAAGCTTTGGAAACAGTTCCACCGGAAACAAAAACTCGAACTTGCGGTCAAACCAGATTGGTACCTGACTCATGGATTCTCCCTTTGGTTGTCAGGACAGTGCGGTTAGTTTCCCATCCAGACCTCTGGCGCCGGAGGCGGCGTTCGTTGAGCCTCGACAGCTAAGTGATTCATCCGCCCTCCTGTCGGTTACTTCGTCTGAAAAGGTCGCCGGGCCTTTCAGTAGAGTTTTCATTCTTTTGGGCTGTAATGTAGGACATCGTCAACTCGAGGACGTCCTGAGTATTGGCGTTGGACGAATTTTCGTCTGGGCATAGCCAATTTGCGATGAAACCTCTTTGGGCTGGATTTTGCCACATCCGCAGAGATCGAGCGTCGGCGGGGTCGTGCCGGAACGGAGCCATGCTCAAAGCATCTGCGGACGGCCACTACGGAGGGTTTTCGCGACCCAATCGGAGTGCGGGAGAATTCGCAGGGTAGAAAGAACTTTGATTTCCTTTTCCACGTCGTATTCTACGCGCCGGATTGTTGCTCTGGAGTCATCCAGCAACAGGTACGCGGCCCGGCAATCGCCGTCGTACGAAAGGCTCACGCTCCCGGTGTTGGCGACGAGTATTTCTGCACCCTGTGAACACGGAACTCTTCGAACAAATGAGCGATGAATATGCCCGTAGACACTAATCGACTGTCCGAGCGGGCCGTAGACCGATTCCAATTCAGCGTCGCTAGCTTCCGGTCCTGGCGAGCGCCAGGGAGTCTCAGGACTGGCATGAACCAGCGCTATCGGATCTTGAATCAGAACGCGTGGTATTCCGCTTAGCCACGCAACCCTCTCTTCCCCAAGTGCTCGACGGGTCGCCGCCATCATTTCACGCACAGCAGCCCAAAGGGGGGGCGGCGCTGCCGATTTGCTGACAAACTCCTCCAGCGAACCGGGGGTCGAAAGTGCTTCCTCTCCATTACCTAGAACACCTTGCCAGCCAAGATCGCGAATTCGGTCCACGATCTCAATAGGACTGGAACCCCCATCAGCTAAGTCACCGCCGTGGAGGACCAAGTCGGGAGCGGCATCCCGCAGATCAAGCAAGACCGCGTCAAACGCCGTTCGGTTGCCGTGGATGTCGAGTACAATCGCAATGCGCATCTTTCAATCCCCTTGCCTAGTTTGTCGATGCGGGGAATTTCTCACCTCTGGAAGGACCCGTGCTCTTTAGCTATCCGCTTTGCGAAGACGAGGCTGTCAGTTTGATGGTTCGGCTAATGGTAGATCCTTCGCGCCCATAATCAAGAGCCACAAGATAGTCGACCCTTCCCCAATACCGCCAAACAGCCCGGCAAGCATAAAAGATCGAGAGCAAATTGGCTCAAGCCGCCAAATTTGTCGCCAAAGACCGTGAACTAGACTGGAACGTCGTCGAACAGGTGGGATTGAGCGGTGCCATGCTTGAATGGAAAGCCGATTTGTTCTATCAAATCCTCGGGAAGCGAAAACCACAAAATGCAAAAGAAGCAAATGAAATACGAGAGGTCCTCAGTTGCCCTGAGCCGAAACCAATTGGGGGCCGCTTGTTCAGATACTTGAAAAGTTTGGTCGGCAGTCTGATCGAGGTGGCAAAGAAAGACACTAAACTTCGATTTGTTCTCGATTGCATCAAGGAATACATCGAATGTCTCGACGCGTCCATAAAGTTTGTGCAAAGCGCCAATGAGGATGCTGAGTGGCGGGAACTTTGCGGGGCTCTGAGCGTGTGCCGCACTGCAGGGCATCGGCGGAACCCTAGCAGTGGCAATTATATAGTTGGCGTCTTCAAGCGTATTATTGTGGGACGAACCAAATGAGTGGAACAAAGAATAAAGCCTGAAATTTGTCCGCCATTTGGCACCTGCGTCCAGGGTGTTTCGAGTGGCGGATAAGCAGAGGCGTATTTCGCAATGCTCACAGCTGCCTTTGACGCTAGCGGAGATGACGGAACTCCCATTGTAGCCGTTGCTGGATTTATCTCTTCCGTAAAAGACTGGGAAGATTTCAGCAAACTGTGGACTGCTCGCCTAGCCCGCGAGAACATAAGATATTTCCGCGCCGTAGAAGCAGCTCACTTCAACAAGGAATTCAAGCCGTGGAGGGATTGGCCCAAAGAAGATAAGGAAACTTGGCGGCAAGCATTATTCACCGACCTTATGGAGATTGTCCAACGCCACGTCTACAGATACTTTGGATGCAGTATCGCCAATAGCTCACTCGGCGCGATGAATGAAGAGTTCAAAAAGGAATTTTTTCTTACCGCCTATAGTATTGCTGGCAGGACATGCGAAAAGAGAGTTCGCCATTGGATTATTGATGAAGGGAAAAACTCTAACGTTAACGTCGAGTTGGTATTTGAAATGGGGGATGACCAAACCGAACTATGTGAGCGGTTGTCGCAAGATCATTGTTTCCGTCCAATATTTTGACCGAAACTGGACGCGGTTGACGACAACGGCGTTTTCCGTGCTGGTTTCGTCCCACTCCAAGCGGCCGACTGGCTTGCTTATGAGCTGTCGATTGCAACCAGGGACCTAACATCAGGAAGTAAACACATTCAATCCACAGGTGACCTGCGATGGCCCCTGCAACAATTCTGCCGAATACAAGGAACTCCAGGCGTCTTCGCCACCGATGACATCAAGGGGTTTGAGAAAAATATCGCGTTATACAAAGAATTGAAAAATTGGTGGGCGTCTATTGGAGCTTAGGTGGATGTAGGGGAGGCGGTTAAGGGCTGAATAAGGAGTTGTCGAGCGCCGGCCTACCGTGTATGCTCGCCGCCGTCCCGAAGGAAACCCGAACGAAACTAGGAGGAAGTTATGCCAGAGAAAAACGCTGCGGCGGAAGATACGAAACCGAAGGCTTCTTCAGAAACCGAGAAACCCCTGGAGCCCGAAGCAATGGACAAAGTCGTGGGCGGAGCAGTCCCGCGTGGGGTGATCGTGCGCAATGGGGATCCCTGCGATGGAAGCGAAGTTCTCGAGCGATAAGCCGCCCGCACGAGACGCGATGCCATGAAGGTTTACAACTGGAGCCAGGTTCCTGAAGAGCAGGTGGACTCCCTGGCATCACGGCAGATGATCCACGGCGAGACCATGAGCGTCATACGGCGCCGGCTGTTGAAAGGCGCCGTAACGCGACTCCATCAGCACGCCGACGAGCAGATCACCATGGTCGAGCACGGGAAGCTCCGGTTTTCAGTCGGCGGCAAAGACTGCGTCGTAACAAGCGGAGACATGCTGAAAATTCCACCGAATGTGCCGCACTCGGTCGAAGCACTCGAAGATTCCGTGGTGATGGATTTGTTTGCGACGCCGCAGTCGTAATTCCCCAGCCAATAACCAATTTTCGCCGCCTCAGAACTTTTTCCGGTCGCCAAAAAATTGTTGAAAAAAGTCGACGATGCCGACTGGCGATGGTTGCGCCACCATTCAATCGCCCCCCCATCGTCCAGGCACCGAACCGCGACAGGTGCGGATGATAGAAGGATGATCAATGGCTGAGTTCACGACCCTTGTCGGCGGCTTGTCCTTGACCAAATGCCCGCGATGGCGTGACGGGCGGCTCTACCTTTCCGATTTCTATACCCACCGCGTCCTCGCCCTGGCCATGGACGGCACCGCAGAGACCATAGCGTATGTACCCCAGCAGCCTGCGGGGCTTGGGTTTCTCTCCAACGGGCGGCTGCTGATCGTGTCCATGCTGACCGCAAGGTCCTGCGGCGTGAGCTCGACGGTTCACTTGTTACCCATGCCGATCTGTCCGGTCTCGCAACCATGCCATCGGGCTCACAAAATTATCTAATTTCTCCACCGTCGGAGTTGCTCGCTGGCTTGATCAAGAGAAGAGAACATGCTGGTCGATTCAAGGACCATGATCCTAGGGGACGAGTCCAATTTTTATCATTCCGTGGCGCGGTACCCGTAAATCGTCGTCTGCTCTGGACGGCTCCATGTCACTTTCCTGGCGGCGGCCCATTGTCAGGATCTGTGGCAACACTTATTGCGCACCTCGGAAAAAGACCACAGTGAGGCTCTCGGCACGGCAATCAACAGCAAAAGCGAAGGACGCGATGCTCAAATGGGCGACGATGAGCCCAGCGTTGAATCAACTGGGCCAACTCTCTATTGATGCCATAACAACGTCGGCCTCGCTACGTGCCGAGTAGACTTGTTCGGTGTTCACCCCAACAGTGCTCGGATCGAAGGAGGCCGAGATGCGGATTATAGGATGTGATTTGCATGCTCGCCAGCAAACGTTGGCGATGCTAGACACCGCGCCAGGAGAAGTTGTGAACGAGACTCTGGCGCACGAAGGCGAAATCGTGCGGGAGTTTCATTCGAGGCTTCCCAGTCCGGTACGAGTAGGCATCGAAGCGACCGGATCGATGAAGTGGTTTTTGAACCTCAAAACATAGGCTGCATGGGGTGTCTCCTTGGTGTTTCTGAATCAGCGTCTGCTGAGTTCAGCTTTTCTACACCAAGCGCTCCTCCTTTGACCTATACATTCAAACTAATCAAGACTTGAAGTCGGGAATAGATTGAAACAGCGGCGGGGCACGAAATAACTTTGTTGCTTCTAGGACAGGCGAAGCATACGATGTGCTCCGCGCCCAAATCCTGTGCTCCGTTTTGAAATCGAAAACCCCAGTTTAGAAAGGATTCGCATGAGAATCAAAACTCCGATCGCTGTGGCAACATGTTTGATTTGTGTTGTGGCCGTGCTTCCCGGTGTGAGCAGCCAGATGAATAGTTCCGATGTTGCTGCGGCGGTGACCAAACTCGAGAATGATCAGGTCAAGGCAGCATTAGCGAACGATGTGTCGTTTATAAAGACGAATCTAGCTGATGATATCGTAGAGGGTACGAGCTTCGGAGAATGGCTCACGAAGGCGTCGCTGGTTGCCGACGCCGGGGATCCGGCTAAAAACAAGACCAACAGCATGACGATCAGCGACTTGAAAGTCAGCGCCCACGGCAATGTCGCAATCGCACGTTATCTGGACACCTACGACGATATATACCACGGCCAGCATCGCAGCCGGTCAGTGATTTGCACCGACACCTGGGCAAACGAGGACGGCGCGTGGAAACTTGTGGCAGGCCACTGCTCGCAGAAAAAATAGAACCGGTTGTTTGCGGTGAACTGAGGCGGACAAAAACTCTGCCTCAGTTTTTTTATGGGCTCTGCTTTGTCCCTTGCCCTCGGTTTCACTGGTCCGTACCCAGAGGTAAAACCCCTGCGCGACGGCTCGCCCGAGCTGTAGGCAAAAGGTCAACGTTTAAATTTAATGGTCCGACGATAGTTTCACTCGCGCAACCCGCAAGTTCAGTGACCTAGAGCCAGCGGGCGCGCTCGCGCAGCAGCGGTGCGCTTCTATGTCGTGCAAGAGCCGCGGGGCGAAGGAAAATTATGTTTGGCATGGTTTTTGGGGAATGCAGACAGTATCCTGCGTCGGGGCCAAAAGCAATCGCCTGTACACGGAGACTCATACTCATTCGCTGATGCAGATAAACTGCGATCTCAGAGAGGCGCGGTCCGATCAAACGAATATATGTAACACGAGGCGGCTAGCACTGGGCTGCTTGTCCGGACGGGGGCCTTCGCTGATATTATCAGCGCAACGAGGAGTCACGCCGCAGCCTGCGCAGAAGCGAACTATGGAGAGATCGGCATCAGTAGAGTTGCCGCTGGAAGCTAACGCCACGAGCGCGGCTTCGTCGGTCCCATTCGCGACGGTTCGGTCACGGCACTCCGCGCTAGTTCGCGTCACTCACTGGATCACGGCGCTGTGCTTTGTTACGCTGCTGGTCACCGGGATTGAAATCCTGATTTCGCATCCGCGATTTTATTGGGGCGAGAGCGGCAATGTGTTAACCAAGCCGCTATTTCAAATCCCTATTCCAGCGTCTCGCAAAACGGTGCCAACAGGCTACGGTTACGTGCTGCCAGACCAGAATGGCTGGAGTCGCTACCTGCACTTTCAATCGGCGTGGGTCGTGGTGTTGACGGGCTTGTTGTACGTGATCAGCGCTGTGTTCACGGGCCATCTACGTAAAAACTTGCTGCCGTGTAAGGGCGATGTTTCGTGGCGTGCGATTTCCGCAGTCGCAGCCAAGAGTTTGCTCTTGCGAAGGCCTAGCGAGGCGGAGGCGTGGTCGTACAATGCGCTTCAACGACTGTCGTACTTGTTCGTGATCTTCGTCTTGTTCCCGCTGGTGATCTGGACGGGCCTCGCAATGTCTCCAGCGTTTGTTGCGGCGGTGCCAGTATCAGTCGAACTGCTGGGCGGGCAGCAATCTGCGCGCACGATTCATTTCTTTGTGTCGGTGGCGCTGGCGCTTTTTCTGGTGGTGCACGTCGCGATGGTTATTGTTGCCGGATTCTGGAATCGCGTGCGAGCGATGATCACGGGACGCGGCACGGGTATGGAGCGCATATGAGCAATGTCTCGCGCCGAAAATGGATCAAAGCGGGAGTCGTTGCCGCCACAGGCGTGGCAGGTCTGGGAGCGGCAGCACGCATCGCCCAGAGGTACGGACTCATTCCACCGGATCACGGAGGAATTTACGGAGTCGGCGAGACGTTGAACTACGCTTCGTACAAGTTATGCACCCGACACTCGCTGGCGCGCGAGTTCAGCCCGAGCCAGATTTCGAAGCCCCCATTCGCGAACGAAATAGCACCGCTGAATGACGCGTACAAGCGGCTCCAAGCCGGAGGATTTGCGGACTGGCGGCTGACGGTGGATGGGATGGTTGATCGGCCGACGACGTTTTCGATCGCCCAGCTCAAGAGCTACCCGTCACAAAGCCAGATCACACAACTGGCGTGCGAGGAAGGTTGGTCGTATATCGCGGAGTGGATCGGAGTGCGCCTTTCGCACGTCCTGAATCTTGTGGGAGCTCACCGTCAAGCGAAATACGTCGTATATTTTTCAATTGATTTGAACTGGTGGGACAGCATCGATATGGGAGACGCGTTGCATCCGCAGACGTTTCTGGCGTACGGGATGAATGGCGACGACCTCCCGGTAGGCAACGGCGGGCCGCTAAGGATGCGAGTGCCGCGGCAACTTGGATACAAAAACGTGAAGTTCATCACGAGACTGACGCTCACCGACAGTATGAAGGGCTTTGGCAAAGGTTTAGGCTCAGCATCCCCCGAAGGGGGATACGCCTGGTATGCAGGAATCTAGAACTTTATTGCAGGGCCACGGCAGTTCGCTTGAGGTTCCCCAACGGCAAGCTTTGCCGCCGCGTTTATTTCTAGCAATAGAGAGGTCGCCGCCTTTTACAAATTGACTTCAGCGCGTCGATCTCTTCTGCAAACGAGCTATGCTCAGTTTCGCGATCGTGTCTTGATGTCGCCAAGCATTTAGGCTCGGACCTCGGTCCCAGTGACTGATTATTTCGCCGCAAAAACCGTTTCTTTCTGGCGGGTGAAAAGCTAGCTCAGCCGGCTGTTGTTCGCAATCACTTACGAGAACGGCACCTGCGGGTTTTTAGCGGAAGCCCGGCCAGACTGGGGCACGCTAACCTTCGCATCGCCCGAGCGCTAGCAATTCATCGACTTTAACGTCATGCAGACCATGCAACTTGACCAAGTGCATCAGACCGTCTCGCTTATGATGGACGTAAACGAAAGTCCGCAATATCGTTGGGGAAACGTTCAAGTGATTGGCCTTGACCCGAATCTAGAAGGAATTCTAAGGTCAAGAGTGACGGTTGGTAGCCCCGCCAGTCCAAAACTCATGCGGGATTTCTACCGAGAATACAAATCCCTTCTGCCTACTGGTGCATCTCCCGAGACTGTTAAATGGCAGCCTGACGCGAAACGCGCAATTGTAGATTTGACATTCGAATTCAGCACTCCTCCCGCACCACCGGTTCACGACTAAGGTCCTTGCCAGTAGATGCGATTCGGCCTGGAGACGTCCCAGATTAGCTAAGATCTCCACAATGGGAACGACGGCACACAAGGAAGAAGAAAAGGGGATGTCCTGCGTGTTGAGAAAGCCTAGAAACATTCTGCTTATGTGGTGCCTCATCCCCATTGTCAGCATGGGATGCGCCGACCTGAAAACGGGCGTGGGTTCAAGTGCGATTCGAGGGCAGATTGACCTCAAGCGAGTGCTCTCATGGCTTCCTACTGATACTGAAACCCTTCTGGTTGCCAACGGACCCTTCTGGATGTCGAATTTTCAAATCGGAGGAGAGGACTACAAGAACCGTCGGGTAACAAGCGAGGAATTGGAAAAACAATTCGAGGGTCAGACACTGAGCCTATTCAATTCCAACAGTCTGCTTGAGAAACGCCTAGAGCGTAAAAAGGTTTTGTTCGCACTCGAGGGCTCTCGCCACTTTCGAGCGCCAGCTGACTTGGGGGAAATGCCTTTTGAAGGGTGCGCCCTAGCTGTCTTCAACGAAGACCTCGGCGACGTCCGGAATGCCTTCATGAAGGATGCAGCTCAGGCTGCTGTGCGTATAGAGGAAATCGAAGGACAACAGGTCGCCGAGTTCGAAGAGCGTATGGAGCGGGACACCTGGACGATGTTCATTACGTTCCCGCAAGAGGGCGTGCTGCTGGTAGCCACCAACAAGCGGTTCCTGCAGGAAATGCTAGCGAGGATGCGGGGCGCGGAAGGAGAAAGGGCCCTACCCGACACCATGCCTGAATGGAAGCATGTAAACAAACAAGCTCAGTTCTGGGGCCTAAGGCACTATGACAAGCAGCAAGAAAAAGAGGACCCTACTTCGCCATTTGGAGGCAGAAGGACCGCTAATCTGCCAGATGACCAAGCCATCGGTCTGATTTACCAATGCGAACCGAGGAAGGAACGAAACGCAACAATTACCTATCTCTCCGGCCCGACAGCGGATACTAGGAAAATCGAGGAGGGCAGATTTCCGAGTTCTTCAGAGCCTGAAGCAACAGCGGGCTTGCACATTCAATATCGGGACCTTGGACCTGGAGTGATCCAGAGCATTTACGACTTAAGTTATTCGCAACCCTTAGAGTGGTTCTTTTTTGTCTTGATGGGAAATGTTGGGCATGCGGTTTACCTTTAATGTGAGCCAAGCGTTTTGAGGATCAAGAAAGCTAGCGGTCACGCAAGTTCCACACAGTTTTCTCGACTCCCATTAACGCCGATTATTGAGCCTCCAACCCGTTTTGCATCGAGAAATGCAGGGACAGTTTGTTGGGTTTGTGGCACGTTTATAGCTTGCGATCAGCCGTCTAACGATGCTGTATCTTAGTTATTCACTCAGAAACAGCACACGCCAGTCAACCAAAACCCAATGAGACCGTGATAGAATTCGTCGGCGTACGCGCTGTGCTAGAGTGAACGAGACCAAAAGAAATAACAAATGCCCATCTCGCAGAACGTTTATCGAGACAACTGCGCTCGGTGCCGCAGCGCTTGCAGGATTTAGTAAGGCCCAGACTCAAAAACCGGGGGAGCACGAAATATGGGACAAGGAAGCGGATGTCGTTATCGTCGGAGCGGGTGCAACGGGACTTCCCGCAGCAATTGAAGCGGCCGAGCGGGGTGCGGTGGTTGTATTGGTCGAAGCCAATTGGGATGTCGGTGGGCACGCCATTCTGAGTGGAGGACATCTTGCCCTTGGTGGTGGAACGAGCCTGCAACGTAAGTATGGTATTGCGATTCACCGGAAGTTCTTTTTTCGGACCTGACAGACTGGTCAGTTATAGAACCGAATGGTTTCCCCGATTACCGATACAACGACAAAGAGATCGTCCGCGCATTCTCAGACCAAAGTGCCCCAACATTTGAATGGCTGGCTGAACACGGTGTGACATTCGTCGCACGCAGACCAGACACATTTGGGTCGAACGCAACTGGCAACTCGGCTCCGAGGTCACATCACGTAGCCGCGATGAGTTGGCCACTTGTTCAGACTGGCGTACCAGTCGAGCCGGAAGACGAACTTCGGACTTCGTCCGGTGTGGGCCTGATTCGACCGCTTGAATCCTATGCGCGCAAACTTGGCGTAGAGATACTTTTGAAACATAGAATGACGGCCATCATAAGAGAACTTTCGGCATCCGGGAGAGTTCTTGGAATTCAAGTAATGAACGAGGACGACACATTAAAGATTAGAGTGAAAAAGGGTGTCATCATTGCGACTGGTGGGTCGAGCGGAAATGTGAATTTCCGCCGCATGTTCGATCCCAGCCTGACTGAGGAGTACGACTCATTTAGTCTCGGCGACCAACTTCAGTAATACCAATACACACCTGAAATTGAGGGGGAAATATGAAGGATAGGGTAAAAAAAAGGAAAAACGGCACAAATCAGAAATCTGAGGTCCTGAAAGGAATCCGGCGAACGTCGAATTGGAATATGTTGGATTCGAGCACGTGCGGTTGACCCGGTTCAATCGCAGCAGCGCGTTATCGATTAAGCATCCTCCCGACTTCCTCAGCACCGCGCGCCGCCACACGTGCTATCAATATAGTCGCCATTCCCGCGTGACCCGGCCGTACTTTCCCTCCCGACCGTGAGCGCTCCGACTAAGATTCTCCAGAAGAGGTGCCTGAGATGTTTCATCTAGTCTATGCGAGCTCCGCCTCGCAACCCTTCACCGGGCCCGATCTTCAGGCAGGCCTGCAGAAATCCCGCCAAAAAGACGCCAAGCTCAGCGTAACCGAAATGTTGCTCTACAAAGGATGGCAACTTCTTCGATCCGATCACGACGGACTGGAGCTACATTCGCTGGCTTGGGGATAGCCGGCTCGACCGCACTGAAGGATCAACCGAATGACCGTACGCCTCAGAGTCCTGCTCATCGTTGGTGCCGCCGCCGCGGTTTTAATTGGCACGCTCTTCGCCGCCTCGCGGTATTTGACCCTCGATCGCTTCCTGAGTCTCGAAGACTTGGAGGCCAAAGAAACCACGATTGCCGTACAGGCGAACTTCCGGGAGGAAATTGAAAAACTCGACCGCGCCAACGTCGATCTGTCCGTCTATGACGGCACCTATGACAGCATGCCCAAACCTACGAGAAGGTATCTTCACTCGATACTTGGAGGCGGCCCGGATGGCTGGATGGATCAACAAAGAGTCAATTTCCTACTGTTCGTTGACGCAGTAGGAAACGTGGTCTTCGCTAATGGATTTGATCCAGCCGCGGCAGGCTCCGTGGGGGTGCCGGAAGATCTGATGGCCCACGTCTTGCCTACGGATCGACTGCTGGAATTCCACGGGCTGAGAGACAGAATTGACGGCCTCATTCTTCTGTCCAGCGGTTCTGTGCTCGTTGTGTCCCGCCCCATCGTTCATACCAACTATACCGGCCCGGCGCGGGGTGCCTTAGTGACTGCGCGCTATCTCGACTCTCGGGCATTGCAACAACTTGCGGACAAGAGCGGTGTGTCTTCGGTCGCCGCGTTCCGGATCGATCGGCAACTCCCTGCGGACGTGGCCAAGGCGCGCTCGACCCTGTCGACGTCGGCGCCGGTGTATGTCCGGGCGATCGACGTTAGCCTCATCGCCGGCTACATTTCCCTATCTGATATCTACGGGCGCCCGGCGCTGTTGCTGCGGGTAGAAATGCCCCGGGCGATCTACCGCCAAGGTCGTACCAGCCAGCTGTACTTCGGCGGCGCCACACTGTGTATCGTGGTGGCCGCCGCGTTGGCCATGGGATGGTTCTTAGAGAAATTCGTGGTCTCCCGCCTGGAGGGGTTAAATTCCAGCGTGGCCAGCATCGCTGCCAGCAGCAACCTCTCGGCGCGGGTCTCGTTCAGCGGCCGCGATGAAATCACCACTCTGGCCAAGGGAATAAATCGAATGCTCGAATCGCTCCAGGTCTCCCAGGAGCGCAAACATAAAGCTGAAGATGAGCACCGCGCCGAATTGGAGAAGGCCAAGAACGCCGCCGAAGCGGGCAGCCGCGCCAAAGGCCAATTTCTGGCCAACATGAGCCACGAAATTCGTACCCCGATGAACGGGGTCGTCGGCATGATCGAACTCGCCCTGGAAACCGAACTCGGTCACGAACAGCGCGAACTCATCAGCACCGCCAAGTCCTCGGCAGAATCGCTCCTTGCCTTGCTCAATGACATTCTTGATTTCTCCAAAATCGAAGCCGGAAAACTCGACTTGGAGGTCGTGGATTTCAGCTTGCGCGACAGCCTGGAAAGCTCGGTGAAGGGACTGGGCTTGGAGGCGCGAAGCAAAGGCCTGGAATTGTCGAGCCATGTCCAGCCGGAAGTGCCGGACAACTTGCAAGGCGATCCAACCCGTCTCCGGCAAATAGTGGTCAACCTAATCAGCAACGCCCTTAAGTTCACATCCCAGGGTGAGGTAGCCGTTCGCGTGCAATGCGAAGAAGCAACCGACGACACCGCGATTCTGGAATTTACGGTTCGTGACACCGGCATTGGCATTCCCTTGGCAAAACAGGCAGAAATCTTCGAAGCCTTCACGCAGGCCGATTCTTCCACGACCCGCAAGTACGGTGGCAATGGCCTGGGTCTCGCAATCTGCAAGCGTTTTGTGGAGCTGATGAACGGCAGCCTTTGGGTAGAAAGCACGCCGGGCATGGGCAGCACATTTCATTTCCGCCTGCCCTTTACTCTTCAGCAGTGCCCGCCTAGCTCCGTCGAAGCCGTCGACCTGGCAGCTCTGCGCGACGTTCCCGCGTTGATCGTTGACGACAATTCCACAAACCGCGGAATTCTCTATGAGTTGCTGGTTGGCTGGAACTTGAAACCCTCGCAGTGCGAGGGTGGGCGCCAAGCCCTTCATCGTCTAGAACAGGCTCACGCGCAGGGAAGGCCCTTCCGCCTGGTGCTGCTGAATGCGCGGATGCGGGAAATGGATGGCTTTTCCGTGGCCGAACAGATCAAACAGCAACCGCGCCTGGCCGACACGCTCATTATCATGTTCATCTCGGCTGGCTTGCGCGGAGACGCCGCCCGGTGCCGCGAACTGGGTATTCAGGCGTATCTCTCCAAACCTGTGCGGCATGCCGACCTTCTGCAATCCATCGGAATGTTGCTCGGAACGCAAACTGGTACCTGCGGCGACCTGCCCCTGCTTACAACCCATGCGCTCCGCGAGCACCGCGCGCGGCTCCGTATTCTTGTGGCGGAAGACAACCGTGTTAATCAAGCACTGGCCGTGCGCATCCTACAAAAACGAGGCCACACTGTCGAGGCCGTGGAGAATGGGCGGCAGGCCATCGAAACCCTTGGCAAACAGCCATTTGATCTGATCCTTATGGACTTGCAGATGCCGGAATTGGGGGGCGTGGAGGCAACGAAGCTCATTCGCGAGCGCGAGAAATCCACCGGTGGCCACGTCCCGATCATTGCTGTGACCGCAAACGCCATGGTGGGAGACCGGGAACGCTGCTTGAACGCTGGAATGGATGATTACGTTAGCAAGCCTATCCAGGTGAAAGAACTTTTCGCGGCCATCGAACGCGCGCACTCGACATCCGCGGGGCCTTCCGTGGTTTGCCTTGAATGGTCCGAACCTGCGGCGAGAAACAGCTAGCAAGCAGCGCGGAAGCGAGATACTAACCGCAAGCAGTTCAGGGTACGGGAACCGCCAACAGGTCCACCCTAACTTCAGCAATACCAATACACACTCTGAAATTGAAGAACGCAAATATAAGAGATAGAGAGAATGAAGTGAAAACGGCACAAATCAGAAATGAGAGGTCCCGGGAGGAACTCCCTCCCCTTCCCCACCCCCCAACCAGCTCTCAATCCTGAGCCGCGCCAATAGCGCCAATGGTCGTTTAAACGGACGAACGACCAGTCTCCGCCCGGCCTTTACACTTCTCTTTGAGAGTTACGACAAGAAAGGGGGGAGGATTAGTGTGGGGTAATCGTCCTGGTCGGACTGCTTTGGCCCATGGCGAGCCGCGGCCGATGAGCTGAATTCTGCCCGACTCGCAAGGGTGGCAACCAGGGAAAAAACGAAACCCTCAAGTGCGACATTCTCGATATCCGCTGAGAGCGTAAAGAGGCCCAGTAAATGGCGGTATGGAAGCTCCCAGAAGCCTTTCAGCCCAGCTCACGCTAGTGGGGTTGGATCAATCGAGCCGAAACGTGACTTCCATTGGAACTGATACCGCGACGGGATGACCGTCGGAGTTGTGGGCAGGTTTGAAGCGCCATCTCTGTACGACCGCGACGGCTTTCTCGTCCAGTCCCGAACCAAGTCCTCTTACCACAGAAACGTGCTCTGCCCGTCCCTCGACAGATACCACGGCCTGTACTACGACGGCGCCTTCGAGTTTGGCCTTTCGCGCTTGGTCGGTGTAATCCGGCACCGGACAGTAGACACAAGCAGGAGGGGTCACACCGTTGATACCGGGTCGCGCGAGTTGCGAGTCCCCCGATGTTGTCTGAGTCGAGCTACGGACCGCAAAGAATGACGCCGAGAGGGTTAGTGCAACGAGAAGGAGCCGTGGCATTGGTCACCTCGATTGGAGCGGTCGGACGGCTAGACCATATCAAGTTTTGGGCTTGCCGCGTAAGGACGAATAACCCTGGACTACGCCGCGAATCGGGCGCGCGACTGAAGTCGCCGAATAACTGAGCGAGCAAAGCGGACGGGGCAACAGCGGCTACAAGCCCACAGACGCGACCTGTCTGATAGACTATGCGGCCATGAAAACGTTCTTCGTCCGAACCTTTTGCTTACTATCGTTTCTGGCGCCTCTCAGTGCTGCCCAGGAGGTCATAACCCTTTACCCGGGTACTGCGCCTGGCTCAACCCAAGAGAATTATCCTGAGAAAGAATACTTTTCGAAAATCTGGAACACCGAAGTCGTCGCTAATGTGACCAAGCCGACGCTGACGGTATTCAAGCCTTCGCCGGAGTTGAGAAACGGGACCGCAGTGGTGATTTGTCCTGGCGGCGGTTTTATGGCCCTGTCCATCAATAGCGAGGGCAACGATGTCGCCAAATATCTGGTTGCGAAAGGCGTGACGGCTTTCGTGTTGAAGTACCGCATCGCGCACACCGGCGAAGACGCCACGCAGGAATTTATGGAGTTGTTTGCGGAGAGGCAGAAATTTCAAGAGAAAGTTGACAAGGTCATTCCGCTCTCGATCGACGATGGGTTGGCGGCGGTCACGTATGTTCGGGGGCACGCCTCGGAGTGGGGAGTTGCCGCCGATCGTGTCGGAATTATCGGATTCTCCGCTGGTGGGACGGTCGCCGCCGGAGTTGCCTTCCATTATGCGGCGGATGGGAGGCCCGCCTTCGTAGCCCTGATTTATGCTGCCGGAGAGAGGTTTAAAGATTCTGCCGTTCCAGTGGATGCGCCACCGGTGTTTGTTGCGGCTGCCACCGATGACAATCTAGGACTGGCCCCGGACAGCGTGGCCTTGTACGAAAAGTGGGCCAGCGCTCACAAACCGGCCGAACTGCATATGTACGCGAAGGGCGGCCATGGCTTCGGAATGCGAAAGCATGATCTCCCTACGGATCATTGGATCGACAGGTTTAGCGATTGGCTGGAATTACAAGGTTGGCTGAAGAAGTGATTGCTAAGAGTTGGTGTCACTTGCGGCTGGCCAAATCCCGAGTGGTTGGATTAGCGAAACTCAGCGAGAAGATGGTGGACGAGACGGGATTCGAACCCCTGGCCTCCTCGTTGCGAACGAGGTGTTAATACGCCGCTCCTAGCTTGAAGCTTAGGCTGATCGCTAAGTTCGCGGGACGCCACAGCTCCCTCCAGCCGCGATACACCACAAAACTGGATCAAACTTGCGGCGGACTGGGTGATCGCTGAGGCTGAGGCTCCTCCGGTTGCGGTATCCGAACCCCACCGCCCGTGACCCCTTTCAAATCCTCTTCCGACAGTTCGCTCTTTTGCTTCTGGTCCTTTATTTCTTCTGGCTTGGGGTCTTCCATAAGGCTCCTTTGCCTCACGAACCGTCACTCGAGTGTAGCTGTGGGAAAATGTTTTCCATTGCAGCAGGACTTAAAAAGGTTCGGCGTAGCCGTATCTCCGCCAACGACCTCATCAAGTGCTTTCTCGTCGAGTTGCTTCTCTTCCCCTGCACTCTCTAGTTCAGACTGCTTTTTCGGTTCGTCGCTCATGTGATTTTCTCCTGTGAATGTCATCCCTCGATGCATGGTTAAGCAATTTTCTGGCCGTCAGAAACAATGGCACCACCAAACGCTCATTTATCACCGGAAACCCTTGATTAGCAAGGGTTTTGTTGATTGGATGCGGAATGCGGCAAAAGCACCAGTCGTTGGACGGGAGGCGCAAGTTCCCTATCTAATCGGATAGCCGCTCTTCCGAACGGATAGAAGAATTCCCAAATGAAGGGAAACCGGTATCAGTGATTGCATAACAATGTCGGTTCCTGTGACCCGAGTAGACTGTGGTCCCTCCGGGTCCGGTATCCCCATGCTACAACCCTTCCGAGCCTTCGATTATGTCTTGTAGTAGCGGCGTTTTCCCTGGCGGGGCATCGCCGTGGTGCCTGTGATGATGACTTGGGATTCGCTGAGCGTAAATCTTCAGATTTCCGCCCGCCCGAAGTGCCGCCCGTAAGTACCTTAAATGGAGCTTTTCAATACCACGTTTTCTATTGGGTTTTTAGCTCACTGTTGGAGAACCCGTAGGACGAAGATGCGCTGACTGCCATGGAACTGGGCGTTCCCGAATTGCAACGGAACCGGGTGGACCCACCGACCATCCTAAAAGGCAGAGGCCTTGCCGCCATCCGGGGCAACGAATGGGTGGCGGGAATCGCCCAGGGATTGAACGTGGTCAGGGCTGCAGTTGCGGACGTTCGAGTTGAACACGAAGTCAGGTCGAAGGATTTGACAACTTGGCTCGACAGAAGGGGTGGCTCGCCGCGGGAGATAATAGACCGGCAAAGATCCGGTCGATTCTTGGATTGCGGGTCGATCGTCTGTCCGGGCATTGACCTAGTCCTAACTAATTGATACCGTGGCGACGTTTCGTTTCTGTACAAGCGAACTTAATTAATAGAAGCGCGGGTTGCCGCGAATAAGGAGAAACCCAAATGGCGGACGAGGCGAACAAGCCGTTGATGGATGCGGACGAAATCTTAGAAGGCGATCTGCAGCAGGTCGTGGGTGGCTCTACGCCGCTTAACGTCCCAGAGATAAGGATCGGCACACTGGCTGAACCGACGCCGACAGGTTCAGATTCGGCCCAGAAAAGCAGTGCCAATGCTGGCTGGGACATAGCCAAGAACGCCACACCCTAGAGTTTTTAATTGCGCCGGAGAATGTTCAATTTTCATTCGTTGGGAGCCCGTCTAACCCGCTGGGCTTTTCCTAGTAGATCTTCGCTAGCGCCGGCCTGATCCGAATCGCGCTCTTCTCCGTATAAACCCAAGGAAAATCCGAAGCCGGCGACAAAGCAAGAAGGACATTGGCCCGGTCGGTCGCGCAAGCGCTTCCAAAATCAAGAGACAAAGCTTCGCAATATTCGGGTGCTCGTCGAGGCGCGCATGAAGGACATGCGTGCCGTTCTGAACTCCGATGCCGCCCAGGTGCGGGCAACGTTCGCAAAGCACATCGAGAGAATCACAATGACGCCCGATGGCGAGCACTACGTGGCATCAGGGAGTTGGAACCTAATAGGGCGTGGCAGTATCGATGGTGCCGGGGGCCCGGCATGCACTGAACGTCTGCCCATTCACTTCGATTGGTTAGCCACAGCCGCGTGATGCCTCGCCAAACGTTATCGGTAAGTCTAGTTGAATGTACTGCCCTTACGCCCGCAGACCCACAATTTCCGGCTGAATTCACCCGATTGGGACATGTGATCGGCATGACATCCGGGCATACCAACAAGCTCTGGCGCAGCTGAAAGAAAGCGGCCTTCGGCAGTTCCGGCCAGAAGCACTACCAACCTACCAGTTCGACCCGCCGATTCTTGGCCCGTCCGTCTTCCGCTTCATTCGAAGCAACCGGCGCATACAACCCGCAGCCGAATGCGTCCAACCGGTTCGCAGGGATCCCGTACTTGCTGGTGAGCTGCGCCACCACATTCAACGCTCGCCGCCGGCTCAAATCAAGATTGTAATCAGCCTTTCCCTGGTTGTCGGTGTGTCCCACGACGTGCAAACGTAGAGACGCGCCGCTCTTCATTAGCTTTGCGATCTCGGCCAAGGTAGGCTGCGATTCGGTCTTGACCGCATCTTTGTCGGTGTCGAAGTACAGCCCGTAGAGGGCCACTTTGCCGGAATCGTGAAGCGCCTGCTTCATATCGTCGGCGTTTACGAACGTCATTTTCTTTTCCAGGGTGTCCGGAGAGACCACCACGATTTGCGCCAGCGCCCGGCCTTTCTTCACCCTTCCCTGCAAGCGGTCCGGCACGATACCGTCTCGGTACGCCGTTACGAAAACCACGTAATAGGTCGGCTGGGCATCTTTCGTCTTGCCCACCACCATGCGCTCCTCGTCTTGGTTATAGAAAATGATCTGGCCGATGTCGCTTTCTTTGGCTATCTTCGTAGTCGTGGGACCAAACCAGCCCGGCTGCCCGGCGCCTTTCTCGTACAGAGTCTCCAGGTTGAGCCGCTGAAACTCCAGTTTGTAGTTGCGAAAAAGTTCCGTCGGCGTCCGGCCGTCCGGCGCCAAATAGGTGTAATAGCTCACTTGGCCTTCAACCGGCACACTCTTTTTATAGGCCGGAGGATCCTGACTTGTAGGCGGCCCAAGGGGCACTAGATACTCATCGAACTTGGGTGCGCGATAGCCGATGATCTCGCTGCCTTCGTAACGCTTCATCCCCGCGGGGTCTGCGGACTTTGGGACGTCCTGTGCCGTACCGATCGCGACTGCAATAAAACAGATGACGCAAGCGGCAAATATCGTAATGAGCGCTTTACGCAAATGGCCTCCGAGTTGCTTTCGTTTCCTCACCTTCAACATTTTACGCACGGAGAAATAAAGAGTGGTAGGCATCGCTGGCTCGCTGTTTTGAGGTAAGTTAAGTTTGGCCGCTCCTGGGAATAAGTCGGCTGGATTGTCATCAACCATGCAGACGCGGTCATCGCCAAACATCCGGTCGCTATGGTCATTGACTAGTCCGAGTTCTTAGTCCAAGTGGAGTGGGAGAGTTTTATATCACAGCCGGCTGTAAATCCGTGCACGCAGGAAAGTGCCAATACCCCGGCGAGGTCCTTTCCCAAGTGCGCGGGCGGAGCTTCACCAGGTAACGATTCACATTAAGACAGTTCAAATACAGTTCAAATAGTCTTTTCCTGAATTGTGGAACCGTCCAGGGCGACAAAAACTCTGCCTCAGTTTTTTTATGGGCTCTGCTTTGTCCCTTGCCCTCGGTTTCACCGGTCCGTACCCCGTATGCCAGGGCTCAAAATAAAGCGCCGCGACCGATTCAGCGAATTCCTTTGCGGATCAGTCTTGACCAGATTGCGACGCTAACCGGCAGTTGGGCGACAATCGTTCGACGGCGAAGATTTGAAGGGTTTGTACGCGTTCTGCACCGATTTGAACGTAGAACTATCACGTTTCTATCACGTCTAGGCTTTTTCGAGGATTCTCCGACTTCCCTGATTGACGCAGTCAATTCAAAGCAAAAGAGATATATGGCGCGCCTGGGGAGGTTCGAACTCCCGACCTCTGGTTCCGGAGAACACCCACCCTTTTAGACTGGTTATGAAAACTTTGGACTCTACTATACCCGTCAACGAGTTACAACGATCCGGTCTTGCACCGTTTGTACTCGTTTTGAACCGATCTGAACGTAGAACTATCACGTTTTTATCACGTCTTCCCGAGACGCTCGTAGCACGACGTAAAAGAAAAAAACTCTTCGCAGTCCAGCTCGCAACCAATTCAGCTCCTGTTTCGCCCCAGGTCACATGAAGAATACTGCAGGCGCCACCAGTTGGCTCATTCGAATATGGGCCTCTTACTGAGACCTCGTGAGCAAGATTTCGTTGCTGCAGTGTAAAGTGATCGCAGAACCCCCAGCAGTTCCAGATGCACTATCGGTGCGAACCCGCGAGGGTCTAGAAGAAAATCTTCAAAGAAAGTTGCAGTGCACGAGCTTCGCTCGGGAACACCGCACTAAAGTTGTCGAAGATACCGCGTTGCGGTTCAAGGGCATTGCGCGGCGAACCGGTAACGGCCTGGGCAGTCACCGCGTTTGTCGCTCCACCGAGCGCACCGGGGCCCGCACCCGCGGCGCAGCATGGAATAAATTGTGGATGATTCAACAAGTTGAAGGCCTGCACTCCGAACTCAACTTTGTACCGCTCGGTGATCGTGAAGCGCTTGATCGCCGTGGCGTCGAAGTTGTTCGTCGGGGGGCCCAGGATCGTGTTGCGGCCGGTGGTAGCCAATGCGCCGTAATACGCCTGAATGTACTTCGCACTGGGATTGGTTGCGGCATAGCCGACCACCGCGCTCGGGAAGGTCAGCACGTTAGCCAAGGTGCATTCTGAGGCTGGGATGGCAGTCGTGCACAGAGGCACGACGCCGCTGCCGGTCACTCCCACGCCCGCGGGGTTGGTAATTGTTCGGTCTCCAGCTTGGTCGCCGTTCAGGTTGGCGTCAATGCCGCTCTGCGCGGTCATCCACTCACCGGTCTGATAGGTGTAGATTGGCGCGATCTCCCAATTGCCCAAAACGTTCCTGGTAAACGCATTGCCACTCTTGAAGAAGGGCTCGTCGTATACCAGCGCCATAGTAAAGCGGTGCCGATGGTCCAACGCCGAGTTCGAGCGATCGGCGTTCAAATCTTCGAAGTCCTGTTGCCGGCGTGGCGTCAGGTCTGTGGTGTGGAAGTCTGCGGTGCTGTTATCAATTAAGTGGCTGTAGGTGTAGGCGCCCACAAATTGCAACCCGTGGCTCATCCGCCGCGTTAGTTGCGTCGCCAGCCCGTGATAAATCGACGACCCTGCCGGAATAAAGGCGGTGAGGGCGTTTCCGTTGAACCCGGCAGCGTCGTACGCGGGAACTACGCCGTCGCCGCTGGTCAGAATAGTGTTCAGGTTGATAGGCGAAGCGTTCAAAGCGGCCTGCGACGGCACGTTGTTCGTGTAAGTCGGCAAGTTCAGCGACGGAGTCACCAGGTTCGCCAGGTTGACGATCGACTGCACGTCCAGGTGAATGCCGCGCGTGCCGATGTAGCGCACTTCCAGTGTGTAGTCGTTCCAGAAGGAGTGCTGCACGCCCAAGGTCCAATCAATGGACTTCGGATCTTTAACGTCCGGCGGATAGTAAGTCGAAGTCGCTGCACGGGCTGCCGCCGCATCCGGGAACGTGGTTATCCCTCCGGTCCCCGGCGGAAGACCGCCGTTGGCGAGGAAATTGGGAATATTCGCGGTGAGCGACGGAGTATTTTCCGTAACGCTCAACTCCGGCGGCAGAGACAAAATACCGATGTTGTCGTAGTGAACGTCGTACGCGATGCCGAATCCCGCGCGAATCGAGGTGCGGCCGCTGGTCCCGGGTGAATACGCAAACCCGATCCGCGGGCCCCAATCGTTTTTGGGTGCGCGCGGCGAATCGAATTCCGCCAGGCCCGGAACGCTGGCTATCTCGTTCAAACTCTGCGAACGAATGCCGAACGGCGTGGTCGTGTATTCGTAGCGCACGCCGAAATTCAACGTCAGGTTTTGCCGGATCCGCCAGTTGTCGTTCACGAACCAATACAGTGCCGATTGGTCGCCGTAGTACGTCGACTGTCCCACGCTTCTTTGCGCCAGAGCGTCGGGGCTTAGATCGTCCAGATATTGCCCCAGCGAGTTGTACTCGTAGTCGCCCCGCGCTCGTTGGGTGAATGACTGAGGAGAGATGTACTTGCGACCCTCGATACCCACTTTCACAGTATGTTTGTTGTGCGTCCAGCTGATGTTGTCGGATGCTTGATAGGTGTTAATAATCGTGAACTGCGGAGCGTTCTGATCCGGTCCGATATTGAGGCCGTTGAGGCTGTTGAGAACGATGTTGGGGAAGCTATCCAAACCCGGGAACGAAAAGTTCCCAGCTGGCGTTCTATTATCAAAGCGATTATAGCCAAGCCGGAATTCATTCTGTGTGTTGGCGTTAAACGTGTGGTATTCATTAACGGTCAGAAGATGAAATTTAGTCGGGGCATTTAGATAAAAGGCAGGCAAAAATGCATTCGTGTCAATTCCTACGGAGCGGTTATATACATAGCGCCCGCGCAGTTGGTCTTTTGAGGATATATCGTAATCAATACTGCCCAACGCCGCCCAGTTGTTAAGGTAGTTGGGACCGGAAAAGCTCAGGATGCCTTCCGGAACCTGCGCAACTGCGCCCGTGTTGCTGGTGACCGTTTCCACCCCAGCCGCCGCAACGTTTGGACCGCACGTCCCCGTCGTGTCTACAGAGGCAGCTGGCGCCACGTACTTTTGCAAAATGGCTAGGTTGGTCGCTGAAATCCCCGGCAAAGCCGCCAAGGCACTATAACCAGCAGCTGTCGGCGCGCAGACGGGGGCCCCAAGCACGGCCGCTGATCCGATGGGGTTATATTCCAAAGCGCCAAAGAAGAAGAGTTTGTTCTTGATGATAGGTCCGCCAAACACTCCACCCATGCGGTTGTTGTCATAGCGCGGATTTGACGTAAGGCCGTTGTTGATTACGGATTGGTCAATGGCGTTGAAATTTCTGTTCTCAGAGTAGATGTAGGCATCGCCATGAAACGAATTCGTGCCGCTCTTAATGATGGTGTTGAATTGGCCACCGGACGAATGTCCGAAGTCAGGGGCGAACTGGTTTTGCAGAACTGAGAATTCCGCCACTGCATCGTTCGGAATCGTGACCAACGGGCCGGTCACGGATTTATCATTGTTGTCCACACCTTCGATGGTGAAGTTGTTGTTTCTGGGACGCTGGCCACCGATGCTCGGACCAGTGCCTGCGCCGATTCCGCCGCCGGTGGCGACGCCAGCGCTCAAGAGCGAAAGATTCAGAACGCCGCCGGTGACAGAGGAAACGGGCAGGTCCGCCGCGAGCTTCTGGTCAAAAGTGCTGGTAATCTGCGCCGTCGTCGTGTCCAAGGCGGGTGCAGCATCGGAGACCTCGATGGACGTGACAGTGCCCTTAATTTCCAGAGTGATTTGCAACGTACTGGTCTTATTCAACTCCAGCTGGAAGTTGTTGATCGTCGTGGTTGCAAAATTGGAGGAGGAACCGGAGACACTGTAGGTTCCAACCGGCAAATTGTTGAAGCGATATTCACCGTTTTCATTTGCCTGAGTGTTGTACTCAACCCCGGTTTCGGAGTTAACCGCTTCTACTCTCGCGCTCGGTACCGCCGCACCCGTGTTATCCAGGACGGTTCCGACGAGGTCGGCGCTGATTACTTGAGCGCTCACGGCCACAACGATTGTCAGACTGAGGGCCAAGATGGCCATACACGAGAACACAACAAATCTGCGAAAATCTTGATTCACTGAAGCCTCCGTTAATTTATGTACTAGTGATCTGCGGAGATAACTAAATACATGACCGGGTAATACTCAGAACTGGAGCAAGTCGAGTTCCCAACATAAGAGGTTATTGGGAAGCTTACTTTTCAATGATTTAGGTGAGCTGTTTTCTGGGGCTTTATGAGTTTGTGGAGGTGAGCTAGTCAGCCTCCAACCCCGTATCTTCGAGGCTCGCATCATATTCTCGGAAGTCCGTCACGCTAGTTTGTGAACACACACCAAAAATAGCCGCATGTCCACGAATTCCAGATTTCTGTAGATCCTTGCGATGCAAACTGGGTATCGCGCAAATTAAGAATCACTCTCATTGGAGGGCTCAGCGTCAAATTCAGGTCGAACTGGACGCGGAACGATCTAACCTTGGTGGTTTTGGTGTAAGAGAAAAAAGCCGGCGAGTCCTGGACGTTGCGTCCACGACGATCGGTAGCCAGCGGCCCTCTTTGTGTCTGGTTCTCTCGCTGTGAAACTGGCACGGCGCTAGTCCGCTATGAAGGTGTCAGCGCCAATCCAGAACTTTGGCAGGGATTTCAGATTGCTGTTGTAAGTCCGTGAGACTGTGTATTCTCCCCCTTTGACGCGAAGCACGTACTCTCCCGTGTTCCAAGGCTGAATTTCCTCAACGAAGGAACGGTTCACCAGCACGGAGCGGTATATTCTTATAAATCCGTAAAGACACGCAACTGAAAGGCCACGTCACGACTGGAACCTTGGTGAGGGTCGAATATCGACCCGCCGATGACGGACAAAACGTCGCGTTGACCATAACAGTTCGTAGCTGTTAGCCGCAGAGGCGCTCTGAGCCTACCCATAGTTGAGCTAGATCTCTGAGGTTATCTTTGTATGTACGCGTAACCAAGTATTGCTCCCCACCCTTTACAAGCAACCTGTACTCTCCTGTCGGCAAAGGTTGAATCTCCTCCACGGCCGAAATATTAACGACGACCGAGCGGTGGATGCGAATAAAACCGTAGGGTTTGAGCTTCTCCGCCATGGACGAAAGAGACTCGCGCAGCAAATAGGGATTAGGCCGGTGTCGCAGCGAAACGTAATTACCCTCGGCTTGCACTGCCACGATCTCAGCCAAATCCACGAATAAGATTCGACCCTTTGCCTTGAACGCGATTCGTGGCGCCTGTCGTTTTGCTATAACCTCCAACTGCTGCAAGGCTCGGATGAGGTTTGCAGCATCAACCCGGGTTACGGGAAGCAATGATGTATCTATAGGTTCGTAGAACCTGTCTTCTGCCTTCGATTCAAGAGTGCAGTCCCGTCTACTCTTGATGGAGGAAATCGTATCCCCGGGAAGTGGGCCAGCCGAAACGTCCGCATTAGCGTGAGCAGTTTGTTGAACCATCATCTCAAGTGCGATGGCCTTCTGATCCTGAATCTCACGGGCGCTCATTGTGGAACCCCTCGCATTGCTCTCTCGTTTCGAATTCCTGCTGCACGAAGCGAGACTGACGAGTGCACTGCTTCTAAATGAAATGGTCCTACATAACCGGAGCAGCCGATCCGTTTGACCACCTGCCCATGGGAACGATAAACACGTCGATTGGTTGAGCGCCTTTGAATTGTGGATTCAGCATTGCCGGTGATCTCGGTGGATCGACGCCTTCCAGTGGAGGCGCATAAAACATTAAGTGGCCCTCTGGACCGAGTAGCAGGATTATTCTCCCTGTCTTGATCGCAATCCTCGATTTATTCATAAAACCCAGCACCTGGATCAGCCGGCCCATAGGTCACTTCTGCCCAGTGCTTACTGCTGACGGAAAGGTGGATTGTGCGCCGAAATAACACTCAATAGATTCCAACCGCCCGTTCTTGATGCGGAGATACTCCACGTTCCGGAACGATTTACCGTTCTTGGTGTGGCAAAGATACTTCACAAAAGCATCCCCCGCTCCAGTGGTGATTCGCTCGAGGTCAAAGTGTCCAATGAAATCAACCTGTGTGTCCCAGCATTGCGTTTTGAAAGCGCTCTTGCTGATGTGGTCGTCGCCGGCCGCGCTGGTAAAGGTGAAGTTGTCAGCGAGCAGCATATTGAACGTGTCCAAATCCTTCTTTTCCCACGCCGCGTACCACTCATGGATGATGTCCTCGTTCGTTGAGTCATGCCCTCCCAATGCGCTGGCCCTTACCAGTCCAGGTAAGGTCACCGCACCGACCAACGCGCAGGCTCCCGTTGCGAGCAGATTCCTGCGTGGCACTCTGATTCTTGTCATTGTTCGTTCTCCTTTTCATGACGTAGTTTGAAACGCTTAGCCCGGTCGCGATGCGGTCAGCCCCGCTTGTAGTTGTCCGGTGGCCGAAGAGACCTCAGCCATCCCACGATATTTCTGATTCCCGCTTTCCACACCTTCGGATCTTGAGCATTCTTTGCTAACGTCGCGTAGCCCTCGACCGTCGCGATCAAAAAGCTGGCAGCCTCGTCCGGATTCAGGTCTCGGCGAACCGTTCCTTGGGACTTCCCCTTCCGCAAAAGCGTTGCAACGCCTTCCTGCCAGTCAAGGAAGATCCTCTCCAGTCGCTTGCGGAATTGCTCGTCCAGCGGAGACATCTCCTGTGACAGAAGGAGCAGGGGACAGCCGGCGCGAACCTCTTGAGGCCCAGCTGGTATCCGCCGAACAACGCCGATCAGAATGTCGATGGCTTCCCCCTCGCTACGCATAGGACGCAACCACCTGTCGCGCGTGAGTTTTGCGATCTTTTCTTCGACGACGGCATAGCCTAGGGCTTCCTTGCTCTCGAAGTGGTAATAGAGCGCTCCCTTGGTGACGTTGGTGGCGGCGAGAATTGCATCGATGCTGGCACTCTGAAAGCCTGATCTGTGGACTTCCCGGAAAGCCGCTTGCAGCAACCGTTCCCGTGTACGCTCTGGATCGCGGACCTTTCGCTTCCTCTCGTGAACAACTAACATACCAACTAGTATGTATGTTAAACCATTTAAAAATCAATCAAAATGATCTGCCTGACTCTTCGCGATGCCGAACGGACGCTGCAGGCTTCATGGCGGGCTGAGTACTGGCGCGAAGACAAAGGCCGGCGTCGAGTGCATCCGGCGCGCCGTGACGAAGCACGGACGGTACTCGCAGCGGGCGAGGGCGGAACGGGAGCACTATCGCAAGCTATTAGAGAATTTCCGGGAATTGCTGGGAACAATCTAAGTGCGTTTCAACATCCCGCTGTCCTGCGCCACTGTCAAGACTCCTGCCACTCATGCCTGAAGTTTTGGTTCTTCGTCAACTCGAACGGGCGGCCCGCGCCCACATCGCCGAGGGCACGCACCTCTTCGCCCTCGCCGGACGTCCGACAAAAACTCAGTCCATCAAGGTGTATGGGCCAAGGGGACCGAAAATGACTTGGGCGCAGCGAGCCAAAGCGGGTGTTGATGCAAAGCATTTCCAACAAGCGCTGCAGGCGAAGTCCTAGAGTGAATGGGTTAGGCCCTCGGTCGCAAAACGGCTGAGGGCTTTGAAACGCGGAGACCGATTAATGTCAACGTTGGCCGAGCTGCGCCGCTGGGCGAAGGTGGGAGCATGCAAAGAATCGATTCTCCAGCGCGTTCGAATATTATCTTTCTGAAATTCCTGCGGTGACAACGTCGCCGAGTCACGCGCTGCTAACGGCCGTATGAATCGTTAATAAGCCTGCTCTCAGCAAGCGCTTGCAGAGCAGAAGCTTAGGCAGATCGCTAAGTTCGGACGCCACAGCTCCCTCCAGCCGCGATACACCACAAAACTGGATCAAACTTGCGGCGGACTGGGTGATCGCTGAGGCTGAGGCTCCTCCGGTTGCGGTATCCGAAC
>Ga0302176_10000387_pt1 | contig 27473 bp, 18 predicted proteins | sample I_Palsa_E1_1_FD_198787 | JGI IMG/M metagenome (GOLD analysis project Ga0302176, IMG submission 198787) | Peat permafrost microbial communities from Stordalen Mire near Abisko, Sweden - I_Palsa_E1_1 | ecosystem: Environmental > Terrestrial > Soil > Palsa > Peat permafrost | place: Sweden...
ATATACCAGCGGCGAACACAGCTATGTGGCAGGGCAACGAATTCTCAGCCGCAAGCGGATTCTTTCGCCGTCGTCTGGACTGCTCGATTTCAAGGTGAGCGGGCTTTCGGTTTTTGAAGCGACGTACATGGAGGATGGCAAGGAGGCCGGGACGGTTCCGGTTTTGGCGTCGTTCTCGCTGCGGCCGTCGGCGCTGAACCGGCAGTTGTTTACCACGGTGGGCGCGATTGGGCCGTTGCTGATTACGGTTTTGCTGGCGGTGGGCGCGGTGTTTCTGCTGATTGAGATTGCGGCGCTCGCTACCGGCGTGGTGATGACGCGGACGATTACGCGGGCGGTGGATGATTTGTATGAGGCGACGGTGCGGGTGCGGCGCGGGGATTTTGGTCCGCGCATTCGGGTGCATCAGCGCGACCAGTTGGGCGCGTTGGGTTCGTCCTTTAATGAGATGACCAGTTCGATTTCGGAGCTGATCGACGAACAGGCCAAGCGCCAGAACCTGGAAAACGAAATCGTTATCGCGCGCGAAGTGCAGTCGCAATTGTTTCCACAGGTTTTGCCGACGCTGCCGGGGCTGCAACTGGCGGCGATTTGCCGGCCAGCGCGGGTGGTGAGCGGCGACTATTACGATTTTATTTTGACTGGAAACAATTGCGTTGCGATCGCGCTGGCGGATATCAGCGGGAAGGGAATTTTTGCGGCGTTGCTGATGGCCAGCCTGCAGGCTACCTTGCGGAGCCAGGCGGCGATTGATACGACTTGCGGCACGGCGGAGCTGGTGGCGCGCTTGAACCGGCATTTGTTCCGCAATACGTCGGACGATCGGTATGCGACGTTTTTCTACGCGGTGTATGACGCCGACGCGCGGACGTTGACCTACACCAATGCCGGACATCTTGGGCCGTTTCTGGTGGAAGGCAACACGGTGAAGGAATTGACCGAAGGCGGCACGGTGGTCGGGCTGTTCGAAGAATTTCCTTACACGCAGCAGACCATTCGAGTTGAGCCGGGGAGTTTGCTGGTGGCGTTCAGCGACGGTTTGACCGAACCTGAAAATGTGTACGGCGAAGAGTACGGATCGCAGCGGTTGAAGGAAGAAATCATGCGGCAACGCGCGGGTGTGCCGGATCGCATCGCGGAAAATCTAATTGCCGCGGCGGAGCAGTGGGCCGGGTCGCCGGAGCAGGCGGACGATATTACGGTGGTTGTGGCGCGCATGGGTTAATGGCAGTAAACGGGCTTTCATTATATTGTTGAGCCCACGGGAGATTGGGAATTGCCACTACGCGACAGAGTAGCGCTCATCACCGGCGGCAGCCGCGGCATCGGGAAGGGAATCGCGCAGGGATTGGCGCGCGAAGGCGTGCGCATTGCGATTTCCTATCGCCGAAACAAAAACGCGGCGCAGACGACGTTGCGCTCGGTGCAGGCGTTTGGCGTGGATTGTTTCGCGGTGGAGGCCGACGCCATTGATCCGGAGAAGGTAAAATTCCTGATCGACAAAGTGTTGGAGCGTTTTGGGCGCATCGACATCCTGGTGAATAACGTGGGCGAATTCAACTGGAAGCCGGTGGCGGAAACATCGGTGGAAGAATGGCAGCAGGTGGTGTCGTCGAATCTGTTCAGCGTTTTTTACGCGAGCAAAGCGGTGATCGCGGCGATGCGGCGGCAGCACTGGGGAAGAATTATTAGCCTGGGCGCGGTGGGCGCGGAGCGAGGATTCGGCCAGGGTACGATTTCAGCGTATGCGGCCGCGAAGGCGGCGGTGGTTTCGTTTTCGCGGTCGCTGGCGATCGAAGAGGCCAAGCACGGGATTACGGTGAATGTGGTGAATCCCGCGAATATTGACGAACGCGAACTGACCATGGACGAGGCGCGAAGGATCAAGGATGCGCGCTCGCCGGCGGGCCGGCCGCCTTCGGCGGAAGACGTTACGGCGGCGGTGAAATTCTTCGCTTCGGATTCGGCCGACTATATTACCGGTCAAGTACTGAATGTGACCGGCGGGTGGATGCTGTAGCACTCGCAATTCGACTCGCGAAATTCTGCGGAGCCCCGATGAGACTCTTCGCCTGCGTACTTCTTCTGTTTTTTGCGTCAGCTCCGGCCCAAGCCCAGTCCAAACGCTCGCCCAAGTGGGAAGAACTGACGGCGGCCGATTTCCGCGATGCCATCGGGGAAGCGCACGGCACCTGCCTGCTGCCGTTCGGCATTCTGGAAAAGCATGGACCGCATTTGCCGCTGGGGACCGACCTGCTGAATGTGCGGTACGCAGCGCTGCACGCGGCGGAACAAGAATACGCGGTGATATTTCCTCAGTATTATTTCGGGCAAATCTTCGAGGCCCGGCACGAACCGGGCACGGTGGCCTACAGCGCCGAGCTGCAACTGAAACTCCTGCAGGAAACGACCGACGAGATGGCGCGCAACGGCTGTAAGAAAATCATCATCGTGAATGGGCATGGCGGGAACGAAAACCTGTTGCCGTATTTTGCGCAGGCGCAGCTGGAGAAGGCTCACGATTATGTGGTTTACGTGCAGTGGGGGCATGAGGCGCCGCCGGGCGGTCCGGTGAAGAAGGACGCGGTCAACATGCACGCGGGGGAGACGGAATCTTCGACTATGATGATTTCGAATCCGGATTTGGTGCACCTCGACCGCGCCGCGAGCGAATCTGGCGCAGACCAGAAGCGCGTGAATTTGCCCGAAGATGTTTACACCGGAATCTGGTGGTACGCCCGATTTCCGAATCATTATTCCGGCGACGGTTCGCTGGCCAACAAAGAATTGGGCGAATTCGAAATGAAGGCCTGGATCGCGGCGATCGCGGAAGCGATTCGCGCGGTGAAAGCCGACGACCAGAGTCTGAAGCTGCAGAATGAGTTTTTCGAGAAGAGCGCGCACCCGCTGGATACCCGCCCCTAAAAATAAATGAGCTGGACTGGAATTTTTACTTGACGGGGTTCGCCGCGAAGTGTTACATGTTGTAACGCTACAATGGCTCGCATCCAAATCCCGCGTCCCAAAAACCTCGGCGAAGTCGAGCAGGCCGTGCTGGAGCACGTTTGGGCGCAGGGGCCGTGTTCGGCGGAGGCTTGCCGGGAAGCGCTGGCCAGCACCCGGCCGATGAAGGAATCGACGATTCGCACGGTGCTACGGCGGTTGGAAGAGAAGGGCTACGTGGGCCATACCACCGAGGGCCGCACGTTTATTTTTAGCGCTTCGCAGGACCGGCAGAATGTGGCGGTGCGCGCGGTGAAAAATATTATCGACAGGTTTTGCGGCGGGTCGGCAGAGGAGCTGGTGCTGGGCATGGTCGATCACGAAGTGCTGGACCGCAAACAACTGGAGCGGCTGGCGCGCAAGATTGCGGAGCAGAAAAAGGCAGGCGACGCGCGGCAGAAAGGAAGTTCGCGCGTCAACAGTAAGGAGGTCAAACCGTGAGTCTCGTGGCGAGCGCGTTGGTGATTCCAGACTGGGTCGTTCGTTCATCGCCGAAGCTGCTGGGCCATTTGGTGGATCCGGCACTGCGCACGCTGGGCGTCGCTGCGCTGGCTGGATTGATTCTGCTGCTGGTGCGCGACAAGAGTTGGTCATTGCGGTTTTCGGTGTGGAAGGTGGTGGTGTGCGCGGCGTTAGCGATGCCGATTCTGGCGAGCGCGATGCCGCCGCTGGCTGTGGCTCTGCCATTTCTGGACCGGCTTCCCGAATTCAATTGGAAAATTGAGAAGTCGCCGGCTCCAGCGGCTCAAGACGTTTATGTGCCGGCGTCGGTGGCGACGTCCGCCGCGAATTCTCACGTGGTCGCTGCGGATGCTCATTTGTTCGCGGCGCGCCACAGCGTGATCGCGTCACAGGGGGCTGCTTCAGCAACCAGGTCCCGTGACAGACATTATTTCAAGGTGCCCTGGTTGGTGGTGGCGTCGGCGGTTTACGTCGCCGTGGCGACGTATTTGGCGTTTCGTTTTCTGTTGGGCTGGTTTTTATCGCGCCGACTTCGAGTGGGAGCGCGGACGATCACGCAAGCAAACGCCGCCGCACGATTTGAAGCGCATGCACGCGCGGCGGGGCTGCATTCTGTGCCACGACTGGCGGAGTCGGAGCGGCTGACTGTTCCGCTCACGTGCGGCGTGCTGGATCCGGTGGTGCTGTTTCCGGCGGATTGGCGCAGCTGGGACGTCGATACCCTGGACGCGGTAATGGTGCATGAGATTTCGCACGTTGCGCGGCGGGATGCGTTGACGGAACGGGTGGCGTTGCTGCATCGCACGATTTTTTGGTTCAGTCCGTTGTCCTGGTGGTTGCGCCACCGCCTGGCGGAACTTGCGGAAGAGGCGAGCGATCAAGCGGCGCTCGCGGCCGGCGCGGAGCCGACGAAGTATGCGGAAATTCTGCTGGGATTTTTCGAGGATTTGAATTCGGTGACGCAGCGCGCGGAATGGCAAGGGGTAGCCATGGCGCAGGCGGGGCGCGCGGAGAAACGTCTGGAACGCATTCTGCAGGGGAGGATGGTCGTGACCAAAAGAATCAAGAGGTCGCTCGCGGCGGTGGTGGTGTTGGCCAGTATTCCGGTGATTATGGTTTCGGCCTCGATGCAGCCCCGGCGCATGGGGAAACAAATTGTGTTGAGCGCGTACCCGGCGCACGCGGCAGCGGCGAAGAAGCCCGCGCAGGAACAGAAGCCGGCCGTTCCGACGGTCCCGGCGATCGCGGGCGCGCCAGTTGTTGCACCGGCGCCTACGCCAGAGTCGCTGCCGGCGGTGGCACCCTTCGCGTTGGTCGATGCTGAGGTGCATGCACTGCCCGCTCCACGGGTGCTTGCCGTCGTGAGGCTGCAGTCCGCAGCGCCGCCGTCCGTTCCGGCAGTACCGGCTGCACCGGCCGCGGCGCCAGCTCCGGCTCCTGCGCCGCGGGCTTTTGCGGCACCCGCTCCGGTGCCGGCGGTTCCGCCGCACCACGGGTACTCCTATTCGTATTCGACGGACGGCGGGGATTCGTACGCGATCATTTCGGCGGGATCGTCGACCATGAGTGGATCGTTCTCGCATGTAGATTTCGCGCAGCTGCAGGCTTTGCGCGACAAATTGAAGACTGACTTCGTCTGGTTCGAACGGGACGGGAAGTCGTACATCATCACCGATCCGGCGACGGTGAACCGCGCTCGCGAGGCGTTCGCGGCGCAAGCCGAATTGGGACGACAACAAGGCGAGCTGGGAGAAAGACAGGGAGCCTTGGGCGAAGCACAGGGAGCGTTGGGAGAGCAACAGGGAGCGCTGGGCGAGCAGATGGGAGAATTGCGCTGGAATTTGCAAAACCTGAAGGTAGATTTACCGGATTTGACGGCGGAGATGCAAGACTTGCGGGAAAAGTCACAGGAACTGCGCCAGGTGCTGAGCGAGAAAGACTTGGAGGAAATACGGAGCAGCGTGGCGCAGATGGAAAAGCAGATCGGCGAGGCGCAGCGTGAGATGGCCAAGGCGCAGGCCGAGGCGGCGCACTCCATCGATTCAGCGACGATGGAAAAAGCGATGAGCGACGCGCGCGAAGCGATCGAGCAGCAGATGGAAAAGTTTTCCGCCGATCAGGAAAAGCTGGGGACGCAGCAAGAAATCCTGGGCAAGCAGCAGGAAGAACTGGGGCGCCAACAGGAAAAGGCGGCGGCGAAGGCGCAGGCGGAGATCAAGGCAATCATTGACGAGTCGCTTTCGCGCGGGACGGCGCAGCCGGCGCCGAAGCCGTAGTTTCGCGGCGGATTGGCGGGATATTTATATCGTGTTGCAGCGATTTGAGGTTTCGTTGCGTCTTGCTCCGCGTTGACGCCTCTACCGCGCGGTTGCTACTCTGCGGGGATGTTCTTCTTTAGCTCTTCGGTTTACCTGGCCGCCGTTCGGGCGGTTGCCCATCCATGAGAATACTGACGGCGGCGGAGATGCGCGAGGTCGACCGGCTGACTTCGGCGCGAGAGGGTATTTCAGCGGCGACGCTGATGGAGAACGCTGGCGCGAGCGTGGCGCGATTCATCCAGGCGCGTTTTCCCGATTATAAGCAACGCCGGATCGTGGTGTTGTGTGGCAAGGGAAATAACGGCGGCGACGGATTCGTGGTGGCGCGGCACCTGCGGGTGCTGGGCGCGGATCCGGCGGTGTATTTGTTCGCGGCGCCGGAAGAAATGAAGGGTGATGCGAGTTCGAACTGCAAACGGTGGCAGGAATCGGGCGGCGCGTCGAGTGTGATTCGCGCCGTGGACGAATGGCAGAAGGCGTCGGAGACCTTTGCTGCGGCTGACATAATCGTCGACGCATTGCTGGGAACGGGAGTCCGCGGAGCAGTAACCGGATTGCTGGGCGCAGTGATTGGTGCCGTGAACGAACGCGCCAAGGGCGAAGGCATCCCGGTGATCGCCGTGGATATTCCGTCGGGGCTTCCGGCCGATGGCGAGGCTTCGCCAGGTCCGGTGATCAACGCCGATTACACCGTGACATTTACGGCGCCCAAGACCGGGATGTTTGCCGGCGACGCCGGCGAGCGAATCGGGCGGCTGATGGTCAGTGACATTGGATCGTCGCGCGCGCTGGTGGACGAAATTGGGCGGGGCAAACTTTTCTGGAGCGAACCGCGCGAATTCGAAGTTTTCGCGCGACGCCGCAAACCGGACGGCAACAAAGGAAACTACGGGCACGCGTTGATCGTGGCCGGTTCGTATGGCAAGAGCGGCGCGGCGATTATGGCTTCGTGGGCGGCGCTGCGCGTGGGCGCGGGACTGGTGACCGTGGCGGTTCCGGAGCCAGCGTTGCCGATGGTGGCAGCTCATAATCCAGAAGTCATGACCGAGCCTTTGCCGGCGACGAGTGAAGGAAGTGTTTCGCCGCGGGCGTTTGATAACGGCCGCTTTCAGAAAATATTAGACGGGAAACGAGCGCTGGGGATCGGGCCGGGACTGACGACGAACGACGAAACGCAGAAGTTCGTGCAGGAAGTGGTGGGGAAACGGGGCGTGCCAATCATTCTGGACGCGGATGGGCTGAATGCTTTTGCGGGGCGGGCGCAGGAGCTGAAAAACCCGGCCGGCCAGTTGGCGTTGACGCCGCATCCGGGCGAGATGTCGAGGCTGGTGGGCCGCAAGATTCCGGAGGTGCAGGCCGAGCGCCTTTCCATCGCGCAGAAATCGGCCAGCGATTGGAACGCGCACGTGATTCTGAAAGGCCAGTACACAATTGTGGCTGCGCCGGATGGCCGGGCGTTTGTAAATTCGACGGGGAATCCGGGCATGGGCACCGCCGGAACCGGCGACGTGCTGACGGGAATGTTGAGCGGAGTGACGGCGCAATTCGGAACTGGCGATTGGCTGCGGGTGCTGGCCTTTGGCGTTTACCTGCACGGCCTGGCGGGCGACGTTGCGTATCGCGATACGGGCGAATCGCCATTGATGGCCACGGATCTGATACGTCATTTGCCGGCAGCCTACCGACGTTTCTACGCCGAGTGCGGCCGTGGCTGAGCGCGAGATTCAGTCGAATTCTTCCGACGAGACAATTTCAATTGGCCGGGAAATCGGCGCGAGCCTGGCGGCGCCGGTTTTGATTTTGCTCACGGGCGAGTTGGGAGCAGGGAAGACGACGCTGACGAAGGGAATCGCGAGTGGAGCTGGCGCGGCGCAGGAAGAGGAAATAACCAGTCCCACGTTTACCTTGATTCACAAATACACCGACGGCGCGAAGTCGGCGAAGCGGCCGGCCGTTTATCACATCGATTTGTACCGCATCGAAAGCCGGCCGGATTTGGAAACTTTGGGGCTGGACGATATTTTCAACGAGCGGGCGATCGTGATTGTGGAATGGCCCGAGCGATTGATTCCGCCCACAAATTGGCCGGTGGTGCGGATCAAACTCGAACACGTGGCGGAAGACGTGCGGAAGATCACGATTCGCGAAGACTAACGCGGCACGCAGTGGCCACGAAATTATCCGCGCACACTGCGCGTTCTACTTTGGCGGTGCGGGCGGCTCCAAGCCCATGATGTGAAAGCCCGCGTCCACGTAGAGCACGTTGCCGGTTACACCACGCCCCAGATCGCTCCCCAGAAAAACCGCGGAATCCGCTACTTCGGCGACGTCGGTATTGCGGCGCAGGGGGGAGTGTTCCTGCACGAAATCGAGGACTTTCGAAAAGTCTTTGATGCCGCGGGCCGAAATGGTTTTGATGGGGCCGGCGGAAATGGCATTCACGCGAATTTTCTGCGCGCCAAGCTCGGCGGCGAGATAGCGGACTTCGGCTTCGAGGGCGGCCTTGGCCACGCCCATCACGTTGTAGTTCTTCACTACGCGCGTGGAGCCCAAATAAGTGAGGGTCATGATCGATCCGCCGTCGGTCATCAACGGGGCCAGGACCTTGCAAATGGCCACCAGGGAAAAGGCGCTGATTTCGAGCGCGTTCCGGAAACCGTCGCGAGAGGTTTCGACGAAGGGGCGGTTGAGGTCTTCGTGATTCGCGCCGGCCAGGCAGTGGACGAGCACGTCGAGTTTGTGGCCGTCTTGTTTTAGGGCGGTGGCGACGGCGTCGATGTCCGCCTGATTTTGCACGTCGCAGGGATAAAAATGTTTCACGCCCAGCTCGTTGCCGAGTTCCTCGACGGTGGGCTTGGCGCGGTCATTCTGGTAAGTGAGCAGCAGCCGGGCGCCCTCGCGCACGCAGGCCTGGGCGATGGCGTAGGCGATGCTCCATTTGTTCCAGACTCCCAAGACGATGACAGTTTTGCCTTCCAGCAGTTTGGACATAGACGGGATTCTACCGGAAATCGAGATTTCGAAGCTATCCTTGGCGATTTTTTTCCAGGGCAAAGGCATCACGCCATGGGAGATAGGCTGGGCCCTAGTGGCGATGGATCCAGCGAAGAATGGCTCGAACCACGTCGAAGACGATGGGGAATCCGAAGGTCAAGAGACCGATCACGGCACCCACTATTCGCGGCACAGCGCGGCGGTCCGTCGCTGGTTTTGCGGTTCCGGGCTGGTGCCTGGCGCAGAATCCGCCCTCGGTGGCGGCCCGGTCGCAGCGCTGGCCCTGGGGACCGAGATACAGGCACGGGCCAAGCGTGCCGGAGGCCGGCGGTTTTGGCTCGAGCGGCTGGTCGTCAGGGTTGTCCGGGCCATTCGGGTCGTTCGAGTCCGGAGGGGGGCCGAAGACGAAATCGGCAGCGGTGCTGTTCCGCTCCGGCCTGCCGGAGGAATCATTAACGGTTAGGAATCGGTCCATTGCGTCCCGCATTTCGCGTCAGTACAGTGAAAACTCGTCCCGCAGCGCCATTATGCACGATACCCGCACCGCATCTTCGCCGAACCATCCTGCCCGGATGAAGCTGGAGCCGTACTGCGCGGAAATCAAGCTGAACGACGTCGCGCTGGGCGTGGACAATATCCATTATGACGTCTTTCTGAGCCCGCGGTTCGTGGAATTCACCCGCAAGTATCTGCTGGATCTGGTGCGGCAGACGGTGAACATCAGCCTGGTGTACGGGAAGGATCGCAAGCAGTCCGGCAGCCCGGAACATTCCGCGTTTCGAAAAATACTCACCGAAATGCTGCAGGGTTCGCTGACCGATGCAAAATTCAAGCAGTCGATCGAGACCGATCTGCTGCATCACCTGGCGATCGTCAAACATTTGAACGCGGAAATCAGCGTGGAATTTTCGAGCTTGATCGTTGAATGCAAGGACTGGATTCGCGCGCGCGGCGAGGTGTTCGAGCACAGCCAGCAGGCGCACGTGATGCGCGCGAAAATTGCGGAGATCCAGGCGGACAAGAAGAACGTTTACCGCATGGTGGGTGAAACGCTTTGCCGGATTTGGCGCGAAGTGGAAGAGACGACGCTGGCCAAGTCGCGGCGGGCGCTTTTTGGGGAAGACTTTCAGGAAACCTACGAGCTGCTACAGAACCGGTGTTTATTCGTCGAGAACGGCAATGACGACAATCTTTTTCTGGAGCACTACGTACTGCTCGGGAATTTCGTCAACGATCCGGACCGGTTTGAGATTTTCGATTCGTTGCTGCTGGACTTCGTGCGCGATTTTATTCTGGCGGGGGACAACGCCGACGATTTGAGCAAGGCGCGCAAGGCGCACGAGCGTTTGCTGGAGCAGGCAAGGCTGCTGCGCTCGGAAATGGCGCGAGTGGAGCAAGAAATCGAAGAGACGTCCAGCCGGGCGGGGGACGGAGATGGATTGTTCCCGTCGTTTTTTAAGAAGAAGGCCGGGCCCAGCCCGGAATCGAAGGGCGAGATCGCGAATCTGCATCAGAAATTCGAATCGTTGGAAAAGAGTTTAGAAGAACTGAGCGAGCCGATCGAAGCGGCCAAGCAGCGCCTGGATTTTCTGGTCGAGGAATATCGCGGGCGGCTGGGCGATTATCTGAACCGGCCGCAAAATGCGCGCTGCCTGTTCGACGAGCACGTTTCGCGCGCGGACGCGGAATCCGGGACGCACACGCCGTCGCAACTTCTGGAAGAGTGGCTGCACCGGCTGGAAGAGCGCGAATTGGTTTTGCACGTTCTGGCGGGGTACGAGCTGCGCAAAATTTCGGCGGATTATTGCCCGCCGGTGCACTTGCAGGCGCTGAAGAAGGCGCTGGTGGGTCGCGACGACGCCAAGCGCGTGGAAGCGATCCTGGAGCAATTTCCGGCGCGAAAGATTTCGATGAAACGGCTGGAGGAGGCATCGCGGGCGATCCGGCGGCGGACGCACGAGGAGCAGCTTTCCACCGCGCTGCAATTCGTAGAGGATTTCATGCGTCTGCGGCGGGACCGGCGGAATTATCACCACGTGGTGGCCTGGATGGAGCGCATTAATCTGGTGCGTTCGGAGCGGGCCCGGGAATTGTCGCGCGCGAATAAGAGTCTCTACGAATTTTTGCATCCGGAGGAAGGTCGGAAGAAAAACGATCCGGTCATCAACCACACGATTATCAAGGCGGATGTGCGTGGGTCGACGGGAATTACCAAGGATTTGCTGGCCAAGGGCATGAATCCGGCGTCGCATTTCAGCATGAACCTGCACGAACCGGTGAAGAAAATGCTGGAGCGGTACGGCGCGGCGACGGTGTTCATCGAAGGCGACGCGATCATTTTGGCGATTGAAGAGACCGAAGCGAGCCGGGCGACGAAACGCGCGGTGGGCCGCGCGTGCGTGCTGGCACGGGAGATCTTAGCGGTGACCCAGGCCTACAACGTGCGGGCCAAGACGACGGACTTGCCGGCGCTGGAGATTGGAGTGGGGGTGGCGTTTCAGGATTCCGCGCCGTCTTTGTGGATGGACGGGAATTCGAAGATCATGATTTCGCGCGCGTTGAACTTGTCCGATCGTTTATCGAGCTGCACCAAGATTACCAAGCGGCTGTTCCTCAACAATCCGTCGCCTTTTAATGTGTTTTTGTTGCAACCGCTGATGGAAGATGCGGCGGAAGACGAAGGCGAAGAACTGTTGGTGCGCTTCAACCTGAACGGAATCGAAATGAATGAAGAAGCGTTTCAGAAACTCAGCTCGGAAATTTCCATGGCCTCGATGGCTGGGACATTTCCGATGCCGTGGGGCAAGGAACGCGTGCAGCTTTACGTGGGAGAAGTGCCGTTCGGCGAGACGCTGGAGCCGGTGGTGATCCGCAAGGGATTCGTACACCAGCTGCTGAGCGGCGCGAAAATCGGAGCGCAGGGCACGCGGCCATATTATGAAGTTTGCACGGACGCCAAGTTGCTCGATTTGGCGCGCAAAAAGTTTGCGACGATTACCCCGAAAAGTTGAACCCGCCTGGCGTCATCCCTATAATTCCAACGGAGGCGAATGAGGTCCGGTGATCTTCGTGGCCTTCAAAGCCATTGATCCTGTCCTTCGCGGCCAGGATGGTGGGTTCGACTCCCACACGCTTCCGCCAATCTAATGGTTCCAAACGGGTTGACTGCTCGTCGGAGTACCAATTGGCACTACCGCATTCCCGGCAGCGACTCTTCCTTGCGATATCACTGCACCATTTAAGTCTGAAGAAATCTAAGACTCACCACCCTTCGCGACATCTCCAGCGAAGGGTGGTGAATCTGTACCAAACGAAGGTCAAAGGCAACCTGGCGCAGACTGCCTCCTTGTTGTTATTACCAGTTGTTACCCCGCCCGTTGGCCGGACCGTGGCAGGTGCCGACGCCTATGTCGTGGAAAGTAGCCGGTGACCCGGCAGGCGCTACCGGAGCGAGCAGTGCCGACTCGAAATCCCACTTGTAGCCGTTCGGACCAAGCGTCAGCGACATCACACCCCAGTAGTTGCCAGTCGACCCCGCCTCCAGATTCAAGGCGTTGAAGTTCGGGTTGCCGGTTGGATCCTCCAGGTTCGTTTCGCCCGAGCCGGACGTCATTGTGGCGGTGACGACGGGATCGAGTGTCTCGCCGCCGGTGCCCACCACGAATTCCCGTATGCCGTTCCTTGGATCGAAATTCCCGGAAGGGTCCAGGGGGCGGTAGTGGGCATAGAGGTGGTCGTGTCCGTTCAGCACCAGGTCGGCGCCGTTCGCGTAGAGCAGTTCCCAAAAGTTCTTAGCGGCAATGCCCTCTGGGCTGATGCCGTTCGTGGGGCTGAACGTGGGCTGATGCCAGTAAGCGACAGTGCACGCCGAGTGATTCTGCTCGAGATCGGTTTTCAGCCAGGCGAGTTCCGAGGCAAACCAGGTGCCGCTGTTGACACAGCCGCCCGGTTGCGTCGAGCATTCGATATTGAGCGAGATAATGTGCCACGAGCCCAGATTATAGGAGTACCAACCATCGGCAACTCCGGTCTGCTGCTCGAAGTGCCCCGCCTGTCCATCCGACCGCGGTATAGGTTGGGCGACAGGAGTGGTCGTGCCCGGAAAGTTGCATGCCGACGCCAAGGCCGATGGGCAGGGGTCCGTGAGCGTAGTCGTGATTGGGCTCCCGGTGGTACTGACCTGAAAGCCGTTGAAGTAGGAGAAGTAGCCGTAGCCGGCCACGCCGGTCTCGCTATGCTCGTCGTAAAACTCGTGGTTGCCGGGGGAAGGCCGGGTGATGAATTTGAAAGCGCCATAGGTCAGGTCGTAGGAGTTCTCAAAGTCCGAATATTGGCCGACCTGGTATTGCAGGTCTCCAACAATCGCGACGAGGTCAGGCTTCAGAGCCTCGATCTGATTCGCAGTGGCCTCCTGGGATTGCCACAGCGAGGTGCTGGTGTAGGGGGCCTTGGGGTTGATGCAGAGTTCTTTGTTAGCCTCACCGGTCGGCTCCACCTCGCCTGGCTGGCAGGCGATGTCGCCAACTACCGCCAACACCGGCAAGCGTCCTGCCGTTGCGTAAGGCCACACATTGTCTGACGTAAAATTGCCCCATGGCCACTGACTGTCGTTGGAGTTTTGATTTTGTGCCTTAGCCTGACCTGCAAAAACCAGCACCAAGGCGGCCGCTCCCATCAGCACAGCCGCTCGGAATCTTACCTTCGTCGTCATGCAGTTCCTCCCATTTGCACTTCTGGTTGGATAGTGGCAAAAAACACTGCATTTAACCGCTTCAGTATTTCGCCTGTATGTCGGATGTGTGAAGAATACGTAAGACGAATAATTTGGAGGTCGCTTAAACCATCAGCAAGACGGAATGCCGTTAGAGGCTACCGAGGACGCGGATACACCACCAATAGGTTTGCTGCATAGTTAGATTGCGGGTTGGCGCACGATGCGTTGCTCAGACGTAGCGAAACAGCGCCTTGAACCCAAAGTCCATGTGCTGCTGGATGTGGCAGTGAAACAGCGTCAGGCCCGGCTGGTCAGCGACCATATCCACCGCCACGCGTCCAAATGCCGGGACAATCACGGTATCCTTCTTGATGCCGGACGTCGGCTTGCCGTTGAGCTCGACCAGCTCGAACAGGTGCCGGTGCACATGCACCGGATGAGCATCGTCGCTGCGATTATGAAACACCAAGCGGTAGCGGCGTCCTTGCCGCAACATAAATTCCCGTTCGTGCGGATATTCCTTGCCGTTGACCAACCAGTGATTGATCCCGTGCGGCCCACCCGGCACTTTTTCAAAAACGAGATCGATGGTGTCGTCTGCGGGGGGATGCGGCGCGGTCGTGCCAAAGATGCTGTAATCCCAGCGCGCCTTCGCCGGCGGAAGCCATTGCGGGCGCGGCTGGGCGTGATTGGCGTACTCCACAACGATGCCCAGGCCGGATTGCCGCGCGGCATCGCGCAGTTCACCTAAAATCCAAACGCCCGGCAGATTCATCTCCATGATCGCATCCACGCGTTCACCCGGGGCGATCTCAATCACATCGACCGTCGTGGCATGGGCACGGGATTGCCATCGAGAGCGATCACCCGAAAATGGTGACCGAATAAACCGATGCGATGAATTTGCGAAGCGCTGGCGTTGAGCAGGTGCATCAAGATGCGCTGGCCCGCTTGTACGCGGAGCGGCTCGCCCGCACCCAGCATTTTGTCATTGATCGAATAAAGCGGGGCGCCAACCTCGAGCCCGTTGGGCTGCGAGTCTGGCTTGGCCGGTTTTTCGGGCATCGGATCGTTGGGATCCGCCGACGAGTCGTCCTGATCCATCGTGGTCAGGTACGGCTGCCAATCACGCAGGGCCAGAAAGACCTCCTGGTCGTAGCGTCCCGGGTCATTCGCGGAATCGATCAACAAAAAACCGAACTGGCCAGTGTAAGCGCCCCGATGCAGATCCAGCATGGCCATAGCGTGCGAGTGGTACCAGCGCGAACCCGCCGGCTTGGCCACAAATTCGTAGCGCCGCCGGCCCTGCGGAGGGACTGGAGGAGTGCCCTCTTCTTCGGCGCCGTCCACGTCCGACGGAACGAACAGGCCGTGCCAATGCACGTATTCCGGAACGTCCGTGTAGTTCATCACTTCCACGGCGATGCTCTGGCCTTCGCGCACCCGCAGCAAAGGACCGGGCACTGTATTGTTGTAGCCGGTTGTGCTGATTACAACCTGCGGGGCCAGCTCGACCAGCATGGGTGCGATTTGCAGGGTGAAATCGGCCGCGCGCCCGGCAGCCTTGGGTTCCAACGTCGCCTCCATCGGATGCTGCGGCGGCCTCGAGCCCTGCCGCAGCGCTAGCGCCTGCGCGAACGCGGGCCGCAGCAAGTCTGCCCCCGTCGCGATCACGGTGGCCCATCCAAATCGCACAAAATCCCTTCGGTTCATGCGAGCTTCATCCCCGTGGCAAACGCCCAAGCCGAAGCGACCTTCCTAAGGAGAGCTGTTGCTACGAAAATCGCGCCTTTTAGCGTTTTGCTTTTATTTTTCGCCGTTTGAGTTTTGGCTGAATGTCGGCAAAAACGGAGATGTTAACCGCTTCATCCCGTTATGTCCAACCGGCTGTGGGAAGACAAATGGGCACGATCATTTCATGCATTCCGGGGAAATTGGCTTATTTTGAAGACGAGGACGGTCGCTAGATTCGCCCATCGCAATTGCTGCCAGAAAGGCAGTGCAAAGTTTTTTGCGCGACGTAAGCTAGTCGAAGCTGCCGGTGACTCCCTGGAAGCCGTGCTTGGCCTGCTTCCAAAGCCATTTCAGCACGCGGGTGGTGCTATAGCAGTAGGCCAGGTTGTAGCCCAGGGTGGAGAAGCACTGCAGCTCGCAGGATTTTTTCATTTCGTTGAGCTGGGGGAGCTCGAACTTGGGCTTTTCGACGGTGCCCCAGTCGTAGGTAGCGTTGTACATGGGGAAGCAGGGCGCGAGAGTGCCGTCGGTGCGGACGATCAGCCAGTTCTGGCCGGCGCGGCAGCCCCAGTGCTCGCCTTTGCCACGCATAAACTCCTTCATATTTTTGAGCCGCGGGACGGAGTCGACCATTTTGTAGCCGCTGGCGTTACGTTCGGCCAGCCAGTCGAGCGTTGCATCGACCTGCGGAAAATCCGCGGGACGAATGTAGGTGTCATTTTCATTCAGGTGCTTGAAGTGGTGCTGCTCCATCATCGGCGTTTCGTTAATGTGATAGGTGGTGGCGATGCCGTTGTCGTGGGCGATTTCGGTTAGTTCGCGGACGTCGTCGAGATTGGTGCGGCAAATATTGATGTTGAAAAACAGGGTGTAGCCGTAGCGGTATTGGCGCTTGACCAGGTAATCGAAATTTGTTTTCACATGTTCGAAGGCCTTGGGCAAGCCGGGTCTTTCTTTTACGGTGTCCACGGCGAAATTAATGGTGGAGATGCCGGCGTCGGCCAGGCGGTCGGTGACGCTGGGACGCAGCAGGCGGGCGTTGGTGGCGAGGTAAATCCAAAAGTCTTTTTTCGCCGCGTAGTAAATCACTTTGTGCACGAAGTCGGGGCGCAGCAGGGGCTCGCCACCGGTGGGCGCGAGCACACGGCAGGGCGTGTCGTAGAGCCAGTCGATGGCGCGCACGGCGACGTCCTCGGTCATGCCCTTCACGCGATTGTCGTAGGACCAGCAATAGTGGCAATCGAGATTGCATTTCCACTCGGTGAAGAGATAGGAAATGATCGGCTGAAAATCCCCGGCGCGGACGCGCGATTTTACGTACGGAACCAGCCAGCCACGCATGTTTTCCAGGATTTCCGGGGTGCTCCAATTCCGTTTGCCGGTTTGGCGAACGGTTTCGTGCGCGGCGATGTCGGCTTCATCGACATCGTGAAGCAGCTCGGGATGCTGGGGGAAGACCGGCTCGGGAAACAGGCGTCCCTGAGGAGCGGGATCGACGCCGTTACGCGGGGCGGACTGGTTGAGAAGCTGATGGACCGGAACATCGAGGCGGTGCGAGGGAACAAATGTGCTGGAACTAGCTGGTGTATTGAGTTCGGCCACGGAATCTCCTTGTCCGTAGAGTTTTTTATTTGCGAAATCCCGCGTCCAGGAGAAGCGGCATAACTGGGGGCGCCGGCTCAGCGCCCTCGGCTACTCGGGAAACAGCCTAACCAATATTGCCTAAGACTTCCATAAGTGTTATCCCGTAGGTGATAGATGCGGGGCAGCTCCAAAGGTCGCATAAAAAAATCAACGGACGTGGAAGGAAGCCGGACCCAGACCGGATGTTCGCAAGAAGTTCGGAGGACGTGGCGCACCCGGAAGGCGGAGAGCCGCATCTTATTTCGTGATGATGACCGGAACCGGACAGGTCATTGTGATTGGCGGTGGGATTACAGGCTTGGTGTGCGCCTACCGGCTGCGGGAGTCCGGCGCGAGGGTGCTGCTGCTCGAGGCGAGCTACGCTGCTGGCGGCATGATCGCGACCATCGAAAAGAATGGTTTTCTCTTCGAGACCGGGCCGCAGGTGCCACGATTCCCACTGGCGCTGTGGCAACTGGTGATCGAGCTGGGGCTCCAGCCCGATTTCGTTCCCGGCGATGCGCGCGCGCCCCGATATATTCTAAAAAACGGACGGCTGCATCGGGCGCCACTTTCCCCTTCCACATTCCTGGCAACGCGATTGATCGGCGCGGGATCAAAAATGCGCCTGCTTGCCGAACCGCTGCGAAGTCCACAGGCTCCTCCCGGCGAGGAGTCCCTCGCGGATTTCGTGCGCCGCAAGTTCGACGCTGACGTTCTCGATTACGTGGTCGAGCCATTCATTTCGGCGGTATTCGCGGGCGATCCGGAAAAGATGGGCGTTGCGAGTGCGTTTCCATTTCTTGAACGGTGGGATCGCGAGGGAAGTTTGCTGGGTGGGGCGATACGGTCGCGAAAGCAGAAAATAGCCGCGGGCACGCACGACGAATCTGCGCGGCGGACGAGCCACACCGGTTCGATGAGAGTCACTGATTCGCTGCCTTCACTGGGGAATTTCCGATCTGGTCTGGCGGTTATTCCGCAGAAAATTGCCGAGAAGCTAGGGGACTCGCTTCGCGTGCAGTCCGCGGTCGACAAGGTCGAGCAAATGGAGGGGGAAGAAGGAGGGAGATTTGGGTGGCGGGTTCGCCTGAGGAGCGGCGAACAGCTCGAAGCGGGGCATATCGTGATTGCCGCGCCGGCTTACGAAGCTGCGCGTCTATTAGCGAACGCCGCGCCGGAGCTGAGCAAAACACTCGCAAAAATTTCGTACGCGCCGATGGCGGTGGTTTCTTCGGGCTATAACCGAGCGCAAGTACGCCACCCGCTGAACGGATTCGGGGTGTTGATTCCTCGACGCGAAAAACTGAACACGATTTTTCAGGTGTGGAATTCGTCGCTGCTGCCAGGCCGCGCGCCCGCCGGCAAAGTGTTGCTGACCAGCTATGCGGGGGGCGCCACAAATCCGAATTTTATCGAGAAGGATGACGATGAAATTGCGCGCATCGTCGAATCGGAAATGGGGAACGTGCTGGGAATCGAAGGAGCGGCCACCGAGCAGGTGATCTGGAAGCATACCCGCGGGCTTCCGCAATACAACATTGGTCAGGCGCAAACGATTGCCGAGGTCCGTAAATCCGTGGGGGCGTTGCGGGGCGTACATCTGGCTGGGGATTATTTCGAGGGACGTTCGTTGGGTGATTGCGTCGAGATGGGAACGAAGGTCGCGGAGGAGGTTGAATCCCAGAGGATGGACGCGACATGCGAACCGCGGTTGGAACGAGTTTCAAAATAGTGCAGGAGGGAAGAGGTTGCCGGTCGCAATTTACATCGCGGTTGTGACGGTTGGGCTGGTCCTGGTCGCCGGGCGAATGTACCAGCGATGGGGAGCAGCACGCGATCAGGCCCGGTTTCCGCCGCCGGGAACGCTGGTGGACGTCGGAGGGCACCGGTTGCACCTGATGGTGACTGCCGAGGGGAGCAGCGGACCTGCCGTGGTTTTTGAATCCGGTTTGATGTCGACCATTCTGAGCTGGCGCGAGCTGCAGCCTGAAATTGCGAAATCGTCGCGGACCGTGGCTTATGATCGCGCCGGCCTCGGATGGAGCGATGCTGGTCCGACGCCCCGTGACGCGGCGCAAATCGTAAGAGAATTGCGCTCCCTGCTGGACCACGCCGAGATCGAGCCGCCGTACATTCTGGTGGGACATTCATTTGCAGGCTTAACGACGCGGCTCTTCGCTGCGAAATTTCCCAACGAGGTCGCGGGACTGATTCTGATCGATCCGGTGGTCCCGGAAGAGTGGAATCCAGCGAGTGAGCATAACCGGCAAAGAATTCGCACGGGAGCCAGAATCTTGCGGAGGGCCGCCGGGTTGTCGCGTTGGGGCGCGCTGCGCTTCGTGTCTCTTTTGCTGTTGTCAGGCGTCAAACCGATTGCGGAGCCGCTGGTGCGTTTGATGAGCAAAGGCGCGCCAGAAGGTGACGGGACGACGCGCAGTCCATTGTTCTGGAATCTGCCGCCGGCGGAACGCGCGATGGCTCCGGTGTTTTGGGTGCTGCCAAAATTCACGGAAACGATCGCGAGCCAGCTGGAAAATCTGCCGCGGAGTGCGGAGCAGGTGGCTGCGGCAGGCCCGCTGCCCAACATTCCGATCACGGTGATTTCCGCGGCGAACACTCCGACCGCAAGGCGGCAGGAACATGTGGCCATCGCGAAACTTTCGAGTCTGGGCAAGCAGATCACCGCCGAGGGCAGCGGGCATTGGGTGATGCAGGACGAGCCGGAGTTGGTGCTGCAGGCAATACGGGATGTGATCAGACAGGTGCTGGAGCCGCAGGCCGCAGCGAAAGCGGCTGGATAGCGCGGTCCGGCTACATCGGGAAAATGTATCGCGCGAGAGAAATATGAGAACAATCAGAGGAAGGAAATTCTCAGTATTCATTTTAGCCGGATTCATCGCCGCGTTGCTGAGTGTGAAGCCCGTATTGGCGCAGGATGCCTCGACGCCCGACGGAAACCGGGAACCGCCGAAAACCCAGCAGTCGGCACCGGCCAATAGCCAGGCGCCGCCTGCAGCCACGCCTGCCGCCACGCCGGCCGCACAGAATCCGAACCAGCCTGGTCTTACCTCCAAAGAGCAAAAAAATGTGGAGCATGAGGAGAAAACCGGAACGTCGAAGGACCGGTTGTTTTGGGCATTGCCGAATTTTTTGACGCTAGAAAACGCGGACCAGGTTCCGCCGCTGACCAGCGGGCAAAAATTTAAAGTGGTCGGGCGTTCGCTGATCGATCCATCGGAATTTGTACTGGTGGGATTCGTGGCCGGTCTGGGCCAGGCGGCCAATAGCGACGCGGCCTATGGGCAGGGCGCGCAAGGCTACGCGAAACGCTATGGCGCGTCGTACGCCGACAATGCCATCGAAAACTTTATGGCCAGCGCGGTACTGCCTTCGGTGCTGCATCAGGATCCGCGTTATTATCAGCTGGGACAGGGCGGGTTCAAGAAGCGGGCCGGGCACGCTTTGTCGCGCCTGGTGGTGACGCGTGGCGATTCCGGCAAGACAGAATTCAACTATTCGGAAGTTTTCGGCGCAGGCATTGCGGCGACCATCTCGACGTACAGCTACCACCCGAACAATGAACGGGACCTCAGTAACGTGATCAGCACGTGGGCTACGCAAATGGGATACGACGCCGCGACCTACATGATCAAGGAATTCTGGCCGGACCTGCGCAAGCACCATCGTCAGAAAGTTGCTCAAGACAATCCATGAGATTTTAGCGGACGCTGGCGATTGCGATCCGCGGCGGATCGAAGAAATTCTTCTGGCGGAGGCACGGTGGCAGCGAAATTGGTATCGCTGAACGTGGGGCTGCCGCGCGAGGTGGCGTGGCGCGGCAAAACTGTGCGCACCGGAATATGGAAGAACCCGGCGCAAAGCCGCCTAATGGTACGACGCTTGAACATTGATGGAGATGGACAGGGGGATTTGGGAGGGCATGGCGGGCCGAACCGGCCGGTGTTTGTCTATCAATTGGATTCCTACCGTTACTGGGAGCGGGAACTCAGCCGCTCTGATTTTTCTTACGGACAATTTGGAGAGAACTTTACGATCGAGGGCTGGCCCGACGACGAAGTGTGCATCGGGGACCGGTTTCGCATCGGCGGGGCGCTGTTTGAGATCTCGCAGCCACGGGTGACTTGCTACCGCGTGGGAATCCGCATGGAAGAACCGCGGATGGCGGCGCTGCTGGTCGCGCAGCACCGGCCGGGATTTTATTTCCGGGTGCTGGAAGAGGGCGAAGTCGGAGCCGGTGACGAAATTATCAAGGTGGCGGACGGCGCGGAAGGCATGAGCGTGGCCGAAATCGACGGGGCGCTGTATTTGCGCGGGCATACTCGCGATCAATGGGAGCGCGCCCTGCGCATCCCGGCGCTGAGTGCGGGATGGAAAGAATCGTTCCAGGCGCTACTGGAGCAGGAGGACACCGCGGGAGCAGCGGCCGGGAACGCCGGGCTCGCACTATCGAGCGGGCCGCCGCCGGCGTGGGTAGGCTTCCGCCCTTTGCGCGTATCGCGGATCGAGAAGGAAAGCGCGACGGTGAAGTCGTTCTCGCTGATGCCGGCCGATGATCGTCCGCTGGTCGCCGCTTTGCCTGGGCAGTTCATTATTTTGCGCATCAAACCGAACGCGGATGGTCCGCCGGTGCTGCGCAACTACTCGCTGTCCGATTTGCCGTCTGACGATCACTACCGAGTGAGCGTGAAACTGGAGGAGAACGGCGCGGCCAGCATTTATTTGCACACGCACGTCGGGGTCGGCGATGTGCTGGATGTCGCAGCGCCGCGAGGAGCGTTCACGCTGAGTCCCGACGGCAAGAAAGTCGTATTGATCAGCGCGGGCGTCGGCGCGACTCCGGTCTTGGCGATGTTACACGCGCTGGCTGGCGAGGCGTCGCCGCGTGAGATCTGGTGGCTTTATGGCGCGCGGAATCGGGAGGACCACCCTTTTGCCGAAGAGACGCTGAATTTGATCAAGAGTCTGCCGTCCGCCAAGAGCTATGTCGAATACAGCCGTCCCGGCCTCGAGGATCGCGTGGGCATCGATTTCGACGTCGCGGGACGAATCGGAACCGAGGTGCTGCAGAAAATTGGAGTGCCGCACGACGCCGAGTTTTATTTGTGCGGGCCAGCTGCGTTCATGGATGACCTCACTGCCGGTTTGAAGGCGTGGGGAGTTGCGGATGATCGAGTGCACAGTGAAATATTCGGCCCGAGTAAAGCCATCACGCCCGGAATCGCTGACGCGCCGCATGCGGCTCCGCACGCGCCGGTGGGGCCGGCAGGCATCGGCCCACAAATCTCTTTTGCACGTAGCGGATTGAATGCACGGTGGGATCCGAAGTTTGGAAGCCTGCTCGATTTTGCGGAGGCTTGTGAAGTTCCGGTGCGCTGGTCGTGCCGCACCGGAGTCTGCCACATGTGCGAAAGCGGATTGATTTCGGGCAACGTGAAGTACCAGCCCGACCCGCTCGATCCACCTGCGCAGGGAAATTTGTTGCTGTGCTGTTCGCAGCCTGCCGGCGATATCGTGCTCGATCTGTAAGGGCATCCAATAATGGCGCGCCCGTTTTTATTTTCTCGATCCTTCGCTTCCGGCGATAGCTTTCAATCATTCCTTCCATAAGATTTTTTCATCGATCAAAACGTATCAAATCTGAGTGGCCGTGTGCCGGGGTGATGTAGACTCTCCCGCTAACGGCGCTGAAATAAAAGGAGTACATCCGATGAAGCGTATCGACGCAGTGATCCGGCCATCCCAATTGGACGAGGTGAAGCAGCGGCTGACGGGCCTGGGGGTGACCGGTCTGACGGCTTTCGAGGTGCGGGGTTTTGGCCGGCAAAAAGGGCACACCGAAACGTATCGTGGGTCAGAATACACCGTGGATTTTTTGCCCAAAATTTATCTGAGCATCATCGTCACCGAGGATTTGGTCGATCCGGTGGTGGAGGCGATTTTGGAAGGCGCGCGGACGGGCGTGATTGGGGACGGAAAAATATTCATTACTTCGCTGGATGAAGTGATTCGGATTCGCACCGGCGAACGCGGGGCCGGCGCGATTTAGGAAGCGGAAAGTGTGGGAGTCAAGGTGGGCAGCGGTCTGGCAAGCTCAACGTGTCGATAGGAGAACGATGATGCGCTACGGCTTTGGCGAAAGCAGCAAAGCTTGGATCCTGAAGGCGGTGGTGGCGCTGCTGCTGTTCGGCGCCGGCGGTGGAACAGTTCGTGGCGTTTTGGCGCAGGACGCGAAACCGGATCCGGCGGGCACCGCGACGGGCGACAAGGGGACGGTGGTGGACGCGACGGGGAATTCTTTCGTGGTGCCCGAGCCGACGGACAAAACTGCTCCGGACTTTACGGCGAACAAAAAGGCGTTTGAGGACTATCAGGCGCAGGCGGCGAAAGAGCCGCTGGCGCTGAAAGTTGCGGACGACGTCGGACACCTGCGAATCGCGACGAATTTCTCCTGGACTTTGCTGACCGGCTACCTGGTGCTGTTCATGCAGGCTGGATTCGCGCTGCTGACCTGCGGGTTGATCCGTAAGAAAAATGCCGGGCACCTGATGATGTTAAATTTTGCGGCGTATGTTTTTGCATTTCTCGCTTACTACGCGGTGGGATACGCATTTCAATTTGGCGCGGTGGCGATTAATGCGGCGCCATCCAATATTGGTGGCGCGCTTACTTTGAATCACTTTCTAGTGGGCAGCGGTCAGTGGGGATTTCTGGGCGGCAAAGGCTTCTTCATGACCGGCCCGGCGTATGACGCGAGTAGCAATTGCCTGGCGCTGTTCGAAGTGGTGTTTATGGAGACGGCGGGCTACATCATCGTGGGGGCGATCTGCGAACGCATTACTTTTGGCGCATTTCTGCTGTGCGAGTTGTTCATTGGCGCGTTGCTGTATCCGATCTTCGGTTGTTGGGTCTGGGGCGGCGGCTGGATGTCGCAACTGGGATCAACGATGCACTGGGGTCATGGCTACGTAGATTTTGCGGGATCGAGCGTGGTGCACGGCGTGGGTGGATTTTGCGCGATGGCCTTATCGGTCATATTAGGGCCGCGGCTTGGCAAGTACGGACCCGACGGAAAGCCCAGGGCGTTTCCGGCGCACAACATTGTGTTCGTGGTCAGCGGCACATTTATTTTACTGTTTGGCTGGATGGGATTTAATCCGGGCTCGACACTGGGCGCGACCGACCTGCGCATTGCAGTGGTGGCGATCAATACAAATCTGGCGGCGGTGGCGGGGTCGGCCGCGGCGATGCTGCTGTGGTATTTCATGTTTGGCAAGCCGGACATCACCATGGCGTGTAACGGGATGCTGGCGGGACTGGTCGCGATCACGGCGCCCTGCGCGTTCGTCTCGCCCACCTCTTCGGTCGTGATCGGAGTGGTGGCCGGAGTCATCGTGTGCCTGGGAGTTTTGTTCAACGAGCGCAAGCTGAAAATCGATGACCCGTGCGGCGCGATTTCGGTGCACGGCTACTGCGGCTTTTTCGGGGCAGTGGCGGTGGGGATTTTCGCTGACGGCACCTATGGAGCGGGATGGAATGGCGTCGGCGCAGCGAGCTATCTAGGCAAGGCCGGGCAAGGAGTGACCGGTTTGATTCATGGCGACGTGTCACAATTTTGGACCCAGCTGGGCGGCGCTACGCTGATGGTGGTTTACGCCTTTGGGCTTACGTTTGGAGTTTTTTCGGTGGTGAATAAAGTGCGGTCGATGCGGGTGAGTAAGGAAGTGGAGCTGACCGGTTTGGATGTGCCGGAATTCGGAATGCTGGCGTACCCGGAGGATGCAGTGGAAATGCTGGCGACGGGATCGCAGGCGCATCAGGGAAGGGCCTAGAAGAAATCAGGCGGGTCGTGGCCGGCGTGGTGGTTTGGTTTCCGTTTTCGTCGCTGGGCTGGTTTTGGCGAAGAGGGCGACGAGCGACACGGCGAAGAGCAGCATCACCACTGGATCGATCGGCAGGCGGTAACGAGGGAGGGCCAGGGTCAAGTAGAAGGCCCACGGGTAGACGATCGGAAATACTGCGACCGGAAACGCGTTAACGTTGCGGCGGCGGAAAAGAATGACGATTCCGCCGAGGGCTCCCAGAGCCGCGAGGAGATTGAAGGCGGCGACGTAGCGAAACCACCATGACGAAGAATCCGCAAAATCTTTCAGCGGATAGGGCGTGCCGCCCGCCCAAATTGCGATAAAGCGGCGGAAGATTAAGTGCGCTTCGCGCGCCGGATGCTCCGCCATGTATTGGATCGCTTGCTGTTTTTTCTCCTGCATGTAGGCGATTTCGCCGACTGCGACGTAATGCGCGCGCTCAGCAGAGTTGTAAATCGGATGCAAATTCCCTCGAAACACATCCTGGGTCTGGTCGTTGTTGCCCAACCACAATTGCAAGCCGAGGACGGAACGCAGCGGGACGAAGGCGTGGAAGACTGCGTAGTTGCGGATGGTCCACGGAACGCAGCACAGGATTACGATACCCGATGCTGCGGCGGCTTTCGAAAACCATCGAGGATCGGTTTGGTGCGCGCGATAAGCGAGCCAGGCTAGTAAGAAGGGAAGTAGCGCGCCGAGGGTCGCGTTCGTCATGAGCGCGATACCCCACAGCAATCCGTAGGCGCACCAGTTTCGAAAACGGCGCGAATCGTCGAGGGCCAGGGTCGCCCAGAGAATTGAAATGGCGAATAAGGCCGAGAGACAGCCGTCCCACATGCTCTCGACCGGCAGCAGGATGGCGTTGGGGAAAATCGTCCAGAGCCACGCGGCGCCGGCGGCGAGCGATTTGCCTCCGAGCCGAAGGCCGACGAAATACAAGGGGATGATGGCCGCCACACCGCAGCTAATATTGAAGGTCACCACCGCGAGCCAGGCGTGAAAAGTGTAGCTGCCGAAGACGCGGAAGACTGCGGCGAGAAACATGGGGAACAGCGGCGTCATCCAGGCGGTGGGGCCGGTGTCGGCGCGAAAGGGGGAGGCGAATCCGTGGCCGGTGGCTAGCGAGTTGGCGATATTGCCGACCTCGAAGAGGAAGGGGATGGTGCTGACGGCCTGGCGCGGGACGCCGGCAACGAAATCGTAGACAAAGTACAGGCGCACCAACAGCGCGACGATCATGATGAGCAAGAGGGATTTTGAAGCGCTGGAAAGACGATTGAGCATCGAGGAATAGCCTCACATCAGTTTGGGTTGGACGCAAGGCGTTCGTCGGGCGTTTCGCGACCGCGGCGATTTAGGTCACGGGCATCCGCATCCGCAACTGCGGAACCTGTGATAATTTTATTCCACGCATGGCCAAAAAGAAGCGAGCCCGGATCAAGGTGCACAAAGAAGCGCGGCGGCTCGCCCGGCGGGGCTTGGGCATGCCTCCTACGGAACGCACTATTCCTGATAAACGGCGAAAGCCGGTGAAACACAAGAAGACGATTTCGGAAATTGACGCGGAGTAACGTGCGCGGCGCCTGAATCCGTTTCGGCACTGCTTCGCGCTGGGGTGTTCCGTTTCGGAATCGCGCCGCGCTCAATCGTTCAGCGCACTTCTTCGCTAAATCTCTTTCCTGCAACATCGGCGCGTCGCCAGGCTGGCCCGAATGCTGCGCTTCCTTTCGGTACACGTCATGCTTTAACTCCTGGCATGAAAACTTCGCGATTCGTTTTTGGTTCTGGTTTGCTGAGCGCTGCGATTCTGATGACGGGAATGTTCGGTGTCGCAGGAGCGCAGACGGAGGGCATCCCGATCGCGCTGGTGCAGCATGCGATACATGACCCACAGATTTCGTCGTCGGCAGATGCTGAGGCGTCACCACGGTTGAAGCCGCGGAAGGCGATCATTCGGGCGCGCATCAGTCCGTACTTTATTTTGAGTGCGGGAATTTACGCGGCGGCTTGGCTGGACATGACCGAAACGCAATCGTCGATGCCCAACTTCAAAGAAGAAGATGCGCTGGTCCGGCCGTTCCTGCTGCTGCCCAAGCCCCTGTACTACGCGTCGGGAACGATGCTGGGAACTGGAGTGAACTGGCTGGGACTAAAAATGCAGCGCTCCGAGCGGTGGCATAAGATTTGGTGGCTGCCGCAAGCCGTATCGATCGCGGCGAATCTGAGCGGCTATGGATACACACGAACCAGCGGAGCCGGATCGCCGACGATAGAGATCAGGCGGAAAGCGAGATAGGAATGCGATTCGATCTGGCGGTGAAGGAGGCTCGCCCGGAGCCCTAATTTTTGGAGCCTCACCCAGGTTTGACTGCCGGAACGTGTTCGCTGGGCTTGAAAAGTGGTGAGGGTTTTGCGCCGGTGGCTTGCGCCGCGGCGGCCGCAATCCTTTCAAATTCATCTTTGGAGAAACCGATGCTGGTTTCCTGGATTTTTCCGTCCGGCGAAATTAGAAATACGGATGGAACGTGGGTGAGGCCGTACTTATTGGACAACGCATAACCGGGAGCCTCGAGCAGAATGGGGAAGTCGACGTCAAATTCCTTGCAGAACTCGCGGGTGTCTTCGGCGTCATCTTGCGAAATGCCCCAGAGCGTGAACTTTTCGCCGGCGTAGGTTTCGTGAATGCGCTCGAGGAAGGGAGCGCTGAACTGGCAGGTCGGACAGCTCACTTTGAAGAAG